>Ga0210143_1000001_pt1 | contig 351788 bp, 341 predicted proteins | sample MayberryNW_TuleC_2_FD_185527 | JGI IMG/M metagenome (GOLD analysis project Ga0210143, IMG submission 185527) | Wetland microbial communities from San Francisco Bay, California, USA, that impact long-term carbon sequestration - MayberryNW_TuleC_D2... | ecosystem: Environmental > Aquatic >... | reverse complement strand
GCGGCGGGTCGAGAACCCGCCTGTGAGCGGGCAGGTAGTGAGTCCGCTCCGGCACCCGGCCGAAGACGGGCCAGTCGACGTAGCCGCCGCCCTGCGAGGGCGCGCCGGCCTCTCCGCCCGAGCCGCCGCAACCCCAGAGAGCGAGCGCGACGAGCGCCAGGCAGCTGGCCGCGACGGATCTGGCGCCTGCCCCGGGCATCGACAGACCCGGCATCGACAGAAGCGCCCCGATCCATGAACCGGCCCGCGCCCTTCCCCTCCGCGGCGTTCGTCCTTTGCACCCCCTATGGCCCACAAAGGACGAACGCCGGGGCCAAGAGAGCGGCGGACGGGAATCGAACCCGCATCATCGCCTTGGAAGGGCGAGGCTCTACCGTTGAGCTACCACCGCGCGAGCAAAGCCGCCCCGACGAGCGGTGCGGCGACGATGACAGTTTGCACAAACCACGTCGCACTTTGCCATCTCGTCGAGGACGCTCTGCCAATCGCGGTCTCGTATCCCGCGCGAGATCGCAAATTCCTTGTCCCTGAGGTGGTCGAACTCGAGCACCACCGGGTCCTTCTCGCCGCAATCCACGCAGGGATGTTCTCGGAGAAACGCGACCAAGTACTCGTTGCGCTCCGTCAGCACGGCCATCTTGCGACGTCGAGCCTGTTCGATATACCGGGAGCGGTTCGCGTGGTAGTGCTCCTGCTTGTACGCCGCCCTGCAGGGTCGGCAGTAGTTGTCGCGCTGACCGCGCGCCTTGCGCCGCCACGCGAATTCGTCTTGCTCCTTCTCGTGTCGGCATCGCCCGCATCGGCGCATTCGGTCAACAGCCTATTCACGGGAACAGACGTTCCCTTCGCGGGCTTCTTGGCATAGTCGATGGATCCGCCCAACGGCTCGATAAGGCAAAATGAAGATCCCACGGGGAGTGGCGCAGTCTGGTAGCGCACTCGGCTGGGGGCCGAGCGGTCGCAGGTTCAAATCCTGTCTCCCCGATGCGGACCTTTGCCCCGCATGGCTCCGCATAGCCACGCATCAGGCTCGATCGAGCGAGCCGCGCGAGCCTATGCGGAGGGATGCGGGGCAATCCGTGATACGAGAGGGATACGAGGCTTGGCGCCAGAGTGATACAGACCGCCGCTTAATCGCACTCTCCGGATCACCGTCTGCGCGTTGACGAGAAGACTTTGCCGAGGATCTTGGACGCGCGAGCGAGGCGGCGCGAGCGGCTATCGAGTCTGCGATCCGCGAGCTTGAGGTCGACGGTGTAGCCGTCGGTTCGTTGCGCCTAATCCATGCCCTCGACCGCCTTGAGCGCCAAAAGGTCCATCGAACCGCTTCCGCTCGACTCTGGGCGCAAAGCAGCTAGGAGTTGCGCCTTCTTGGCCAAGTTCGGCGCGATGTCGAGATGTTTGCGACCGCCTCCTTCAAGTTTTCCAGCTCGGTCTTCAACTCCAGATGCTCGCGTTCCTTCCGCTCTCGTGTCGCACGAGACCTTTCACGGTTGTTCCGCACCACCCGTGCCAACCAAGTGAACAGAGTGCCGGCGCCTAGGCCAAGAGCGACCAGCCAGAGGGGCACCTGATCAGGGCCAACCTCGATGAACAGCGCGACTAGATAGGGCGCCCCAGCCCCGGCGAGCGCGCCGGCGAGGATCTCAATGCTGAAAAGACGGTGGAACAGCGAACGCTGGCTCATTTGCTGCAGATCTCCATGATCCTCTGATCCGGCCGGCTGGATTTGTACCATATTTGTACGACAGATGAATCATTCTGAACTTTCACGTAACTCGGCTGTAACTAAAGCCGATATCAAGCATGCGAAAGCGGGCTTGAAAAGACTTCTCAAAGAGGGGCGCGTCAGTCCCGCCACTGTGCTCGCCTGCCCGGAGTTCGTCGAACTCGCTCAATCCCAAGACTCAGCCGCAATGGACGAAGGCGTGGTTGCCGCTGCAATCACCCAAGCGTTGCGACTCGCGGTCGAAAGCATGAAAGAGCATGATGCGATCGATGCCCTGTTCGGCCTCGTTCCGTTGACCGAAGGCGAGTCGCTGCAGCATCGCCGAGGGAGAGCAGCCTTGCTTCTCGGCATCAAGCCGGAATCATTCCGGGTTAGGCGCGAGTCTCAGCTCCTCGACAAGCTGGCGCACGCAATAGTGGTTGAGCTCGCCGGGCCGCACCCCGGAGAATCCTCTCCTCAAGTCAGTCGGGAGCCGAGGCTGTTTGTGGCTTCCTCGTCCGACAGGGAAAATCTGATCGATGCGCTGAGCCATCATCTCAGCGGCAGGGCCATCGTCTCCAGTTGGACGAAGTCGAAATGGGGCCCCTCGGGCTTCACTGCGCTGGAGGCGATTGAGCAGGCCTTGGACGAGGCGGACTTTGCAGTCTTCGTCCTCTCGGATGACGATGTCGCCATCGGACTCGACCAGCCTAGGTCTGGCCGCGACAACGTTCTGTTCGAGCTCGGGCTTGCCGTTGGTCGCCTCGGCACGGCACGGACGTTCCTTCTGGTTCCTAAAAATCTGGGATCGAATGTAGTCCCCGTCGACCTCGCCAGCATCTCGATTATCTACTACGAGATTGAGGGTGATAGCCAGAAGAGCGCTGCCTCGTTGGCCAGGCGGTTATGGCAAGAGATCCGAGCGCTGGGTCCGCGAGACCGGGCAGACTCGACGCAAGTCTCGGAACGCGGAGACACTGGGCACCTCGAGATGCTCGTTGACGCAGCGGTTGGCCTGGACGCCTCGCGAGCCAGCTATGCCGATGAGTTGCGACGTGCTGTTCGGTGGGGTGAGAGGGTTCCGGCCAAGTTCCAGTTTGCCCATGCAGAAGGGGCCCGTTCCTGGCTCAGGCTTTGCCGTAGCGTCAGTTATGGCTACTTCCGGCACGCGAAGAGCGACCTTCGGCTGAATGCCGCGCACCTCGCGAAGGTGGTGCAACAGGCGGCGGGAACCACGGCAGTCGACTTGATCAGCTTGGGCTGTGGAGATGGAAGCAAGGACGACATCGTCCTGCGGGCGCTGGCTGGGAAGTTGAAGGACGATGAAAGTCTCTGCTACTACCCAGTCGAGATCAGCGACATCCTGCTGGTTGAGGCGCTGCGCCACATCTCAAGGAGTGGACTCGATCGGTCGCGTTTTCGTTGTAAGGCGATGCTGGGCGACTTCACGAATCTCCAGCCTTTCAGCAGTGTCTTTGAGTATCGCCCTAGTACGAACCTGTTCTCCGTGCTCGGCAACGCAATCGGCAGCTTTGATGAGCCAGAGATCTTTGCCAGTCTCGATAGAGCAATGCTTCCTGGCGATCTGGTGCTCATCGAGGCCAACATAGGCCACCCCGATGAGTCGGTCGCCTTGTTCGAGGAGGACATCGCGGTCATGTGGGATCTCAGCACGCTGGATGCACTTGGACTTCCTCGTGCTTCATGTGAACTTGGGAGGGAACTGCGTGAGGATGTCAGCATCGTGCCTGGCACGGAAACTCTGGTCAGGTACGCGGTGTCCAGCGCGGAGGCAAGGGAGGCCAAGTACTTGCTATCCGCAACGCACCACTATGACTTCGACTCGCTCAAGCGGCATGTAGAGAGCGAGCTGAACGTCGAGTTGATCGACGCGATCGTTGGGAGGGGCGTTGGGTTCCTACTCGGCCAGCGCTCGCATTGAACATCCGAGCAGATTTCAAGTTGAACCGTCGGCGGAAGAGAACCCCATGTTCATCGATCTCATTTAGGCAGCCGTGCGAGTCTCGGGCCAGGCCCCGGACTGGACCCGCTCATAAAGCGTGTCGGGGGCGAGGTCGGCGCCGCCGGGCCAGACGACGGTTCCGGTCTCCGAATCGGCTTTGACCCTGGCAAAACCCTCGGGCGTGCGGGCGTCTTTGAAGACAGGGCCGCGCATGCGGTCCAGGACGTCGACTTCTCCGCTCAGCCCGTCGGCAAAGGTCAGCCGAAGGACGCCGTGGCGGACGACCTCAACTGCGGTGATTTCGGGGGTAGGCCCTTTCATCTCAAGGGTTCTTCTCCACAAGTGTCTCACCGGGCTCTCGGTCATCTTGATTGCGCCGACGGAAAGACGGTTGGAATCCGGGATACGAGGGTGAAACGGATGCCGTTCTAAGCCTGTTCTGGAGCCAAGTTGATCCTGTCTCCCCGATGCAGACCTTCGCCCCGCATGGCTTCGCATAGCCACGCAGCAAGCCAAAATCGAACAGCCGCGCGAGCCTTTGCGGGAAGATGCGCGGCGATCCGTGATACGAGAGGGATACGGGGCTCGGCATGAGAGGGATATATCCGAGAGATCGATGCGGGCGAGCCGAGGGCGGTCGTAATCTCTAGGCGTCCCTAATGCGTTCCCAATAGGGTCCCGGCTCACTTCTGAATGCCTCGGCCTCTTGAGAATTGGAACTAGATGGGCTTCGCAACTTCGTGTCTGCGCCTGCAGACGTACAGCGGCAAGGTCACGGGCATTTGGCCGGCCATCACGCAATGGATCGCTTGAAGAGATGATCGCCCACGATCTTGCCGCAAATATTGATCAGCTGAGACAGGCGCTCGAGGGTGCCAACCGCCCTGCTGCACTTTTCATCGGCGCCGGCTGTCCAATGGCCGTTCCTAACGCCGCTGAAGACGGCCCGCTAATCCCCGACGTTCGCAAGATGACCGAGATTCTCTGTGAGCGTCTCCGGGACTCTGAGTTGTCCACGATATTTGCCAAGCTTGAGGCCGTACTCGAAGTTGACGGCAAGGATGACGCGGATCTTGAGTACATGCTCTCCTTGGTCAGAGCCCTGAAGGACGTTGCCGGAAAGGACACCGCCCGCAATCTTGACCATGAGGAGTTAGATGCTCTTGACGAAGCGATCTCAGCGCAAATCGTCACGCTGGCCGAGCCAGAATTGCCGAGGAAGAAGACCGCCTATCACGATGTGATGTCCTGGGTTGGAGGTGCCTCACGCTCGATTCCCGTTGAGATCTTCACCACCAACTACGATGTGCTCGCCGAGCAATCCATGGAGGAGAGCGGAGTGCCGTTTTTCGATGGGTTCGTCGGCGCCCACAAGCCTTTTTTTGAGGTGCGCGCGATCGAGGACGACGAGTTGCCGCCGCGCTGGGCTCGTCTCTGGAAGCTCCACGGCTCTATCACCTGGTGTCGCGCTGAAAGCGGCCGGGTCATTCGCGACTACACGGCCACCGACCATCGCGAGCGCCGCCTTATTCACCCCTCGCATCTCAAGTACGACGAGAGCCGCCGAATGCCTTACCTAGCCCTACATGACCGCCTTCGCCACATTTTGCGCCAGCCCGATGTAGTCATCGTCAGTTGCGGCTACTCCTTCCGCGATGAGCATCTCAACGAGATCCTCCAAGAGGGGTTGCAGCGCAACCCCACCGCGATTCTTTATGGCTTGCTCTATGGGGACCTCGACAGTTATCCGGAGGCGACCGAGCTCGCAGGACGGGCCGATGCTTCCAATCTCCTCCTAATCGCTGAGACTGAGGCCGTGATCGGCAGGGAGCGCGCTCCCTGGCGCGAGGTCGAGGATGCCGAGGCCATCGCCAGCCTGCCGGGCGTGCGAGTTGAGAAGGCCATCCCGTGCTGCGAGCTCGGTGACTTCGCCAAGCTGGGCGAGTTCCTAGCCGCCCTCTCGGGCGCTCCGTGAACGCGCTTACCGACCCCACCCTGATCGGCACGGTCCGTGATGTAAGCGGACCCAGCGTCAGCGTCGAACTCTCCTCTGAGAGTGCAGCGGGGCTCCGTTTTGTCCATGGTCGCGGCTACCGCATCGGCCAAGTCGGCAGTTTCGTCAAGATGCCGGTCGGCTTCCTCGATCTTTTCGGGGTCGTCTCGCAAGTCGGCGCTAGCGCCTTGCCCGAAAACCTCGCTAAGAATTCTGATGCTTCGGGACTTTGGATGACCGTTCAGTTGGTCGGTGAGGCCCGCCGCGGTACCCCCTTTGAGCGTGGTCTCGGCCAATACCCGACCTTCGGCGATCCGGTTCACCTCGTCACTGAAGCCGATCTGCGTCGGCTTTACGGCCGTCAGTCTGAGCCCGGCAAGTCGATCCGCATTGGCTCTGTCGCCAGCGCCGAGTCGATACCTGCAGAGGTTGGTGTGAATCGCCTCGTCACCCGTCATTCGGCTGTTCTCGGCAGCACCGGCGCCGGAAAGTCGACGACGGTGGCAAAGCTTCTAGATGTCCTATCGCGAAAGGACATTTACCCCTCGGCCCGCATCCTGCTTTTCGACATCCACGGCGAGTACGCCCGCAATGCTGCAGGGCATGTGCGGGTGTTGCGAGTCGATGCTGGCGATCCCTCTGAGCAACTGCAAATGCCTTACTGGGCACTGAACTTTGAAGAGCTGATGGCGCTTGTCTTCGGCTCTGTGGGGGGCGCCGAGCGGGCAGCGCTTTTGCACGAGATCAGCGCCCGCAAGAGGGTTTCATTGGAAAAGCAACCCCGCGCAGGTATCGACCCTGAAACGGTCACCGTTGATGCCCCGGTGCCCTTCAGCATCCACGACCTTTGGCTTGAACTCTACCGCGATCTCAACGCAACTCACATTGTCGCCGGAGGCCAGTCGGCGGCGACCCAGGCGTTCCTCCTCGATAACAACGGCAAGCCTGTCCAGGAAGGGGATGCCGCGAACGTCATCCCACCCCTCTATCGACCTCACACGCAGGCCAGTGGCGAGGAGAAGGTCTACCTCAGCGGTTCACCTCTCAATCTGCGCCGCGAGATCGACAGCCTCGGTATCCGTCTCCGCGACCCCCGCTTCTCCTTCCTCTTCAATCCCGGTCCATGGAGTCCTGATCTCGAAGGTAAGGTTGAGCACGATCTTGATGCTCTGCTTGGGTCCTGGCTCGGCGCTGCAGAGCCGGTCACCATTGTTGACCTCTCCGGGGTTCCGCCCGAGGTCCTACATGACGTGATCGGGATTATGTTGCGGATTGTCTACGACGCTCTCTACTGGGGACGCGACATTGCCGAGGGAGGGCGCGAGCGCCCACTGCTTGTCGTCCTTGAGGAGGCGCATGCCTACCTCGGGCGAGCCTCGAGGTCTTTAGCGGCGGAAAGTACGCGACGCATCGTTAAGGAGGGACGTAAGTACGGCGTCGGGGCGATGATCGTCAGTCAGCGGCCGAGCGAGATCGATCACACTGTCCTTTCCCAGTGCGGGACGACCTTCGCGCTGCGCTTGGCTAACGCCCAAGATCGCAACCATGTGCTTAGTTCCGTTAGCGACAATCTCGAGGGCCTGCTAGCGATGCTGCCCGTGTTGCGAACTGGCGAGGCGATTGTGATTGGCGAGGCTGTCAATCTCCCTATGCGTGCGCTGATCGAACAGCCTTCGCGTGATCGCCGCCCCGATAGCAGTGATCCCCTCGTTTTCGAGGAGGAAGGTCCCGGTGGCTGGAATAAGCCACGAGAGCCCGAGGACTACGCCGAGCTGATGGAGCTGTGGCGCGCCCAGCAAACTAGTTCACCCAGAATCATTACCGACAAATAGGAGTCCAGATGCAGCGAACCCCCGTACAGTCCTCCAACGTGCATTCGATCGGCTATGAAAACGGCGTCCTAGAGATTCAGTTTCACAATGGAGGCATCTACCAGTACTTCGATGTTCCGGCCCAGATCCACCAAGCGTTGATGTCCGCCCCGTCCAAAGGCCAATTTTTCGCCCAGAACATCAGGGGCGTCTATCGCTACGCTCGCGTTTGAGTGTCGCTGGCTTTAGCTATGGGCCAGACCGGCCTAGCCCACCCTGCGGCATTGCCTGACGCAAGTCCGGTGGACCTGCCCCGCAGAAGCCGAGCCCAAGCTCACCGATCGTAATCAGGCAGCCGTGCGAGACGCGGGCCGGGCTCCAGGCTGGACCCGCTCATAAAGCGTGTCGGGGGCGAGGTCAGCACCTCCGGGCCAGACGACGGTTCCGGTCTCCGAATCGGCTTCGACTCTGGCAAACCCCTCTGGCGTGCGAGCGTCCTCGAAGACAGGGCCACGCCTGCGGTCCAGGACATCGACCTCTCCGCTCAGCCCGTCGGCGAAGGTCACTCGATATCCAGAAGTGTCTCACCGGCGCGGGCTCGGCGCCTTCGGCGTGGCGAGCGTGGAAGTGCGGGAAGCCGTGATCGTCGAAGAACATGACGATGGCTATCCCAAAGAAGCGGCTGATCGTCGGCATGCCCCAATCATGCCCACGGCATCGGCGGTTCGAGTGCAGACCAAACCTTTCGCTAAATCGATCCTGTCTCCCCATCTAGAGACATCACCGAGATCGGAGACGAACCGGATCGTCAGCCGATCTTTTCCGCCAGCTCGACGATGATCCCCTCCGGGCCGCGGACGTAGCAGAGCCGGTAAACGTCGCGGTAGCGCTCCAGCTCGCCGACCAGCTCGGCGCCGCGGGCTTGCAGGCGTGCGATGACGGCGTCGATGTCCTCGACGACGAATGCGATGTGGCGGATGCCCCGCGCGTTTGCCGGCGCGTGTGCGTTGTCGCCCTGGCTTGGAGGCGAGTGGAACTTCGCCAGCTCGATGCGGCAGCGGCCGTCCGGGGTCTGCAGCATCGCGAGATCCGCTCGCACGCCCTCGAGTCCCACGACGCGGTCCACCCAGTCGCCCTCGACCGACCCCTCGCCCTGCGGCTCGAGCCCGAGCTCGGCGAAGAACTCGATCGCGGCGGCGAGGTCGTCGACGACGATGCCGACGTGGTCCATCCGTTCGAGAGTCATTCCCCGATGGTAGGGACGGGCGTCGATCAGCTGACGCGGATCGGCTGCGCCCCGGGGCAGCCGCCCTTGAACCGCCGGTTGCGCTGGTCGCCGGAGTAGCCGACGCTGAGGCGGTAGACGCCCGCCTTGGTCGCCAGGTACTGGGCGAGCGCGTAGCTGCCGTTCGACCTCACGGTGACGCCGCCGCTGATCGCGGGCTTGCCCGCGCATCGCTTGTCGCCCGGACGGTAGAGGCGGAAGTTGATCACGCCCGATGGGGAGATGGCGCCCGAAAGGCGCGCGCGGATCAGGATCCGGTCGCCCGACAACAGGCGCCCGCGGGGCTTCACCTTCGGCATTCGCTTTTCCACCTGGGCGGCCCGGCCCGAGGGGTCGCACGGTTCGGTCGCCTGTTGGTTCGCGCTGTCGCCCGAGTAGCTGGCGACGAAGCTGTAGCGACCGGGACGCCGCGCGACGAACGGATCCGAGCTCACCGCGCCGTTCCCGTGGACGGCGACGGTGTCGACCGACAACGGCTGGGCGCAGTCGGTCGCGCCCGGGCCGTAGATCTGGAACGAGACCGTGCCGGTGGGCGCGTAGCCTCCCTGGAGCGTGGCCGTGAGCTGGACCGGGCTGCCAAGGGTCAGTCGCGAGGTGACCGTGCCGGCGATCGAGGGCCTCGCCTGGGAGACGGTGGACGTCGCTTTGCCGCACCCGACCGTCGCCGGGGCGTGGTTCGGGTCGCCCGAGTAGCCGACGGCCCAGCGGACGGCGCCGACCCGAGTGGGCACAAACGCGGCCGAGCGGTAGGAGCCGTTCCCCGCGACGTCGACCGTGGAGCTGAAGGCCGGGGCGCCGGAGCAGCTCGCGTCGCCGGGCGGGAACGCGGCGAACGTGATCTGCCCACCCGGAGTCGCCCCTTCCTGGATCGACGCCGTGGCGGTCACCGGGCTCCCGACCGTGCCGCTGGTGGCGCCGGCTTCCAGGGTCACGGCGATCGTGCCCACCGCCGAGGACTGTTCGGACGCCCCGCAGGCGGTGGCGCTCGCTTCGTTGTTCGCATCGCCCCCATAGGCCGCCGTCCACCGATACAGCCCCGCCGCCGCCGGGGAGAACCCCGATGGGGAATAGGGGCCGTCGCCGTCGACCGGGACCGTCGCTTCGTACTCGACCGCCCCCGAGCAGCTCGCGTCCCCCGGCCCATAGGCGCGGAAGACGATCTGCCCACTTGCTTCAAAGCCCCCCGAGAGGGTGGCGACGTCGGTGATCGAGGATCCGACCGTGACCGCGGAGGTCGCCACCCCCGCCAGGCCCGGCGCCGCTTTGGCGACCGCCGAGGACTGTTCGGACGCCCCGCAGGCGGTGGCGCTCGCCTCGTTGTTCGCATCGCCCCCATAGGCCGCCGTCCACCGGTACAGCCCCGCCGCCGCGGGAGAGAAACCGGGCGGGGAGTAAGGGCCGTCGCCGTCGATCGGGACCGTCGCTTCGTACTCGACCGCCCCCGAGCAGCTCGCGTCCCCCGGCCCATAGGCGCGGAAGACGATCTGCCCACTTGCTTCAAAGCCCCCCGAGAGGGTGGCGACGTCGGTGATCGAGGATCCGACCGTGACCGCGGAGGTCGCCACCCCCGCCAGGCCCGGCGCCGCTTTGGCGACCGCCGAGGACTGTTCGGACGCCCCGCAGGCGGTGGCGCTCGCCTCGTTGTTCGCATCGCCCCCATAGGCGGCGGTCCAGCGGAATTCTCCGGCCTGCTGGGGAACGAAGTCCCCGGAGGTGGCGTGGCCGGCCTGGAGCGGAACGGATTCCGTTTCCAGCGGCGTCAGGCAGCCGGTGTCCCCCGGCCCATAGACCCTGAAGACCACTTCCCCGGTGGGGGAGAAGCCGCCGGTCAATTCCACTTCGTCGTGGATCGCCGTGCCAACGACGCCGGAGCTGGCGGTGCCCGCCACCCCGGGGCTCGCCCTGCCCACGATCGACGCCGCGGAGCAGGCCGAGTCGGCGGCGGGGTTTTCGAGGTCGCCGGAGTAGTGGGCGCTCCAGTGATATTCCCCGGCTTCGGCCGGGGTGAAGTCCCCCGAGGCGTATTCCCCTTCGCCGATCACCGAGGCCGGAGCCGGGGCGGGGGTCAGCGCCGGCCCGGAGCAGGTGGGGTCTCCCGGGCCGAAGACTTCGAAGGAGATCTCACCCGAGGCGTTCGGGCTTTCCGAGAGCTGCGCCGTGGCGTGGATCGCCTGCCCGACGGTCGCGTCGGCGGCCGCGACGCTGAGGGTCGGCGACGCGGCCGAGGAGCTGACCGCGAGCAGCAGGCCGAGGCCGGTCGAGATGACAGCGCCAGCCAGGGCCGCAAGCGCAACCCGATGAGACATCCCCATCTTCATCCCAGCGGCCCGATCAAGGCCAGGTGCGCTCCGGGCTCCGGAAAATCAACGTTTTCTCGCTCTCCCCTTCTCTCTTCTCGGCAGGTCTCAGAAGTTAATCTAGGATATTCGTCCATCCATTTCGCTCACGGAACGAGTCAGGAGCTGAGGAAGCTGCGTCACCGTCGTTGTCTTGCGCTCTCGATGATCACCGCGGCGCTGGCCTTGGCCGTTGGGACGCCGGCGGGCGCGTTCGCGGCCGGTGAAGAAACCGGCGGAGGGTCGACGTCGGGGGAAACGGCCCCCGAATCCTCCACCCCGGAAGCCCCCTCATCGCCACCTTCGGCGGGGTGGACCCCGCAGGGCGGCGGCACGGGATCCTCCAGCGGCGGGGGCGCGCCGATCCGCCAGGGGGGATCGATCGGCAGCGGCGCCCCGGGAAGGGGCGGATCGACGGGCGGCGGGTCCCCCGATTCGACCGGGTCCTCCAGCGAAGCACCCTCGTCTACCCCCAGCTCGAGCGGCTACGGCGGTCCGGAACCGTCGACCCCGACGGCGTCACCCGCGAGCACGTCGCAGGCGAGGGGCGGGATCAATCCGGTGGAACCGCCGCCTCCGGTGACCCACGCCGACAAGGTCGCCGTCGACGCCGCAACTGCGCTCTCTTCGTCAAGGCCACCTCAGGACGCCGGCGCGTCCGCGACTCCGGTGGCAGCCGCGGCGCCCACGAACACGGGCGATCGGTCATCCTCGGGCTCCTCCGTCCCGCCGTTGCCGGTCGTCCTCGCGCTTGTCCTTGCCATCGGCTATGCGGGCATCCGTCTTCGGCGCCGCCACCGTCGACGGCAGCTGGAAGCCCTCCGGCGCCAGCGCGCCGCCGAGTGGGAGGCGGCCATCCGCCAGATCAGGATGAAACGGGCGCTGGACGTCGCGGAGCCGAGCGCCGGGCGGTTGCGGCAAGCCGACGTCGCATAGCCGCTCCTGGCGCTGACGGCTCCGAGAGCCAACGTCTCCCGGCCGCGCCGCTACGCGTTCGCCGGGTCGGGGTCCGGGCGGACGACGACGGTGTCGGCGACCTTGACGATCTCGTCGGCCGGGAGGTCGGCGCGCTGCGCGTGCTCGCGGATCGCCTCCGGGCTGGTGGCCTGGTAGATGCAGACGGTGCCGACCGAGCCGCCGTCCTCCTCGAGCACGTAGCTGCGGATCCAGCGGATGTCGTCGGACATCTCCTCGTCGCCGACCGCGGCGGACCGTCCGGCGGCGACCTCGAGCTCCTCGGGCGACTGCCAGGCGGTACGGCGGAGGATCACGTAGGTATCCATGCTGCTCCTCTCTGTTGGAGTTCCCCCAACCTAACCGAGGCCGTCCGGGCCGTGGGGCCTTTCGGCACAGGCACAGGCACAGGCACGGGCGCCATCGCCATCGTTGATGCCCCGCTTGACCGCAGCCCGAGCGGGGAGGTACAACAAGGGCATGGAGGCCGCTCCGACCTCGGACCAGGCGCTGCGCGAGCAGGCGATCGCCCAGCTCAAGAAGAAGCGCGACTTCCGCGGCCACGTCTTCATCTACGTCGCGGTGAACGCGGTGCTGGTGGCGATCTGGGCGGTGACCGGGGCGGGTTTCTTCTGGCCGGTCTTCCCGATCCTCGGCTGGGGGGTCGGGGTGGCGGCCAACGCCTGGGACGTCTACGGGCGCAAGCCGATCAGCGAGGAGGAGATCCGGCGGGAGGCTGAGCGACTACGAGGACCAGGGAAAGGGTAAGGAGGAAGAGATGCAGAGCTGGAACCTGAAGGCCGTCGAAGCGGAGCCGCGCCAGCCGCAGATTCTCGCCTCGGCTGACGACGCGCGAACGATCGTGCTCAGCCTGCCGGCCGGGGAGCAGCTGCAGGAGCACGAGGTCCACGAGCGCGCCCGCCTGCTCGTGATCGAGGGCGAGATCGAGGTCGAGTCGGTGGAGGGGGAGACGGTCGCCGCCGCCGATGGTCACCTCTTCGAGTTCGCGCCAGGCGAGCGCCACACCGTCTCGGCACGCTCCGACGCCCGCCTGCTGCTGATGCTCAGCCCGTGGCCGGGAGACGGCCACCCCGGGGCGATGACGCTGGAGCAGAAGGCCGAAGTGCGCGAGCGCGCCCAGCGCGCCTGACCCAAATCCACGGTCAAGCGCCACCGATCTCGATCTTCTGATGCCTTGACCCCCCTATAGGGAGGAAAAAGTGCCAGAAGTTCTCGGCCAACGGTGGGAGCCCCGCCCGCGCCCTATAGATGCCCGCGCTCGGCGTCGCCAATCTGTCATTGCGTCGAAAAATTTTGCTGTTATGATGCCGCCCACCTCGACTAGTCAAAGAAGTCCTGACCAGTTGAGAACATAGCCAGCACCGGTGCCTTAATCGGTTAAAGGGTCGGCGTTGTAAGCCGAAGATCCGGGTTCGAGCCCCGGCCGGTGCATTCGTCAACTGGGAACTGACAGGACGGGTGACGAGAGGCTATGGACGCAAACCTTTTCGACTTCTTCGACGATAGCGCGGTCCGCGAGGAGGGCCAGGTCCACTGGTCGCCCCGCGCGCCCTACCGTCCCGACGACGAGTTCGACCTGATGCTGGTCCCCCGCCACCCGGAATGGCGTGAGCAGGAGGGAGCGCGCAAGGCGCTGGAGCGAATCGGGGAGGAACCGTGGGTCGCGGAGCTGGTCGAGCGCGACGACGGGGTCCGGCTGCGCCTCTCCGACGACTGGATCGAGCGGCGGGGGGCCGAGATCGAGGCCGGCGAGGCCGTCGGCGACAGGCTCGGCGAGATGGCGGCCGACCGCCGCTACGCCGTCTACTTCTGGGGCGCCAACACGACCAAGGCGCTGCACATCGGCCACCTCCGCAACCTCGCGGTCGGCAACGCGATCGCCGGGGCGCTGACCCAAGCCGGCGCCGGGGTCGAGAACCGCAGCCTGATCTGCGACGTCGGCCGCAGCATGGGCGAGGCGATGGCGGGAGTCGCCACCCGCGCCGGCGAGGACGCCGGCCCCGACGCCCACCAGAAGAGCGACCACTTCGTCGGCTTCTGCTACGCGGACTACGTCACCGCCAGCCGCGACGGCGTCTTCCACGACGACGGCGCCGAGGACTCGGTCGCGCGCGAGTCCTCGCTCTACGACGACAAGGCCGACGAGATGATGATGCGCGTCCTCTCCGGCGACCAGAAGGCGCTCGAACTGTGGTCGAAGACCCGCTCCTGGGTGATCTCCGGCCAGCGCAAGACCCTCGCCCGTCTCGGCATCGCCTTCGACAAGGTGATCTTCGAGTCCGACTTCCTGCCGGAGGTGCGCGAGTTCACCAACCAGGGGCTCGCCGCCGGGACGCTGACCAAGCGCTGGGGCGACGACATGGTGATGTACGAGACCGAGCGCGAGGAGCTGGAAGAAATGCCGCTGGTCCGCTCCGACGGGCTGCCGACCCAGCACATGCGCGCCCTCGCCTACTGGGCCGCGGCGCCCGAGCTCGACGACGTGATCTCGATGCAGGTCTGCGGCAACGAGTGGGTCTCCCACGTCACCTGCCGCCGCCAGCTGATCGACGAGCTCGGCCTCGTCAACGCGAACGGCAACGGCAGCGCCCGCGGCGGCGGCCCGCCGACCCACGACATCTTCCACGGCATGGTCGCCCGCGACAACGAATCGATCAGCTCGAGCAAGGAAGGGGCGCTGCTGATCGACCAGCTGGTCGAGTGGCTGGAGGAGCAGATGACCGCCGACCCCGAGCGGGCGGCGACGATGGAGCGCCACCCGCACCCCGAGACGGTGCCGGGCCAGGTCGCCCTCGGCTACTTCCTCCTGCAGCCGACGACTAAGCAGATCAACTTCGGCAAGGAGAAGCTGCTGCGCGAGGGGAAGGGCAGCCTCGGCTGGGACCTGGCCTGCGCGCAGGCCCACCACGCCACCGCGGAGCCGAAGGGCGAGCGGCCCGCCGAGGACCCCGACTACCGCTTCGCGGTGGTCCAGGCGGAGCACTACCGGGTCCATCTGCGCAGCGCGGTCGAGGACTTCGACGTCGCGCCGCTTTCCAAGTACCTCTCGCACTTCGCCCGCTGGTACGGCGAAGGCGAGCGGGCGCCGCGCGTCGAGGCGGTCGTGCAGCCGGTGCTCGAGCAGGGCCTGCGCGGCCTCGGACTGGAGGGAGCATGAGATGAAGACGCTGCTGGTCGACAACCACGATTCCTACACCTACAACGTGTTCCACCTGCTGGCCGCCGCCTCGGGCGACGAACCGATGGTGGTCAACAACGACGGGGTCTCCTGGCGCGTCCTGACAAGGATGGACTTCGACGCGATCGTGCTCTCGCCAGGACCGGGCCACCCGTCCCGCTGGCACGACTTCGGCGTCTGCCGCGACATCCTCCGCTACAGCGAAATCCCCGTCTTCGGCATCTGCCTCGGCCACCAGGGGATCGGCAACCTGCTCCAGGGCCGGGTCAACCGGGCGCCGATGGCGATGCACGGGCGCCTCAGCCGCATCCGCCACGACGGCACCGGCCTCTTCAAGGACGTGCCGCAGGGCTTCGAAGTCGTCCGCTACCACTCGCTGGCGATCACCGACCCGGTCGGGCCCGAAGGCCACGAGGTGGCCTGGTCCGAGGACGGCGTGGTGATGGGGGTCGCCCACAACCAACGGCCGATCTGGGGCGTCCAGTTCCACCCCGAGTCGGTCGCGACCGAGCACGGCCTGCAGATCGCGAGGAACTTCTACGAGATGGCGGCGCGCCACCGCCGGCCCGCCGAGCGGCCCGCCGGCCGCGCCACGATCGTCCCGCGCAGCGGCAAGCCCGCCCCGGCGCCGACCGCGGTCGAGGAGAGGCGCGAGCTGGAGCTGCGGGTGCGGACGCTGGAGGGGGAGGCGCCGACCGAGCACGTCTACGAAAGGCTCTTCGCCGACGCCGAGACCTCCTTCTGGCTCGACAGCGCCGACGCGCCGACCTGGCTCGCCCAATGCTCCTACATGGGCGCCAGCCTCGGCCCCGACCGCCGCGTGGTCGAATACGACGTCGACCGCGGCGAGATCGACGTCCACCGCGACGGCGTCGACACGGTCGAGCACCGCTCGATCTTCGACTACCTCGACCGCGAGCTGGGCCAGATCAAGGTCGACCCGCCGGCGGAGGTCGACCGCGGCCTGGTCGGCGGCTACGTCGGCTATCTCGGCTACGAGCTGAAGGCCGACTGCGGCTCGCCCAACGTGCACAGCTCCGACATGCCCGACGCGGCGATGATGCTCGCCAACCGGGTCGTCGCGGTCGACCACACGCAAGGCCGGACCTTCGTCTTCGCCCTCTGCCGCGGCGAGGACCCCGAGGCCGAGCTCTGGCTCGACGCCGCCGAGGCGCTGATCGCGGCGGCGATCGCCGAGCCTCCCGCCGAGCGTCCGCCGGCGCCGCCGAGCGAGCCCGGCGGCCACGTCACCTTCCACTCCGGCCGCGGCCGCGAGCGCTACCTCGCCGACATCGCCAAATCGCAGGATGAGCTGCTGGCCGGGGAGTCCTACGAGGTCTGCCTCACCGACCAGTTCTCGACCGGCGCCGAACCGGACCCGTTCGAGCTCTACCGGCTGCTGCGCCGGGCCAACCCCTCGCCCTTCTCCGCCTTCCTCCGCTTCCGCGACTTCACCGTGGTCAGCTCCTCGCCGGAGCGCTTCCTCTCGGTCGACCGCCAGCGGCAGGTGATGGCGCGGCCGATCAAGGGGACGATCTCGCGCGCCGCCGACCCGGCCGAGGACGCCGCCCGCCGCGACGGCCTCGCCGAGGACGAAAAGACCCGCGCCGAGCACCTGATGATCGTCGACCTGCTGCGCAACGACCTCGGCGTCGTCTGCGACCTGGAGAGCGTCGAAGTGCCGGACCTGATGACGATCGAGCCCTACGCGACCGTGCACCAGATGGTCTCGACGATCGTCGGCAGGCTGGAGGGCGAGCGCAGCCCGGTCGAATGCGTGCGCGCCTGCTTCCCCGGCGGCTCGATGACCGGGGCGCCGAAGGAGCGGACGATGGAGATCATCGACGACCTCGAGGACGAGGCGCGGGGGGTCTACTCGGGATCGATCGGCTACTTCGGGGCCGACGGGATCGCCGACTTCAACATCGTCATCCGCACGATCGTGATGCGCGAGGGCCGGACGACGATCGGCGCCGGCGGCGCGATCGTGCTCCAGTCCGACCCCGAGGACGAGTTCGACGAGGTCCTGCTGAAGGCGCGGGCGCCGATGGCCGCGATCGCCAGGGCCGTCACCGGCGGCGACGGGCCCGATGCCTGGAGCGTCGAGCTGGAGCCTTCCGCGAGGATCGCCGAGGCGGCATGACCGAGCCCGGATCGATCGGGCCCGGGGCCTCGGCTCCGGCGGCGGCGCTGGATTCGAGCGTCCGGCCGGCCGGCGAGCGCGATGTCGCCGCGATCGCCGCCGCGGTCGAGGAGCTGCTGGTCGAGCTGGGCGGGAAGCGCCCGGGCCGCGAGGAGCTCGAAGCCGAGGCGCGGGCGGCGCTCGAGGACCCGGCGGTCGGGGCGATCTTCGTCGCCGAGGCGGGCGGCGAGGTCGTCGGCGTGCTCAGCGCGAGCTGGCAGCGCGGCCTCCACGTCCCCGGCCTCTACGCGACGATCCAGGACCTCTGGGTGCGCCGCGACTGGCGCAGCAGGGCGATCGGCGCGGCGCTGGTCGAGGCGGTCGCCGGCCTCTGCCGCGAGCGCGGCGTGGCGCGGATCGAGGTCGGCCTCCCCCAGGAGAGCTTCGCCGCGATCGAGGCCACCTCGGCCTTCTACGCGCGCAACGGCTTCGCGCCGTTGGGCCCGAGGATGAGGCGGCTCCTGTCATGAGCGAGCTGGTGATGGTCGAGCAGCGGCGCGGCGGCGGCGACGACGCCGCGCTCTGGATCCGCGAAGGCGGCCGCACCCTGCCCGGCCAGGACAGCAACCTGCGCCTCGCCGAGCTGCGCGAAGGGCTGATCCGCCACGCCGGCGTCCGCGCGGTCGCCGCCGACGCCGCCGACGAGGCGCTCGAGCGGACCCTCGGGGCCCTGCACGCGCCCGAGTACCTGGAGGCGCTGCGCGGCGTCGACGGCGAGCCGGTGGTGCTGCCGGCCTTCGCGCCGCCCGGCCTCGAGCCCGACATCCCGGTCCGCGCCGGGCTGGTCGCGGCGGCGCTGGAGGGGGTGCGGACGGCGATCACCGCGGCCGAGCGGCTCGCCGCCGGGGCCGAGTTCACCTACGCGGTCTGCCGCCCGCCCGGCCACCACGCGGGCCCCGCCTTCCTCGGCGGCTACTGCTACCTCAACAACGCCGCCGCCGCGGTGCAGACCCTGCGCGAGGCGGGGATCAGCCCGGTCGGCATCCTCGACCTCGACCTCCACTACCCGAACGGCACCTCGGCCCTGGTCGAGTCGATGGACGATGCGACGCTGCACTCGCTGCACGCCTCGCCGGTCACCAACGTCTCCGCCGGCACCGTGCTGCCGCAGACCGAGCGCGAACGGGTCGTCGCCTTCGCCGAGAGCCCCGACGCCGGCGCCTACCTGGCCGAGGTCGCCGCCTCGGTCGAGGCGTTGTCGGAGACCGCCGCGGCGCTGGTCGTCTCGCTCGGCTACGACACCGTCGCCGGCGACCCGCACGGAGGCTGGGAGTTCGGGCCGGAGATCTTCGCCGAGGTCGGCGCTCTGCTGGCCGGAGCCGGGCGCCCGGTCTGCGTGATCCAGGAGGGTGGCTACGCCCTGCACGCGCTCGCCGACTGCAGCCACGCCTTCGCCGGCGGCCTGCTCAACGGAGGCGGCGGATGAGCCAGAACGGCCTCGAGCCCTTCCGCGAGCGCCTCGACCAGCTCGACGACGAGATCGCCCGCCTGCTCGGCGAGCGCTTCGACGTCTGCCGGCAAATCGCCCTCTTCAAGAGCGCCCACGGGATCCCGATGATGCAGCCGAGCCGGGTCGAGGAGGTGCGGTCGCGCTACCTCGCCCGCGGCGCCGAGGTCGACCTGCCCGCCGACTTCACCGCCGAGCTCTTCGACCTTCTGATCGCCGCCACCTGCAGGGCCGAGGACGAGCTGATGGAGGCGCAGGAGGCGCTTGCCGAGCAGGCGGAGGGAGGGGAGTCGTGAGCGCGACGATGCCTCCCGGGCCGCGGATGCCGCGGGCGCTGCAGGCGATCGGCTGGACCCAGCGGCCGCTGCCGTTCATGGAGCGCTGCCAGGCCCGCTACGGCGACATCTTCACCCTGCGCATCCTCCACTGGGGCGACTGGGTGCTGCTCGCTGACCCCGACGACGTCAAAAAGGTCTTCACCGCCGGGCCGGCGGTCGGCGTCGACGTCGCCAACCCGATGCTCGGCCCGGTGCTGGGGCCGCGCTCGGTGATGCTGCTCGAAGAGCCCGACCACATGACCCGGCGCAAGCTGATGCTGCCCTCCTTCCACGGGCAGGGGATCCAGAACGACGCCGAGATGATGGCCGAGGTGGCGCGGCGCGAAGTCGGCCGCTGGCCGGTCGGCGAGCCGTTCGAGCTCTGGCCGCGGATGCAGGCGATCACCCAGGAGGTGGTGATGCGGGCGGTCTTCGGGCCCGACGAGGGCAACCGCCTCGGCCGCCTGCGCGAGCTGCTGCAAAGGCTGACGGTGTGGATGAACGACCCGCGCAACCTGACCCTGCTGGCGACCTTCGGGCCGCGCTGGATCGTCCGCAGCCGCCATTACCGCGAGGCGATGCGCCCGGTCGAGGAAGCGGTGCTGGAGGAGGTGCGGCGCCGCCGCGCCGAGCGGGACGGCGCGGAGCCCGGCATCGTCTCGATGCTGGTCGAGGCCCGCTACGAGGACGGCTCGCCGATGAGCGAGCGCGACCTGCGCGACGAACTGCTGACCCTGCTCACCGACGGGCCGACCTCGACCTCGCTCGCCTGGGCCTTCGAGCGGCTGATGCGCCACCCCGACAAGCTCGAGCGGGCCCGCGAGGACGTGCTCGAGGGCGACGGCGCCTACCTCGACGCGGTGATCAAGGAGACGCTGCGGCTGCGCCCGCCGGTGCCGGTGGTGGTGCGGCGGCTGCTGGAGCCGATGACGCTGGGCGGCCACGAGCTGCCGGCGGGGACCACGGTGGCGCCCTGCATCCACCTGATCCACATGGACGAACGCACCTACGAGAACCCGCGCCGGTTCTCGCCCGAGCGCTTCGTCGGCCGCCAGCCCGGCACCTACACCTGGATCCCCTTCGGCGGCGGCACGCGGCGCTGCCTCGCCGCCAGCTACGCCGAACTGGAGATGAAACGGGTGCTTCGCACCGTGCTCTCCGAGGTCGAGCTGCGCCCGGTCTCCACGCGGGCCGAGCGGATGCGGAAAAGCGCGATCTCCTTCAGCCCCGACCGGCGCGGCCTGGTGATCGCGGAGCCATGCTGAGCGAGACCGACCTGCTGATCGTCGGCGCCGGCGCCAAGGCGGCCGCGATCGCCACCAAGGTGGACGTGGTCAACCGGCTCGGGCTCGGCCCGGTCTCGCTGAAGATCGTCGAGGGGACCGAGCGCGCCGCCTCCTGGCTCGGCCGCAACGGGATGACCTCGGGCGAGGAGCCGCTGGCGGTGACCCCGATCAAGGACATCGGCTTCCCGTACCAGAGCTGGCGCGAGTTCGGCGAGGCGGGCGAGGCGCTCGACGCCGGGACGATGTCCTTCTCCTGGCACCGCTACATGATCGGCCGCCGCCGCTACGCCCGCTGGATCGACGCCGGCTCGCCCGCGGTGCGCCACCGCGACTACGGCGAGTACCTGACCTGGGTCTTCTCGCGCGCGACCGAGGGGGTCGAGCACGTCGAGGGCAGAGTCGGCGCCGTCTCGCTCGATCGCGAGGGGGAGCGCTGGATCGTCGACGTCGAGGGGGCCTCGGGCTCCTCGCGCCATTCCGCCGGCGCGCTCGTCCTCACCGGCCCCGGCATCCACAGCGCCTTCCCGCACGAGCCCGACATCGCCGGCCGCGTCTTCCACTGCGACAGCGAGCGGGCCGAGTTCGCCCGCCTGCCCGAGGACAGCGAGTGCGACGTCGGCATCGTCGGCGGGGGGGAGAGCGCGCTCAGCTGCACGATGTTCCTGCGCGGCTTCCGGCCGCGGGCGCGCTGCACGATCTACACGCCGATGCTGCCGATGAGCCGCGGCGAGAGCTTCCTCGAGAACCGCGTCTTCTCCAACCCGGACGAGGTCGAATGGGGGTCGCTCGACCCGCAGACGCGGCGCGACTTCGTCAAGCACAGCGACCGCGGCGTCTTCGACCCGCCGAGCCTCGAGAAGATCGGCTACGACGACCGCGTCCGCTTCGTCACCGGCCGGGTCACCGACGTCGCCTCGGTCCGCGGCGGAGAGCGGGTGCGGCTCGATTACGCCGCTCCCGAAGGCGGCGCCGCCGGCGAGCACGAGTACGTCGTCAACTGCACCGGCTTCGACCTCCTGGCCCAGCTGCGGGCGCTCTTCCCGGCCGAGCTGCGGGAGGAGATCGAGGAGCAGGTGGGCCCGATCTGGGAGCGGCCGCGCGGCGCCGAGGTCCCGATCGGGCGCTCGCTGGAGCTGGTCGGGATGCAGCCGCGCCTGCACATCCCCGGCCTCGGTGGCCTCAGTCAGGGGCCGGGCTTCGCCAACCTCGGCGCGCTCGGCCTGCTGGCCAACCGCGTGCTGGAGCCGCTGCTCCTCGGGCGGGCGGGACCGGGCGGACTTGCCCGCCCGGACCGAATGAAATATAAGTCTTCATTAATCGAGTAATTGCTGGTCATTTCAATCGAACGGGCATCCAACTAGGGAGGAAGCCGTGAGCCTCGAGAAAGTTCCGAAAGCAGCGTGGATCGGCGCCGCAGTGGTCGGCGTCCTGATCGTCGCTGCGGTGGTGGTCCTGCTGGCGTCGTCGTCTTCGGGAGGTGAAAGCCTCGAACTGACCGGCTCCGGATATCCCGGCGTCGACACGGCGAACACCCGCGAAGCGCAGGGGACGATCGACAGCTCCAACGTCGCTCAACTGGAAGAGGCATGGACGCTGCCGTTGACCGCGGAAGGCTCATTCGGCGCCTTCTCGTCCTCGCCGGTGATCGCCAACGGGGTGATCTACGCCCAGGACCTCGAATCGAACGTGCAGGCGATCGGCCTCGAATCCGGCGACGTGCAGTGGACGAAGAGCTACAACGAACCCGACTTCGGCCCGAACGGGATCGTCGTCGGCGGCGGCATGGTCTTCGGCGGCACTCCCAACTCCGCCTTCGGCCTCGACCAGAAGACCGGCAAGGAGGTCTGGTCGACCGAACTGGTCAGCAATCCCAGCGGCGAAGAGATCGACATGGCGCCCAGCTACCACGAAGGCCTGGTCTACGTCTCGACCGCGCCGCTGACCTCGACCGAACCGTACCCCGGTGGCGGTGTGGGCACGCTGTGGGCGCTCGACGCCAGGACCGGCAAGAAGGTGTGGCACTTCGACACGGTCCCGGCGAGCCTCTGGGGCGATAAGACGGTCAACTCCGGCGGCGGGCTCTGGGAGCCGCCGTCCTTCGACGACAAGGGCTTCATCTACTTCGGCACCGGCAACCCGGCGCCCTATCCGGGCAGCCCCGGCAAGCCGTGGGGGACGAGCCGCCCCGGCCCGAACCTCTACACCGACTCGATGGTCAAGCTCGACGCCAAGACCGGCAAGATGCAGTGGCACTACCAGCAGACGCCGCACGACGTCTACGACTGGGACTTCCAGGACCCGCCGATCCTGCTCAAGGCGGGCGGGAAGGAGCTGGCGATCGGCGGCGGCAAGGTCGGCTTCGTCGTCGCCCTCGACGCGAAGACCGGCAAGCCGGTGTGGAAGAAGGCGGTCGGCAAGCACAACGGCCACGACGAAGACAACCTGCTGGCGCTGAACGGCGAAACCTCGAAGATCAAGGGCGGGGAAGTGTTCCCGGGCACGCTCGGGGGCGTGATCGCGCCGATGGCGTCCGACGGCAAGACGGTCTTCGTGCCGGTGGTCAACCATCCGCTCACGATCGTCTCCGGCAGCGAAATCTCCGAAGGCGCGGAACTGACCGGGGAACTGGTCGCTCTCGACGCCGCGACCGGCAAGGAGAAGTGGCACCGGTCCTTCCCCTCCGCCGCGTTCGGGGCGCCGACCGTCGTCAACGACGTGGTCTTCCAGCCGACCGCCGAAGGCACCCTCTACGCGCTCGATTCCTCGAGCGGGAACGAACTCTGGGTCGAAAGCCTGCCGGCCGGGATCAACACCAATGCCTCGGTCAGCGGCGACACGGTGGTCGCGCCCGCCGGCCTGGCGAGCTCCGAAGGGCAGAGCCCCGAAATGGTCGCCTTCAGGCTGGGGGGCTAGGCCTTTGGTCCACGCCCGACGGTTTGGTGAAACGGATTTTACCTTCGCCCCGGTCGGCTCCTGAGAAGTCCGGAGTCGATCGGGGAAGGGGGTGGTCCTTTTTGAGGATCGGAGCGACGGAGAGCATCGTGCCGGCGGGGTCGATCACCAAGGCCTCATAGGGCGGAGCTTCGGGCAGGAGTGGGGCGGGGCGGCCTCGGGCCGCCGGGCCGGGCCGCCCCGGCCGGGAAGCGGCGAGGGGTAGCGTTGCTTCGGTGCCAGCCAAGCGCAGCGCCGGGATCCTCCTCTTCCGCCTCGCCGGGGGCGGGCCGGAGGTGCTGCTGGTACATCCGGGCGGCCCCTTCTGGGCGAAGCGGGACCTTGGCGCCTGGTCGATCCCGAAGGGCGAGTGCGAGGAGGGGGAGGACCCCCGCCTCTGCGCCCTGCGCGAGCTCGGCGAGGAGCTGGGGGCGGCGCCGGAGCTCGGCGTGGGGGACCTCGTCGACCTCGGCTCGGTGCGCCAGAAGGCGGGCAAGGTGGTCGACGCCTGGGCGGCCGAGGCGGACTTCGACCCGGCGCGGCTGCGCAGCAACGCCTTCTCGGTCGAGTGGCCGCCGCGCAGCGGGCGCCAGCGGGAGTTCCCCGAGGTCGACCGCGCCGAGTGGTTCGAGCCGGAGCGGGCCCGGGGCAAGATCATCCCGGCGCAAGCGGAGTTCATAGAGCGCCTGCTGGAGCGGCTCGGCGCCTCCGCTCGCTGACCCCGGCCGGGGCGCTCGCCCGACGTATACTCGCCGGGGATGGAAAACGGCTCTACTCCGCGGTCCGCGGGCGCTGGCGAGGCTGGTCGGAACGGCAGCCTGCCGCTCTCCGCTCGGCTGCTTGGGGTTGGGGTGCGTGGCGCTCGCACGGTCACCAAAGCCGCTGGCATCGATCGCGCGGTCGAAGTCGCCGCCGAGGAGGCGATCGTCGCCGCGGTCGAGAGCGAAGCGGTGGAGCGGGCGCTGGCCCGGGTGCTGCAGGGGCCGGTGGTTGAGGAGGCGGTGCAGGGGGCGCTGGAGAGCGACGCGGTGAAGCGCGCCGTCCTCGAGGCGATGGACAGCGAGCTGGTCGACGAGGTCTGGCGGCGGCTGCTGGCCAGCGAGGAGGCGCAGCAGCTGGTCGAGCGGATCGCCGGCGCGCCCGAGGTGCGGGCGGCGATCAGCGCCCAGGGGGTGGGGCTGATCGAGGACATCGGCCGCACGATCGGCAGGGCGGCGCGGCGCCTCGACGACACCCTCGAGCGCCTCGTCCGCACGGTCCTCTTCCGCCGTCGCCGCGAGGTCCCGAGCGAGCACGCCGGCGCGGTCAGCCGCGCCCTGGCGTTCGCCCTCGACACCGTTTTCGTCAACCTCGGCTTCTCCGCGCTGGCGGCGATCGTCGCCCTGATCGGCTCGGCCCTCGGCGGCAACGGGAACGGGCTCTCCGCCCCGGCCGTGGTGGCCGGCGCCACCGCCTGGCTGATCTTCGGCGCCCTCTACCTGCTCGTCTTCTGGTCGCTCGCCGGGCAGACCCCGGGGATGCGCTTCCTCGGCATCCGCCTCAGCGAGCGCCGGCTCCCGTTCCGGCGCTCCCTGCGCCGCCTGCTCGGCCTCTGGCTCTGCTTCGTCACCCTCGGGATCGGCTTCCTCGGCATCGTCTTCGGCGAACGGCGGCGGGCCTGGGACGACTCGCTCAGCGACACCGACGTCCTCTACGACGAGCGCCGGCCTGAGCCGGCGCCCTGGTCCAGCGTCGCGGCCGAGCCGGCCGCCGCCTGAAGGCTCAGACGGGCTTGCCTTCGGGCCCCTCGATCAGCTTGTAGATGATGATGATCGAGAGGGCGAAGAGCGCCAGCGACCACAGTGGATAGGCCGGGATCGCCAGCAGCGACCCGATCGCGTTCAGCGAGCCGATGAAGATCCCGAACCAGCGGCCGAATTCCCCGCCCGACCAGAGCGAGAAGGCCGCGATCAGCTCCAGCACGCCGATGATCAGGAGGATCCAGCCCCAGGTGTGGAGGCTGCTGATGATGAAGGTGCCGTGTTCGGTGAAGAACTTGGCGTCACCGATCGCGGCGATCCCGTAGATGATGTTGAGCACGCCGGCGACGAGCAGCAACACGCCGGCGAACACCCACCACCCGCTGAGCGTCGTTTCCTCGTTCATGCCTAACCCTTTCGTCGTTTGACTGAAACCGGGCAAGATGAACATAAGCCACCCGGCCGACGCCAGGGGCGAAAAGCGCGAGTTTCACGTAATGGTGTGTCAGGCGAGGAGCTTGCGCACCTCGAGGGTGCGGACCCCGCGCGGGGTCTCGACCTCGACCTTGGCTCCCACCGGAGCGTCGAGCAGGGCGCGGCCGATCGGCGACTCGGCCGAGAGGCGTCCCTGGCTGAGGTCGGCCTCGGTCGAGCCGACCAGCGTCCAGGTGTTCGCCGCGCCGCTCTCGGCGTCGACGACTTCGGCGGTGCGGCCGAAGGCGAAGTGCTCGGCGTCGTCGTCGATCTCGACCACGACCGCGCGCCGGAGCCGCTCCTGCAGCCGCTTGATCCGCGTCTCGAGATGGGCCTGGTCCTCTTTGGCGATGTGGTAGTCGGCGTTCTCCTTCAGGTCGCCGAGCTCGCGGGCGGCCTTGATCCGCGCCGCCATCTCGTGGCGCGCCGGCCCTTCCAGCTGCTCGAGCTCCGCTCGCAGCTCCGCGATCCCGTCGGCGGTGATCGGCTCGCCGCCGCGCTCCTGCCCGTTCATCCGGCTCAGCCTGCCAGAAAACGTCCCCAGGTGTGGGACGATGGGCGCGGATGAAGGTCGGCTGGATACGGTCGGCGCGGGCCGCGCCTCCCGCGCTGGCGCTGCTGGCGCTTCTCCTCGCGCCGGTGCTCGCGGGCGCGGCACCCTCGGCAGCTGGCACGGGCACCTCGCACGCGGGCACGGCCATCTCGCAGGCAGGCGCGGCGCCCTCGCACCGCCTCGATCCCTCCGCCGCCGGCGGCTTCTGGACCCCGCCGCGGGTGCGCGCCGCGCTCGCGGCGAGCTCCGCCCCCGGGCGCGGAGCCACGGCCAGCAGCCTGCGGGTGCTCGAAGCGACGGCGCCCGCGGACCGCGCCAACGGGCGCATCTTCGGCATCGACCCTCGCCAGGGGCCCTACACCTGCTCCGGCACTTCGCTCGCGACGCCCAGCGAATCGATCGTCCTCACCGCCGGGCACTGCGTGCTCGACGAAGGCAGCTGGGGGACCCGCGTCGCCTTCGTCCCGGCCTACGACCACGGGCGGCGCCCCTTCGGCAGCTTCCTGGTCACCGCCACCTACGTGACCGAGCAGTGGCGGGCATCCGAAAACACCGACTTCGACGTCGCCGCGCTGCGGGTCGAGCCGAACCGCTTCGGGCCTCTGGGCGCGGCGGTGGGGGCGAAGGGCTGGACCACGGGCAGGTCCCGCTTCGCGCCCTTCGAAGTCTTCGGCTATCCCGCCGCGGCGCTCTCCGGCGAAGAGCTGCGCTCCTGCCGCGCGCACGGCCTCGGCGCCGACACCCTGACCAACCGCCTCGGCGGCCCGCCGACGGTGCCGGTCGCCTGCGACATGGCCGGCGGCGCCAGCGGCGGCGCCTGGCTGGTCGACCACGGCCGGCTGGTCGACGGCGTCACCAGCTACGGCTACAGCGGCAACAACACCCGCCTCTACTCGCCCTATTTCGGCCCCCAGGTCGACGCCTTCCTGCGCGGGCTCCCATGAGTCTGCAGTTACACGTCTCTGGGACGTGTAATTGCAGACTCGCCAGCGTGGGTGCGCAGTCAGCCTCGTCCACGAGTCTGCTCTGGGGCACCCATACGGTGCTTAGGAGCAGACTCGTGGCAGCCGGCCGGGAGTCGAGGCTCCGTTGCCGTCGGACGCGGGCGAGCCGCTGAAGCTCCTGGCCTGGACCGGGAGACGAACCGGTTGGCGGGATGCTCGTAGAGATCGTCGGCGCTGCCGGACTGCTCGACCCGTCCCTCGTTCATCACCACCTGCTGGCCGGCGACGTCCATCGCCTCCGGGATGTGGACCGTAGGGCGACCGCGCGCATAGACTGAGCCGATGAGCGTGGAGGCGGTGCGGACGCTGGAGGAGGCCCTGGAGGGGCTGCCGGACTTCCCCTTCGAGTCGCGCTACCGCGAGCTCGACGGGCTGCGGCTGGCGCACCTCGACGAGGGGGAGGGCAAGCCGGTCGTCTTCTTCCACGGCGAGCCGACCTGGTCGTTCCTCTGGCGCAAGGTGATCCCGCCGGTGCGCGACGCCGGCTTCCGCTGCATCGCCCCCGACTACGCCGGCTTCGGCCGCTCCGACAAGCCCACCGACGTCGGCTGGTACACCTACGACCGCCACGTCGAGCTGATCGCGGCCCTGCTCGTGGAACTGGACCTGCGCGACGCGACCGCGGTCGTCCACGACTGGGGCGGGCCGATCGGGCTGCGGCTGGCGGTCGAGCATCCGGACCGCTTCTCGCGCATCGTCGTGATGGAGACCGGGCCCTTCACCGGCCACCAGCGGATGAGCGAGGCCTGGTTCGCCTTCCGCGACTTCGTCCGCGACAACGAGGACGTTCCGATCGGGGTGCTGATCCGCGGCGGCTGCGCCAACGACCCCGGCGACGAGGTGATCGCCGCCTACGACGCGCCGTATCCCGACCCGGCCTCGAAGGCGGGGGCGCGGGCCTTCCCGCTGATCCTGCCGACCGAGCCCGACATGGTCGGCGCGGCCGAGGGCAAACGGGTCGCCGACGCGCTGCGCGAGGACGATCGCCCCTCGCTGGTCCTCTGGGCCGACTCCGACCCGGTGCTGCCGTTCTCGGTCGGCGAGCGCGTCTCCAGCCAGCTCAACTTCCCGCCGCCGCGGCCGATCGAGGGCGCCGGCCACTTCCTGCAGGAGGACGCGGGGCCGCGGATCGGCGCGATCATCGCCGAGTGGCTGGGGAGCTAGCGCGCTCGACGAGATCGCTCAGCTCGCTGTGGCTGCGCTCGTCGAGAAGCCGGACGCGTCGGGGCGGCGCGTCGTCTTCCACCCAGGTGACGGTGCCCGGCCAGTAGGGGCCGGGTGGGCGGCCCGGGTGGTGGAAGACCGAGGCGAAGATCCAGTTGCCGGTGTTGTGGAGCTGGCCGCCGCCGCGCAGGCGCCACGGCTCTTCGCCCTCCAGCGGCCCGCCGCGGTGGGTGTGGCCGGTGATCACGTGGCCGCCGTCGACCCCGAGCCGGGCGGCTAGCTCGGCGGCGGCGTCGAGGCCGCTGCGGAAGATCGCCTCGTTGGAGACGTCGGCCGAGAACTCCGAGCGCAGCAGGCGGTTGATACCGCGCAGGGCGAGCGGGAAGCCGGCACGGAAGGCGTTGGCGGCGAGGCGGCGGCGGCCGCGCGCGGTGCTGTTGCCGGAGAGGGCGCGCCACGCCGCCTCCGAGGGACGGCCGCGGGATTCGGTCAGCCCCGCCGGCCGGACCTGCGCGATCCCCCAGGCCAGTCCATATATGGGGCGGAGCACGCGCTCGTAGTCGCCGGGCGTCGCGGGGTCGGGGATCGGGCCGGTGGCGCGCATCCGGATCGCGGCGGCGAGGCACTCGGCCCGCGGCAGAGTCAGGTGGGGGTCGATGTAGTGGCCGTGGGTGGCGTAGACGTCCTCGCGCAGCCATAGCCCGGGGTAGGCGAGCCGCAGCTTCGCGCCACCGAGCCAGCGGGCGAGCTCGGCGCTGGGGCCGGGGGAGGGGTCGTAGCGGTGCTCGAGGCCGAGGTCGGGGGTGCTGGAGAGCGAGAGCTGGTCGAGCAGCGGCTCGGCGAAGCGGTGGTCGTGATTGCCGGCGACGAGGACGATCTCTCGCCCGGTCAGCGCCTCGCCGAGCTCCCCGAAGAACGGGCGGGCGCCGGCGAGGGCGACGCCGAGCGGCAGGTCGCGCAGCTCGACCGTGTCGCCGAGCAGGACGAGGCGGTCGGCGCCGGCGACCTCCTCGAGGAGGGCTCGGCGCACGCTCGGCTCGCGCAGCACGTCGTCCCCGCTGGCACCGCCGAGGTGGAGGTCGGAGACGATCGCCGTCCGCATCCCTTCCTTTTATCGGGTCGCGTGGCGCTTTTGTCACCTGCGGGGTTACAAAAGCGCCACGCCCACGACTGGCTGCCCAGCCAGTCCCTCGGTAGACTGCTGAGATGCCCACGATGAGCGAGGAGCGGATCGCGCCCGCGAACGGGATCGAGCTCGCCTACCAGGAGATCGGCGACGCCGAGGGTGAGCCGCTGGTCCTGATCATGGGACTGGCGACGCAGATGCTCGGCTGGGACGAGGAGCTCTGCGCGCTGCTCGCCGAGCGCGGCTTCCGCGTCGTCCGCTTCGACAACCGCGACATCGGCCGCTCGACCAAACTCAAGTCGGCGGGCGTGCCGAGCAGGATGGACATGCTGATCGGCCGCCGGGCCTCCGCGCCCTACCTGCTGCGGGACATGGCCCGCGACACGGTCGGGCTGATGGACCATCTCGGGGTCGGCTCGGCCCACGTGGTCGGCGCCTCGATGGGCGGGATGATCGCCCAGACGACGGCGATCGAGCACCCTGAGCGGGTCCGCTCGCTGGTCTCGATCATGTCGACGACCGGCAGCCGGCGCGTCGGGACGCCGGCCCTGAAGACCTACGGGATCCTCTGGGGCAAGCCGCCGCGCGGGCGCCAGGCGGCGATCGAGCGCGCGGTGCGGACCTTCACGGTGGTCGGCTCGCCGGGCTACCCGCTCGACGAGGAGCATCTGCGCGACGTCGCCGGCCGCTCCTACGACCGCGGCCACAGCGCCGCCGGGGTGCTGCGCCAGCTGCACGCGATCACCGCCTCGGGGGACCGGACCCGCGCGCTGCGCGGCGTCGCCGTCCCGACCACCGTGATCCACGGCAAGCGCGACCCGCTCGTTCGTCCCTCCGGCGGCCACGCCACCGCGAAGGCGATCCCCGGCGCCCGCCTGAAGCTGATCGACGGCATGGGGCACGACCTGCCGCGCCAGCTCTGGCCCACCTTCGTCGAGGAGATCGCCGCGAACGCCGCCCGGGCCGGCGAGGGCGAGGCCGCGCCCGCCGCGCAGCCCGCCTGAGCAAGCATTCCGGGAACGCCTCGATGCGGCTGAGAGGAGTCGAACCTCCACGGGCTCTCGCCCACACGGACCTGAACCGTGCGCGTCTACCAGTTCCGCCACAGCCGCGGGAGCAGGCAATTTACCGGTTGGACGCCCGCCACCCGGCCCCGCCCTGACCTCAACCTGCCTCCGCCACTCGCTAAACTCCCCGTCCCTCGCCGCTATCGTCTAGGGGACTAGGACGCCGGATTCTCAGTCCGGAAACCGGGGTTCGAATCCCCGTAGCGGTATGGCTCTAGCAAGCCGAATCGACCGTCCCGAGGGGCGGTTTTTTCGTTCCAGGGCAACACCTGGGGCAACACGATACGAGGATCGTGCAGAGTAGCCGCCCCTTTGCGGCCTGGGAGCGTGTCCCAGCTGGTGTCTTCTGATTGCCTTGTCATCCGTGATTTCGTGTGAGAGCTATCGGGCCGTCGACGGGTCGTCGAGCGGCTTCGGCCATCGTAGCCGAGCAGCAGCGGCACCTCGAACCGCTCATGGCAGCAACTGGAAGGCGACCTCATGCTGTGGGCGGACGACGCTGAAGTGGCGGCGATCGAGGGTCGCGACTTCGGTGGCGTCGAGGCGTTCCGCCGTGGCGATCACTGAGGCATCGACGGTGCCGAGCGGCAGGTCACGGTACTCGGCGACGAGCTCTGCGATGCGGACGGGGTCGCTGGCGTGCAGCGGCTCGATCGCGAAGCTGCCGCCGGCGAGGTCGCCGAGGAAGCGGACCTCGGCCTCCCACCCCAGCCGAGTTCCGATCAGATAGGCGACCTCGGTGATGACGAGGGTGGGGAGGATGAGTGGGCCCGAGTGGGATTCGAGCAGCTCCAGGCAGGGGGAGTGGTGGGCGTCGTCGGCGTCGACGTAGGCGTAGAGGGGCCCGGCGTCGAGGATCAGCGCGATGGGGCGATCTCCGAGGCGAGGATCTCCTCGATCCGCTCCGAGACATCGCTGTGGCCGCTGCGACCGACGGCGGCAGCGCTGAGGTGTCGCCGCCCGCCCGCCCCGAGGTGCTGCTCCAACGCGGTACGGGTGACGTCGGCGATCGTCACGCCGCGCCGCTCCGCCTCATGGCGAAGCCGAGCGTCGAGGTCATCGGGAAGCTTCACGGTGGTGCGACGCATAGGGATGCCAGCATACCATTAGGCAAAGGTCTGATGACCCGCGAGACCTCTGGGGAGCTGCCGGACTCGAATTCGACGACCTCCTGAGCGGCTGATCTCCGTCTCCTAACCTGAGAGGCATGTCACCGGGTCGAAACGATCCCTGCCACTGCGGCAGCGGCCGCAAGTACAAGAAGTGCTGCCTGGATTCCGATCGGGCACCGGCCCTCCGCAGCGAGCGCGACGAGCAGGGGTTGCTGATCGGCAACGCGCCCATCGACACGATGTGGGAGGTCCAGAACAAACGGGTCCGGGCTATCGGCAGCACGGTCGCTTTCCGCCCGCCTCACGAGACCGACCATGAGTTCTACATCGACCTGCTCTGCTCGAAGACCTTGGGCGCCGAGTGGCATCGAGCCCAGCTTGAGCGGCCCGCCGCGGAGCGGCACGTAATCGAGCACTGGACCGACGCCTACGCTCGCGCCCGTAGGGGCGAATCTGAGAAGGCGACGCTGATCAAGCACGCCGAGCACAGCTACAGCTCGCCCGCCACCGGCGAGCTGAAGTCGCTGCTCTGCCTTGCCTATGACAACTACACCTTGCTGCACGCCCAGGCCCTGCCGGACTCGCTGATCAAGCGGCTGCGTCGGCACGACCAGTTCCAGGGCGCCCGGTACGAGATGGCGGTCGCCGCCGTCTTCGTCCGCGCCGGCTACGAGCTCCGCTGGCTAACCGAGACCGACCGCAAGCTGCCAGAGTTCATCGCCAGCCACCCCTCGTCGAAGGTCGAGATCGCCGTCGAGGCCAAGAGCCGCCACCGCCCAGGCGTCCTCGGTCGCGATGGCGATTTCCCCGACGTTGACGATCTGCGAGTCGATGTCGACGGGCTGATGAAGCGGGCGCTCGAAAAGGAGACCGACGGCCGTCCATACATCGTCTGCCTCGACCTCAACCTGCCGCCCGAGCAGGGCGAGGACATCGAGGCGTGGTCAGCGGAGCTGCACCGCAGGGTGTTGGCGCCCTTCGGCCGCGAGGCCACCGGCGAGCCGGACCGCTTCTCCGCCGTGTTCTTCACGAACTACTCCTGGCACTGGGACGGGGAGGAGCCCGCCAGCAACCCGATGAGCTTCGTGATCCGCAGCCTCGATGCCGCGGTGCCGTTGATGGCCAACGAAGCCGAGCTGCTAACCGAAGCGATCTTGCAGTACGGCAATGTGCCCGGCGGCGGTGTTGCTGCTGCAGCCTGATCTGGAGGACGCTCACGCCGGTGCTGTTAGGACTTAGGGTCCGAGCATGCCGCCCATCCGCCTCGACCCCGGCCGATATTTCTTCCACTACACGACTCGGGAGGCGGCCTTCGGCGGCATTCTGCCGAGTCGACGTCTTCGCCTCTCCCCATATGGCGCGATGCGGGACCCGCTTGAGAATCAGCAGTGGCGATTCACTTTCAGCGGTCGCGGAGCTAGCGACGACGCTGCGGTGATCAGAGACGCCGCCGAGCAGGACGAGTTCGAACGGCGAGCGAATGAGGAGACGCGAGCTCGATCCCATCTGCTTTCGCTGACGATTGATGCGGATCCGCAGGACGACGGAGAGAGGCCGCCTTTCTGCTTTGGCTGGGCGCGGGCGCGAATGTGGGAGCAATACGCCGAGCGCTATCGCGGCGTCTGCCTCGTCTTCGACAAAGCACGACTGACTCAGCGCTTCACCGAGGCCCTGCCAGGAGGCACGGTCACCAGGATCTATCACCGCCCGGTCATCTACGACGGTGCCGGCATGCGCAAGCCGATCATCGAAGTCGACGCAGTGCGCAGTGACCCCGACTTCTTCGACGGCTACGTCGAGGCCAACCACGGCGCGCTGTTCTTCACCAAGATCCTCGATTGGCAGACCGAGCACGAGTATCGCTTTGTCGCGATCGCCGCTGCGGACGATTCGTCGCTGAGCATCGACTACAGCGACGCCCTGAAATGGGTGATCGCCGGCAACCAGCTTGCTGATTGGGAGCGTCCGGCCGTAGTTGGCGCCAGCCGTCAGGCGGGTGCGCGACCTCTCCTTATGCGATGGGATCGCTGGCGGCCGGGCTTGGTCGAGCTGGCCGAGCATCAGGAGATCCCGGTTGGTGATCCCGATGCAGCCTGATTCGCCTGGCCTCACCCGGCTCAAGGAGGCAGTCAGGCGGGCTGAAATCGAGATGAAAGCCCCGCCTCCCGCGGGCGAGATCAAGAAGATGCTTCCGCTGGCCGAATACTTCGCGGATCAGGATAGAAATGCGAAATGGCGGGTCGTTTCGGAAATTCGATTCCGAGAGAAGGACCTCTATAACCGCTTCGGCAACGAGCCATTTCTTGCGAATGCGGTCATCGACCTCGTGGCCGAAAGCGGCTGCGAGATTGACTGGCAAGGTCTGCTCGACGGCTTGGAGCGATTCCTCGACGAAAGCTCAGATTGGATCGTCGCGATACCACTATCGAATGCCCAGACCCAGGGGTACACGCCAATCACTGAGCAGGTTGGCCTTGCCGAGGTTCTCCAAGATCGAGATTGGGAGCGCGACTCCGAACCGCCGGTCGAAATTCGGGAAATCTTCAACCACCTCAGCGACTACATCGATGTCGGCGTCAGATGGCATCGCGAGAACACCTACACCGGCTCACTTGACGGTCGCAGGACGGCAGCCTTGATATTTCGCGAGAAGGGGGCGGAGCCGTTGGCCCTCAGCGTGGCGAGGACGAAGGCTCGATACGCAATTGCGATGTGGTGCCTTCTGGTTCCTCCCGAGTGGCGTCACCTCTGGCCCACGCTGGGCGATTGGGAGCCCCGGCCCTATATCGAACGAGGGACGAAACACAAGAAGTTCGACGAGGGCGTCTGGGCAGGCCGACGCAGCCCGGTCAAAGGCGCGCACATCACGCATTACCAGGAGTACGAAGTGCCGCGCCGCCCCGAGTTCCTGCGGGCTCCATTCGTGGCGCTCGAGCGTGCCAACGACAACAGTCTCCCCGCCCGCGCCGCTTTGAGCGCCGCGTGGTCGCTCTACCTGGCCGAAAGAATCCCGGCCGACTTCGAGCGAACCGACCGAGTGATGCTCGTCTCGGCAGCGATCGATGCGCTGTGTGACCTTGGCGAGGGGCCGACGGGCGAGGCGAAGGACCGCTGGGCTCGCTTTACCGAGCGCCATGGAATCTGGCGCGAGATGCGCGGCTCCTACCTCCAAGGGGAGATCGAGGAGGCGAAGGCGCTAGCCCGCGACCTCCGAAACGTCGCCACGCATGGGAGTGACGACACCTTGCTGAACCTCGGCTATCCCCCCGACCAAACGCGAGAGCTACGCGGGGGCCGCAACCGGGCCGGGAACGAATTGTCTGTCGCCGAAGCCGCCGTGGCCTTTCCAGTCATCGCAACGGCGGTCCATTCAGCCGCCCGTCGCGTGGCGCTGCAGGGGATCGAGTCCGGCTGGGACGACAGCGTCTTTCGCGACAACTTTGTCCCTCTCGGCGCGGGCTAAATGCCCGCTTCGGCAAGGCGCAGCTTGGTCTTGTCGCGAGCTTCGGCGATCGTTTCGGAAGTGAGCAGCAGGTCGAGCGCCACCCAGACCCGCTGGGCTCGAAACAGGTTGCCGGTGCGGACTTCGTGCATCGGCGTCATCACGGGACCGAGGCTGAAGACCCAGTGGCGCTCCTCCGGCCAGTCCACCCGCCCCTTCAGCGGCTCAAACCCAGCGTAATTGTCGTCGGTGATCCGGTAGTCCTCGACGTGACGAACCTGCTGTAGCTTGCCGTCGAATCGAAAGCCGAGGTAGTTAGGCGGCTCCTTTGGCCATCCCCCGGAGCCGCCGCCGACAGGGCAGAAGTAGGTGTCGTGATCGACGACGACGTCTCGGTAGCTCATCCCGGTGTCCTCGATCTCCTTGCCGAGGCTGACGACGTAAACGAGGTTCGAGCTGACGTCCTGCATGGTCATCAAACCTCTCAGATAGCGGGACAGATCGCGAAGAAGACGTTTCTCCGCGTGACGGCGAGCGCAGCTCGCCGTCGAGGAGACCAGTCCCTCAATCTCTCGCCAGGAGCGGTACAGCACTGGCACCCCGGCGACGGTGGACGGGAGCTTGCCGACGACGAAGTCGGCCGACGCCTCAGCGCAGACGACGAGCGCGGTTGGCGGCGGCTGCGTGCGGGTCGCGTACTTCTCCAACTGGGTCTGCTGCGGCAGGTCATAGCCCCGCTTCGCCTCGATAACGATATGGACTTCGCCGCCGCCGGCGAGCACCTCGATATCGGTGAAGCCGGCCCCGGAGATGCCCTCCTGCAGCCGAACCGAGTCCGCGATGAGCGAGACCTGACCGGTAGAAACGACGTCCTCAAGCAGGGCACCAGAGAAACGCTCGCTTTCTGCGAGTGCCCACCCCAATGAGTAAGTGATGTCGTTCTCCTTGTCTCCCAGCAGGTCGAAGACCGTCCCGACAGGGCGACCGTAAAGAGTCAGGTCTACCGGCATGGGCGCATCCGCTAGGGCTCGTATGGCCACCGAGGCCCGACTTCAAGAATCTCGGCCGTCGTACGGCGAGCGGGAGTTTCAACCGGGCGACCGTCGTCTCGAAACTCGATCCGTCGCCAGGGCAACAGATCCACGGGCAGTGGCCGTTGTGCCCAGGGGTTGAGCCACAGGCAAGGCTCGACAAGGGCGCAGCTCCTCGGCGTCAGCTCGGTCACAGTTAGAACCGCTGATACGCGGGTGTAGCGAGGGGATCCATCCTTCTTCAGCCACAAGCCCTCGCTCCCGCCAGGCTGGCCCATTAGGGCCATTTCAATCTCCATCTCCTCGACGAACGGCCCGGCGCACAGGGCGGCAATCATGAACGGCTCCTCTCGGAGGTCATACCCATGACCGGCCTTGGCGCTTAGCCCTCGACTCAGAGGCCCGATGTCGTCCATCCGCTTGAGAGTGTCCAGGTCCCTGTCGTCGATCGAGGCGATTTCGAAACCCTCCACGCGGCTTCCGATTACGCGGAGGTCAGACCGGTCGCGTAGGTCCGGCTGAAGCGGAATCGCTTCGAGGTCGAGCACCCAGTCCCTGTGCTCTAGCTGGAGTTGCGATGGTCTCTCGCCACTGGCCTGGCGTTTCCTCTCGATGTCGGGGTCGAGGGGATCGAGCCAGCGGTCTATCTGTGCGACCAGCTTCTTGCCGGGCGTCTCGGGTCCAGACTGTCGAAGGTTGATGCTGAGGAGAAAGTCTCGGTTTCGCAGCCGCGCGTTCAAAGCGTCATAGAGCTGGTCGACTCGGGCACGATCCTTCGGCTCGACCGCATCGTCGCCGAGAATCGCCGTCACCTCGACACTAAATCCCGCATCTCCTGAAACCGCGCGTATATCTGGTCGGCGACGACGCAGCTCGTCATTGCCGATATCCACCTCTACGTCGGAGCAGATTCGGCGCAGAACCTCGTGCATGTAGATCTCGAAAAATCCACCGAGATGCACCGCAGGCGCCGACTTCATAAACCGTTCTCGAATCTGCGGACGAGCGGCTTCTGGGAGACGGAGCCACCAGGCGTCGAGCATCTCTCGGGTTCTGCGAGCTGTCTCCCCTCGGCTTAGGTTGAGGCGTTCATAGGCAGACGTCGAATAGGGAAGCCCTCGAACAGAGATTCGAGGCTCGTCTGAGAACAGCGAAGTAGAAGTCGGCGAGTCTTGATCGAGAGTCACGTCCGATGTGACGCTACATGGGTGGCCACCGAGCATCTCCACGGCGTCGATCAGAAGGCGCGGGGCGGCGAAGTAGTCTCGCCACCATGACCGGGACCCTGCTGGCCGTTATCGGGATTCTGCTTGCGCTCGGGGTGCCGTTGTTCGTCGAGTGGACCCGTCGCCCGAAGCTGATGGTCGAACGGGGCGACGATGCGAACCAGCGCGACGTCGACCCGCCGTGGCGGATCGTCCATGTGAAGATCGCAAACCTGCCGCTGTGTGGGCTGCTGGGCCGGTGGCTCCTTCGGAATCCGGCGACGGCCTGTCGGGTGGCAATCACCTTCAAGAGCATCAGCGACGGGAGCGAGGTCCGGATGGCCGGGCGATGGAGCGGCAGCCCGGAGCCGCTCTCCCTGGTGCCGTTGCCTCCGCGTATCCCGATCGCATACGCCAAGGTGCATCCCCAGGCCGGGATCCCAGACATCCAGTGGTACTTCGACCACACGAAGCTACCGGAGTCCCTGCGCACTGACCTCTCCGCGGACGTCGATGGCGAGGTCGTCGCGGTGGCGATCAAGCGCAAAGGGGATGACAGCGCCTTTGGATTTACCAGCGAGTCTTACGCGTTCCCCGATTTCTGCTCGCCTGACCTAGAGCTTCCCGACGAGGAGTATCTGGTGACGGTCGAGGCGTTTGCCGGCGGGATCCGAAGGGCCTCCCTGTTCCGGCTTCGGAATACGGGGAGCGCTGAGACCGGACTCTGCCTAGAGCCAGTTGAACAAGGGGCGCGTCACCGATGACAGGCCAGACTCACGAGCGGAAATGGGCGGAAGTGGAGGCCAAGCTCCCTGGCTACCTCGAGACGCTCTTGGGTTCCGATGTGTTCGGCCGCGGCCCCGGCAGAAAGCCACCCCCGCGCGAGCACGGCGTCTACCTGTTCAGCGAGTCCGACACGCACCTCTACGTTGGTCGTTGCGGTCTCACCGAGCGGGCCGCGAAGAAGGGTGGCGGACACTCGAACTTCCGTACGCGGCTTGCCGGCCACACGCGCCCCTCGTCCGGCCACAACCAGGCGACCTTCGCCTGGCGATTGGCGCTGGAGGCCATTGAGGGCAGATTTGAGGGCTTGCCGACTATCCGTGCTGAGCTACAGCTAGACAGTCGCTTCCGTCAGGAGTTCCTGCGCCAGAAGGAGCGAGTCACGGCTATGGAATTTCGGGTGGTCGAAATCCCCGATGACTTCGAGAGCTATGTCTTTGAGCCCTACGCCGCGTTGATGCTCGACACGCCCTACAACTCTTGGGCGACGAGCTAGGCTGCGTTCACGCCGGCGCGGAGCCCTGGCGATCTTTTCAGCCCAGGATCGGATCTGGTCCCAGTCGCGGCGGTTGCGTAACTCGGCGGGGACGCTGGTGACCATCGCCTTGTCGATCGGGCGGTTGGGGGATCGACGGGTCATCGCTCCCGGCCCGTCAGAAAGCTCGCGCTGAGTCCGCCGTCGACGACGATCTCTGCTCCGACGAGGTAACTCGCTTTGTCGCTCAACAGCCACACTATTGCCTCGGCGACCTCTGCCGGACGAGCGATCCGTCCCGCCGGTATGTGAATCAGTCTGCGCATACGGTCGTCCTGGTTTTCAGTGAATGCCTTGGTGAGTGACGTTTCCACGAGCCCCGGCACAACGTGGTTGACGCGCACGCCGCGCGACGCCTCCGATACAGCCAGCTCTCGCGTGAACGCGCGCAACGCGCCCTTTGAGGTCGTGTAGGCGATCTGCGAGTGCGCCGAGCCGCGGTGCGCGACGATGCTGCCGACGGTCACTAGCGAGCCCCGATTGGCTTGGAGTCGATCGACTGCCCATCGGCATGAGCGGACCGCTCCATGGAGGTTCGCGTCAAGCGTTGCGCGCCAGGCGTCTTCGGGCGTCTCCGACAGACTTCCGTCTGAAGCGTCCAGGATGGCTGCGCAGACGGCGACGCCGACGACGGGCCGGTTGCCCGTTGCCTGGTCGACCTGGGACCACGTGTGTGCGTCGCCAACGTCGCCCCGCACAAGGTCGACGCCGCCTGGGCCGGCGGTCGCCTCGGCGCCTGCGATCAGGGAACGATCAACGGCTACAACGGCCCTACCCTCGCGTCTCAGGATCGCGACCGTCTCGCGTCCGATGCCACTCGCGGCGCCGGTCACTACGTAGACCTCGGCGGCTCCGTTCATCGCGGGGTCAGGTTATAGGTGGCTCTCTGGATGATCCAGGCCAGAACGAGTGACCACCAGGGCAACCCTCCCGCCACTACCCAGACGGTGGAGGTCAGCGCGAGCATGAACGGGTAGGCCAACGGATGGGAATGCAGCCCGAGTCTCACGGGGATCGTCTGGACGTGCTCGTCGCGGTCCTTGTCGGCGTCGCGGACGTCACCGGCGAGGTTGCGTGTCCCAGTCAGCGCCAGCGCGGCGAGAACCCATGTCGCGCTAACGCCGGGGATCAATGCGACCAGGGTGGCCTTGAGTGCTCCGTTGGAGAGAGGCGCGGTCGCGGCGAGCAGGGGGACCGTCTTCTTCTCGGCGTAAAGCAACGCGAAGACGAAGAACAAGACCAGTACCCACGCTGGCCTGAGAGCCACCGCGCAGACCCAGGGCGCTATCCAAGCGGCGCTGGGCCAGCGGGCGCGCCCACGGTCCCTGTGGCGCCACTCGAGATAGACCAGGAATCCCAGCCACAGCAGCGCGACGACGAGCACATCATGAGCATCCCCGCCCGCAGCGAGGATGAGGAGAACGAGGTCCGCGACCGAATACGCTCTGAGTTGGCCGGCGTAATTGCGCCACACTGCCTGATCGCCTCGGTCACACTGGTAGATACACGGTCTTCGGTGAAAGGAACTCGCTGATCGCCTCGCGTCCGAGCTCGCGCCCGTATCCCGAGCGCTTGCGCCCGCCCCAGGGAGCGACGATCTCGAAGAGTCCGAACGTGTTGACCCAGCACACGCCCGCGTCCATCTCCTCGACGAAGCGCTTCTGGTTGGCGCTGTCTGCGGTCCAGATCGACGCCGAGAGTCCATATTCCGTCGCGTTCGCGAGCGAGAGCGCATCGGCGAAGTCTTTCGCTCGGATGATCGAAGCGACTGGGCCGAAGACCTCCTCCTGCGCGACCCTCGAGTCCGGATCTGCTGCGATTATCGTTGGGGGATAGAGGTTGGGAACCTCTGGGTCGCGGGTTCCGCCCGCGAGCACCGAGCATCCTTCTGCGATCGCGTCCCGGACGTATCCGTCGATCCGATCGACCTGGCGTCCGTCGATCAGCGGGCCCTGCTGCGTGGCGAGGTCGAGCGGATCTCCTAGTCGGCGCTCGTGGACGGCCTCCAGTAGGGCTTCACAGAATCGGTCGTAGATTCCGTCGGTGACGATCGTGCGGCTTCCCGCGCAGCAACTCTCGCCCGCGACGTCGAACATCGCAGTGACGGTGCCCGGGACCGCTGCCTCCAGGTCGGCGTCGTCGCAGACGATGTTTGCGCCCTTGCCCCCCAACTCCAGCACGAACGCGGGGAGATGAGACGCCGCCTCGCGCATGATCGTGGTGGCGACCTCTTGAGCGCCGGTGAACGTGATCTTGTCGACCCTGGGCGATGTGATCAGAGCGTTGCCGACATCGCGTCCTTCACCAGCGAGGACGCTGATCGCCCCGGGCGGGAAGCCGACCTCATCCACTAGGCGGGCGAGATACTGCGCCGATAGAGGTGCGCGCTCGGGAGACTTCAGAATGATGCAGCAGCCGGCCGCGATCGCTGGCGCGATCTTCCAGGACATGCACGGGAACGGGAAGTTCCACGGAACGAGTGCGGCGACCACCCCGACCGGTTCCTGGGTGGTGCGTAGCTCGAAACCGTCAGGCGCCGGAAGGCTCTCGTCCGACCAGCTCCCGGCCATCTCGCCATACATCGCATAGACGGCGGCAGCATTATTGATGTCCCACGCCGACACGCCCGCCAACGGCTTGCCGATGTCGCAAGCCTCCAGTTGGGCGATCTCGTCGTGGTTGGCAGAGATTGCCTTGCTCAGGGCCAGTAGGAGTCGCCGTCGCTCTTCGTGACCGTGCGTCCATTGCCGGTCGCGCGCGAGCTCCTGCGCGGCTTCGAGCGCGCGCTCGACCTCGGCGGCGCCAGCGATGGGTACGCGCGCGAGCAGATCGCCCGTGAACGGGTCGCGATCCTCGATGTCCCGGCCGGATGTCGCGTCGACGAACCCTCCCGCAACGTAGGGCCGCAGGTCCAGGCTGGGGATCGTGGCGGTCAGTATTCGGTTTCGTCGCTGCGAGGCTGTGGGATCCATAATTCTCCTTAGTTGGGGCCCCGGAGCCTTGAGCTTTGGCCAACTTGGCCCCAGAGGCTCACCGGGTATTGGACATACGCGCTTTCAGGTGGGAACAGCAGCGACGGTGGCTTGTGTCCCAGCAGCAACTGCGAAACGGGTATGGCGAACAGCTCGGAGACCTCGCGCTCGCCCATGTGTGAGCCGAGGACAGACCGACCGGCATGATCGTTCAGAAAGTCCAGATGCACGCTGAGATCGCCCCGGGTCTCGTTTCCGATCTCCCAACTGGCCTGGTCGGGGGTCATGCTGATCCACGGGAAGTACCCGATCCCTCCGCCGTAGTAGCTGTGATCCTCCCCTGCGTGCTCTATGGGCCCGTCGACGAGTCGAACGTCCGCGCCGAGGACGCGGTAAGCGACGACTACGTGCCACAGAGCTGATAGGAAGAGGCGTGGGGCGCTGTCGAGCTCGTGGTAGGTGATCGGCAGCAGTCGCTGGTTGAGGAAATCTCGCTTCCCGCGCCCCACGTGGGCGCTCTGTTCCATGAACCTGCGATAGATCCGCGAGAACAGCCACAAGCTTGCCGTGCCGAACAACGACTCGGGGCAGTAGTTTCGGATCTGGTCGAGCTTCCCGGCTGCCTTGCCCATCTGGTCGTGGATAAGGTCGAGCGCAACGCCGAGGCCAAGGCGGAAGTTGACCTGCCGGAAGAGCTCCGGATCCAGGTGAGGAGCGAACGACGGCAGATCGTCGGTAAGCGTCTTCCAGCCGCGCTCGTGTCCGCGGCCATTGCGGCCCTGGGTGTGATTGACAGGGAACACGTGGTTGGTGAGTCTCGAGAGCTCAGTGATCTCTTTCACCAGGGGGTCGGCCAGCGGATCGAAGAACGATTCGACCCACCTTGCGCTCCAGAGCAGTGAGAACTGGGCTAGGTTCCACCGATTCTCAACCGGGAACGTGATCTTGTCGTTCAACTCGATTCCGCTGCGAAGGAGCTGGCCCCCCTCGACGGCGAGCCATTCGAATCGATCCTGGGGTCGCAGGTCGGCCAGAGCGGCTGGGCTCGCATGACTCTGACGTGGTACAGCCACGACGAAGTACACGTGCTCGTGTTCCTCGACGTAGTCCGAAAGGCTATCGACCGTGCTCGAGCGGACCGGCACGATCAAGCACTCGTCAGCGAGCTCCGGAATGGCGCGAACCTCGCGTCGCGTCGCGTCGTGCGCGAACACGACGAACGTCATCTCGATTGACGGGACGTCAACCCACAGCGACGGGCAGGTCGCGTGCACCAGGGCATGACCCTCACAGTGAATGAATCGTGCGTCCCCGATCCAAGACGCCAGGAGTTCGGTGAGCGTTGCGGTCGCCGTCGCGGTCAGGGCGTCGGGGTCTAGCGAGGGCGTCAGCTCACTCGGCGCGGGGTACGGCGACGCTCCCTGGAGGCCATTACGGCGAGCGAGCATGCTCTCGACTCGGTTGTGATCCCCGTAGTGGAAGACGTCGTTTGCCAGCTGCGTCGCCGCCGAGTGATTGACCGTCGGGAGCAGCTTCGTGATCGACTTCAAGATCCCCTCGCGCTGGCGGCGTCGCTCCTCGGTCAGGTAGGGATGGCTGCTCTCGCGCACGAGCTGGCCCCGGGTGATCTCAAGGCAACGCCAAGGGTCTTTTTGCTCGCAGCTAACGAGCTCGTGCAGGTCGACGTACATCGAGTCGCTGGGCAAGAACGACACGGTCCCGGTGCCGGGCTGGTTGGGTTGCGCGCGCGTCTTGCGGATGATCTCGGCCGGGTTCTCGTCGGGCACGAGCTCCCCGACGAACTTCGTCAGCCGGCTAACGGCGGTATGCAGGTTCGCGGCGGCATCTTTGACGCGCTTGGCGGACTCTGGATCCCGCAGGTGTGCTTCGAAGTCGATCTCCCAGTCTTCGTTCTCGGGCCACATCGCTTCGATGAGCGCCTGCCGGCGATGCGCTCCCCGATAACGCACCAAGAGGACGAGCAGAGCCAGATCGCTCGGCGTCAGGGCATCGATCGCCTTGACGAGCGCCGGAGATGCCGGCTCTTGGTCTGGCTCTGCGAGGAAGGGTCCGATGAGCAGTAGTCGGGCCATGGTGGCTCACCTCAGAGTGCCAGCCATTCCTATGCCGAAGCGGCGGGACTCTATGTCGAAGGACCGGGCTTGCTACGCCGAGCGGAGCGCTGAGACCGGATCGGCATAAGGCGCCGAGTCACATTGTTGGAGTGGCAGTCTACTTCGTTGTCGGCCCCCAGCGAGCGGTTCTCGTCCGCGTCCGCGTCGTCTCTGACACGAGCTCAAGCATTGCCTCAACTCCCCCGGGTCGGCGCGGCAGCTCCGATGACCACAGTTCTCGCGGAGAGGGCGAGGCGAAGCGTCGGTTCGGGCGCACCCCCCACCGGACCAGCGCGCCCGGGAAGAACATCCGGATCGCCGCGCTTGCCCTCATCGCCGTCTTTGTGGGTGGGTACGCGGGCCTCGCCGCGACAGCCGTCGCCGTGACGGTCGCGGTCACGATCTGCGTGGTCTCCGCGCTCTTGGGCGCGCGTTTGGCCCTTGGCGCAGCGCGCACGAACGAGCTTGCGTCGTGGATCGCGCTGGCTGCCTCGATCGCCGGGCTCGCGTTCGCGGTAACCGTCACGACTATGGGGCACCACGAACTCGTGCCTGCGTGTCGGGCGCAGCTGCCTATGGGCCACGGGCCGAGTCGATCGCAAACCTCCTCCGCCACCGTCCTCCAGAGCCGGCGATTGAAAGTGCCATAGCCTTCGGCAGCGCCCTCGCGGCGGCCGGCGCCTTCAAGGCCCGAAAGAGGTGGGTGAGGCTCAGCGGTCTTCCCATGCCGGGATCAGCTCGTCGTAGCGGGGACGTATCAGGAGCTGAAGGAGTTTGGCGATGGACGAACCGGTCGTGCTGGAGGCCGCTGCCTCATGGGCCTGTCGCTCGTGCTGAGCGGTTGCCGATGTCCTAGTCCGGCAACCGCCTATTCTCAGTCCGGAAACCGGGGTTCGAATCCCCGTAGCGGTACTCGGGTGCCAGCGATAGGCTGCCATCTAGGTGGCGGGCCTGAATCGAAAGCGCCGGGGCGAACTGCTTCGAGCAGTCTTCGATGTCTTGGCGGAGCACCCCGATGGCATTCAGGCAAGGGATGCGCTTGCCGGTGTAGAGGGCAGAATCGGACTAACCGAGTTTGAGGCCGCTAACTACCCTGGCAGTGACACTCGGCGGTTTGAGAAGACGGTTCGCTTCCAGACGATCAATGCGGTCAAGGCGGGATGGATGGTCAAGGAGGCGGGCGTCTGGACTCCGACTGATGAGGGCCTTGCTGCTTACCGAAGCTACGCCGATCCCGAGCAGTTCATGGAAGAGGCTGAAAAGCTCTATCGCGTTTGGGCCAAGTCCCAGCCGTCCAAGGAACCGGCGCCGGACCCTGACGCAGAGCTCTCCGATGCCTCGCTGACTCTTGAGGAAGCCGAGGAAACCGCGTGGAAGGAGGTTCGCGAGTTCCTGCACGCGATGGACCCTTACGACTTTCAGCACTTGGTCGCAGGGCTCCTGCGCGGTATGGGGTATGAGGTGACCTGGGTCGCTCCTCCTGGGAAGGACGGCGGCGTGGACATCGTCGCACTGGGCGATCCGGTCGGCACGAAGGGTCCGCGGGTGAAGGTGCAGGTGAAGCGGGAGAAGAGAAAGACGGATGTGCAGACGATTCGTGCGTTCGCTTCTGTTCTTCGCGAGGGCGATGTCGGTTTCTTTGTCACTTTGGGCGGCTTCACGTCCGACAGCGAAGCCGAGGTTCGCAATGAGGCGCGTCGGATCAGACTCGTCGGCGCGTTTCAGCTCTTCGAGCTGTGGACCAAGTACTACGACCGGATTCCCCAGGAAGACCGCCGTCGCTTCCCGATCAAGCTTGTGCCTTTCTTGGTGCCGCCAAGCAAGAGCGACGCATAGCGAACTTTCTCAGGATCTACGAACGCTGCCGCGCGCGACGGTGGGCCTGAAGGCCGGCCCGGGGGGCGACGGTCAGCCAGTGGCACTCGGCGGGAGCGCCATCTGTTGGTTCGTTGCGGTAGATCAGGCGGAAGCGTGGCTTCGCTTTGTGGGTTGGGATGTCAAAGCGGACTCGGCGACAGTTGACCAGCTCGGGGTGGAGGCCCGGACCCATCAGTTCACCGATGAAAGGATTGCTTTTGCATTCGACAAGCAGCTCGGCGATGCGGCGCTTCAGGGCCTCGGCTTCGTCCTTGCCGGCTTGGCCGTTGCCGGCGGTCGTCGCGGTCAGCTCGGCAACGTCGTCGAGCACGCCCTTGGCGAAGGTGACGCCCACCGCGCCGGGCGCTTTGTCGATCATTCCTCGGCGGGTATCTCGATGCCGAGCTTGGCCAGCGCCTCGGCGCCGTCTTCCTTGTGATCGGCAGCGCCGCTGCGGATGCGCTCGGCGGCGATGGCGGCGGCTTCGTCGTCGGCGCGGCGCGACTCGAAGGTTTCGGCCATCTCGTCGATTCTCGAGTTCATCGCCTGCATCTGCTCTTCGAGCCGATGCAGCTTGTCTTGGACCTGGTCCGATCTCCTGGGAAGAAGGGGCATCGCAGCAAGGCTACCTCGCGCGTCCGATGCCTCAGGGAGATGGCCTGAAAGCGTGTCCCGAAATATGTCCCCGACTCCACCGAACTAGATCGAACTCAACTGCACTATCTAGACGGAGTTGGCCTCGATCGGCCGCAAATGGCTTTCTATAGCCAATTCTCAGTCCGGAAACCGGGGTTCGAATTCCCGTAGCGGTATGGCCTTCACAGAGAGCGGGATCGCCTGCCCCTCCAAGGGCGCTCAGGTCTTTCGCCTCGCCCAACGCGCTCGACACCAGCGCTTGGCCGACCGCCGGTTCGACTGGCTTGACCATCGAGGATTTTGTCCACACGGGCACCTGCGATTGCGGAGCATGTGTTGAGGGTTTGTCGGGCCAACCTGGCGTACATGTACAGGGAGTGGGTCAACTTCACAAGAAGCTTCTTCAACTCTTGAGATAGAGAGGACGAGGACGACGACTGAGTCAGCGCGGTCCCTTCTGCCGTAACTTGTGTGCTACGTTATGAACCTGGCTACGAAGCTCGACACCAGCTACCACGATCGACGACAAGCTCGGCGACTCAAGGAAGACCCGGAGTTCCGGGCGGAGTTCGAGCGGCAGCGGCGGGAGATCGCTCAGATCGACGCTGTCGTGAGGCAGCTCGATGAGCTGCGGGAGGAAGCTGGGATGTCGAAGGCGGAGCTGGCGCGGGCGATCGGCAAGGAGCCGTCGAGCATCCGACGATTCTTTACGGCAGACGTGAATCCCGAGTTGAAGACGGTGGCTGCGGTGGCCGACGTTCTCGGGGCTCGGGTTGAGGTCGTGGCGGCCAAGACCAGCCGCGCGAAGCGGGACGGCAAGAAGCGCGCGCCGCGGGCTGCCGCCGCGTAAGCCGCAGACAAAACGCCGCTGTCCGGGTTAGCCTTGATCGGGCGATGGCTTGGGGGATCGTCTACTACGCGACCAGGGACGGCAGGGTGCCGGCTGAGGACTTCCTTGACGGCTGCCCGGCGAAGGTCGAGGCCAGATTCGCGGCCGTCTTGGAAGCGGTGCGCGATGCGCCGCCGCCTCAGTTCAGCGGCGGTGGCTATTGGGAGGCGATGCACGGTGACATGGGTGGCTACTACGAGATTCGCCTGACGGGCCCAGGCCGGCGCCAGTATCGGCTTTTCTGCATCCTCGACAATGGCAGTTCCGAGGAGCTGCGCGAGCGAGGCTTCGGTGCTCCTCAGATCGCGACCATCGCAGGCATGGCCAAGGACTCGGGTAAGAAGTTCTCCGATCGCGATTACGCCAAGGTCAGGAAGCTCGGAAGTGAATATCTCGCCGAGCTGCCTCGCCGCATTGCGACCTGAGGGCGCGGTGTGGCTTCTCGGAGGGCCGAGGCAGGGCACGGACTGCCTGCGGCTGTCCGTGCCCACGCCTTCCGCTTTCCCTTCTGTGGAGCCAAATCCAGCGCCGCTTCCACCGGCACGATGATCTCTCCGTGTGGAGCAGAACCCGGTGCCGGTAATTCCTCAAGTGCCTCCCTGGCCATCCAGCCTAGGTGCGGCAAGGGCGCCGTGGGCCATGATCGCGTCCGCGACGACGTTGGGACGCTGCTGCGGCAGGAGGTGGCCGCCTCGGACTTCGATCAGCTTTGCGTTCGGCAGGTCGCTGGCGAGTTTGCGGGCCTGGGAGGGAGGGCAGATGCGGTCGCGGTTGCCGGTGACGATCGTCGTGGGGACGCGGAGGGACGGGATGCGACGGGCCAGCGCCGGCATCTCCTCGACGAAAGCTCGCTGCTCGGCATGGAAGCTCCGCCAGACGCCGGCGTCGCGCCATTCCACGGCGATCCTCTTCAGGCGCTCGGCTTCGACGGCCGGCGCCGCGATGTGGGCCAGCCGTCGGAGCGGAGGCAGCGTGAGGCCCAGTCCGGCGCCCCAGAAGCCGAAGCGGGTCGCGGGCGGGCCGATGACGCGGTTGGCGAAGACGCGGTCGAGGCGACTGGGCAAGACCGTGGGAGCCAACGGCCCGACCAGCACCAGGGCGCAAAGTCGCTGTGGGGACTCGAGGGCCGCCGCGAGGGCTATTCCACCCCCCCAGCTATGTCCGACCAGCACGGCGCGGTCGATCTGGAGTCGGTCGAGCAGCCCCATCGCCAGCTCGGCGTTGGCCTGTATGCCAATCGCCCTGCCGCCAGTGGTCCCATAGCCCGGACGATCGGGCGCGATCACCCGCATCCGCCCTCGTATCCTCTTGGTCACCGGCGACCAGTCGGCGCCGGTTCCCGGTTGGCCGTGCAGGAGGAGGGCGACTGGGCCTCTACCTGTGTCGATCGCCGACAGCGTCACCGGACGACCCTGCCAGGGCAGCGCGCAGTCCCGCCGGCAAGGCCCAGGCCCTCAGCCATGGCGGCAGCTGGCCCTCCGCGAACATCGCCGCCAGGCCGGTGCGGGCGAGGCCGAGGGGGCTGGGCTCGTAGAGCAGGTAGCGGGGCTGCCAGCGGGGCGAGAACTTGGCGTTGAAGCGGTAGAGGCTCTCGATCTGGAAGTAGGGATTCGCGAGGGCGACCAGCCGGCCCAGAGTGCGCTCGACGAGATTGCCGGGATCGCGCAGCAGGCGCGCGAACGCGGCGAAGTTCAGCGACATCTCCTCGATCCCACGCTCGCGCAGCATCTCGATCGCGCTGACGACGAGGAACTCAGTCAGCCCGTTGACGCTGCCGCGGTCGCGCCGCATCAGCCCGAGCGAGACAGCGGGCCGCCCGTAGCACGGGGCGAAGTGGAGGAACCCCCGGGCGGCGCCCTCGGCGTCGCGGGCGACGACGACGAAGCTCTCCCGCAGGTGGTCGCCGCGGAGGCTGTCGATCGCCATCGAGAAGCCGCGCTCGGGCTCCTCGCCGCGCCAGCGGCTCGAGACCTCCTCGAGGCTCAGCAGCTCCTCCTCGGAGAGCTCGCCCATGGTTCGCAGCGAGACGGTGAAGCCTGCTTTCCGGACCCGCGTCACCGCCTGTCGCACCTTGCGGATCGCCCGCCCATCGAGCGAGAAGGAGGCGAGGTCGACGATCGCCTCGTCGCCGATGTAAAAGGAGCTGAGGCCGGCGCCGGCCGCGAGCTCGGCGAACTCCTCGCTGGCGCCGATGACGCCGAGCGCCAGCCCCCGCGCCTCGGCAAATCCGCAAAGCTCGCGAAGCAGGCCCGGCACCGCATCCGCGGGCCCGACGGGATCGCCGGAGACGAGCAGGGTCCCCGCCTCGACCCGATAGCCGACGAAGGCCCGCCGGCTGTGGTCGAAGAAATGGTGCTTGTCGGCCCGCAGCTTGAAGAAGCTGAGCGTGTCGCTGCCATGGGACTCGACCAGATCTCGGGCCAGCGGCCGCAGGTCCCCGGGCGGAAGACCGCCGGGTCTCGCGAGCGGCCGGAACAGCTGCCAGCCGACCGTCAGGGCCCCGCCGCTCCAGAGGAGGACGAGCGAGGCAGGTACCCACTCGAAAGGGTCGCGGTAGCTGATCGGGCCGGCGGAGAGAGTGAGGATCGCTCCCAGCTCGGCCGCCGCGCGGCTGGGGTTGAGGCCTGGATGCCCCCAGTGGGCGGCGGCGATCAGGGTCGCCGCGCTGATCGCGAGAACGGTGGCGGCGGCCCCGGCGACGCGCAGCAGGGGCCCGCGCCAGCCGAGCTCGGTCGGCAGGACGACGAAGGCGCCGCGTCCCCAGACCAGGGCCGCTGCCAGGCCCCAACAGGCGAGCGCCTCCTCTGTGTCAAGTCCCTTCAACAGGTTGAGCGCCCCGGCGACCAGCAGGGTGGCGAGTGCCAGGCCCCAGGCGCGGCGGCGGCGACGCACCAGGTAAGTCCCGAGGATCATCAGCGCGACGCCGGCCGAGAGCGCGAGGGCATGTGCGGCGACCGGCACCTCGCGCGGCACCAACGCCAGCAGGACCTGCATCCGAGCGTGCAGATTCGGCGTCAGGGCGGAGGTGATGTTGATGACGCCGATCGCGATGGTGCAGGCCCCCGCGAGCGGCGCCAGCCAATGCCCTGGGCGGTGGTTGCGCAGCGGCATCGGGCGGCGGTGCATGGCGGCGCTCCATGCGGCACTGTCGCGGAGGCGCGGAAAGAGGTCTCGCCAGTCCTTCCAGAGCATCCAGAGCCCGGTCAGGAGCAGGCCGAGCATCGGCAGGCGCGGTAGCGGCCACTCGGCGAAGAGGGCCAGCATGGCGGCGCCGGCCAGGACGATCCCCGCGTGGCACTCGTGAACCCGCAGACCCAGCACGTACAGACGCGGCCCCAGATCGTGGCGTTCAACTCGGAGCACTGGGCCGAAGTATGGCGGTTGAACCTAAGAGCCCTGAAGGGCGTCGCGGACATTCGTCCACGATGTCCCGCGGGCGCTTAGGTTGCGCGACTTGAGATCGGTGTCGAGGAGACTGATCGCCGTATCGCTGAGCGCGGCCGCGGCGAGTGCCATCGTGGCCCCGGTCGCCGCGCGGGCCGACGTCGTCGTTCCCCACGTCGCCACCCACAGCGTCACGCCCCACGCGACGGCTCCGGCCCCTCCTCCCAGCCCCGCGCCGAGCCCCGAACCCCCGGCGGCCGCAGGGACGCAGTCCCAGTGGGAACCCCCGGGATGGGCGCCGGCGCCCGACACCGGGCCGGCGCCGAGCGAGCATTCCCAGTCCGGTGCGCCGGCGGTGCTGCCGACCGATTCCCCCCTCGGCCCGTGGGATCCCGATTGTCAAGCAGGTTGCCTGAAGCGGTGGGAGCTCTACTACACGGATGAGCTGGACAGGCTGAACGCGGAGGGTGAGAGCAAGGTCCTGATCGACCTGGTGAAAGCGACGCTGGGCGCGGTGGAGCAGGAGATTTCGGCCGGGCAGCAGCTCGAGGACGACCGCGCCGCCTGGGCGGCCGCAGACGAGCAGGACCGAGCCGCGAACGCGGACTGGGAAGAGCCAGACGCGATCTCGGGCGGGAGCCTCTCGGGCTCGAGCGAGCCGCTCACCTATACGGAGGTGACCGACGAGCTCGTCGACCCGATCCTCTGCGTGCTCGGGACCTACGTGTCGATCAACAATTGGCTCGAGGACCCGGTCGGCGGCAGCAACGCCTGCTTCTGAGCCGCCGCCGTCCTCGCCTCACTTCTTCGGCGTGCAGGCGCGGATCACTTCGGCTTTGGCCCTGGGGCCGCCGGTGAAGACCGCTTCGCCGCGGGCCTGGATCTTGCCGTCGGGGCATTTGAGCGTGAGGACGCTCATCTTCTTGCCCTTGTAGGTGAATTTCCTGTTCACCTTGAGGGTGAAGGCTTTCACCGAGCCGTTGCCGCCGACGATCGGCGGGATCGACGCCACCGACCTGGTTCCGTAGCGGCCCTTGTGGATCTTGGTGATCTTCACGGTGGTGACGACCGCCGCCGGCGCCGGGACCGTGAGGTAGGCGTGGACGTAGAAAATGGTCACGGCTCCCTTGGCGCCTCCGTTGAGGAGGAGCAGCTTGCTGTGCGCCGGGATTTCAGGCTGGTCTGGGAATTTGATCCCCACGTCGGTGGTGCCCCTGCCGATGATCGCCTTGCCGCAGGCGAGTTCCGCGTGGTGGGTGTCCACCGACTCGAGCTTGCTCTTCTTGCAGGTGGGGAGCCCCTTGACATCGACCGCGCCGTTCTTGTCGGTTTCGAGGATGAATTCCTTCAACGCGGGTGGGTGAGGTTCGGGGCCGAGCCGGACGATCTTGCCGGAGATGGTCAGCGAGATCGGGGTCGGCTGGGTGCGCGAGAGGACGGTGGGGGAGAAGCCGCCGTTGAAGGTGAGTTCGAGTTCGCCAACCCGCACGTGGACCGGCTTGTTGCCCTTGGACCCCTTCGCCACGGCGAAACCCGCGGCGGTGATGGCGCCCAGCAGGAACACCGCGACCGCCAAAGTCAGGTATCTGCGCATTGTGCTTTCGGAGCCTATCGCTTATGCCCGTCTTCTTGGTTTTCCACGCAGCTGCCGAAACCGAGTCGCCTGGCCACGCGATCGGCCTGTCTCGCGAGCGGCTTGCGCTGCTGAGAGAGGGTGTGGTTGAGGTGGAATTCCCCCACCTCGAGCGCTCGGGTCTGCGCGGTGGTCAGTTCGAGGGTCAGCTCGGTCAGGGTGAGGAAGCGGCGGAATTCGTCCGCCAGCCGCGACGGGGGCGAGAGGCGCGTGAGCTTGCGCACAGTCGCGTCGCCCTCGCGGATCGCCGGCTCGAGGATCGCGTCGGCGAGCCCGCGCTCGACTCGCAGCAGGGCGTCGGGGGAGGAGCCCGGGCCGAGGGCTTCCGCCGCCTGGAGCTGCGGCGCGCCGCCGCGCTTCAGCTCCCGCACCCGGGCGAGCAGCCCGGCGCAGATCCCGTTGCCACGGCGGTGGAACGCCGCCGAGCTGAGCGGCGGGCCCCCGGCGAGCCGCACTTTCCGCGCCGCGGATCGGACCGTCATCAGGTGGAGCTGCGCCTCGACCAGCGGCGTCGCGTCGAAGACCCGGTCGCGGGCGGGAAGCTGGACGTGCGGGTGGATTCCGAACCTGACGAAGGCGGCGCGCATGTCCATCGTGATCGCCGGCCTGCTGTCGCCGGCCGGCAGGGTCATCACCGTACGCATCTGCCGCACCAGGCCCCGGGTGTCGATCCACACTTCGGCCTCGATCGGTTCCGGCATCTGTTCGGCGAGGCGTTCGTACTCCTCCGCGGTCGAGCTCTTGCCTTCGTCCCGCAGGAGGCCGGCATAGTGGGAGAGCTCGATCGTGCTCCTGTAGCGGCGCGTGGTCACGCCCCGCACCTCTTCGGAGCCGAGCGAGTCGAAGTCGTCGCCGGTCGCGCGCAGCATCCCGAGGTCTCCCTCGGTCTCGGGGCCGCCCCCGGCCATCGCGGTCGTGGCGCTCTTGCCGAGCCAGGGCTGGACCGCCATCCAGGCGCGGCCCGGCGGCAGCCCGCTCGAGATCGTTCGCGACCGGGTGTAGATGGTGCGGGCGTCGCCGACCGCTTCGACCCGTTCGCTCCCGTACTGGGAGGAGGGGACGGTGAGCACGGCGCGGCTGCGACCGGTGCGCGCGTTGTAGACCTCCGAGCCGGTGGCGACGACGCGGTTGGAGCTGGCGGGGGAGGTGTAGATCGCTTCGAGGACCGCGCGGGCGCCGGGCAGCTCGCGGGTGCGCTGGGCGGCGGCGGCGATCGGGTTGAGCGGGTTTTCGTCGCCGCCGTGCAGGACCGCGTTGGCGACGACGGCGATCAGCAGGACGGAGAGCACCGCCGCGGCCTGCAGCAGTCGCCGCGCGAGGGGATCGCGAGGCGGGCTCGGGGAATCGACGGTCTCCCCGCCGCGGGCGGTGAAGCCCCAGCCGCCGTCCCGCTCGGCCTGGCCCGGCGGTGGCATCGATGTCATCGCGCCGCTCCCACAGACTCCGGTTGCATCGGCACCCCCACGGAGCGACTTGAACGCTCGGCCATCTCCTGCCCATCGCGTGGGCGACCGGAAGTACGCTGGTCCGATGGGATTCACGACGCCAGCGCCGCCGCCATTCGAGGTCGAGGAGTGGGAACGCCGGCCGCACCTGGAGCGGATCAAGCCTCTTGCCCAGGACTGGGCGCTGAACGGCTTCGGCACCCCGACCGCGGTCTACCTGCTCTACGTTCTCAAGCTCGTCGCCTACGGGCTCGGCGGGCTGCTGGCGATCTCGGCGACGACCTCGGGCCTCGGCGGGCTCGGCGACCTCGGCAGCTGGTGGACGCAGCCGATCGTCTTCCAGAAGGCGGTCGTCTGGACGATGCTGTGGGAGGTGCTCGGCCTCGGCGCCGGCTCGCTGCCGCTCACCCTGCGCTTCTCGCCGATGATCGGCGGCTTCCTCTACTGGCTGCGCCCCGGCACCACGCGGCTGCCGCCCTGGCCGGACAGGGTGCCGCTGACCCGCGGGACCAGGCGGACCGTCCTCGACGTCGCCCTCTACGCCGGGCTGCTCGCGGCGGCGCTCAACCTGCTGCTCTCCGACGGCGTCTCCGCCTCGGCCTCCGCCGGCCGTCTCGACCCGGTCGCGGTCGGCGCCCTGCTCGCGGTGCTGGCCGCGCTCGGCCTGCGCGACAAGGTGCCGTTCCTCGCCGCCCGCGCCGAGGTCTACGGCAACCTGATGATCGTCTTCCTCTTCCCGCTCGGCGACATGATCGTCGCCGTGCAGCTGGTCTTCATCTGCATCTGGTGGGGGGCGGCGTCCTCGAAGCTGAACCGTCACTTCCCGTTCGTGGTCACGGTGATGATCAGCAACACCCCGTGGAACACCTCGCGGGCGATCAAGCGGCGCCTCTGGCGTCACCATCCCGACGACATGCTGCCCTCGGCGACCGGGACCCTCGCCGCCCACCTCGGCACCGCGATCGAGTACACGCTGCCGCTGATCCTGCTGGTCAGCAGCGGCGGTGCGCTGGGGACGATCGCCGTCGCCGGGATGATCGTCTTCCACGTTCACATCCTCTCCACCTTCCCGCTCGGCGTGCCGCTGGAGTGGAACGTGTTCATGATCTTCGGCCTGCTCTTCCTCTTCGGCCACTACGGCTCGGTCCCGCTCTCCACCCTCGAAGACCCGCTGCTGATCGCGATCCTCGCGGTCACCTGCGTCGGCTTCCCGATCCTCGGCAACCTCCGCCCGGACCTGGTCTCCTTCCTGCCCTCGATGCGCTACTACGCCGGCAACTGGGCGAGCAGCCAGTGGCTGTTCCGCAAGGACAGCGGCGCGGAGGAGAAGCTCGACCGCGAGGTCGTCAAGTCGGCGCCGGTCGCGGTCGAGCAGCTGACCAGGTTCTACGACCGCGAGACCGCCGAGCTGCTGATGTACAAAGGGCTCGCCTTCCGCTCGATGCACTGTCACGGTCGCGCGCTCAACGGCCTGGTCTCGCGCGCGGTCGACGACGTCGAGGACTACCGGGTGCGGGAGGGGGAGGTGGTCGCCGGGGTTGTGCTCGGCTACAACTTCGGCGACGGTCACTTCCACGACGAGAACCTGCTGCGGGCGGTGCAGGAACGGTGTCATTTCGAGGAGGGTGAGCTGAGGGTGATCATGCTGGAGTCCCAGCCCGCCCACGTGCAGCGCCAGCGCTACCGGATCCACGACGCGGCGACGGGCCTGGTCGAGGAGGGCTGGGTCGGCGTCGCCGAGATGGCGAGCCGCCAGCCCTGGCTGGGCGAGGGGCCGTTCCCGGTCGAGCCGATCGGCGGGGCGGAGGACGACCGACTGACGGCGCCCGCGGCATGAGCGAGGCGATCGTCGTCGGCTCGGGCCCGAACGGCCTCGCCTGCGCGGCGACGCTGGCGGTGCGCGGCGTCTCGGTGACGGTGATCGAGGCGGAGGAGACGATCGGCGGCGGCGCCCGCAGCGGCGAGCTGACCGTGCCCGGGCTGGTGCACGACCTGTGCTCGGCCTCGCACCCGATGGCGGTGGGCTCGCCGGGGCTGCTGGCGCTCGGCCTCGAGCGCCACGGGCTCGAATGGGCCTGGCCGGAGGTCGACCTCGCGCATCCGCTCGACGGCGGGGGAGGGGCGACGATGGTGCGCTCGATCGAGGAGACCGCGGCGGGGCTCGGCCCGGCGGGCGCGGCCTGGGAGCGCGTCTTCGGGCCGCCGGCGCGGCGCTTCGGCGCGCTCGTCGAGGCGATCTTCCAGCCGGTCCTGACCGTCCCCCGGCACCCGCTGCTGCTGGCCCGGTTCGGGCTGGCGGCGAGCGCGCCGGCGACCGTGCTGGCCCGGGCCTTCGCGACCCCGGAGGCGCGGGCGCTGTTCGGCGGCGTCGCCGCCCACGCCTTCAACCCCTTGAGCAGGCCGATGAGCTCGGCCGCCGGGATGGCCCTGATCTGCGCCTGCCACCGCCACGGCTGGCCGGTCGCCCGCGGCGGCTCGCAGGCGATCGCCGACGCCCTCGCCGCGGTGGTCCGCGAGCACGGCGGGCGGATCGAGACCGGCCGCCCGGTGCGCTCGCTCGAGGAGCTGCCGCCGGCCGACGCGGTGGTCCTCGACCTGGCCCCGAAGGGAGTGCTCGACCTGGCCGGCGGCCGGCTGCCTCGCCGCGTCGCCCGCGCCTACCGCCGCTACCGCCACGGCCCCGCCGCCTTCAAGGTCGACCTCGCGGTGGAGGGAGGGGTGCCGTGGAGCTACCCCGAGGCGCGCCGCGCCGGCACCGTCCACGCGATCGGCTCCTTCGAGGAGCTGGCCGCCGCCGAGCGCGACGTCAACCGCGGCCGGATGCCGGCGCGGCCCTTCGTCCTGGTCGGACAGCAGTACCTCGCCGACCCGAGCCGCTCGGCCGGCGACGTGCACCCGGTCTGGGCCTACGCCCACGTCCCCAGCGGCTACGAGGGCGACGCGACCGAGCCCGTGCTCGACCAGCTCGAACGCTTCGCGCCCGGGCTGCGCGAGCGGATCGTCGCCCGCGCGACCCTCTCGCCCGCCGAGCTGACCGCCCGCAACGCCAACTACGTCGGCGGCGACATCGTCACCGGAGCCAACACCCCCTGGCAGTCGCTCGTCCGCCCCCGCCTCGCTCTCGACCCGTACTCCACCGGCATCCCCGGCGTGTACATCTGCTCCGCCGCGACCCCGCCCGGCGGCGGCGTCCACGGCATGGGCGGCTGCAACGCCGCTCGCTCGGTGCTGCGCTCGTAGCGCCGTCCATTCAATTCACGTACAATGTACGGAGCATGGAGCCGACCACGAGCCCGAAGACGCGCCGGATCGAAGTCCGGCTCAGCGACGAGGAGCGCGCGCTCGACGCCGCCGCGGCTTCGGCGGTGGGCGAGAGCCTGAGCGACTTCTTTCGCCGTGCCGCAAAGGACCGGGCGCAGGAGGTGCTCGCCGAGCAGCGCGCGGTCACGCTCGGCGAGCCGGAAGCGGTGCGCTTCCTCGACGCGCTCGAGCGGCCCGACATGCGCACGGTCGCCGGGCTCGAAGACCTGCGCCGCCACGGGTGAGCGAGGAGCCGGCGCTCACCGAGCGCTACGAGCCGAGGCGCCACCGGGTCGCGAGCTTCTCCTGCGGCCGAAAGCCGCTCGACCGCTGGCCCCAACGCCATGCCGGTCAGGGCGAGCGACGCGACGCGACCCGCACCTTCGTCGCGGCCGACCCCGAGGGCGCGGTGCGCGGCTACTACACCCTGGTGGCCGGCCAGGTCGAGCACGACGAGGCGACCGAAGCCGCCCGCAGGGGCCTCTCCCGGCACTTCCCGGTCCCGGTGGCGATCCTCGCCCGCCTCGCCGTCGACGCCCCCAGCCAGGGGCGCGGCCTCGGCGCCGGCCTCCTCGACGACGCCCTGGAACGCGTGTGCCGAGCCGCCCGCGAGGTAGCCGTGCGCGCGGTGCTGGTGCACGCGATCGACGATCCCGCGGCGTCCTTCTACGAACGCTTCGGCTTCCGCAGCCTCCACACAGCGCCCCGAACGCTGATGGTGACGCTCGAAGAGCTCCGCCAAGCCGGCTACGACCGATAGCGCCAAGTAGCGGTGCGAGAAAGCGATATCAGATTTATCTGATATCGTTGGGGCATGATTCGCCTGTCCGCCACGGAGGTTGCCCGGCAGTTCTCGCAGGTCGTCAACAGGGTGGGCGCAGGCGAGGAGGTCGAGGTCGTCCGCAATGGCGTGCCTGTCGTGCAGATGAGTCCCGTTCGAGGCCGCCAGGTGGTTTCGGCGGCCCGCTGGCGCGAGCTGATGGACGGTGCGCCCGCGGTCGATCAGGGCTTCGAGGGGGATGTCGAAGCGGGCCGCAAGGCGATCGGCCCACCGAGCCCAGCTTGGCCGTCCTGATCGACACCTCCGTGCTGGTCAACGTCGAGCGGCGCCGGCTGTCGCTCGAGCGCGCCGTCGGGGAGCGGGAGCGGGCGATCAGCGTGATCACGGCAAGCGAGCTCCTGCACGGCGTTCACCGCGCCACGGACGATCGCCTTCGTGCGCGGCGGCAAGCCTTCGTCGAGTATCTGATCTCCTCGATCGAGCCGCTCCCGATCACGATCACGGTCGCCCGCGCCCACGCGGAAATCTGGGCGGGGCTGGAGCGGAACGGCGAAGCGATAGGCGCCCACGACATGTGGATCGCGGCGACCGCCGTGAGTCACGGCATGGAGATCGCGACCGCGAACGCCAACGAGTTCGAACGCGTCCCCGGGCTGAGCGTCGTCGATGTCGAGAGCGGTTCTGCCTCCACCGGCGCCTGATCGGGCCGGCCGTCTTGGCGGGCCACGCCGCCCTTCCTCCTCAGCACGCGCATCCGACATTTACCCACCTGGAGGTGGGTCAATGTCGGATGCGGTGTCCGATCGGCTCGGATGGAGCCAGCCCGGTACGCGCTATCCGTGTAAACCCGCAACCGCGAGCAGCGGAATCCACCGATGACGCGGCGGCTCCACCGGAAGAGAATTCTTGTCAAATGGACCGAATGCTGCTGCGACGGGTTGAGAGCGCGCTGCGAGAGCGCGAGCGTGCCGGCTTGACCGGTGTCCGCCGCGAGTGGCGCTCCGCCGCGATGCGCGCCGCCGCGGCGGTCTCAGGGCGAAAGCCAGGGGCCGGCGAGGGAGACCGTCGCCATGGCCAGCACCAATCCCGCCGCCACCGAACCGCCTAGCAGCGCGATCCGCATTCCGGCGCCGGCCAGCCGCGCCTCGCGACCGCCGTGGCGGCGCCAGTCCGGCAGCGCCAGCGAGGGCACTTTGAGGACGTGGCCGAGCACGTGCGCCGTCATCGCCCCGAACCAGACGACGAAGCTCGCCTTGTGGAGGAAGATCAGGGTGCTGGAGGGAGGCCCAGCGACGAGCGCCAGCACGCCGGTGGCGAACAGGGCGACGCTGGAGAGGACGACCAGCGGCGCCAGCAGCCGCAGCGGCAGCGCCGGCGGTCCGTTGCGGACGTAGGCGGGGCTGCCGCCGTAGTAGCGGAGGAAGCGGTAGCCGGTGCTGCCGAGCTTCAGCAGGACCGGAGGGATCAACAGCATCCCGATGAAGATGTGCGGCCCGCGCAGGGCGCCGATCAGCGGGATCGTCATCCCCTCCAGCGCCAGCAGCGCGAGCAGGAGGACCGCCGCGCCGCCGGTGAGGCGGGCGTTCCCGGCGACGCCGTCGCGCCGGCGCGGCCGCGTCGTGACGGGGTCGCCGAGGGCGACTGAATCGGTGGCCGGCATCGGCCGCGATCCTGGTCGGGAACGCTTACGGGCGGTTAACGGCCGGATGAGAGGTCTCTCAGGGTGCCGTGACCGGGCGTTTAGCCCCTTGCCCGAGAGTGGCCTCGATGCGCAATCGCCTCGACCCCGCGATGGCACTGCTGCCGCTGCGCCTCTTCCTCGGCGTCACCTTCGTCTACGCCGGGGTGCAGAAGCTCAGCGATCCGGGCTTCCTCCATCCCGGCGCGCCGACCTACATCGGCGCCCAGCTGCACGGCTTCGCCGCCGGCGCCCCGGGCGGCTTCGTCCTCCAGGCCTTCGCCCTGCCGCACCCCGAGCTCGCCGGCGTCGGCGTCGCCCTGGTCGAGATCCTGATCGGCCTGCTCACGATCGGCGGCTTCCTCACCAGGATCGCCGCCGCCTGCGGGATGGGGCTCAACTTCCTCCTCTTCCTCACCGCGAGCTGGCACACGACGCCTTACTTCCTCGGCCCCGACCTCGTCTTCACCTTCGCCTGGCTGCCCTTCGTGCTGGCCGGGGCGGAGGGACAGCCGGCGCTCGACAACGTGGTGAAGCGGCCCTCGGCGGCGCTGTCGCGGCGGACTCGGCTGCATCCCGAGGCCGCCGCCGGGTTCGAGGACGCGGCCGCGGTGCGCTCGACCCGGCGCGCGCTGCTGGCGGAGATGGCGGGAGCGGCGATCGCGATCGCCGGCGTCGCGGCGCTCGCCAAGGGCCCCTACGCGGCGCCGCGCTCGCTCGCCGCCGGGCCTCGCTCGGGAGGCGGCGCCGGCGGGCCCAAGGGCGGGGGAGGGGCAGGCGCGTCCGGCGGCGCGGGAGGCCAGGCGTCCGGGGCCGGCGGTGGAGGCGGCGGGGGAGCGTCGTCCGCCGGCGGGCCCTCCGTTCCCGCCGGCGCGGTCCGGCTCGCTCCCGGCAGCAGGTTGCCGGCCGGCACCGGCGCCAACTACGCCGACCCCGAAAGCGGCTCCCCGGACCTCATCATCCGCGACTCCGAAGGCAACCTGAAGGCGTTCAGCGCCGTCTGCACCCACGCCGGCTGCACGGTCGGCTACGAAGGCGGGGTGATCGTCTGCCCCTGCCACGGCGGCGAGTACGACGCCGAAACCGGCGCAGTGATCGCCGGGCCGCCGCCGGCGCCGCTGGAACCGAAGCGGGTGATGGAAGCCAACGGGCAGATCTACGCGCTGCCGAGCTGAGGACCTATCCCGCTTGGTCCTGAACCGCCCCAGTGGCACGCCCCCTAACGGGATAGGTCCTGAGGCTCGAAGCCGGGCAGCTCGACCGCGATCCGGGCGCCGCCGAGCGGCGAGTCCTCGGCCCGGATCCCGCCGCCGTGCAGCTCGACGATCGAGCGGGCGATCGCCAGCCCGAGGCCGCCGCCTCCCGAGGCCCGGTCGCGGGCGCCGCCGACGCGGTGGAAGCGGTCGAAGACGCGCTCGCGCTCGGCGGCGGGGATTCCCGGCCCGTCGTCGTCGACCCGGATCGTCAGCAGCGAGCCGCGGGCGGCCGCGGAGAGCTCCACCCGTCCCTGCGCCCCCGCGTGGCGGCGGGCGTTGGCGAGCAGGTTGCGCAGCACCTGGCGCAGCCGCTCGGGGTCGGCGTGGAGGGCGCCGGCGGGGATCTCGCCGAGCTCGACCGGCGCGCCCGGTCCGCCGTCCTCGGCGAGCTCGCCGAGGTAGGGGCGCAGCGACAGCGGCTGGCGCTCCAGCGCGCCGCCTCCCTCTTCGAGGCCGGCCAGCGTCAGCAGGTCGTCGACCAGCCGTTCGATCCGCTCCATCTCCCGCAATGCCAGCCCCTCGACCCGGCGCACCTCGCCCGCGTCCGGCGCCGGCTGGCGGGCCAGCACTTCGAGCTGGCCGCGGATCGCGGTCAGCGGCGTGCGCAGCTCGTGCGAGGCGTCGGCGACGAAGCGCCGCTGCCGGGAGAAGGCGGCCTCGAGCCGGTCGAGCATGTGGTCGAAGGCCTCGGCCAGGGTCCGCAGCTCGACCGCGGCCGAGCGCTCCTCGCCGATCCGCGGCTTCAGGTCGCCGGCGTCGACCGCGGCCGCGGTCCCGGCCATCCGCCGCAGCGGCGCCGCGGTGCGGGCGGCGAGCAGGTAGGCGGCGAGCAGCGCCGCCGCCAGCGAGATCCCGCCGAAGAGGAGGAAGGTGCGGACGACGTCGGACTGGGCGTCCCTGACCGGGGCCAGCGAGGAGCCCTCCGCGCCGTCCCTTCCACCGGTCTCGTGGTGCTCGTGCTGGCGGATCACCGCCGACTCGTCGCTCATCTCGTGGCGGACCGCGACGAAGACGACGCCGTAGGCGGCGAGGAAGATGGCGCCGATCGAGAGCGCCAGCCGGCCGCGCACGCCGAGGCGCCGCCACCAGCTCACGGCGCCTCGACCAGCCGGTAGCCGGCCCCGCGCACGGTCTCGATCGGGGCGGGGGAGTCGGGCAGGGAGAGCTGGCGGCGGAGGTAGCCGATGTAGACCTGGACGACGTTGGTGCCGGGGTCGTGCTGGTAGCCCCAGACGGCGCTGAGCAGCTGCCGGTGCGCGCAGACCTGGCCGGCGTGGCGCATCAGGTGGGCGAGCAGCTCGGCTTCCCGCTCGGCCAGCCGCACCGAGAGCTCGCCGCGGCTGGCGCGCCGGCTCAGCAGGTCGAGCTCGAGGTCGCCGACCTGGAGGCGGGTCGTTTGGGTCTCCGGCGCCTGGCGCAGGTGGGCGCGGACCCGCGCCGCCAGCTCCTCGAAGGCGAAGGGCTTGGCGATGTAGTCGGTGGCGCCGGCGTCGAGGCCCTCGACCCGGTCGGCGACCTCGCCGCGCGCGGTCAGCATCAGCACCGGCAGGCTCGGCTTCGCCGCGCGGATCGCCTTCAGCACCTCGATCCCGTCGCGCCCGGGAAGCATCCGGTCGAGGATCACCAGGTCGACGCCTCCCGCCAGCGCCAGCCGCTCGCCCTCGACGCCCTCGGCGGCGGTCCGCACGGTGTGTCCCTCGCCTTCGAGGCCGCGGGCGATGAAGTCGGCGATCGCCCCTTCGTCCTCGACGACCAGGATCTCCACGCGGGCGATGGTAGATGGTCGCGTGGCCGGCCTCCTACACTTGACCGATGGCCCTCGACCACGACGCGGAGCCGACCTACACCCTGTACAGGCGCGGGATCGAGCTGCTCGAAGACGGCGATTTCGAGCACGCCGCGGCGCCGCTCGAGGAGGCCGCCCGCCGCGCGCCCGAGAAGTCCTCGGTGCGCGAGGCGCTCGGCCGCGCCTACTACCGCGCCGGCCGCTTCGCCCAGGCCGCGGTCGAGTTCGAGGCGGTGGTCGAAACCCACCACGTCAACGACTACGCCCACTTCTGCCTCGGCCGCGCCCTCAGCAAGACCGGCGAGAAGGACCGCGCCCGCCACCATCTCGCGCTCGCCTCGAACCTGCGCCCCGACCGCCGCGACTACCGCTTCTACCGCCGCCTGCTCGACGCTTGATCGTCGGGCGTGGCGGGTTGCTCTGGCTATGCGAGAGGAAAGCGCCTCGTGGGGTCGATACTCAGCTGTACCTAATTTCAAAAGTTCGGGTTTGCAATCGATCGCCGCGGCCCGTAGGTTCGCTCGCCACTCGTCCAGCGAACGGCAGGGGGTCTGACATGGGGAGCTCTTGGGGACGCGCCGCGCGCTTCGCCGCGGCCACGGCAATCGGTTGCGCTCTCGCGCTTCCCGGCTTCGCGAGCGCCGCCGCGGCGACCCTGCCGGCGCCCGGCGTCTTCGCCGTCACGGCGAGCAACGGGTACGTGATCGACGTGCTCGGCGCCGAGGCGAGGAAGGGGCGCCCAGCGTCGGTCCTGGTCGTCGCCAGGCGCGGCGACGACGAAGCGCTCTACTCCACCAGGGCGACGGTCACCGAAGAATCGATCCAGGCCGACCTCGGCGAGCTGGGGGAAATCGCGGTCTCCTTCCATCGCTCCGGGCAGGCAAAGGCTGTCCGCAGCCGGTGCGGCAGGCCGCGGGCCGTGAAGGTCGACTCCGGCGTCTACGAAGGGACGATCAACTTCCACGGCGAGCAGGGCTTCACCGACGTCGAAGCGACCACCGCGCCGGGCGACGTCAAGTTCCTGCTGGGGCTGCTCTGCCCGGGCCCGTCGGGACGAACCGGCCACAACCTCCCCGGGGCGGAGCTGGACGTCCAGTCGGCCTCGCCCTTCGACCCGAGCCTGAGCGTCACCAAGAACACCCCCGGGGCGCCCGCTCATTTCGAAGTGGCGGTCCTGGAAAAGCATGACGGGATCGTGATCTCGAGATTCGCCGGCCTCGTCGCCCCAGCGAAGAGCTTCAAGTACGACACCAGGGCCCAGACCGCCACCGTGAAGCCGCCCGCTCCCTTCTCGGGCAGCGCCGCCTTCCGCCACGCGGCCAACCCGATGAGTCGCTGGAGCGGCAACCTGACCGTCGACCTGCCCGGCCGCAGCGATGTCCTGCTCACCGGCTTCCCGCAGCGCTCGCGGCTGATCCCCGCCCACTGGTCCTGGTAGAGAGGCGCGTTCCTCTCACATAGGGAGAGGAACGCGCCTCGGCTAGAGCCCGCGGGTCAGCCTGCCGACCGCGTCCAAGTTGATGCGACGGCGGTCCTACGGAACTCGCTGCGCGGCAGCGACCGCGTCCGTGTGCTCGGCGACCCATCTTTGAGCAGCGGGATCAATCCAGCCGGCGATCGCGAGCATGTCCGCGAGGCGGGCTTCGACATCCTGGTCAAGCAGTGAGTCGTGGTGGGCGACCCGATTGCGGAAACGCTGGATCAGGCGCAGCCTGGCGCTGAGATCCTGCGCGTCAAGGCTTCATGAGGGAACGCGGCGCGGAGCCGGTGCCTCCACAGCTCCTCGTAGCGACGGCCAAAGAGCCCCGCCCAAAACGCGAAGGACACTCCGGCGACGACGCGGCCCCGGGTCACTAGCTTGCCTCGCTCAAGGCGCTCGATCGCGACGATCACCTGCTTGATTCCGTCGGGTTGCAGGGTCTCGAAGTCCAACAGCCAGGTGTCCTTGATCGGCGCTTGCGGCTGCCCCTCACCGAGGGCGCCATCGATGGCGTTGCGCAGGAGCACCTCGAAGTGGTGGATCAGGCCAAACGAGGATGCCGTCAGCTCGGCATGCCACTCGTACAGTTCCGCTGCCCGCTTGTGACTGCCACCGGCGGCGTCGAGGAACCGCGCATAACGCGGCTCCGAGAGCCAGGCTCGTGCTTGTCGCTCCTCCATCATCGCGCTACGCTAGTCAAGACGCCCCGGTACCGCCTAGGACTCCTCGGAGTTATGCGGCCGGGGCTTTGTCGTGCGGCGTTCGGATTCTCAGAGCCCGCGGACCAGCTTGCCGACGGTTTCGGCGGCGAAGTAGGGGCCGTAGGTGCGGGTGCGGTCGCCGCGGTGCAGGTAGGCGGTGATCCCGTCGAGCTGCGTTCCTTCGGCGATCAGCCAGCCGCCGCCGCTCGCGCCCGGCGCCCAGCGGCATTCGATCGCCTGCGTCGGCGGCCCGGGGAAGGGGTTGGTGAGGACGTCGTCGCCGATGTAGGGGGAGTTGCACTCCTGCATCCGGCGGATTTCGCCGGGGTAGCCGAAGGTCTGGAATTCCTGCTGGCGGGGGAGGTCGGTGACGATCGTCGCGCCGCCGCCGACCGCGTCGGCGACGTTGACCCCTTCGGAGTTGGGACGGGTGAGGAAGGCGCCCAGGTCGAAGTCCGGGTTGTCCTCCTTGGTCCACTCCTTCGGCGCGTAGAGGGCTCCGCGGCGGGCGACGAAGGCGCCGAAGGGGGCGACGCCGCCGCTGTAGGCGGGGACGAACTCGAGGTAGTTCGACCAGACCGCCTTGTGCCCACGTTCGGGGCCGCTGTTGACGCAGTGCCCGGCGGTCAGCACCAGCCGCCGGGTGGGGGAGTTGATCGCGGTCGCCGAGCAGGAGCCGCTCAGGTCGCCGCGGCGGATGAAGACTTTGCCCTCGACCGAGAAGGGCGGCGTTTCGGGCGTCGGGACGTTGAGGAAGCTGGCCAGCGCGCCTTCGCTCGGGGCCCTCGGCACGACCCGGGCGCCGCCGCCGGCGCCGACGACGAGGTCGAGCGGGCGCGCGGCGCGCATCCGCGCCGGGGTCCAGAAGCGGGCGACCCGCGCCGCTTCCGCGCCGGCGTCGCCGGCGTTCGCGCGCGCCCGCGGATGGTCGCGCGAGGCGCTCGCCAGGGCGCCGGGGCAGGCCGCCGCGGCCGCGAGCAGGGCGACCAGGGCCACGAGCAGGCCCGCGACGATTGGGTGGACACCGTGCGAGCGCCGCCGCATCGGGACCAGGATATCCGTTGAGGTCGCGCTGCCTGAACGTCTAGCCGTGCTCTCAGCCGCCGTCGGCGCTGCGCGGTTGCCGCGCCGCCTTGGGCAGCTCCGCCCCCGCCTCGCCCGCGGAGCGATGGCGGGCGGGAAAGACGGCGCTGACCCGGGTGCCGTCGCCGGGGGAGCTGTTGACGTCGAGGCTGCCCTTCGCCAGGGTCACTCGCTCGCGCATCCCCAGCAGGCCGAAGCCGTCCGTCCCCGCGGCGGGGTCGAAGCCGTCCCCTTCGTCCTCGATCTGCACTTCCAGAACCTCCGAGCCCTCGAACAGCGTCACCGTCGCCCGCTTCACGCCCGAGTGGTGGGCGGCGTTGTGCAGCGCCTCCTGGATCAGCCGGTAGACCGTGTCCTCGAGCGGCGCCACCAGCCGGGTGGGGTGGCGGCCTCCGTCGTGCGCGAGGTCGGCGTCGAGGAGGACCTCCATCCCTTCTGCCTCCGCCAGCCGTTCGGCCAGCGCTTCGACCGCGGCGCAGAGCCCGAGGTCGTCGAGGGCGGGCGGGCGCAGGTCGGCGATCAGGCGCCGCATCTCGGCGATCGTCACGTCGATCTGCTCCTGCGCCCGCGCCAGCAGCGAGTCCACCTGTGCCGGATCGCCGCGGCGCGCGTTGGAGAGCACCACCCGCAGCCCCGCCATGCTCTGCAGGGCCTCGTCGTGCAGCTCCCGCGCCCAGCGGCCCCGCTCGCGCTCGGTCGCCTCGAGGCTGTCGTGGAGGCGGTGCTCGGCGACCGACTGCGCGGTCGCCACCGCGGTCGCGGCGCTGGCGGCGAACCCTTCCAGCAGGCGCTGGTCCTCGTTGCTGAACTCGGCGTCGTCGCGGCGGTCGAAGGCGTTCAGCACCCCGAGCCCTTCGCCGCGAAAGAGCAGGGGGACGAAGAGGCCGGCGCGGACGTCGACGTCTTTCGCCATCGCGAAGTGCAGCTGGTCGCCGATGTTCGCCATCCGGGCGGCGCGGCGGGTCTGCATCGCGTGGCCGCTGATCGACCCCTCGACCGGGACGCGCTGGCCGGTGAGGTCGTGGGAGAACTCGCCCGCCGCGGCGACCACGACCAGCTCCGGGCCGTCGCGGAGCAGGATCAGCATCCCGGTCGCCTCGACCAGGGCGCGCCCCCGCTTGACGATCGTCTCGAGGATGCGCTCGAGGTCGGTCTCGCCGCCGATCGCGCGGGCGATCTCGGTCGTGGCCTCGAGCCCCCGCACGGCGTTGCGCAGCTCGTCGCGCTGGCTCTCGACGCTCTGGTACAGGCGCGCGTTGTCGACTGCGATCGCGGTCCACTCGGCGAGGATCAGCGCCGTCTGCTCGTCGGCGCGGTCGAACTCGCGGCCCTCGGCCTTCTCGGTCAGGTAGAGGTTCCCCCAGGCCTCGCCGCGGATCACGATCGGGACGCCGAGGAAGGTCTTCATCGGCGGGTGGCCGACCGGGAAGCCGTAGGAGCGCGGGTGTTCGCCGACGTCGGGGAGCCGCAGCGGATGCGGCTGCTCGATCAGCAGGCCGAGCACGCCGTGCCCGCGCGGCAGGTCGCCGATCGCCAGCCGGGCCGGCTCGTCGATGCCGCGGGTGATGAAGCGTTCGAGCTCGCGGCGGTCGGGGTCGAGGACGCCGAGCGCGGCGTAGCGGGCGCCGGTCAGCTCGCAGGCGACCTCGAGCAGCTGCTGCAGGATCTCCTCCGGATCGAGCTGGGCGACGAGGCTGCGGCCGACGTCGATCAGCTGACGCAGGCGAGGCTCGTCCAGCGCGTCGCTGTCAGGAACCGTGGGTGCCATCTGTTGGCTCCGATCCTCTCTCCCATATGAGGGAATGTCCTCCCAATCCTACTGCTGGCCGCCTTTGGGGCTAGGCTTGCCGCCATGCCTGAGAGCGAATCCACCGAGGCGCGGCAGCAGGTGAAGATCGTGTTGGCGGACGACCACGCGGTCGTGCGCAGCGCGCTGCGGATGCTGCTCGAGGCCGAGCCGGACTTCGAGGTCGCGGCGGAGGCGGGCGACGCCGACAGCGCGGTCCGCTACGCGCTCGGCCACAAGCCCGACGTGCTGATCCTCGACCTCAACATGCCGGGCCGGCCGAGCCTGGAGGCGGTGCCCGACATCCTCGAGGCCTCGCCGCGGACGCAGATCGTCGTGCTGACGATGCAGAACGAGCCGGCCTTCGCCCGCCGCGCCCTGCAGGCGGGGGTGCGCGGCTACGTGCTGAAGGAGGCCGCCGACGCCGAGCTGGTGCAGGCGGTTCGCAGCGCCGCCGCCGGGGACACCTACCTGCAGCCGAGCCTGGCGGCCCGGCTGGTGACCGAGGCGAACTCGGCCGGCGATGACCTCAGCGAGCGCGAGCGCGAAGTCCTGCGCCTGATCGCGCTCGGCCACACCAACGCCGAGATCGCCTCCCAGCTCTACCTCAGCATCCGCACGGTGGAGAGCCACCGCGCCCACATCCAGCAGAAGCTGCGCCTCTCCAGCCGCGCCGAGCTCGTCCAGTACGCGCTCGAGCACGGCCTGGTCGAAACCTGACGGCAAGGCCGCAGCGGAGGCCGTAATTCCCCCGGATGGAAAGCGGGGGAGGGGGGCCTACTCTCGGTTGCATGGAGCGAGACGGAGCAGGCGAGCGCACGATCGGGCGCCGGGTCCGGGTGGCGATCGCCGGCGGCGGCGTCGCCGGCCTCGAGGCGATGCTGGCGCTGCGGGCGCAGCTCGGCGAGGCGGTCGCGATCGACCTCTACGCGCCGCGCCGCGACTTCGCCTACCGGCCGCTGGCGGTCGGCGAGCCGTTCGGCGGCGGCCGGGTGCTGGAGTACGACCTGGCGCGGCTGGCCGGGAGCGCCGGCGCCGCGTTCCACCCCGCGAGCGTGCTCGCGATCGACGACAAGCGGCGCCGCGTTCTCACCCGCGAGGGCGCCGAGGTCGGCTTCGACTACATCGTGGTCGCCTCCGGCGCGCGGATGCTCGCCGCGATCCCGGGCGCCGTCACCTTCTGGGGAGTCTCCGACGAGGGCGGGGTCGGCGCGATCTCCCGCGGCCTCCTCGACGGCGGCCTGCGCCGGGTCGTCTTCACCGTGCCGGCGAGCAGCTGGCCCTTCCCGCCCTACGAGCTGGCGCTGCTCGCCGACGCCCAGCTCCGCCGCGCCGGCGTCGAGGGCGCCGAGCTGGCCATCGTCACCCCCGAGGACGCGCCGCTGCGCCTGTTCGGACCGCGGGCGAGCGAATGGGTCGCCGAGCTGCTTGCCGAGCGTGGGATCGAGATCCTCACCGGCGTCCACCCGGTCCGCTTCGAGTCCGGCCGGCTGCACCTCGCCCCGGGGGAGCCGATCGCCGCCGACGCGGTGGTCAGCGCCGCGCGGCTGGAGGGGCGCCGGATCGCCGGCGTGCCCAGCGACGAGGACGGCTTCATCCCGATCGACGGCCACGGCCGCGTGCTCGGGATGGAGGCGACCTTCGCCGCCGGCGACGTCACCAGCTTCCCGGTCAAGCAGGGCGGGATCGCCGCTCAGCAGGCGGACCTGGTCGCGGAGACGATCGCCGCCGAGCTCAGCGGCGCCGAGCCGCCCCGGCCCTTCGACCCCGTCCTCCGCGGCACCCTCTGGACGGGCGAACGCCCCCGCTTCCTCTACTCCCGCCTCACCGGCGGCCACGGCGAGACCTCGATCGTCAGCGACCGGGCGATGTGGGAGCACGAGGGCAAGATCGTCGGCCAGCACCTGGCCCCGTTCCTGGAAGCGCAGGCGAACGGCGACCGCCCGGGCGCGCAGACCGGGGTCGTGGCGTAGGCCCACGGGGGGCTTTGCGGGCGTGGCGGCGGATGTGCCCGCCGCCGGAGGCGCCCGCCCTTGTCGCTGGCGCAGGTTGGCGGGCGCCTCCGGCTCGCCTCGGGGTGTCTGGGGGAAGATGGGGCCGCGGGCATCACTCGGCGGGCGGGGCGAGGGCGACGGGGGCCGCGTCGGCGGGCTCGAAGACGGCGCAGGCGACGATCGCCGGGATGCCGAGCCGGCCGCTGTCCTTGATCCGCTCGATGCTCTGCTCGTGGATCGCTTCGATGCCGCGCAGGAAGTCGTCGAGAAGGTCGTTCGCGGCGACAACGCCGATTCGATCGAGGACTACCGAGGTGCAGCCGAGAGTCGTCTGCTCCCGCTCGTCGAGCTTGCCGGCTTCATAGGCCCCCACGGCGCGATCGAAGAAGACCTCGAGCACCGGGCCCGTCAGCCCCCCTCTCACCGAGGGAGCGATTCTTCGCCACTGGCGGGCGCCGATGAAGGCTCTCGGCCTCGCTATGTAGAAGTGCTCGTTGAACCCCCGCCTTGGCCGGCTGTGGACGAGCTCCAGGCAGTCGCATTCGACCAGGACCTCGACGTGGTAGCTGATTCGGCTTACCGACTCGTCCAGCTCTGCGGCAAGCTCACGCGCGCTGGCGGTGCGCGCCTGCAGGAGCTCGAGGATCGTCAGGCGAATAGGGTGCGCGATCGCTCGCACCAGGCGTGGGTCGATGCTCCCAGGCTCACCTCTATCCACTTACGACTCACCCCTCCCACGACAATTCGCTTCGAGCGATTGCTCTGCCTTGAGTAGTGGGCAGCGTTACATATGAAGCGGCTGAGGACCTACCTACTTTTCAAACGGATTTTCCCGGCTGCCAGGATTCTCGATGGTGGCAGAGTCTTCCTGGGTGTCAGGTTTTTCCGTGGTGATCGCCAGCTGACCACGCGCGGAGCGTTTGCCCAGATAGCGAGCACGCTCATGGGCGAGCAGCGAAACAATGACGGTGACTCCCTCCTCGCCCGTCTTCGCACGCCGGTTTGCCGATTCGGCCTCGATCTCCACTCGCCGCCGCCACGAGCGGGCGTTCTCCTCCGCCATGGCCGCTCGGCCCTCGGCGTCCAGGCTGAACCAGTCCCACGCCATGCAGACGTGGCGATCGTTGCTCACCTTCCCGGCCCGGAAGGCAGCCAGGGCCTCGGCGATGCTGGACTGCAGGATCAGTCCATAGATTTCCTGTCGCACCTCAAAGGGTTTCTCCCACATTTCCTCATCCGTGAAGAATGGGATTTCAACGGCTCGATAGAAATGCTCTCTGGTATTGCCGCCGCCCTCCTGTACGGAGGCCAGCTCGATCGACTTCGAGGCCAGCAATTCCTTTATGTGATGTTCCACCTTGCTGAGTGGAAGGCGTAGAAGGGTGGACAGGTCGCTGGGGCTCCTGGACGCTTCGTTGAGGTAACACAGGATGTCTACTCGGACGCGGTGGCCCAGCGCGTAGTTGACCGCGTCCTCCACGGTCCTCTTTCTCGCCACCTCGCTCGCCTTCTCCAGCTTAGCCACCACGGCCATTCCTCCTTGCTCTGTGGGCCTGACAGCACTCAGGTGCACCAGAGCATAAAGGGGCCGCTTGGGGGATTCTCAGCGGTACCCGGATTTTTCCTGGTACTAAGGAAGTTCTTTGCATAATCGCCCTCGTTCCCCAGCAATCGGGCCGGGGCGAAAGACAGGAGGGGGTGAGTGCAGATGCGGATCACGCAGATTCCGCAGGTCAGCCCGATCTTGCGGATCGGAAAGCACGGCTAAAGCCGTGTCTGGAGGGGGTCGGTTGCATGCCTTTGGAGGCAGAACCGGCCCCCGTTGAAAGCGGTGCGGCCCTCTTCACTCTGAGGGCGCCGAGCGCGAGCCGGCGGCGCCGATGAACACCAGCTTGTAATCGCGGTCTTCATCCGGGGGTGCGGTGAGCACCACCTCGCCGTCCGCCTCGCTCATGCCCAGGGCGGCCAGCGGCTTGATCCCGGCCTCGCGCATCGCGTCCAGCACCTCGCGTTCGGATCGGAATCGCTCCAGGTGCTGGATCGGCTCGGCGAGGCGATCGCCGGTTATCTCGGATTCGAAGACGGATGGCGCAACCTCGCCCTTGCCGCTCCAGACCCACCGCGAGCCCTGGTGCTCGACCTCTCTGACCTCCGAGTATCCGGTCCCGTAGGCCGAGCTGGAGTTGACGTCGAAGATCAGCAGGCCGTCCTCGGCGAGGTTCGCCCGCATGCCGGCGAGCGCGGGGACGAGGTCGCCCTCGCCGAGCAGGTAGTTGACGGAGTCGTTCAGGGACAGCACCAGGTCGAAGTCGCCCAGATGGGGCAGCTCGCGCATGTCCGCAGCCTGCAGAGGCACATCGTCGCCGCCTTCGGCGGCCGCGCGCTCCAGCATCGCCGGCGACAGATCGAGGCCGGACACCTGCCAGCCCCGGCGCAGAAGCGGCCGGAACGCCCGCCCGGTGCCGCAGCCGACGTCCAGCGCCTTGCCGCCTTCTTTCAGCCCGTGCTTCCGAAGCTCGGGCAGCAGGGCTCGCCCCAGCCACATCTCATAGTCGTTCGAGGCGTTGAACTCGTTGTAGACCGAGGCGAACGCCTCGTATGCCACCAGCGCTGGGTCGGCTTCCATGGGAAGTCGACCCTAACCGCCCTGCCCTCTCCTTCGCCCTCCGGTCGGCGCTGGCGACGAGGCCCGTGGCCACTCAATAGGCGCTTTCCTCTCGGTATGCGAGAGGAAAGCGCCACGCCGGAGGCTGGGGCCCTGGCGCCCGGGCACTCGGGTCAGCTGACGAGCGGGATCACGCAGCGGTATTTTCGAGTGGCAGTAGAAACTGCCGAGCCAATTTCCCCCGAGCTGAGCACAACAGCAACGCTGTATTCGTCGACATCCGTGTAGCTCGACATCTCGCCTGTCCACTCACCTTCAGAGTCGAGCAGGACCCCCGGTTGCTGCGAGAACGCCGCCAGCGAGAGCGCATCGGGCAGCTCTCCGCCTTGCACCGCGCAGGCCGCGGCGGCGGCCGGCGCCGTCACTGCCGCTTCGCTGTCGGCCGTCTGCCAGCAGGCGCCGGCGAAGAAGCGGGTCTGCAGGGTGCAGCCGGCGCTGTGGCCGTTGACGGTCTGGGCGTCGATCGCGTTGACGGCGTTCAGCGCCGTTTCCGCGTCGCGGGCCGAGTCGGCGTTGTCGGCGTGGACGGCGCTCGGCACCTGGCCGAGGGTCGCGGTGTCGATCTGGATCCCGGTGATCGAGCCGGGCGCCAGCAGGCTGCCCCGCAGCGCCCCGGGCTTGAGCCGGTTCCCCGGCACCGATCCCGGCTTCAGCCGGTTGCCCGGCAGCGACTTCGCCCGGATCGTCCTGCCGTCGATCTTCTTCGCTGCGTAGACGGTGCCGCCGAGGGCGGCGAACAGCGCGACGCACGCAACCACCAGCGCCGGCGAGCGCCGACTCAGTCCCCTGCTCATGAACTTCCCCTTTACGTGAGTTGTCGGACGAGCCCCGATTGAGAAACCGAGGTGTTTTCAGAGCCGGGAAGGCTAGCGTTAGCTTGGGGCTCACCGATGTCCGATCTGCTCGTCCTCGTGGCCGCCGCCTCGGCCACCGCGCTCGCCACCGGCCTGGGCGCGATCCCGGTCTTCCTCCTCGGCGACCGCGCCGCGCAGCTGACCCCGTTCCTGCTCGGGATCGCCGCCGGGGTGATGGCGGTCGCCTCGGTCTTCGGCCTGCTCGTGCCGGCCGCCGAAGAAGGCTCGGCGGCGGCGGTGCTCGGCGGCCTGCTGCTCGGCGGCGTGCTGTTCGGCGTCTCCCGGCGCCGGCTCGACAGCGACGCCGCCTTCATGGGCCGGCGCGGCCCCGGCGCCCGCACCTCGGCCCTGGTCTTCGCGGTGCTCTTCGTCCACAGCCTCCCCGAGGGGCTCGCGGTCGGCACCGCCTTCGCCTCCGACCGCAGCGGCCTCAGCCTCTTCGTGATCCTCGCGATCGCGATCCAGAACATCCCCGAGGGGACCAGCGTCGCGATCCCGATGGAGGCGGCCGGCTTCAGCCGCGCGCGCCAGTTCTGGGCCGCGGTCGGGACCAGCGCCCCGCAGCCGGTCGGCGCGGTGATCGCCTACGTCGCGGTCGAACAGGTGAGCGCGCTCCTGCCCGTCTCCTTCGCCTTCGCCGCCGGCGCGATGCTGAGCCTGATCGCGGTCGAGCTGCTGCCCCAGGCCTACGCCGGCCCGCGCCGCCTCGGCCCCAGCCTCGGCGTCGCCCTCGGCGCCGCGGTGATGCTGGCGCTCACCGCCCTGCTCGGCGTCTGAGCTGAGCGCGGCAGTCCTTTGTCCGGCATAACAGGACAAAGGACTGCCGCGGTCCGCGATCCCGGCGGAATCGAGGCTCGCGAAGCCGTTCAGGCGACCGCGAGCACGCCGAGCGCCAGCACCGACACCGCGACCACGGCCAGGGCGATCGCGGTCGAGGCGCGGTCGAAGCGGCCGAGCGCGTTCTCGCCCATCAGCTCGCGGTCGGCCGCCAGCGAGCGGATGAACGGCAGCAGCACCAGCAGCAGGACCGCGTTCAGCGCCTGGCTGAGGAAGAGGATCTGGATCAGCGGCGCGCCGGGGATCAGCACCAAGCCCGCCGCCACCGCGACCACGGCGCCGAAGCTGAGGTAGAAGGTGCGCGCCTCGGCGAAGCTGTCGTCGAGGTCGTCGCGGCGGCCGAGCGTCTCGGAGATCGAGTAGGCGGTGGAGAGCGGGACGATCGCCGCCGCCAGCAGCGCGGCGCCGACGAAGCCGAGCCCGAACAGGGTCGCCGCCGCCCCTCCCGCCAGCGGCTCCAGCGCCCGGGCGGCGTCGCCGGCGTCGTTGACGTCGATCCCTTCGACGTGCAGGGTCGCCGCGCAGGCGACGACGACGAAGAACCCGATCACCCCGGTGAGCAAGGCGCCGACGATCACGTCGACCCGCTCGTAGCGCAGGTCCTTCACCCGCAGCCGCTTGTCGACCGCGTAGGACTGGATGAAGGCGAGGCCCCAGGGCGCCAGCGTCGTCCCCACCGTCGCCACCGCGACCAGGACCGCGTCGCGGTTGAGCGGGATCCCGGGGACGAGGAGGCCGTGCGCCGCCGCCCCCCAGTCGGGATGGGCGAGGACGCCGGCGACGACATAGGCGACGAAGACCGAGCTCAGCGCGAGCAGGAAGTGCTCGACGTGGCGGAAGTTCTCGCGCAGGACGAGGGCGGAGACGCCGACCGCCGCCAGCGGCACGCTGAGGTAGCGGCTCATCCCGCCCAGCAGGTCCATCCCTGCGGCGACCCCGGCGAACTCGGCGCAGAGGGTGCCGGTGTTGGCGATCGCCAGCGCGGCGAGGACGAGCGCGGCGGCGCGGCGGCCGAAGCGCTCCCGCACCAGCGTCAGCAGTCCCTTGCCGGTGACGATGCCGAGCCGCACCCCGACCTCGTGGAAGACGATCAGGGCGGCGGTCGAGAGCGCCAGCACCCAGAGCAGCTCGTACCCGTAGCGGGCGCCGAGGATCGAGTAGGTGGCGATGCCGGCGGGGTCGTCGTCGGAGAGGCCGGCGAGGACGCCGGGGCCGACGACGGCGAGCAGCGCGGCGAGGCTGCCGGCGCGCAGCAGCAAATGCCGTCGCCTGGCGAGGCGCCAGTGCGTGTGGCGTCCGGGGGTGCGGTGGGCGCGCGGCCGGGGCAAGGGCGCAGATACCTTGACGGGACGGCGGGATAGACTCGCCCTTACATACGGTCGGTGGTCAAGGGAAGTCCGGTGAGAAGCCGGCGCGGTCCCGCCACTGTGACCGGGCAGAGGAGGTCGCGGGCGCCTCGCGCGCCAGCCACTGGGGACGACACCGAGTCCCCGGGAAGGTGCGGCCGACCGTCCCGGAAGCCAGGAGACCTGTCCCCGGCCAGCCATGACAACCCTCGAGGAAAGGGTGGCTTAAATGCCAAGACTCATCCCATTCCGGCTGGCGGCCGCGTGTGCGCTGGCTCTCGTCCTGTCCCTCTCGACCGCCGCCGCGGCGGGCGCCTTTTCGGCCAACCTGCGGGTGGTCGGCGCCGGCGGCAGGACGCTCGCCGAAGGCCCGGTCACGACCGGCCGCGTCTCGGTCAAGACCAGCCCCAAGGCGACCTGCTTCGGCCACGGCACCGGCGGCAGCGGCAGGGCCGCCTCGCTCGGCGCCAACACGGCGATGGGCCTGCTCGCCCGCGGCACGAAGACGTTCCCGGCGCTGCGGCCGCTGTCGATCAGCGACCACTTCAGCTTCGGGATCGCGCTCTGCGGGATCGGCTCCAGCGTCGCCCGCGGCAAGTCGTCCTGGTACGTGAAGATCAACCACAAGGGGATCTCGGTCGGCGGCGACAAGGCGAAGATCAAGGCCGGCGACGAAGTGCTCTGGGACCTGGCGCCGTCCTACCCCTACCCGAACGAGCTGGCGCTGCAAGCGCCGATCAGCGCAGCGGCGGGTGTGCCGTTCACGGTCCACGTCTTCTCATACGACGAAAAGGGGAAGCGCAAGCCGGTCGCCGGGGCGAATGTGACCGGCGCCGGCGGCCCGACCGGGCCTGGCGGAGCCACCACGGTCACGCTCAGCGCGTCGACCGTGCTGTCGGCGACCCACGGCAAGGAAATCCCGTCCCCCGGCGTCGGGGTTTGCGTCGCCGGCCCCGGTTTCGCCTGCCCCTTGAGCTGATGGCTCCGAGCCGCGGCACGGCGGTCGCGATCGCGCTGCTCCTGGCGGCGCTCGCGGCCGCCGGCTGCGGCCTCGGGCCCGGCTCCGGAGTCGGCTCGGTCGAGCTGACCGTGAGCCGCGACTTCGGCGCCGTGCCGATGCTGCGCCGCTCGGTCGAGGCGAACGAATCGGACACGGTGATGCGGGTGCTGGAAGGCAGCGCCCGCATCTCCACCCGCTACGGCGGCGGCTTCGTGCAGTCGATCGACGGCCTCGAGGCGGCGCAGCGGGACGGCCGTCCCCACGACTGGTTCTTCTACGTCGACGGCAACGAGTCGCCGGTCGGCGCCGCCGACTACTCGCTGCGAGGAGGCGAGCGGATCTGGTGGGACTACCGCGACTGGTCGGCGACCGACCACGTGCCGGCTGTGGTCGGCTCCTGGCCGGCGCCGTTCGCGCACGGCTACGAAGGGCGCGAACACCCGGTGGTGGTCGAGTGCGAGGGCGGGGGAGGGGCCTGCGGGAAGGTGCGGCGGGCGCTGGCGAAGGCCGGGGCCGAGGTCGCCGGCGGGGCATCGGGTGGCGACCGGGGGCAGGCGTCATCCGCCAACCCGGGGAACCAGGCGGGGGCGTCCGCCGCCGATCCCCCCGGCGCGATCCGCGTCCTGGTCGGTCCCTGGGCACGGGTCCGCTCCGACTCCGCCGCCGCCCAGGTTGAAGCCGGCCCGGAAGAAAGCGGCGTCTTCGCCTCCTTCGATCGGGTGGGTGGCGCGTACAGGCTGACCGGGCTCGACGCGGGCGGCGATCCCGCCCTGCGCTTCGGCACGGCCGCCGGCCTGGTCGCCGCGACGCGCCGCTTCGACGGGCCGCCGGTCTGGCTGGTGACCGGCGCGACGATGCCCGGCGTGCGCGCCGCCGCCGGCCTGCTCGACGGCGCCAAGCTGCGCGACCATTACGCGGTGGCGACGGAGGACGGGAAGGAGACGCCGCTCCCGGTCGGCGCGGCGGCCGGCGGATGAGGTCGGCCTTCGCCTACACGCCGAGGCCCCGGCCGCTGCAGGTCGCCTCGCCCGGAGCCGCCGTCGCCTACCTCGGCGCCCTCGCCGCCGTCGCCGTCGCCTACTCGAGCCCGCCGGTGCTGCTCGCCGTGGGCGCCGCCGCGGCGCTGGCCGGAACGCTCGCCGGGGCTGGCAGGGCGGTGCGGGCGGCGCTGCGCCTCGCCGTGCCGATCGCGATCGCGATCGTCGTCGTCAACGCCCTGGTCGTCAACCGCGGCGAGACCGTGCTGGCCCGGCTCGGCGATTGGCCGCTGCTCGGCCAGGTCGACGTCACCGCCGAGGCGCTCGCCGAAGGCGCGGTGCTCGGCCTGCGGGCGCTGGTGGTGATGATCGCCTTCGCCGTCTACGCGTCCTGCGTCGACCCGGACCGGGTGCTGCGGGCCCTGCGGCCCCTGGCGGGACGCTCGGCGCTCACCGCGACCCTGGTCTCCCGCCTCGTCCCGGTCGCCGCCGCCGACGCGGCGCGTCTGCGCGACGCGGCGCGGCTGCGCGGCCCCGGCGCCGCCGCGGTCGGCCGCGCCCCGCTCGCCCGCCGCCTGCTCGCCGGCTCCCTCGACCGGGCGGTCGACGTCGCCGCGACCCTGGAGCTGCGCGGCTACGGGCTCGAGGCCTCCGGCGGGAACGGTCGGCCCCGGCGCGTCGCCCGACATCCTGTCGCGCGCCGAGCGCGGGCTCGCCGACGCGATCCTCGAGCCGGCGATCCGCGACGGCGCCGCTCGCGGTTCGACGGCCGGTTCTACGCGGTCGCCGCCGCCGTTGCGCTCGCCGCGGTCGCCGGAGGGCTGCTCGGAGCCGGCGACTTCCACGCCTACCCGACGATCCACCTCGGCGTCGACGGCGCCACCCTCGCGCTGATCGCCGTCGTCCTGCTCAGCGGCCTGGCGCCGCTGCGACGCCTGCCTCGACGCCGGCGGGCCCTCGCCGCGGCGCCCCCGCCGTCGCGACTCCGCGGTCCCGCGGCCGCGCCGGCCCTGGAGGCCCGCCGTGTCTGAGCTGGCAACCCGTCGCGCCGCTCCGCCCGCGCTTGGGATCGACGGCCTCACCTATCGCTATCCGCGTGCCAGCAGCGCCGCCATCTCCGACCTCTCCCTCGAGATCGCCCCCGGCGAATTCGTCCTCCTCGCCGGTCGCTCCGCCTCGGGCAAGTCGACCCTGCTGAAAGCCGCCTGCGGCCTCGTCCCGCACTTCCACGGCGGCGAGATCGAAGGCTCCATCGCCGTCGCGGGCCTGGACGCGATCGAGTCCGGCCCGGGCAAGCTCGCCGCCGCGGTCGGCTACCTCGCCCAGGACCCCGAGACCCAGGTCGTCTCGACCACCGTCGCAGCCGAGATCGAGCTGCCGCTGGAGATGCGCGGCGACGCGCCGGCTTCGCGCGCTCGCGCAATCGAGGAGGTGGCGCTGGCCCTTGCCATCCCGCATCTCCTCGACCGGACGGTGGACACCCTCTCTGGCGGCGAGCTTCAGCGCGTTGCCCTCGCCGCCGCGCTCGTCACCCGCCCCCAGCTGGTTCTGCTCGACGAGCCAACTTCCCAGCTCGACCCTGTGGCCGGCGATGAGCTGATCTGGCTACTTCGCAGACTGAACGAGGAGTGGGGGGTGGCCCTTCTGCTGGCCGAACACCGCCTCGAGCGCTGCCTTGCTGCCGCCGATCGTGTTGTCGCGATGGACGGCGGGGCTATCGCATTCGATGGCGCTCCCACCGCCTTTCTCGCCTGGTCTCACGCCACCGATCCGACTTTGTCCACCCCATCGGCTCGCCTCTTCTCCCTCGCCGGAATAGACCCGCTTCCCACGGGCGTCAGGAACGCCCGAGCGATCCTCGAATCTCCGGCGATGGCTGGCGTCGGGGGGACGACCCCCTCCGAACGGCTTGTACTTCTCGGTCGTCCGGACCTCGGACGGCAACCCCCGCCCCACCCGAGCAAGTTGAGAGAGGAGGGGGTCGTCCCCCCGGCACCCGCGACCCTCCAGGCGAGAGGGCTTTGGGTCGAGCTCAGTACGGGTGACGAGCTTCGCGACGTGTTGCGAGGGATCGATCTCGACGTGAGCAGGGGTGAGCGGATAGCGCTGATGGGGCGGAACGGAGCTGGCAAGAGCACTCTGGTGAGAACGGCAGCCGGTCTCGTCGATCCGGTCGCGGGCAAGATCCAGACGCCAGGCGGGATGGCGCTGCTGACGCAGAATCCCAGCGACTACCTCGTCCGCGAGCGGGTCGGGGACGAGCTGCCGGGGAAGCAGGGAATGGCGGCGCTGCGGGTGGTGGGACTGGAGCACGCCGCCGATGTCGATCCACGGGATCTGTCCGGCGGCGAGCGGCAGAGGCTGGCGCTCGCGATTGCCCTTGCCGGTCGGATGGAGGGCGAGGAGCTGCCCGGGCTCATCGCTCTCGACGAGCCCACCCGCGGCATGGACCGTGCCCGCAAGGACGAGCTGACGGAGCTGATCGAACGGCTCGCGGAGCGCGGGGCGGGGGTGGTGGTCGCGACGCACGACGTCGAGTTCGCGGCGGCTTTCGCCGCGCGGGTGGTGCTGCTGGGCGACGGGGTCGTGATCGCCGACGGGCCGGTCGGGGAGATCCTCTCCGGCGGCTGGTACTTCGCCACCGAGGTGGCGCGGGTGCTCGACCTGCCGGGCGTCGTCACTCCCGAGCAGGGCGCCGAAGCGCTGCGGGAAGGGAGAGCGGAGTGAGCTGGGAGCTGGCCAGCTTCCTGGTCCTCGCCGCGGCCATCGTCGCCGGCTTCGCCTGGTACGAGCGCTCGCGCCCGCCCGCGCAGGTGGTGGCCCTGGTCGCCTCGCTCGCCGCCCTCGCCACCGCGGGCCGGATCGCCTTCGCCGCCTTCCCCAACGTCAAGCCGACCACCGACATCGTCATCTTCGCCGGCTTCGCCCTCGGGCCGGCGCCCGGCTTCGCGGTCGGCGCGCTCACCGGGCTCGCCTCGAACTTCTGGTTCGGCCAGGGCCCCTGGACTCCGTGGCAGATGGCCGCCTGGGGCCTCTGCGGAGTGCTCGGCGCGGCGCTGGCGCTGGGCGGCCGCAACGTCGGCAGGCTCACCCTCGCCTCCGTTTGCGGGCTCGCCGGGGTCGCTTACGGCGTGCTGCTCAACTTCTCGCTGATGGCGACCTACGGCGGGGAGCTCTCCTGGCAGCGCTTCGGCGCGTTGGAGACGCAGGCGATCCCCTTCGACGCCGCCCACACGGTCGGCAACATCGCCTTTGCCCTTCTTGCCGGACCGGCGATGATAAGGATGCTGATGCGGTTCCGAGAGCGTTTCGAATGGGATCGAGGCGAGGAGAGCGGGGCGCCGGAGCGCGCCCGGCTCGCGCCTGGCCTGCGCGGCGGCGGCCTCGCCGCCCTGTTGCTGACGGCGCTGGCGCTCGGCGCCCTCAGCCCGGCGCGCGCCGACGCCGCCGACGTCGCCCGCGCCGCCAACTGGCTGGAAGCGGTCGAGAACCGCGACGGCGGCTTCGGCGCCTCGAAGAGCGACCGCTCCGACGCCGCGATGACCTGCTGGGCGATGCTCGGTCTCGAGGCCGCGGGCCGCAACCCGCTCGACGTCTCCCGGGACGGGCGCACCCCGGTCGACTTCCTGCGCTCGAGCACCGGCGAGCTGACCAGCCCCGGCGACCTCGCCCGCACGATCGTCGCCCTCGAGGGGGCAGGCGTCGACCCGCGCGGCTTCGGCGGCGAGAACCTGGTCGCCGCGCTGAACGCCAAGCGCCGCGACAACGGCTCCTACGAAGGCTGGCCCGGCTCGACCGCCTTCGCGGTGATCGCCCTGCGCACGGCCGGGGTCAGCGGCGGCATCGAAGGCTCGCTGTCCTGGCTGCGCAAGGTCCAGAACGACGATGGCGGCTGGGGCGACGTGCCCGGCTCGCCCAGCACGTCCGACGGCACCGGCGCGGTGCTGCAGGCGCTCTCCGGCGACTCGAAGGCGGCCCATCGCGGCCTCTCCTTCCTGCGCGAAGCGCAGCATCGCGGCGGCGGTTACCCGCTCGGCGGCGGGGGCGAGGTCAACACCCAGTCGACGGCCTGGGCGATCCAGGGGATCGTCGCCGCCGACGGCGACCCGGCCTCCTACCGGCGCGGCGGCGCCAGCGCCCCCGAGTACCTCTCCCACCAGCAGGAGCCCGACGGCCACTTCCGCTACTCGAAGTCCAGCGACCAGACCCCGATCTGGGTGACCGGCGAGGTCCTGGCCGCCGCCGCCGGCAGGTCCTTCCCGATCTCCCCGCCGAAGCGGACCGGCACGATTTCGAAGAGCAAGTCGCTCGCCGAAACCGGCGGCATCGCTCCGGGCTCGACCAACGTCGCCCCCTCCGCTCCCGCTCAACCGCCCGCCGTCCCGCCCGGGCTTTTTCCCGCCCCACCCTCCGGCCCCTCGGGCGGCAGCGCGGGCGGGGGCGCCGGACCCCCCGCTCACTCGCCCCCCGGGAGTGGCGCCGGCGCTGGATCCCCGGAAGCGGGGCAGCCCGGGGGTCGCAAAACGTTCGCGGGGGGATCCGACACCTCCGCCACGGAGACGTCCTCGTCGGATGGAAGCAGCAGCACGACCGGGGCCCTATTTCTGGGCCTGGGAGCCGGTGCGCTCCTGTTCGGAGCCGCCTGGGGCGGCCGCCGAATCTGGCTGCGCCAGCGCTACGGCCTCTAACAACAGTCGGCGTTCGTCCTTTGTCGGGAATAGGCCGATAAAGGACGAACGCCGAACGCGGGGCGGGTTCGCGACACTGTGCGGATGGACGTCGAGACGGCGATACGGACCCGACGCACGCACAAGGCCTTCACCTCCGAGCCGCTCGGGCGGGAGGAGCTCGAGGGGCTGCTGGGGCTCGCCTCCTGGGCGCCCAACCACAACCTCACCGTGCCCTGGCGCTTCCGCGTCGTCGGCCCGGCCGCGCTGGCGCGGCTGAAGGAGGCCGCCGGCCCCGAGGGCGCCGCCAAGCTCGACCGCTGCCCGACCCTGGTCGTCGTCTCCGCCGCGCTCACGGGCGACCCGGTGGCGGACGAGGAGGACCTGCACGCGACCGCCGTCGCCTCCTACATCGTCCTGCTCGCCGCCCACGCCCGCGGCCTCGCCGGCTACTGGCGCACCCCGGGCCTGCTGCGCGGGGAGGAGGGGCGCGCCGCGGTCGGGCTGCTCGCCTCGGAGCGCTTCGTCGGCCTCCTCCACCTCGGCCACCCGCGCCAGGAGCGGCCCGCGCCGGAGCGCCCGGCCGCCTCCGACACCGTCGCCTTCCTCGACTGATGCTGACCCGTGCCGCGGCAATCGAGGCGATCGCCGGCCAGCGCTTCGAGGTGGTGGTGATCGGCGGCGGCATCACCGGCGCCGGCGTCGCCCTCGACGCCGCCTCGCGCGGCTACTCGGTGGCGCTGCTGGAGCGCGGCGACTACGCGGCCGGCACCTCCAGCCGCTCCTCGAAGATGGTCCACGGCGGCCTCCGCTACCTGCAGAACTTCGACCTCGGCCTGGTCCGCGAGGCGCTGCTGGAGCGCCAGCTGATGGTCCAGCTCGCCCCCCACCTCGTCTACCCGACCCCGTTCCTGGTCGCCGCGCTGGGCGAGGAGCGGCGCGACCGCCGCGTCGGCCTCGGGCTGAACATGTACGACGTGATGGCGACCACCCGGGTCGGTCGCAGCCGCCGCGAGATGCGCTCCGCCAAGGAGGACGAGGGCTTCTACTGGTCCCCCGACCGCCACCGCACGGTCGGCCGCGAGGAGGTGCTGGAGATGGCCCCGGCCCTGGCCGCGCGCGACCCCAAGGACGCCTACCTCTTCTACGACTGCCAGACCGACGACGTGCGCCTGGTCCTCACCGTGCTCGGCGAGGCGGAGCGCTTCGGCGCGGTGACGCTGAACGGCGCCGAGGCGGTCGAGGTGCTCTCCGAGAACGGCCGCGCCGCGGGCGTCGCCTGGGTCGAGGCCGAGTCGGGCGAGCGCCTCGAGGTGGGGGCCGGCAACGTCGTCAACGCGACCGGCGTCTGGGCGGACCGGCTGCGCCCGGAGGAGGTGGTCGGGGAGGAGGACGTGCCGCGGATCGCGCCCAGCCGCGGCACCCACCTGATCGTCGACCACGACGATTTGCCGATGGACGGCGCCGCCTGCATCGTCCCCGCCGGCGCCGGGCGGATGATCTTCTCGCTGCCCTGGTACGGCCGCACCCTGATCGGCACCACCGACAACGACTTCGACGGGGACATCACACACCCGACCCCGCCGCGGGACGACGTCGCCTACCTGCTCGACGCGGTCAACGAGTTCTTCGGCGCCGGTCTGACCCGGGCGGACCTGGTCGGCGCCTACGCCGGGGTGCGGCCGCTGATCTCGACCGGCGACCCGCGCAAGTCGGTCGACATCTCGCGCAAGGCGGAGCTTTACGAGACCTCCTCGGGGATGCTGACGATCACCGGCGGCAAGCTCACCACCTGGCGGCGGATGGCGAAGCAGACGGTCGACCGCATGGTCGAGCGCGAGGGGCGCGAGGCGCCCTGCCGCACGGCCGAGATCCCGCTCGGGATGGAGGCCCGGGCCGAGGACCTGGAGGCGCCCGAGGGGGTGGGGGAGGCCGCCGTCTCCCAGCTCGCCTTCCGGTACGGCCACGCCGCCCGCGCCGTCCTCGACCTCGCCTGGAAGGACCCGAGGCTGGCGCGGCCGATCGTCTCCGGCCGTCCCGACCTCCTCGCCGAGGCGGCGATCGCCGCCCGCCGCGAGCAGGCGCGCTGCGTCGCCGACGTGCTGCTGCGCCGCACCCGGCTTGGGATCCTCGCGGCGCCGCAGCTGCGCGACGCGGCCGCCGTCCGCCCGGTCGCCGAGGTGCTCGGCGAGGAGCTCGGCTGGTCGCGGCGGCAGGTCAGGCGCGAGGCCGAGGGGTGGCTGGAGGCGGCGGCGGCGGAGGGCATCGACCCCGCCGCGGCCGGTTGAATAACCTGCCGCATCGATGACCAAAGCCGAGCTGGAATCCAAGTCCCTGTCCGAGCTGCACGCGCTCGCCGCCGACGCGGGCGTCGAGCGCTACCGGATGCTGCCGCGCGGCGAGCTGATCGAGAAGCTGGCCGGAGGCGGCGCGGGCCGCGGCGGCCAGCGCTCCCGGGCCTCCCAGGGGGCGCGGGGCGCCGGGTCGGAGCAGCGCTCGGGCGCCGAGCAGCGCGACCGGCCGCCGCGCCGCCGCCGCAGCCGCGGCGGGCGCAAACCCGCCTCCGGGGACGAGGGGCGCGAGGGACGCGGCGAGGGGCGCGAGCCGCGCCGCGACAGTCGCGGCGAAGGGCGCGAAGGCCGCTCCGAGGGCCGCGAGACCCGCCCCGAGGGACGCGAGCCGCGCCCGCGCCGCGAGCCGCGGCCGAGGCCGGCGCGGGAGGCCGAGCCGCCGCCCGAGCCCGACGCCGCGCCCGAGTCCGCCCGCCAGGGCCCGCCAGAGCCCGCCGCCGGCGAGCCCTCATCCCGGCCACGTCGCCGTCGCCGCCGTCGCTTCGGTCGGCGCGGCAAGGACGAGGTGACGATCCAGGGCCTGCTGCTGCCGCCGGTCGCCGGACGCCAGGCGATCCTCTGCGCGCCCAGCCGCGAGGAGTGCACGACGCTGCTGCGCGGGGTCGCCGCCGACCTCTCCGCCGGCGCGAAGGGGCCCGACCCGGTCGTCCTCCTGATCGACCCCAGCCCCGAGGAGCTGGCCGAGTGGAAGCGCGAGGCGCCGCAAGCGGAGATCGTCTCCGCCGGCCAGGCCCGCCACGCCAGCGACGCGCTCGCCCAAGCGGCCGCCCGCGCCGGCGGCGGCGAAGACGTGATCCTGCTCGTCGACTCCCTCACCCGCCTCGGTGAGGCCTTCGGGGACGCCGACTCGGCGAAGGAGTTCTTCGACTCCGGTCGCCTCCAGGGCTCGACCGGCGGCGGCTCGCTGACCGTGGTCGCGGCGCTCGAGCACCCTGCCTAGCGGCTCAGCGCCGGTAGGCGATGCGGCGCCAGCTCGGCTCCTTCGAGAGCTCGATCAGCTCCGAGCTGCGGTCCGGCTGGATGTAGCCGAAGGTCTGGGTGCGCTCGTCGAAGACGACGTCGAGCTCGCCCTCCTTGACCCGCTGGTCGAGCCAGGCGCCGCGGAAGACGAGGCGGCGGATCCAGTGGACGAGGCTGCGGTTGGCCGGCCCGACCAGGTCCTCCCAGTTCTCGTTGATGTGCTCGCCGAGGCGCGAGCTCGGCTCGGCGATCTCGCCGCTGACGGCGAGATCTAGCAGGTCGTTCAGCTCCCCATGGGAAAGGCCCTGGTCGACGAAGCCGAGCTTGACCGCGGCCTGCTCGACGCGCTGCCCGAAGTCGTCCTCGTTGAAGGCGAAGCGGAGCTCGCCGTACTCGAGCACGTAGTCCGAGCCGGACTCGTAATTCCCTCTTCGGGTCGTCTTCTTATCCATGAGTTGAAGCCGGAGCCGATCCCGCAAGCCCAGCGGGAGCAGGTCCAAGATCTTGCCGATCATCGTAGTCCCGTGCGCGCCCGGGCAGGGGGCTGAACGGCCGTTTGCACCGGTTGGCGCCATTTGGGCGCTCGATCGCTCTAGCCTCGGGGAGGACGTGATCGACCTCCATTCCCACATCCTCCCCGGGCTCGACGACGGCGCCCTCGATCTCGTCGACAGCCTCGCGCTGGCGCGCCAGGCTGAGGCCGACGGGATCGAGGCCGTCTGCGCGACGCCGCACATCCGCCACGACCACGACGTCCGCATCGAGGAGGTGGAGGGCCGGGTCGCGAAGCTCAACGCGGCCCTGCGCGAGGAGGGCGTCGAGGTCGAGATCCTGCCCGGCGGCGAGGTCGCCGAGACCGCGGTCGAGGCGCTCAGCGAGGAGGAGCTCGGGCGGGTGGCGCTGGGCCGGGGCCGTTGGGTGCTGCTCGAGCCGGCTCCGGGGCCGCTCAGCGACTCGCTCTCCCGCCGCGTCGTCCACCTCGCCGAGCGCGGCCACCGCACCGTGATCGCCCATCCCGAGCGCCACCTCTCCGCCGACCTCTTCGAGCGCCTCGCGGGACTGGTGGGGGAGGGCGCCCTGGTCCAGGCCACCGCCGACTTCTTCCTCCGCGAGGAGACCGCCGCCGGCATGCTGGCGCTGGCCCGTGCCGGGCTCGTCCACGTGCTCGGCAGCGACGCCCACACCTCGCTCGCCGGGCGGCCGGTCAGGCTCGGCCCGGCGTTCGAGCGGCTCGCCGAGGTCGAGTCGCTCGCTCCCCACCTCGAGTGGATGCGCGAGACGGCGCCGCGCGCGATCGTCGAAGGCGAGCAGCTGGCGCCCCCCTTCGCCCCGTCCCTCTGACCCTCCGCTCGTTTCCACCTTTGTCCCCACCCCAGCGAGGACAAAGGTGGAAACGTTTCCAGGGTTCGCGCCCCTGGAGGGGCTCGAATCCTGGGAACGCTTCGTTCTCAGTCGAGCCGGCGGAGCTCGACGTGGGGGGCGAGCTCCTCGATCACCCCGCGGGCGCCGGTGCCGAGCCCGTGGCGGAGGAAGTTGGCGGCGCCGGCGGCGGCGCCGGTCCGCAGCGTCTCCTCCCAGTCGCGGCCGGAGGCGACGCAGGCGGCCAGCGCCCCCATCATCGAGTCGCCGCAGCCCTCGCGGGCGCCCCGCTCGAAGCGCGGCGGGACCAGCTCCCAGGCGGCGCCGTCGCGAACAGCGGTCGCCGGCTCGCCGGCGCGGGTGACGATCGCCGCTCCCGCGCCCCTCTCCAGCAGGCGGTCGATCGCGGCGCGCATCCGCTCGGGCGTGTCGACGGGGCCGGAGACGAAGCCGGCCAGCTCCCAGTCGTTGATCTTGACCAGGTCGGGCCCCCCGTCGAGGGCGCTGTCGAGGCGGGGGGAGGAGAGGTCGACCAGGACGGGCGTGCCGTTTTCCCTCACGTCGGCGACCAGGCTGCCGTAGATCTCCAGCGGCAGCGCCTCGGCCGGGTAGGGGTTGCAGACGACCAGGGCGTCGGCGTCGATCGCCGCCGCGCAGGCGACGGAGAAGAGGTCGTCGACCTCGTGGCGGCTGGGCGGCATCGCGGCGCTCTGGGCGACCGGCCTGCGCTCGCCGCCGCGACGGTCGTGGATGTAGGCGCCGCTGGCCGCCGCCGTCTCGATCAGCCGCAGCTCGATCGGCAGCGCCTCCAGCAGCCGCCGCAGGACCGCCCCCGACTCGCCGCCGCAGAAGCCGCAGAGGACCGGGTCGGCGCCCAGCTCGGCCGCCATCCGCGCCACCCAGACGCCCTGCCCGGCCGCGTGGACGTGGACGTCGTCGCCGCCGCTGGCGGTCAGCGACTCGATCGCGATCGAGAGCATCGGGTCGGGGCCGAAGACCGCGACCCTGGGCTTGCGAGCCATGGCGGGCAGGGTAGACGCCCGCGCTCGGTCCGGCGCCCCGCCGCTCAGCCCCGGTCCTGGATCCGGTCGGCCAGGTTGGCGATCGCCCCGACCCGGACCTGCAGCGCCGTCGCCACCCGCACCAGGGTCGAGTAGCTCGGATTGCGCACCCCGCGCTCCATCCCGCCGATCTGGGTCAGGTCCGTCCCGGCCAGCTCGGCCAGCTGCTCCTGGCTCAGCCCGGCCTCCCTGCGCAGTTGCCGGATCGCCTCGCCGAGCGCGGCGTGCTGTGCGGAACGGGGTCTGATCCTCCTCCGGGGGGGCATCCCGCAGCGCAGCCTTGCGATTTGCGAACTGCGGTGTTAGGGCATTTATACCCTAATATGCTGACCGTGCCGAGATCATTCGAGAAGTCCAGGGGTTTTTTGGATTCAGGCAGGTTCGGTGTCTGCTGATACCAGCCCTCTGATCGCCGCCCTGAACCACTCGTTGCGGCGCCAGATCCTGCGCAGGATCGACGAGGACGAGGCGACGACCAGCGCGCGCGAGCTGGCGCGCGAGCTCGGGGTGCCGATCGGAAACGTCTCCTACCACCTCCAGGTGCTCGCCAGGCTCGACGTGCTGAGGCAGGCCGACGTGCGGCAGGTGCGGGGGGCCAAGGAGTACTTCTACGTCTCCAACCTGGACGGTCAGGACGACTGGTTCAGGGCGGCGCTCGAAGGGTCCCGAGTCGCCGACGAGGGGCGAATGCGCCGAGGCGGGCCGCGGAGCGCGGCGGCGAGGGGGGAGAGGCCAGACCGCTCGGGCCCTTGAGCTGGGGTGTCGCCCGCTCAACCCGCTCGTCTCGCCTCGCTTCCGCTCAGCCGCGTCGCCGGCAGGGTCGTCCCGGTCGCGGTCGACTGGCGCAGCAGGCTGCTCGGCCTCAGCCACCTCGATCGGCCGAGGGCCGGAGCCGGACTGCTGATCCCGTCCTGCGCCAGCGTCCACAGCTTCGGCATGCGCTTCGACCTCGATCTGTTCTTCCTCGACCGCCGCGGCCGGGTGCTGAGCTTGCGGCGCGCCGTGCCGCCGCGGCGCGTCGCCTGGGAGCGGGGCGCCTCGGCGGTGCTGGAGGTCCCCTCCGCCGGCGGGCCCGGTGACAGGGGGGAGAGTTCGCGGCCTCCGGGCCCTTAGGTGGGTCGATGCTGCCGGAACGACGAGAGATCGCCAGCGTCGTCGTCTGCGAGGACGACGAGATCACCCTCGAGCTGCTCTGCGACCACCTGGCCGCGGACCGCTTCGGGGTGATGCCGGCGCCCTGCGCCTCGGACGCGCTGCGCCTCTGCCGCTACAACCACCCGGACCTCCTCCTGCTCGACCTCTCCCTCCCGGACGCCTCCGGGCTCGACGTGCTGCGGGCGATCCGCGAGGCCGACGGGGTCGAATCCCGCTTCGACGCCGAGCTGCCGGTGATCGTCCTCACCGGGCGCTGCGGCGACGCCGACCGGGTGCGCGGCCTCGACTCGGGCGCCGACGACTACATCACGAAGCCGTTCGTCTACCAGGAGCTGCGGGCGCGGATCGGCGCCGTCCTGCGCCGCCGGGCGCCGCGGCGGGAGGGGCCGCTGCGGGTCGGCGACCTGGTGGTCGACCCGGCGCGCCGCAAGGTCACCGTCGGCGACCGCGAGGTGCCGCTGGCGAAGAAGGAGTTCACCCTGCTCCGCATCCTCGCCGGCGACCCCACCCGGGTCTTCTCCAAGCAGGAGCTGCTGCAGAGCGTCTGGGGCCTGCGCGCCCACGACCGGACCAGGACGCTTGACTCGCACGCCAGCCGGCTGCGGCGCAAACTCGACCCCGAGCACGGCCGCTTCGTGATCAACTGCTGGGGGATCGGCTACCGGCTGATCGACGCGTGACGCGGGGACGCCGCCGCTCAGCGCCCGACTGGCGAAGGGGCGATCTCGCCCCGGCCGGCGACCTGCACGTAGGCCGGCAGCCGCACGCCGAGCCGGGCGGCAACGGCCTCGAGGCGGCGGCGCCAGGCGACGATCGCCCGCCGCTGGGCCTCCTCGGTCCGTGGCAGGAGCCCGAACCTGCGTGAGGGGATCGCCGCCGCAAGGGCCCGCAGGTAGGCGTCCTCGAGCAGGTAGGTGCGCGCGTAGGCCCGGTGCGCCCGCGCCAGCCTCCGCGGGACCGGGGCGAGCCGCCGGACCGCGCCGGCGTAGCCGGCGAAGCGACGCTCGAGCCGGCGCACCTCGTCCGCGGCCGCGTGGGAGCCGAGCCGGTGGCGACCGTAGCGGGCGAGGACGGGATCGGCGCCGTCGAGGAGGCGGTTGACCCCGGCCCGGATCGGCTCAACCCGCGCCAGATAGCGCTGGAGCGCCCTCGCTTCGGCGGCCTCGTGCCGGGCGCCTCCAAACCGGGAGGAGATGGGCGCCCTAGCGTGCGGGGCGTCGGGGGAGCCGGCGCCGTGACCGGCGAACGTCGCGATCGCGGCGCTGGCGAGCGCCGCCGTGGCGAGCCAGGATCGCATCGCGCTCTCCCTTCCGCGCGCCTCTCAGTAGCCGTAGCCCCCGCTGGACGATGGCGCTTCGCTCGCCGGGGCGCTCCCCGAGCCGCTTCCGCTGCTCGTGCTGCCGCTGCCGTTGCTGGGCGAGTTCCCGCAGCCCGCGACCGCCAGCACCGCCACGATCGCGCCCGCGGCCAGAACCCCCCGACTCCACCTTGCCTTCATCTTCACCTCTCGTTCACTCTTGATCATCGATACTGTGCTTGCGCATTGGGTTACGGTCCGGGGAAGGCGGGGGTTCACACAGCGAACACTCCGTCCACTCCGCGCGGCCCGGTGAACGCGGCGCCACGACGGCGCGTATGCCGGGACTACGACCCTTCGACGGCTGGGAGAGCGAATGCCGGTGGCGGCGAAGCGGTTGGGGTGGCGGGCTCGGGCCGCGGTCGTTCTCGCCGCGCTCTCCGTCGCCATCGCCGGCGGGGCGGAGGCCGCCGCTCCTCCCGCGGCCGGGGGCGCGCCGACGGCCGGGTCGTCGGTGGTCGGCGGCGCTCCGGCGACGATCGGGCGCTTCCCCTGGCTCGCCTTCGTCCGGGGCGAAGACTCGCAGGGACGCGAATTCGCCTGCACCGGCACGGTCGTCGCGCCCCGGGTCGTGCTCACCGCCGGCCATTGCGTCGAGGACACGGAAACCTCGATCCTCGACGACCCCGCCGGCTTCTCGGTCACGACGGGGAGCTCGAAGGTGAGCGAGGAAGGCGCGGGGCGGGACTCCGGGGACCCCCGGGGCTCCCGGGTCGTGCGGGCGCTGGCCTACCCCGGCTTCGACCCGAGGGACGTGCACGGCGACGCCGGGGCCCTGGTCCTCGCCGCCCCCGTCGCCGCCCCGCCGCTGGCCCTCGCCGGCGCGGCGGACCGCTCCGCGCTGGCGCCCCGCACGCGGGTCTCGATCGCCGGCTGGGGCCTTGAGGCGGCGAGCCAGGCGCTCGCTCCGTCCCGGCTGCGGTCGGCGACGATGGTCCTGCGCGGCGAGGCCTACTGCAAGCGGCGCACCAGGGGCTTCTACCGGCCGTACTCCCGGTCGAAGCAGCTCTGCGCGGTCGCCCCGGCCGGCCACCCCGCCAGCGGATGCTTCGGCGACAGCGGCGGCCCGGCGATCGCCCGCCTCGCCGACGGCTCCCCGGTCGAGGTGGGCATCGTCAGCACCGGCGGGCTCGAATGCAGCACCTCAGAGCCGAACGTGTTCACCCGCGCCGACCTTGTCTCAGGCTGGGTCGGGCGCTGGATCGCCGCGGTCGAATCCGGCGCGGAGCCGCCGCCGGTGAGGGTCCCCAGGCCCCGGTTCCCCTACCTGGCTCCGATCTTCGCGGAATTCCTCGCCGAATCGGCCCTCGGCGAAGTGCTCCGCAGCCGCTACCGCGGCGGGCGGGAGCAGCGCGTCCACTGCGTCAGCGTCGCCAGCTCGAAGACGCGCTGCGCGGTCTCCTGGCGGCGGGGCGGGAACGACTTCTTCGGCGCCCTGACCGTCCACTACGGGGTCAGCGGGCGCCGGCTCGTCACCCGCGAGCGGTACACGGTCCACTGGGCGCGCCGCGCCTGCCGCCGCGGGCGCCGAGGCCCGGCCGAGCGCCGAGGCGGGGAGGAGCGCTGCCCGACCCACACCCGCAGCGGGCGGTTCGAAGACAACCCGGGGCGATGAGCCGCTCCCCCGCGCGGCGGCCCATCGCACCCGCGGCGTTACTTGGACTCGCCCTCCGCCGAAGGGGACTCGAAGTGCAGGATCGCCAGCTTGGTCGAGATCGAGGCGGAGTCCTTCCCCGCCAGGCGGGTGGCCGCTTCCTCCTGGATCTCCATCGCCCGGTTGAGCGTCTCGCCGAGCAGCGAGGTGAGGTCGCCCCAGCCGGCATCGTCGAGGACCAGCGGGGTGCGGCTGACGTGGGAGTCGGTGCGGGCGTCGATCGTCCCCGCTCCGAGCGCCTCGGTCGCGTCTTTGCCGATCATCTCGATCACCGCGCCGGAGATCCCCTTGCGGGCCGAGGCCGGGATCTTCTCCCAGTCGCTGTCGCTGAAGAACGCCCGCTCGGTGGCCCGGTAGAAGTGCTCGACGGCGCCGCGCCGGGGCTCGGTCTTCACCAGTTCCACGCAGTCGTATTCGAGCAGCGTCTTGACGTGGTAGCTGACGTTGCCGAGCGGCTCGTCGAGCTCCTGCGCGAGCTGGTTGGGGCTGGAGATCCCCTTTTGCAGCGAGGTGAGGATCCTCACCCGCAGGGGGTGGGCAAGCGCCTTCGCAAGTTGCTGGGTGATGCCCTCTGGTGACGTTCTCGTCTGGGCCACTGTCGTCTTCCTCCGATTGGGTCTGCGCCGGGGTGGGCTTGGGATGGCTCCTGGGTTGTGCCGGGGCGCCTAGACACCCCGGTTTCTAGGTCAAGTATCCCAAAACGGTCCGCTGTTTCCACCGCCAAGTGGCTTTTCCAAAGTAAAAAACCCCGTTCGCTGGGGAAGTTGCTGAGGTGGATCGGCGGGGCTGGGAATCGGTTTCGACAAATTTGATGGTCTTATTCCCGCGCACCTGCCGCCCGAGGCGCCTGGCCGAGACCGCATTGGGCTGGCGGGTGCGCACTTTGCGCTGCGATTCTGGGGGTCGGAGGGGGAGAGATCGGGCGGCTCGCGCGCTTAACGCCCCATGGGGTTTGCGATCGATGCGAGCGGGCGGCGCCGATGCTCGACCTGACCCAGGTGGGGGCGGCATGGCCCCTGGCGGCCTCGATGGCGGGGCTGGCCGCCCGCGGGGTGCGGGAGGGCCGGCGGCGGACGGCGATCAACGAGGCGCTGCACGAGGTGCGGCGACCGCTGCAGGCGCTCGCCCTGGCGCCGGGCGATCCCGGTCGCGCCCGCCGGGCGCCCGCCGCTGACGGGTCGCTGCAGCTGGCCGCCGTCGCGCTCGAGCGGCTCGACCGGGAGATCAACGGCGGGCCGCCGCTCGCCGCTCGCGCGACGGTGCCCGCGGAGCCGCTGCTGCGCGCGGCGGTCGGCCGCTGGCGGGCCCGGGCCGCGCTGTGCGGCGCGGCGCTGGAGCTGCGCTGGCTCGCCGGCGGCGCGGCGATCGAGGCCGATCGCTGCGCGATCGCCCAGGCCCTGGACAACCTGATCGTCAACGCGATCGAGCACGGCGGCGGCAGGATCGCGATCGAGGCGCGCCCCTGCCGCGGCAGGCTGCGGATCTCGGTGTCCGACTCGGGACGGGTGGCCGGCCGGGGGAGGGCGCGGCGGCGCGGCGCCGACCCGTTCGCCCGGCTCACCGGCAGGCGGCGGCGCGGCCACGGGCTGCGGGTCGTCCGCCGCGCCGCGGCCGAGCACGCGGGGGAGTTCCGCCTCGGCTTCGGCGAGCGGGGCGCCGAAGCGGTGCTCGAGCTTCCCCTGGCCGGCCGCGGTCGCGGGGAGGGCGCGTGAAGCGCCGGCGCCGCGCGATCGCCTTCGTGCTGGCGGCGGCGGTCGCGGCGGCGGCCGCCGCCGGGCTCGCGGACAGCTACCGGGCCGGCGCGGTCGGCGGCTACGGCGCGCTGCGCCCGGTGGTCGTCGCCGGCGCGACGATGAAGGCGGGGCAGGTGGTCGCCCCGGCCGACGCGGCGAGGGGGCTGGAGCTGCGGAGGATCCCCGCCCGCTTCGTCCCGGCGGGGGCGCTGCGCGATCCCTCCGAGGCGGTCGGCCTGGCGCCGCTGGCGCCGGTGCCCGCGGGCTCCTACCTGCTCGCCTCCCAGCTGCGCCCGCCGCGCCGCGGGGCCGAGTCGCCGGTGGGCCTGGGAGGCGGCCGGCGCCCGGTGCAGATCTCGGTCTCCGGCGGCGAAGCGCTGGAGGGCGTCGCCGGCGCGGCCGGGTCGAGGGTCGACGTCGTGGTCACCGCCGAACCGACCGGGCCGGGGCCGGGGCGCGTCTACGTCGCCGCCGCCGGCGTGCCGCTGCTCTCGCTCGGGCCGGACGACCCGGAGGGCGACGGGACGCTGCCGGCGACCCTCGGCCTGACCAGGCGACAGGCGCTGAGATTGATCGCCGCCGAGAGCTTCGCCCGCCAGGTGACCCTGCTGCCGGGGAGCTGAGATGGGCGCTCGGGAGCGGGACGTCGCCGAGCTGGCGGGGGCGCTGCGGTCGAGGCTGGTGGAGCGGCGCCGCGCCGGCGCCGCGGCGGGGAGGGCCGGCGGCGACGACCTGACGGCGGCGGTGGCCGAGCTGGTCGAGGAGGAGGCGGCCCTGCTGCGGCCCGAGCAGCGGCGGGAGGTCGCCGCGCGGATCGTCCGCGACAGCGTCGGCCTCGGCCCGCTGGAGCCGCTGCTCGCCGACCCCGCGGTCGAGGAGGTGATGGTCAACGGCCCGGGCCGCGTCTATATAGAGAGGCGGGGGCGGATCGAGGCGACCGAGGTCGCCTTCGGCGACGAGGAGGAGCTGCGCAACGCGATCGAGCGCATCCTCGCCCCGCTGGGCCGCCGCGTCGACGAGCTCAGCCCGATGGTCGACGCGCGCCTCGCCGACGGCTCGCGGGTCAACGTGGTGATCCCGCCGCTGGCGATCGACGGCCCGCTGCTCTCGATCCGCCGCTTCGGCGCCCACCGCCCGGGGCCGGCCGAGCTGGTCGAGCTGGGGACGATCGGCGAGCCCGAGCGGCGGCGGCTGGAGAGCGCCGTGCGCGAGCGGCGCAGCATCCTGGTCAGCGGCGGCACCGGCTCCGGCAAGACGACGCTGCTCAACGCGCTCTCCAGCTTCATCTCGCCGGGGGAGCGGGTGGTGACGATCGAGGACGCGGCGGAGCTGCGGCTGCGGCAGCCCCACGTCGCGCGCCTGGAGAGCCGCCCGGCGGGAGTGGAGGGCAGGGGAGAGGTGACGATCCGCGACCTGCTCCGCAACTCGCTGCGGATGCGCCCCGACCGGATCGTGATCGGCGAGGTCCGCGGCCCCGAGGCGCTCGACCTGCTCACCGCGCTCAACACCGGCCACGACGGCGCCCTCTCGACCGTCCACGCCAACTCCCCGCGCGACGCGCTGGCGAGGCTGGAGACGCTGGCGCTGATGGCCGGCGTCGGCCTGCCGCACGCGGCGATCGCCGAGCAGGTCCGGCGCGGGATCGACCTCGTCGTCCAGCTCGAGCGCCGCGCGGACGGCCGCCGGGTGGTCACCGAGATCGCCGAGGTCGACTCGAGGTGAGCGGTCTCGCCGCCGCGCTGCCGACCCTCGCCGGCGCCGCCGCCGGCGGCCTGCTGGCGCTCGGCGCCCGCGAGGCGGTGCTGGCGACGCCCGCCGCCGGGCGCTGGCTGCGGCTGGCGGTGGAGCCGCTGCGCCGCGCCGGCCGCGAGGGCTACTCGCCCTCGCGGCCCGAGCGACGGCGCCTGGCGGCGCTCGGCGCCGGGGCCGCCGTCTGCGGCGGCTGGCTGCTCGCCGGCCCGCTGCTGGCGCTGCCGCTCGCGGTCGCCGGCCCGGGGCTCGCCGGCTGGGCGATCGCCAACCGGCGCCGCCGCTACCGGGCCGCGGTCGAGCGGGCGCTGCCGGAAATCGCCACCGCGGTCGCCGACTCGCTGACCGCCGGCCGCTCGCTGCGGGCCTCGCTGCCGGCCGCCGCCGCCTCGCTCGACGGTCCGCCGGCGGCGGAGCTGGCGCGGCTCGGGGCGGACCTCGACCTCGGCGCTCCGACCGCGGCGGCGGTCGGGGACTGGCGGCGCCGGATGCGCTCGGAGCGGGTCGACTCCTTCGCCGCCGCGCTGCTCAGCCAGCAGCTCGCCGGTGGCGACCTCGCCGGGCTGCTGCGCCGCTTCGCGGCCGGGGCGGCCGAGCGCGACCGGGTGGCGGAGGACGCTCGCTCGGCGACGGCGCAGGCCCGCTTCACCGGGCTGCTGGTGGTCGCGATGCCGACCGGCGGCGCCCTCTTCGCCGAGCTGATCGAGCCCGGCTTCCTCGCCAAGCTGCTCGGCTCGCCGGCATCGGCGCTGATGCTGGCGCTCGCCGCCGCCCTCCAGCTCGCCGGCTTCGTCGCGATCCGGCGGCTCTCGCGGGTGGTGGAGTGAGCCTCGCGGGCGTCCTCGCGGGGCTCGCTGTGCTCTGCGGCTTCGCCGCCGCCTGGGAGCTCCTCGGCGGGCGCGCGCACGGGCCGCCGGCGATGCCGCTCGGCCTCAGGCGGCGCTCGGCGCGGGCGGCGTTGCGACTGGGCCTGCCGGAGCGGCTGCGGCGCTCCGGCCTCGCCCCGCGGCTGCCGCTCTCGACCGTCCTCGCCGCGAAGCTCGCCGGCGTGGCGGGCGGCGGGCTGCTGGCGCTCGGCGCCGCGCCGGCGGCGCCGGGGCGGACGGGTGTGCTGGTCGCGGTGGCGCTGCCCGGCGCCGGATTCCTCGTCCCCGACGCGCTGCTGGAGCGTGAGGCGCGCCGGCGCCGGCGGCGGCTGCTCGCCGCGCTTCCCGACGCCCTCGACCTGCTCGCGGTCAGCGCCGGCTCGGGGCGCGGGCCCGCCGCCGGCCTCGAGCAGCTCGCCCGCTCCGGCGCCGGCCCGCTCGCCGAGGAGCTGCGGGTGACGGTCGCCGAGCTCTCCTGCGGCGTCCCGCTCAGCGCGGCGCTGCGCTCGCTGCGGGCGCGGGCGCCGGGGAGCGAGGTGGCGAGGCTGGTGGCCGCGATCGAGCGCTCGCGCCGCTTCGGCTCGCCCCTGGCCGAGCAGCTGCGACGGCAGGCCAGCGCGCTGCGCCGCGACAGCCGCCGCGCGATCGAGGAGCGGGCGGCGCGGGCGGCGCCGAAGATCCAGCTCGTCGTCGCCCTCGTGCTCGTCCCCTCGGTGCTGCTGATGATCGCCGCCGGCCTCCTCGCCAATGCCAGCGACCTGCTGAGCGGGTTCTGAGTCCGGGCGCCTTTCTCGGCCCCTACACGGATATGGCGCCCGCCCCGAGGGGAAGCCGCAGCGGCTATTCGGGGTATTGCACGGATGTCCGCCGGTCGCGGAAGGGCGACGATCGGAAGCGATGCCGGCTGCTTTCTGGTACCTCCTCGCCGCCGCGGTCCTGATCGCCGCCCTCGCCGTGTCTCACTGGGGCAGGAAGCTGCTCCTGGGCGCCGGCGCGCTGCTCCTCATCCTCGGCGCCGCGCTCGGAGCGTCGATGTCTAGCAGCAGCCCCCAGCCGTGGCAGCCCTATGCCCAGCTCGAGTACACGCTCCCGACCCGGGTCGACGCGCCGGCCGCCGAGCATTCGGCGCGGGCGGCTCTTAACGCGGCCCTCCACGGCTGGTTGACGCAGCAGCGCTTCCGGCTCGCCGAGTTCGAGGCCGGCGACCAGGACCGCTGCGTCGCGGCGCTGAGGGCGGTCGACGCGCTGGTCGCCGAGGCTCGCCCCGTCCATGGCGAGGCGATCGAGCTCGCCGCCGGGATCGACGGGGAGGTCGAAGCCGACCGCGCCGACCCGGTCGCGGCGGTGGAAGCGCTGGCGGCCTGCGGGGACCCGCTGCTCGGCCTGCGGGCGGTCGCCCTTCAGCTGGGCGTCTCGCCGTCCCCCTGGATGGAGGTCGAGGAGCGGATCGAACAGGTGGAGCAGGCGATCCAGGACGCCGGTGAGGTGTTCGAGCGCCTGCGGCCGGCGAAGAAGCGGCAGCGCGAGAAGGCCGCCTGAGCCATTCCGCCGAGTCCGGGCGCCTTTCTCGGCCTATGGCCGACTAAGGCGCCCGGACTCGCGGATGCAAATGGGGTTGCAGGGGAAGGTCGTGTTGCAAAGTGGGGGAGAGTGGGGTATTGTGGCGATCGAGTTGAAGCCCAGGACCGGGGTGGTGAGGCTCCTCCCACCTCATCACTCCGGTCCCAACTCCTTCCGGCCCTCCCGCTCAGAAAGGAACCGCGGTGGCTTTTCGGGGTCTCTACGAGCACAGCCTCGACGCCAAGGACCGGCTCACGGTTCCCTCGCGCTTCCGCGCTCCGCTCTCCGACGGGGTGGTTCTCTCCAAGGGCTTCGACCCCTGCGTCTGGGTCCACACGACCGCCGAGTTCGAGCAGCTCTCCGACCGCTTCCTCTCGCCGCACAGCCCCTTCGGGCGCGACGCGCGCCAGCTTCGCCGCCGCTTCCACGGCGGCTCCTTCGACGAGAAGCTCGACTCCGCCGGGCGCATCCGCATCCCCGGGCCGCTGCTCGAGCACGCCGGCCTCGACGGCGATTGCGTGGTGATCGGCGCCGGCGAGTACCTGGAGATCTGGAACGCCGAGGCCTGGGCGAAGCAGGAGGCAGAGCTCGACGCCGCCGCCCCCGAGATCGCCGAGGGCCTCGCCGGCGCCGGCGCTGCGTGACCATGAGACTTCATGCTGAGCGAATCCCGATCCAGCCCCGCCGCGAGCGCCCGCTCGGCGGCCTCGACCCGATGAGCCACGAGCCCGTCCTCGCCGCCGAGCTGGTCTCCCTGCTCGCCCCCGAGCCGGGGGATACGGCGGTCGACTGCACCTTCGGCGCCGGCGGGCACGCTCGCGCGGTCGCCGGGCTGCTGGGGCCGGGCGGGACGCTGATCGCGATCGACCGCGACCCCGCCGCCGAGGCCCGTTTCGCGGAGTTCGCCGCCGAGGCCCCCTGCCGGACCCGCTTCGTCGGCGCCGACTTCGCGGAAGGGCTGCGCACCCTGCGCGGCGAAGGATTGCGCCCAGACATGGTCTACATGGATCTTGGGATGTCCTCGATGCAGGTCGACGCCTGGGAGCGCGGCTTCTCCTACGCCTACGACGCGCCGCTCGACATGCGGATGGACACGCGCCAGGGCTTCGACGCGGCCGACCTGGTCAACGAGTGGCCGGAGGGGCGGATCGCCCAGGTGCTGCGGCGCTACGGCGAGGAGCGCTACGCCGGCGGGATCGCCCGCGAGATCGTCCGCCGCCGGCCGCTCGGCACCACCGCCGAGCTGGTCGAGGCGATCAAGGCCGGGATGCCCGCCTCGGCGCGGTTCGGCGCCGGCCACCCGGCGAAGCGCAGCTTCCAGGCGATCCGGATCGCCGTCAACGACGAGCTCGCCTCGCTCGAGCAGGCGCTGCCGCTGGCCTGGGGGATGCTCGCGGTCGGCGGGCGGCTCGGCGCGATCTCCTTCCACTCGCTGGAGGACCGGCCGGTGAAGCGGTTCCTGGCCGAGAAGGCGCGCGGATGCGTCTGCCCGCCCGAGCTGCCGGTCTGCGTCTGCGGCCACGAGCCGGAGGCCGAGCTCTTGACCCGGCGCGCGGTCTCGCCGGGCCCGGCCGAGGTCGAGGCCAACCCGCGCTCGCGCTCGGCCCACCTCCGCGCGGCGCGCAAGATCGCCGCCGGCTCGACTCCGGTGGAGGCCGCCTGATGGCCGTCGCCGCTCCCGCCCGCCGCAGCTCCGCCATCCCGGCGCCGGCGCCCTCGCGGACCACCGCGCCGCCCCGCCGCAGGCCGGCGCCGGCGCGCAAGCCCGCTCCAGTCCGCAAACCCGCTCCCGCGCGCAAGCCGGCGCGCGGCCAGCTGATCCCGCTCGCGGTCGGCCGCACCGCGGTCGCGGTCAGCCAGCTCCCCGACTCGGGCCTGGTGGTGCGGATGACCCGCGGCCGGGCCTGGATCGGCGTGCTCGGGGTGCTGCTCGCCGGGATCGTCGCGCTCAACGTGATCACGCTCAGCTTCGCCGCCTCCTCGGGCAAGATCGGCGAAGACCTCAACACCCTGGAAGCGGAGAACTCGATCCTCCAGGGCCGCGACGCCCGCCTCACCGGGGTCTCCCGGGTGCGCGTCGCCGCCGACCAGCTCGGCCTGGCGATGCCGGCCAGCGAAGACATCGAGGTGATCGCCGCCAGCCGCAGGGACGTCGCGATCGCGGCCCAGCGCCTCGCCGCCGCCGGGCCGGGGTAGGGACGGGCGCGGATGCGCTTGATCGAGCGCCGCATCGGCATCCTCTTCGCCGGCTTCCTGCTCTGCTTCCTGGCGATCGTTGGACGGGCCTTCTGGCTGCAGGGCGTGAAAGGGGCGCAGCTCTCCTCCGAGGCGGTCTCCCAGCAGACCGAGACGGTCACCGTGCCGGGCCTGCGCGGCAAGATCCTCGACCGCAGCGGCAACGCGCTCGCCGCCTCCGAGGACGCCGAGACGATCTACGCGACGCCCTACCAGATCAAGGACCCGCCGCGGGCGGCCGATCGCCTTGCGCCGGTCCTCGAACTCCCCGGGGACGAAGTGCTGCGCAGCCTCACCGCCAACTCGGGCTTCTCCTACGTCGCCCACAAAGTCGGCCTGGAAGAGGCGGCGAAGGTCGAAAAGCTGAACATCGAAGGGATCGGCGAGCTGCCCGACAGCCGGCGCACCTACCCGCAGGGCGAAATGGCGGGGCAGGTGATCGGCGCGGTCGGCTCCGAAAACCAGGGGCTGACCGGGCTCGAGCAGGGCGAGGAAGAAGTGCTGGGCGGCGAGGACGGCGAACGGCGCGTGGTCAAGGACGCGCTCGGCGACCCGATCCGGCTGGAAACGGTGAAGGAAGCGCACGACGGCGAAGACATCCAGCTCACCCTCGACCCGTTGCTGCAGGAGAAAACCGAACGGGTGCTGGCCGAAGTCGGCGAAACCTACGCGCCGAAGGGGGCGACGGCGATCGTCGTCGACCCGACCGACTCGCAGGTCCTCGCGATGGCGAACTGGCCCCCGGTCGACCCCGGCGACCTGGCCGCGGCGAGCAGCGAAGACCTGATGAACAGGGCGACCGGCTTCACCTACGAGCCCGGCTCGACCTTCAAGGCGTTCACGGTCTCCGCCGCCCTGGAGGAAAAGCTGGTGACGCCGGCCTCCTCCTTCGTCCTGCCGCCGAGCATCCAGGTCGCCGACCGCACGATCGAAGACGCCGAGCCGCGCCCCACCGAGACCCTCAGCGTCGCCCAGATCCTCGCCCAGTCCTCGAACGTGGGGGCGGTGACGATCGGGGAGAAGCTCGGCGCGGAGAAGTTCAGCCGCTGGATCGACCGCTTCGGCTTCGGCCGCCCGACCGGGGTCCAGTTCCCGGCGGAGGAGCAGGGGATCGTCACCCCGCTGGACGAATACTCCGGCTCGACGATGGGCAACCTGCCGATCGGCCAGGGGATCTCTGTGACGCCGATGCAGATGGTCGCCGGCTACACCGCGATCGCCGACGGCGGCATCCTCAGGCCGCCGCAGCTGATCGAGCGGATCGGCGACGAAGCGGTGGAAGAGCCGCACGGGCGCCGGGTGATCGAAGCCGGCGTCGCGGCCCAGGTGCGGGAAATGCTCGAGGGCGTGCTGGCGCCCGGCGGCACCGCCTCGGAGGTGGAAGTCTCCGGCTACAAGCTGGCCGGCAAGACCGGGACCGCGCAGGTTGCCGAAGACGGGGGGTACTCCGAAACCAAGTTCGTCGCCTCGTTCATCGGCTTCGCGCCGGCTCAGGATCCGAAGCTGCTGGCGGCGGTGATCGTCGACCAGCCGCAGGGGGACATCTACGGGGGGTCGGTGGCGGCGCCGGCGTTCGGCAAGATCGCGGCGTTTGCGCTGCCGTATCTGGGCGTGGCGCCCGAATAGCTGGCAAGAGGACCGGGTGCCCCCTCCCGCTTGCTGGGATTTTCGCCGTTAAGGCTGTCTCTCTCGCTGAGGGACGCTGCGAAAATCAGGACGCCGCTGCGCGGGAGGGGGCACCCGGTCCTCTTCCTAGAATCGAGCGCATGAAGCTGGACGAGCTTGCTGCGGCCGCGGAGGGGTCCAAGGTCCTCGGGGACCCGGCGGTTGAGGTTGTCGACCTGGCGTACGACAGTCGCAAGGTGAAGCCGGGGACGCTTTTCTTCTGCGTGCGGGGAGAGAAGGTGGATGGGCACGAGTTCGCGGCGGGGGCGGTGGCGGCGGGGGCCGTCGGGCTGGTCGTCGAGCGGGAGCTGGAGGTGGACGTGGCGCAGGTGGTGGTGTCCGATGCCCGGGCGGCGATGGCGCCGCTGGCGGCGCGGTTCCACGGCGATCCGACGGCGGAGCTGCGGGTCGTTGGGGTTACGGGGACCAATGGCAAGACGACCACCGCGTTCCTGATCCGCGAGATCCTCGAGGCGGCTGGGGTCCGGTGCGGGTTGCTGGGGACGGTTAAGCAGGTGGTCGGTGGGGTTGAGGAGGAGGTGGTGCGCACGACTCCGGAGGCGATCGACCTGCAGGCGACCTTTCGCCGCATGCTCGATGCGGGCGACAGAGCCTGCGCAATGGAGGTCTCTTCGCACGCCTTGGCTCTGCACCGCGCCGACGCAATCCACTTCGACGTCGCCCTCTTCACCAACCTCACCCAGGACCACCTCGACTTCCACGGCGATATGCGCACCTACTTCGACTCCAAGCGGAGGCTGTTCGCGACCAAGCCACGGGCATCGATCGTCAATGTTGACGACGCCTACGGCCGCGAGCTCGCTCGGGAGTTCCCCTGCGTGACCTTCGCCGTGGAAGGCGGTGAAGCCGCCGAGAGCACGGACCCCGCGGACTACTTGGCCCGAGGAGTTGCCCTCGGCACCTCCGGCGCCAACTTCACCGTCGTCGCGGATACTCGCGCGGGTGGCGCCGTAGGGGGGCCCATGCCCGAGGAAGCTTTAGCTACCGCAGGGCATGGGGGGTCCCCTGCGGCGACAGGACCCGCGCGAGTATCCGCGGAGCAGCCGATCGAGGTGCGCACGCATCTCCAGGGCCGTTTCAACGTTTCCAACGCGCTTGGCGCCTTTGTTGCCGCCGTAGCTCTAGGAGTGCCATCCGACAAGGCCGCCGAGGGGCTGGCGGGGGCTGAGTCGCCGCCCGGGCGGTTTGAGCCGGTCGACGAGGGGCAGCCATTCGCGGTCCTGGTCGACTACGCGCACACGCCGGACTCGCTCGCCAACGTGCTGAAAGCTGCTCGTGAGATGACGGTCGGCAGGCTGGTGGTCGTGTTCGGGGCCGGGGGTGACCGCGATCGCGACAAGCGCCCGAAGATGGGGCGGGCGGCGGCGGAGCTGGCCGATCTGGCGATCGTGACGTCGGACAATCCTCGGTCGGAGGAGCCGGAGGCGATCATCGCCGAGATCCGCGCTGGGATGGAGGGGCCCGCCGAGGTCGAGGTCGTGCCCGACCGGCGCGCGGCGATCGCCCTCGCTCTCGGCCGGGCCGCGGCCGGCGACACCGTCCTGATCGCGGGCAAGGGGCACGAGCAGGGGCAGGAATTCGAGGCGGGCCGCCGGGTCCCGTTCGACGATCGCGCCGTCGCCCGCGAGGAGCTGCGCAGGCTGGGCAGCCCGGCGTGAGGCTGACGCCGGAGGAGATCGCCGCGGGACTGGGCGCCGAGGTGGTGGCGAGGGGCGCCGAGGGGTCGCCGCGGCGGGCGACGATCGACTCGGCCCAAAGCGGCCCCGGCGACCTCTTCTTCGGGCTGCGCGGCGCGAACCGCGACGGCGGCGAGTTCGCGGCGGACGCGATCGAGGCCGGCGCCTGGGGCGTGGTCGTCGGCCCGCGGGCGCGGCAGTCCTTTCTTCCGGATGGCGGGGAAAAGGACTGCCGCGCTCCGGCGTCGTCGGCGGATGCCTGGGTCTTCGCGGTCGCCGACCCCCTCGCCTCGATGCAGTCGCTTGCCCGCGCCTGGCGGCGCGCGCTCGGCGCCCGCGTCGTCGGGGTCACCGGCTCGGTCGGCAAGACCTCGGTCAAGGACATCGCGCGGGCGCTCCTGCCCGGCCGCGTCCACGCCAACCGCGAGAACCTCAACACCGAGATCGGCCTGCCGCTGACCGTGCTCGAGGCGCCCGAGGACACCGAGCTGCTGGTGCTGGAGATGGCGATGCGCGGCCCCGGCCAGATCGCCGAGCTGGCGGGGATCGCCGAGCCCGACGTCGCGGTGATCACCAACGTCGGCCCCGTCCACGTCGAGCTGCTCGGCTCGATCGAGGCGATCGCGGCGGCCAAGGCCGAGGTGCTGCGCTTCCTGCCACCCGACGGCGCCGCCGTGGTCCCGGTCGAAGCCGGCGAGCTCGAGCCGCACCTCGGCTCAGCGCCGCGGCTGCTCCGCTTCGGCCCCGGCGGCGACGTCGAGGCGATCGAGGCGACGGTGGCCGAGGGGGTGACCGAGGCGCGCATCCGCGCCCCGCAGGGAGAGCAGGTCTTCCACTTCCCCTTCGCCGAGGCGCACAACCTCGCCAACGCGCTCGCCGCGATCGCGGTCGGCGTCGCCCTCGGCGCCGATCTCGCCGAGATGGCCGATCGCGCTGCGAGCATAGGATTCTCCCGCTTCCGCGGCGAGCGCCTGGAGCTCGGCGACGGAGTCGTCCTCGTGAACGACTGCTACAACGCCAACCCGGTCTCGATGCGAGCCGCGCTCGACCACCTCGGGACCCTCGGGGCGCCGCGCACGATCGCCGTGCTCGGGGAGATGGGGGAGCTGGGGGAGGACGCCGCCGTCTACCACCGCGAGGTCGGCGAGCACGCCCGCGCCGGCGGGGTCGACCTGGTGGTCGGCGTCGGCGAGCCGGCGCGCGACTACGGCCCCGACGAGCTGGTCGGCGACCCGGCCGAGGCGGCGGAGCTGCTCGCGGAGCTGCTCGAACCCGGCGACGCGGTCCTGGTCAAGGGCTCGCGCTCGGCCGGGCTGGAGGCCGTCGCCGAGCGGCTCCTGGAAGGGACCCATGGGTGAAGTGCTGATCGCCGGCATGGCGGCGATGCTGATCTGCATCTTCCTCGGGCCGAAATTCATCGAATACCTGCGGGTGCGCGAGTTCGGCCAGCACATCCGCGAGGAGGGGCCACAGGAGCACCACGCGAAGGCGGGAACCCCGACGATGGGCGGGCTGATCGTCTTCGCCTCGATCTGCGTTCCCTACCTGGTCCTCTCCGACCGCGACGCCCAGAGCCTCGCCGTCTTCGGAGTCGCGATGGGGTGCGCCGCGATCGGCTTCGCCGACGACTTCATCAAGATCGTCAAACGCCGCTCGCTCGGCCTCTCCGCCCGCTGGAAGCTGCTCTTCCAGCTGCTCCTCGCGCTCGGCCTCTGGTGGGTGGCGCGCCACGAGGTCGGCCTCGATCCGGTGCTCTACTTCCGCATCGGCGAGGGCAGCATCGACCTCGGGCCGGTCCTCTACTTCGTCCTCGTCTTCCTCGTCATCGCCGGCACCTCGAACGGGGTCAACCTCACCGACGGGCTCGACGGGCTCGCCGCCGGCTCCTGCGCGATCGTCCTCCTCGCCTACACCGCGATCGCCTTCGTCGCCAACCAGCAGCAGAACCTGGCGCTGCTCTCCGCCTGCCTGGTCGGCGCCTGCATCGGCTTCCTCTGGTTCAACGCCTTCCCCGCCTCGATCTTCATGGGGGACACCGGCTCCCTCGGCCTGGGAGGGGCGATCGGGGCGCTCGCGGTGATGACCCAGACCGAGGTGCTGCTGATCATCATCGGCGGCATCTTCGTGATCGAGGCGCTCTCGGTCGCGGTCCAGGTCTTCTCCTTCAAGGCCTTCCGCCGCCGCGTCCTGCTGATGGCCCCGCTGCACCACCACTTCGAGATGATGGCCTGGTCGGAGACCAAGATCATGCTCCGCTTCTGGATCATCGCCGCCGTCTGCTCCGGCATCGGCTTCACGCTGTACCAGCAGTCGATCGGGCGCTGACGATGCCGGAGGTGGAGTTGACGGCGGGGCCGATCGAGTACGGCGACAGCGGCGGCGAGGGGCCGCCGGTCGTCTTCCTCGCGGGGCTGGCGATGGACGGGCGGCTCTGGGACGGGGTGGTGGAGGAGCTGCGCTCTCGATACCGCTGCCTGACGCCGACGCTCCCGTTCGGCGCCCATCGCAGGCCGATGCGGGACGACGCCGATCTCTCGCTGGTCGGGATGGGGCGGATCGTCGGCGAGCTGCTCGAACGGCTCGACCTGCGGGACGTCACGCTCTGCTTCAACGACTGGGGCGGGGCGCAGACGATGGTCGCCGACGGCGGCGTCGAGCGGGTTGCCCGGCTGGTGCTGGTCTCCTGCGAGACCGAGGGCAACTACCCGCCCGGGCTCGCCGGCCAGGCCGCGGGGCTCTCGGCAAAGCTGCCCGGCGGCTTCTCGCTGATGCGGCAGACGCTGCTGCGGCCGGCTCTGCGCCGGCTGCCCTTCGTCTACGGCCAGATGAGCAAGCGCGGCGTCCCCGACCGGTTGATGCGCGAATGGCTGGAGCCGCTGAAGCGGCCTGAGATCCGGCGCGACCTGCGCAGGTACGCCGGCGACGTGCGGCGGGGCAGGTGCGACATCCGCGCCGCCACGCCGGCCCTGCGCTCCTTCGAGCGTCCCGTCCTCGTGGTCTGGGACGCGGAGGGGAAGATGATGCCCAACGCCGAGGGCCGCCGGCTCGCCGCGGCGTTCCCGAACTCCCGCTACGTCGAGCTCCCCGACTGCTACACGCTGATCCCGCTCGACCAGCCCGCGGCGCTCGCCGCCGAGATCCGCGCCTTCATCAGCGCCTGATCCATAGCTCACCTGCGGGCCAGCCGCGGATTCCCCTCCGCCCCAGGGGTGTCTGAGGTTTCCCCACGCATATGGTGGGAAAACTCAGACACCCTTCCCGAGAGGTGCGGAGGTGGCGGGAGCGAAGATGCCGAGATGAGCGTGCCGCCGCCCCGCAAGCCCCGCCCGCCGCTGCCCGGTGGGCCGTTCCTCGTCGTCGGGCTCGCCCGCTCGGGGCAGGCCGCGGCGCGGCTCCTCGCCGGGCGCGGGGAGCGGGTGCGCGGGGTCGATTCCGGCCATCCCGACGGCGCGGCAGGGTTGGAGGGGGCGGGCGTCGAAGTGTTCCTGGATACGGATGGAGTGGCACTGCTCGAGGGGACGCGGACCGTCGTCAAGAGCCCGGGGGTACCCCGGGAGGCGCCGGTGATCGCGGCGGCCCTGGAGCGGGGGATCGAGGTCGTCGGCGAGATGGAGCTGGCCTGGCGGGCGCTTCCCAACCGCTTCGTCGGCGTCACCGGGACCAATGGCAAGACGACCGTGGTCGAGCTGCTCGGCCATCTTTACCGGGGCATCGGCGAGCCGGTGGCGGTCGCGGGCAACGTCGGCGCGCCGCTCTCGGGCCTGGTCGGCGAGGTCGAGCCCGACGCGACCGTGGTCTGCGAGTGCTCCAGCTTCCAGCTCGAGGACGCCTCCGCCTTCGCGCCCGAGTGCGCCGTCTTCCTCAGCCTCGCCCCCGACCACCTCGACCGCCACGCCGACCTCGAGTCCTACCTCGCGGCGAAGCTGCGGATCTTCGCCAACCAGGGCAACGACGACGTCGCCGTCTACAACGCCGACGAGCCGGAGCTGGCCGGCGTCGACCTCGGCGGCTGCGCCCGCCGGGTCGCCTTCTGCCGCGGCGCCGGGCCCGACTGCGAGGTCTCCCTGGCGGAGGGGACGATCTTCCACGACGGCGAGCCGCTGCTGGCGGTCGAGGAGCTGGGGCTGTTCGGTGAGCACAACGTCGCCAACGCGATGGCCGCGGTCGCCGCGGCGCTCTCGATGGGCCTCGACCGCGACGCGGTGCGCGAGGGCCTGCGCAGCTTCGCTGGCGTCCCGCACCGGCTCGAGCCGGTCGCCGAGATCGGCGGGGTGCGCTTCGTCAACGACTCCAAGGCGACCAACGTCGCCTCGGCCGCGGTCGGCCTGCGGGCATTCGACGGCGGCGTCCACGCGATCCTCGGCGGCAGCGAGAAGGGGGAGCCGTTCGCGCCGCTGCTCGATCCCGTACGGGAGCGCTGCGTCGCCTGCTACCTGACCGGCGCCACCGCCGATCGGCTGGCGAGCGAGCTGGCGCCGGTGGTGGAGGCGGGGGTCCCCCTGCACCGCTGCGCCGACCTCGCGGACGCCGTGCGCCGCGCCACCGACGCCGCCGAGCCCGGCGAGGTCGTCCTGCTCTCCCCGGCCTGCGCCAGCTTCGACGCCTTCGAGAATTTCGAGCAACGCGGCGAGCGCTTCCGCGAGATCGTCGAGGGGCTGCGATGACGCGTGGCGGCTTTGTAACCCCAGGGGTGACAAAAGCGCCCGGGGGGTCGCGATGAGCGGCAGGACGCTGGCGCTCGCCCGTCCCTTCCGGCCGGCGAAGGCGAAGAAGGCGAAGAAGCGCTCGCGCGGCGCCGCGCTGCCCGCCGAGTACAACATGCTGCTGACCGCGACCCTCTGCCTGCTGGCGCTCGGCGCGGTGATGGTCTTCTCGGCCAGCTCCACCACCCAGGTCCTCCATAACGGCGGCCTCTCCGACAGCGCCTACTACCTGAAGCGAACGCTGATGTTCGGCGCGGTCGGGCTGGTGATCATGCACCTCGCCGCCCGCCACGGGCTCGCCTCGGTCCGCCGCCTCACCCCGGCCCTGCTCGGCTTCTCGCTCTTCCTGCTGGTCGCGGTGCTCGGCGCCGGCACCAGCGTCAACGGGGCGAGCCGCTGGATCGGGCCGAGCTCGCTGCAGATCCAGCCCTCCGAGCTGGCAAAGGTCGCGCTCGTTCTCTACGCCGCCGACCTGCTTGCCCGCAGGCCGAAGCGGGCCCGCTCGATCGAGGGGATGATGCCGTTGCTCCTCGTGATCGGGGCCTCGACGCTGCTGATCGCGCTGGAGCCCGACCTCGGCACCGCGATGGTGATCGCCTTCGCCGCCGCCGCGACCCTGGTCGCCGCCGGCGCCCGCCCCCGCGACCTCGCCCTGATCGCGCTGGCGATCGGCGCCCTCGCCCTGGCGATGACCGTGGTCGAGCCCTACCGGATGGCGCGGCTGACGGGCTTCCTGCACCCCGGCGCCGACGCCGCCGGCGCCGGCTTCCAGGCCGCGCAGGCGAAGATCGCGCTCGGCTCGGGTGGGATCTTCGGCGTCGGCATCGGCAACGGCGTGCAGAAGGCCTTCTACCTGCCCGAGGCCCACACCGACATGATCTCCGCGGTGATCGGCGAGGAGCTGGGGATGGTCGGGATCGTCGGCGTCGTCGGCCTCTTCGGGATGTTCGGCTACGCCGGCCTCAAAGTCGCCCAGCGGGCGAGGGACAGCTACGGCAAGCTGCTGGTCGCCGGGCTCACCTCGCTGATCCTGGCGCAGGCGATCATCAACCTCTTCGCGGTGATGGGCCTGGCGCCGCTGACCGGGGTGCCGCTGCCCTTCGTCTCCTACGGCAACAGCAGCCTGATCGCGACCCTGTTCGCGGTCGGCCTGATCCTCAACGTCGCCCGCGGCGGCCGCGCCTCGGCGCGCACCGGCGGCGGCGGCACGCGCGCGGGGCGATCCTCCGGCGCTGGCAAACTGCGCGTCGTCGAAGGCGGGCGCGCGCCCGCTCGCGGAAGGAGTCGATCCAGCGGTGCCAGGAAACCCAAGAGTGGTGGTGGCGGCGGGGGGAACCGCGGGACACGTCGTTCCCGCCATGGCGGTCGCCGACGAGCTTCGGGCTAGCGGCGCCGAGGTCTCCTTCCTCGGAACCCGGGAGCGGATCGAGGCCGAGCTGGTCCCCGCCGCCGGATACGAGATCGACTTCCTGCGGGTGCGGGGGATCGACCGCCGCAACCCGCTGCGCGCCGCCGCGGCCGGGGTCGAGGCGCTGGCGGCGGTCGGCGCGGCGCGCCGGGCGCTGCGCCGCCGCGGCGCCGACGCGGTGGTGGGCGGCGGCGGCTTCGTCGCCGGCCCGGCCGGGCTGGCGGCGGTGCTGAGCCGCACCCCGCTGGTGCTGACCGAGGCCGACAGCCACCTCGGCCTCGCCAACCGGCTGCTGGCCGGGCGGGCGCGGCGGGTCTGCCTCTCGTTCCCGATCGCCGGCAGGGAGGGGGAGAGATACGTGCTGACGGGGCGGCCGGTGCCGGCGGCCGTGCTGCGCGCCGACCGCGCCGCCGCCCGCGAGCGCTTCGGCGTCGCCCCCGAGGCGGGCTGCCTGCTGGTCGTCGGCGGCAGCCAGGGCGCCCGCTCGGTCAACCTCGCCGCGATCGAGGCCTTCGCCGAGCGCGACGGCCGCGACTTCCACGTCGTCCACCTCGCCGGCCGCCGCGACTTCCCGGAGCTGGAGCGGCGGCTCGCGGCAGCCTCCCACGGAGACCGCTACACCCTGCTCGCCTACGAGCCGAGCCTCGGCGACGTGCTCGCCGCCGCCGACCTCGTCCTCGGCCGCTCCGGTGGCTCGATCTTCGAGGTCGTCGCCACGGGTCGCCCCTCGATCCTCGTCCCCTACCCGCACGCGACCGCCGACCACCAGGCCGCCAACGCGGAGTGGATGCGGGCGCGGGGCGCCGCCACCGTCCTCCCCGACGCTGAGATGAGCGCCGAGCGTCTCGTCGCCGAGGTAAGCGCGCTCCTCGCCGACCCGGCGAGGCTGGAGACGATGGCCGCGGCGGCGCGCCGGATCGCCCGCCCCGACGCCGCCCGCCGCATCGCCGACGAGGTGTTGGAGGCGGCCGGGTGACCCCCGCCGAGCGCTGGGCGAACCGCCGCCTCCACTTCATCGGGATCGGCGGCGCCGGGATGAGCGGCCTGGCGCTGGTCTGCGCGCGCCTCGGCGCGGCGGTGACCGGCAGCGACCGCGCCGACTCCTCTTATATGGAGCGGTTGCGCGCGGCTGGGCTGGAGCCGGTCGTCGGCCACGACGCCGCCAATCTCCCCGAGGGCGCCGAGGTCGTCGTCTCGACCGCGATCGGCGCCGACAACCCGGAGCTGGCGCTGGCCCGCGAGCGCGGGGTCGAGCCGATCCACCGCGGCGCGCTGCTGGCCGAGCTCTGCGCGGAGAAGCGGCTGATCGCGATCGCCGGCACCCACGGCAAGACGACCACCACCGCGATGGTCGTCTGGGCGCTGCGCGCGACCGGCGCCGACCCCGCCTTCTTCGTCGGCGGCGAGGTGCCCGGCCTGGGCGAGGGCGGGGCGGCCGCCAACGCCGGCTGGGGCGAGGGGGAGTGGGTCGTCGCCGAGGCCGACGAGAGCGACGCCAGCTTCCTCGAGCTGCGCCCCGAGATCGCCGTCGTCACCAACGTCGAGATGGACCATCACGCCCGCTGGGGATCGGTGTCGGAGCTGCACGACGCGTTCAAGCGCTTCTGCGCTCCCGCCGAGGGCGTCGTGCTGCCGGCCGACGGCAGCCTCGACGACCTCGCCGGCGACGCGGCCCGGCTCGGGTTCGGGCTCGACGCGCCCGGGCCGGCGGGGCTCGAACTCATCGTTCCCGGCGGCCACAATCAGCTCAACGCCCGCGCCGCGCTGGCGGCGATCGAGCTGGCCGGGCTCGACCTTGCCGGGGCCGCGAAGGCGCTCATCCGGTTCCCCGGCGTGCGCAGGAGGCTGGAGCAGAAGGGGCTGGGGAAGAGCTCCTGTCACATGGTTCCCGTATACGACGACTACGCGCACCATCCGACCGAGGTCCGCGCAGCTCTCCTGGCCCTGCGCGAGTTCGAGCCGGGGTTGCTGCTCGCCGTCTTCCAGCCGCACCTCTACTCGCGGACCAAGGCCTTCGCCGAGGAGTTCGGCGCGGCCCTCTCGCTCGCCGACGAGGTCGTGGTGCTCGACGTCTATCCCGCGCGGGAGGAGCCGGTCGGCGACCTGGCCGGGGTCAGCGGCCTGATGGTCGCTCGCGCCGCCGCCGACCGAATGGGAGGGAGGGCGGTCTGGTGGCTGCCGGAGATCGAGACCGCGCGCCGCGCGCTCGCCGCGCGCCTCGACCGCCCAGGCGGCCCATCGGGCGACTGGATCGTGGTGACGATCGGCGCCGGCGACGTCTTCAGGCTCGGCGAGGAGCTGCTCGCGAGTGGGGAGGAGGCGGGATGACCGCGCCGCCCGCCGGGGTCGAGCGCGACTTTCCGCTCGCCCGCCTGACCACGGTGCGGACCGGCGGCGACGCCGACTGGTTCGCCCGCCCCGGTGACCGCGAGCGCCTGGTCGAGCTGCTGCGCTGGGCCGAGGGCGAGGGGCTGGCGGTAGGAACGATCGGCTCCGGCTCGAACCTGCTGGTAGCCGACGATGGATTCCACGGACTGGCGATCAAGCTGGACGGCGACCTCGCGACGATCGAGCGCGACGGAGAGCGCATCCTCTGCGGGGGAGGCGCCCGCCTGCCCTCGGCGGCGGCGAAGGCCGCCGGCTGGGGCCTCGCGGGACTCGAGTTCGGGATCAACATCCCCGGCACCGCGGGCGGGGCGGTGCGGATGAACGCCAACGCCTACGGCGGCCAGCTCGCCCGCGTGCTCGAGTGGGTCGAGGTCTGCGGCCCGCGCGGCGCCGAGCGCCGCGAGCCCGAGCGGCTCGGCTTCTCCTACCGGAGCTCGAACCTGCGGCCCGGCGAAGTCGTCTCCCGCGCCTCGTTCCGCCTGCGGCCCGGGGACCCGGAGGAGATCCGCGCGACGCTGGCGACGATGCGCGAGCGCCGCCGCGAGGCCCAGCCCTCGGGGATCAAGACCTTCGGCTCGACCTTCAAGAACCCCGAGGACCCCCGGGCCGAGGGGCGCTCGGCGGGGCAGCTGCTCGAGGCCGCCGGCTGCCGCGGCCTGCGACATGGCGGCGCCCGCTTCTCCGAGAAGCACGCCAACTTCGTCGAGAACACCGGCGACGCCACCACCGCCGAGGTGCTGGAGCTGATGGCGAGCGGGCGCGAGCGCGTAAAGGAGCGCTTCGGGGTCGAGCTGGAGCCGGAGGTCCAGGTGCTGGGCGAGGTTCGCTGGCCCGGGGAGTGGGAGCGATGAGATCCCAGGACGAGCGAGGAGAGGGTCCCCCATGAGGCGTCGGGCGGTCCTCGGCGCCGCGATCCTGCTGGTCGCGGTCCTCGGCGTCTACTGGTTCCTGGTCCGCGACACCAGCACGGCGCCGGCCGTGAAGCGGTCGCCGCGGCCGGCGGCGACGATCGGCAGCGGCTCCGACGCGATCGTGGTCAGCGCCGGCGGCGCCGTCCTGCCGCGAGCGAAGCCGCCCACCGACCCGCCGCTGCCGGAGCTGCCGCTCGGCGAAGCGCCGAGGAGCGGCCAGCTCGCCGGCCCCGCCCTCCAGCAGGCGCGCGTGCTCGGCGCCGTCCCCGACCCGCTGCGGCGCTTCGTCGCCAGCAGCTACTACGGAGAAAGCGGGGTCGACGTCCGGCTCACCTCGGGGGTCGAACTGCGCTTCGGCGACGCCTCGCAGGCGGCGAAGAAGTGGTGGGCGGCGGCGGCGGTCCTCGCCGATCCGAATGTCAGCGCGCTCGATTATGTAGACCTGCACGCGCCGGGCCGGCCGGCGATCGGCGGCTCGAGCCATCTGCTGCCTGCGGCGCCGTAGGGCTCCGCGCCCGCCCATTGCCGGTCGCCGGCCGTTCGCCCGTCAACCCGCCCGCAGAGCCAGGAATCCCGGCTCGGGGAAGGTATCTGGAACCCCAAGGCGAAAGCCTCGACCAGAGGGTGAGACTGGCGAAACCCTCAAGTCATGGTCGAGGAATCGAAGCTGCAGGATGGGTTTCGGACGTTTGACAGAGGGGCAGTTATGCCCTACGTTGAGCGCAATTTCCGAACTCCAGACGCTGGCTCCAACCCTTGAGCTTCGCTGAAGGCTCGGACGGAAAAAGGCTCAACTCAACCAACAACGCCTTGCCGCGCCCCAGGGCTGCGGCGGCAGCCGGAGAAATCGGGAGATGGAATCCACCTACCTAGCGGTCATCAAGGTCGTCGGCGCCGGCGGCGGCGGCACCAACGCGGTCAGCCGCATGGTCGACGCCGGGATCCGCGGGGTCGAGTTCGTCGCGGTCAACACCGACGCGCAGGCCCTGCAGGCGTGCGACGCCGACATCAAGCTCTCGATCGGCCAGGAGCTGACCCGCGGCCTCGGCGCCGGCGGCAACCCCGAGGTCGGCGCCGGCGCGGCGGCGGAGAGCCGCGACGAGATCAAGGAGGCGCTGAAGGGCGCCGACATGGTCTTCGTCACCGCGGGCGAGGGCGGCGGCACGGGCACCGGCTCGGCGCCGGTGATCGCCGAGATCGCCAAGGAAGAGATCGGCGCGCTGACCGTCGGCGCGGTCACCAAGCCGTTCGAGTTCGAGGGCAAACGGCGGATGCAGCAAGCGCTCGAGGGGATCGAGAAACTGCGCAACAACGTCGACACCCTGATCATCGTCCCGAACGAGAAGCTGCTGCAGGCGGTCGAGCGGCGCACCAGCGTGCTGGAGGCGTTCCGCCAGGCCGACGACATCCTGCGCCAGGGCGTGCAGGGCATCACCGACCTGATCACGATCCCCGGCCTGATCAACCTCGACTTCGCCGACGTGCGGACGATCATGCGCGACGCCGGCTCCGCCCTGATGGGGGTCGGCTCGGCCTCCGGCGAGGCGCGCGCGCTCGATGCCGCCAAGGCGGCGATCACCTCGCCGCTGATCGAGGAGTCGATCAAAGGCGCGACCGGGATGCTGCTCAACATCACCGGCCCCGAGGACCTCGGCCTGTTCGAGGTCAACGAGGCGGCGCAGCTGGTCCAGTCCGAGGCCGACGACAACGCCAACATCATCTTCGGCTCGGTCGTCGACCAGTCGATGCGCGACGAGGTCCGGGTCACCGTGATCGCCACCGGCTTCGAGGGCTTCGAGCTGCTCGCCCGGTCTCCGCAGCGGGTACGCAGGCGCTACGAGAGCCGGCCCCGCGTCTCCGCCGAGGACACCGACATCCGCAAACTGCGGGTGAGCGACGACGACATCGACGTTCCCGGGTTCCTCAAAGACTGAGGGACGGACGCTCCGGCGCGGCGGGTCCTGTCGCCGCAGGAACCCCCACCCCTGCGGTAGCTGAAGCTTCCTCGGGGTGGGTCCCCCTACGGCGCCACCCGCCGCGAGGGGCGTCCGAGTCAGGGCTTCAGACGCCAGACTCCCTGCCAGCTCGATGCGTGCCCAGGCGTTCCGGGGTCCGTCAAATAGCCTGCAAGCCATGAGGACGCCGCTGTTCGAGAAGCATTTGGAGCTCGGGGCGAAGATGGCGCCTTTTGCCGGCTGGGAGATGCCCGTGTCGTACGAGGGGATTCGGGAGGAGCATTCGGCGGTGCGCAGGCACGTGGGGATGTTCGACGTCTCTCATATGGGGGAGGTGGAGGTCGAGGGGCCGGGGGCGCTCGATTTCCTTCAGCTGGTGCTCTCCAACGACGTCGCCGGGATTGAGGTCGGAGGCGCTCAGTACTCGTGCCTGTGCGAGGAGGCCGGCGGCGTCCTCGACGACCTCTTCGCCTACCGGCTCGGCGGCGACCGCTACCTGATCGTCACCAACGCCGCCAACCACGCCTCCGACCTCGCCTGGCTCGGCCGCTGGAGCCGCGGCTTCGACGCGATCGTCCGCGACGTCGCCGACCGCTACGCGATGCTGGCCGTGCAGGGCCCGCACGCGCGCGCCGTCCTCTCCCGCGCGCTGGGGATCGAGCTGCCGCCGCGGATGCGCGTGGCCACGGTGCGGATCGGCGGCCGCCCGGCACTCGCCTGCGGCACCGGCTACACCGGCGAGGACGGGGTAGAGCTGCTGCTCGACCCGGAGGTCGCGCCGCCGATCTGGGCCGAGCTGCTCGACGCCGGCGTCGTCCCCTGCGGGCTCGGCGCCCGCGACACGCTGCGCCTCGAGGCCTGCTTTCCCCTGCACGGCAACGAGATCTCCCCCGAGCGCAACCCGATCGAGGCCGGGCTCGGCTGGTGCTGCGCGGAGGAGACCGGCTTCCTCGGCTCCGAGGCGGTGGCGATCGCCCGCGGGGAGGGAACCGAGCAGAGGCTCGTCCCGTTCACGATCGAGGGCGCCGGCATCCCGCGCCAGGGAAACCCGGTGCTGGCCGGCGGCGAGGAGGCCGGCGTCGTCACCAGCGGCACCTTCTCGCCCTCGCTGGAGCTCGGCGCCGGGATGGCCTACGTCCGCGCCGACCTCGCCGAGCCGGGGACCGAGCTGGAGATCGACGTGCGCGGCAAGCGGCGCGCCGCCCGGGTAGGTTCCAAGCCCCTCTACCGGAAAAGGAGCTGAGGCTTGGCCGACGCGAGCTACCCCGACGACCTTCGATACCACGACCAGCACGACTGGGCCCGCCTGGATGGCGACGACCACGCCGTCTTCGGCATCACCTGGTACGCCCAGGACTCGCTCGGCGAGGTCGTCTTCTTCGACCCGCCGGAGGTCGGGACCGCGGTCGACAAAGACTCCTCCTACGCCGAGGTTGAGTCGGTGAAGGCCGTCTCCGAGGTGATCGCGCCGATGTCGGGCGAGATCGTCGAGGTCAACGACGGGCTCGCCGACGCGCCGGAGAAGATCAACGAGGACCCCTACGGGGAGGGCTGGCTGGTCCGGGTGAAGCTGAGCTCGCCGGGGGAGGCCGACGCCCTGCTCGGCGCCGAGGAATACCGCAAGCTGCTGGAAAGCTAGGCCCCCCTGGGCGCCCAGCGGCTTGCGTAGCCTTAGCTGCGTGACGCGCTACACCTCAGCGACCCCCGGCGACCGCGCCGAAATGCTCGACGCGATCGGCGTCGCCTCCCCGGCGGAGCTGTTCGAGCAGATCCCCGAGCCGCTGCGGCTCGACCGCCCGCTGGAGCTGCCCGACGGGCTCGGCGAGGCGGAGGTCTTCGAGCGGCTCTCGGCGCTGGCCGAGCACAACGTCGACGCCGAAGGGGAGGCCTGCTTCATCGGCGCCGGGATGTACGACCACTACGTCCCGGCGATCGTCGACGCGATCACTTCGCGCAGCGAGTTCCTCACTCCCTACACCCCCTACCAGCCGGAGATCTCCCAGGGCGGGCTGCAGGCGATGTTCGAGTTCCAGACCGCGATGTCTGAGCTGACGGGGCTGCCGGTCTCCAGCGCCGGCCTCTACGAGGGCCCGTCGTCGGTCGCTTCCGCCGGCTACCTGGCGATCGGCGCGACCAAGCGGCGGCGCTTCGTCGTCTCCCGCGGCCTCCATCCGCACAGCCGCGAAGCGCTCACGACCTACTCGGCCGGCTACGGCGCCGAGGTTGTCGAGGTAGGGGTCGAGGGAGGGCTGACCGACGCGGCCCAGCTCGCGGCTGCGGTCGACGGCGAGACCGCCGCGGTCTTCCTCCAGACCCCCAACTTCCTCGGCGGGGTGGAGGACGTCGAGGCGCTCGGCGCGGCGGCGAAGGAGCACGGGGCCTTGCTGGTCGTCGCCTGCGACCCGATCGCGCTCAGCGTGCTGAAGCCGCCGGGGGAGTGCGGGGCCGACATCGCCCTCGGCGAGGGCCAGCCGCTCGGCAACCGGCTCGACTTCGGCGGCCCCTCGTTCGGCTTCTTCTGCGCGACCGAGGGGCAGATCCGCCGCATGCCGGGACGGATCGCCGGGGAGACCACCGACGTCGACGGGCGCCGCGGCTTCGTGCTGGCGCTGCAAACGCGCGAGCAGCACATCCGCCGCGAGAAGGCGACCAACAACATCTGCACCGCGCAGGCGCTGAACGCGCTGGCGGCGATGGTCCACCTCGCCTGGCTCGGCCGCCGCGGCTTCCGCGAGCTCGGCGAGCTGCTGGTGCGGCGCACCGCCTACGCGCGCGAGCGGCTGGCGGCGGTCGATGGGGTCGAGCTGCTGCACGAGGCGCCGGCGGTGCGCGAGTTCGCGGTCCGCCTCGAGGCGCCGGTGGAGGCGGTGCTCGACTTCTGCGCCGAGCGCGGCATCGCCGCCGGCTACCCGCTCGGCCGCGAGTACCCGGAGCACCCCGACGGCCTCCTCGTCGCGATCACCGAGCGTCGCAGCCGCGAGCAGATCGACGAGCTGGCCGAGGTCCTCGCTGAAGCGATCTCGACGTTGCGTGGTTCCTTTGGCACCTCCGAGGTCACTAAGGAACCACGGAACGGGGCGATCCGATGAGCGGGCGGTTGCGTGGTTCCTTTGGCACGTTCCGAGTTACAAAGGAACCACGGAACGGGGGGGTGGGGTCGTGGCGCTGACGGAAACGCCGATGCAGGCGGAACGCGCGCGGACGATCTTCGAGAAGTCGAAGCCGGGACGGCGCGCCGCTGTGCTGCCGGCGGCCGGCGTGCCGGAGCGGCCGCTGGAGGAGCTGATCCCGGCGCGGCTGCTGCGCGCCGAGCCGCCGCGGCTGCCGGAGATCGCCGAGCCCGAGATCGTTCGCCACTACAACCGGCTCTCGCGCCGCAACTTCGACCTCGACACCGGCTTCTACCCGCTCGGCTCCTGCACGATGAAGCACAACCCGCGGCTCAACGAGGGGGTCGCGGCGCTCCCGGGCCACGCTCGCCTGCACCCGGCGCAGGACCCGAAGCGCGCGCAGGGGGCGCTGGAGCTGATGTGGCTGCTGCAGCGCTCGCTGGCGGAGATCTGCGGCCTGCCGCACGTCAGCCTCCAGCCCTCCGCCGGCTCGCACGGCGAGCTCGCCGGCCTGCTGCTGACCCGCGCCTACCACGCCGACCGCGGCGAAGAGCGGACCAAGGTGCTGGCGCCGGACACCTCGCACGGGACCAATCCGGCCTCGGTCTCGATGGCCGGCTACGAGGTGGTCAAGGTCGCGACCAACGAGCGCGGCGGGGTGGAGATGGACGACCTGCGGGCGAAGGTCGACGGCGAAGTCGCCTGCCTGATGCTGACCAACCCGAACACGCTCGGCGTCTTCGACGAGAACATCGCCGAGATCGCGGCGCTGATCCACGAGGCGGGCGGCACGCTCTACTACGACGGCGCCAACCTCAACGCTGTGATGGGCCACTCGCGGCCCGGCGACATGGGCTTCGACATCGTCCACGTCAACCTGCACAAGTCGTTCAGCCAGCCGCACGGCGGCGGCGGGCCGGGGGCGGGGCCGATCGCCGTCTCCGACCGGATCGAGCCCTACCTGCCCCGCCCGCAGGTGGTGCGCAGGGAGGGGGACAACGGCCACGGCCCGAGCTTCGACCTCGACCACGAGCGGCCGAAGTCAATCGGCCGCCTGCGCGGCTTCCAGGGCAACTTCGGCGTCTTCGTCCGCTCCTACGCCTACATCCTCAGCCTCGGCGCCGACGGCCTCGCCGAGGCCTCGGAGACGGCGGTGCTGAACGCCAACTACCTGAAGGCGCGGCTCGCCGAGGGGCGGGCCGGAAAGCACCTGCCGATCGCCTTCGAGCGCCACTGCATGCACGAGTTCGTCCTCTCCGGCAAGCCGATGAAGAGGGAGCTCGGCCTCGCCACCCTCGACCTCGCCAAGCGCCTGCTCGACTTCGGCTTCCACCCGCCGACCGTCTACTTCCCGCTCCTGGTCGAGGAGGCGCTGATGGTCGAGCCGACCGAGACCGAGACCAAGGAGAGCCTCGACGCCTTCGCCGACGCGGTCGAGCGGATCCTCGCCGAGGCCGAATCCGACCCCGAGGTCGCGAAACAAGCCCCCTACACGACCCCGGTCCGCCGCCTCGACGAGGTCAAGGCGACCCGCCATCCGGTCGTGCGCCAGCAGCTGTAGCTGCCGACAGCCCGTCCCGGTAGGGGTTTCACTTAACTTTTTCGTGCGTCGCTTGCGGCCGTCCGAGGTGGGGCCCGCCGAAAAAGTACAAGACGTTCCACCCCTACCGGGACGGGCTGTCAGAGCTCCGGTAGCTCCTGCTTCAGCTCCAGCACCGGGGCGAAGAGGTCGCCGTGCTTCTCGACTCGGTCGAGGACCGCGGGGGCCTCGAAGACGAGCGCGCCGCCGTCGCCTGACTCGGCGCAGCGCTCGACCTCCTCCCAGGAGACGGGGGTCGAGGCGGTGGGGCGTTCGCGGGCGCGCAGCGAGTAGACGGCGATCGTCGTCTTGCGTTCGTGGTTCTGGGACCAGTCGACGAAGACCTTGCCACCGCGTTCGGCTTTCTTCATCTTCGAGACGACCCTGTCGGGGGTCTGCTTCTCCAGCAATTGGGCGATCGCTTTGGCGAACGGTTTGGTCGTCTCGTAGCCGGCCTTGCCGTTTAGCGGCACGTAGACCTGGAGGCCCTTCGAGCCCGAGGTCTTCGGGAAGCACTCGAGGCCGAAGTGGTCGAACAGTTCGCGCAGCCGCATCGCCACCCGGCAGCAGTCGACGATGTCCGCCGGCGGCCCCGGGTCGAGGTCGAAGGCGAGCACGGTCGGGCGCTTCGGCGTCCTCGACAGCGAGAGCGACGGGTGCAGCTCGATCGCCGCCAGCTGCGCCATCCAGATCAGCGTCGGCAGGCTGTCACAGACGCAGAAGTCGATCTTGCCGGCCCGCGGCCCCGCTTCGACCCGCGTCGTCTTCACCCATTTGGGCCGGTGCTTCGGGCAGCGCTTCTCGAAGAAGGCGGCGTCGAGGTCGTCGATCCCTTCGGGGAAGCGACGCAGCGTCACCGCCCGCCCCGCCAGGTGCGGGATCATCGCCGGGGCCACCCGGGCGTAGTAGTCGACCATCTCGCCCTTGGTGAACCCGGCCTTGGGGTAGAGGACCTTGTCGAGGTTGGTGAGGGTCAGCTCGCGGCCGTCGACCTCGACCGTTTTGTTACCGGACACTCAGACCCGATCCCGGTAGGGGTTCCGCTTAACTTTTTCGCGGATCGCCGGTGGCCGTCCGAGATTGTCGGCACCGAAAAAGTACAAGACGCTTCACCCCTACCGGGATCGGGCCTTGGCGGCTGACTTGGCGGTCGAGGCCGAGTGTTTCTTCGCTGGAGGTTTCCTGGGTTTCGGCTTGCTCGCCTTCGCCGATTTGCTCTTGCCTTTGACGGCCGCGATGCTCTGCTCCAGCGCCGCCATCAGGTCGGGCGCCTTGGTCGCCTTCGGCGCCTCCGGCTCGGCGGCGACGATCTCCTTGCCTTCGGCTTTGCGTTCGATCAGCTGCAGGAGCTGCTCGCGGTACTCGTCGCGGTAGGAGCCAGGCTTGAACTTCGAGCTCAGCGACTCGATCAGCTGTTCGGCCATCTCCCGCTCGCGCTTGGCGACTTTCGGAGCCTTCTCCGGCAGCACATCGTCAAGCTCGTCGACCGGCACCACCTCGTCGGCGAAGCGCATCGTGGTCAGGGTGAGCGCCTCGCCGGTGCTGCGGATCGCCGCCAGGTGCTCTTTGTTGCGGAAGACGAAGCGGGCGATCGCCACCTTGCCCGACTCCTTCATCGCCGCCGCCAGCAGCGAATACGCTTTCTCGGCGCCCTTGTCGGGACCGAGGTAGTACGGGCTGTCGAAGTACATCGGGTCGATCTCTTCCAGGTCGACGAAGTCCTCGACCTCGACCGCGCGCGTCTTCTCCGGCGCCAGCGCCGCCAGCTCGTCCTTGGTCAGCGGCACGTAGCGGTCCTTGCTCAGCTCGTAGGCTTTGCCGACTTCCTCGTAGGGGACCTCTTCGTCGGTCCCCTCGACGACGCGCCGCTGGCGGATCCGGGCGCCGTCGGATTCGCGGATCTGGTGCAGGCCGATGCTGCGCCGCGCCACGGCGCTGTAGAGCTTCACGGGCACGTTGAGGAGCCCGAAGCTGATCGAACCGCTCCAAATCGCTCTCGCCATCAGCAGCTCACCTACCCGGATTCTCTCAACCAATCGCCCCGCGCGGAAGCCCGGCCGGGCCGGCGGGACCCATCTTGCGCCGCGCCGGCGCCACCGGGTGGGATCATCCCCGCCGTGCTGTTCGAGCTGCGAGAGGTCGGCCTCACCCGCGGCGACCGCGCCGTCCTCGACTCGGTCAGCGCCGAGGTCCCGGTCGGCGCGACCGCGATCGTCGGCCCCTCGGGCGCCGGCAAGTCGACCCTGCTGCGCCTGCTCAACCGGCTCGCCGACCCCGACTCCGGCGAGGTCCTCTACCGCGACAGGCCGCTGCCCGAGTACGACCCGCTGGCGCTGCGACGCCGGGTCTCGCTGGTGCCGCAGCTGCCGGCCCTGCTCGAGGGGACGGTCGAGTCGAACCTGCGCTACGCGGCGGGCCTGGCCGGCCGCGAGCTGGACACGCCCCGCAGCCTGCGGCTCGCCGGCCTCGGCCCCGAGTTCGCCGGGCGCGACGCGAAGAGGCTCTCGGTCGGCGAGCAGCAGCGGGCGATGCTCGGCCGCGCCCTCGCCCAGGAGCCGGAGGTGCTGCTGCTCGACGAGCCGACCTCGGCGCTCGATCACGCCGCCCGCGACGCGATCGAGGCCGCCCTCGCCGAGCTGCGCCGCGAGCTGGAGATCTCGATCGTCCTGGTCAGCCACGACCCCGAGCAGGCGCGCCGGCTCGCCGACTGGGTGGTGCGGCTGGAGCAGGGCCGGGTCGTCGACGCCGGCCCGCTGGAGCGGGTGCTCGCGTGACCGCGGCCGCCCTCAGCACCTCGATCCACGTCGCCCTCTGGCAGGTCGGGGCGGCGCTGGCCCTGGTCGCCCTCGCCGCGGCGATCTCCTACTGGCGCCGCGCCGACCTCGAGCGCGACATCGCCGTCGCCACCGTGCGCTCGATCGTCCAGCTGACCCTGGTCGGCTACGCGATCAAGCTGATCTTCGAAGCGGACACGATCTGGCTGGTGCTGGCGCTGCTCTCGGCGATGGTCCTGTTCGGCGCGATCACCGCCCGCCACCGCGCCGAGCGCGTGCCGCGCTCCTTCTGGCCGCTCCTGATCGCGCTGGCGGCGGCCGGCGCCAGCACCCTGGGGCTGGTCGTCGCGCTCGGCATCTTCGAACCGACGCCGCGCTACCTGGTCCCGGTCGGGGGGATGGTGATCGGCAACGCGATGACCGCCTCGGCGGTGGCGCTGAACCGGCTCGGCGACGAGGTCGCCGACTCGCGGGCGCGGATCGAGGCGACGCTGGCGCTCGGGGCGACCGCGAGCGAAGCGGCGATGCCGATCGTCCGCCGCGCCCTGCGCTCGGGAATGATCACGCTGGTCGACTCGACCAAGACCACCGGCCTGATCTTCTTCCCCGGGACGATGGTCGGGATGCTGCTCGCCGGCGCCAACCCGACCGACGCGGTCCGCCTCCAGCTGATCCTCCTCTACGCCCTGCTCGGCAGCGTCTCGATCGCCGCCCTGATCGCGACCGGTCTCGCCTACCGCAACTTCTTCACCCCGGCCCAGCAGCTGCTGGAGATGGAGGCCGAGGCGCCCGCCTGAGGCCGCGGCTCGCTCCGCCTACACTCGGACGGTGTCCCGCCGGCAGCGACTGACCCTGGTGGCGACGATCCTCGGCTCGACCGTCGTCTTCCTCGACAGCACCGTGGTCAACGTGGCGCTGCCCGCGATCGCGGACGGGCTCGACGCCGGGCTGGCCGGGCAGCAGTGGGTGGTCGAGGCCTACATGCTGACCCTGGTCTCGCTGCTCCTGGTCGGCGGCTCGCTCGGCGACCAGCTCGGCCGCCGCCGGGTCTTCGTGACCGGCCTGGTCGCCTTCGGCGCCACCTCGGCGCTCTGCGCGCTCTCGCCCACGGTCGAGTTCCTGATCGCGGCGCGGGCGCTGCAGGGGATCGCCGGGGCGCTGCTGGTGCCGGGCTCGCTGGCGATCGTCGCCGCCACCTTCGAGGGGGCGGAGCGGGGGAGGGCGGTCGGCACCTGGACCGCCTGGACCGGGATCGCGACCGTCTTCGGCCCGGCCGGCGGCGGCGCGCTGATCGGCCTGCTCTCCTGGCGGGCGATCTTCTGGGTCAACCTGCCGCTGATCGCGGGCACCGTCTACCTCGCGACGACTGCGGTGGAGGAGAGCCGCGACCCCGACGCCTACCGCGGCGTCGACTGGCTCGGGATCGCCCTCTCGGCGCTCGGGCTCGGCGGCCCGGTCTTCGCGCTGATCGAGCAGCCGACCCGGGGCTGGGGGGACCCGGCGGTCTGGCTGCCGCTGGCCGCCGGCGTGGCCTGCTTCGCGCTCTTCATCCTGCGCGAGGCGCGCGCCCGCCACCCGATGCTCGACCTCGGCCTCTTCCGCATCCGCAACTTCGCCGTCGCCAACCTGACCACGCTCGCCGCCTACGCGGGGCTGATCGGCGGCCTCTTCTTCGTCGGCCTCTTCCTCCAGCAGGTGGCCGGCTACTCGCCGCTGGAGGCGGGGCTGGCGACGACGCCGATCTCGGTCCTGCTCTTCGTCCTCTCGCCGCGCTTCGGCAAGCTCGCCTCGGGCACCGGGCCGCGGCTGCCGATGAGCGCCGGCCCGATCGTCGGCGGGCTCGGCCTGCTGCTGATGCAGAGGGTCGGCGCCGACCCCAGCTATGTCACCGACGTGCTGCCGGCGGTCCTGGTCTTCGGCCTCGGGCTCTCGGCGACGGTGGCGCCGCTGACCGCGACCGTCCTCGACTCGGTCGAGGAGCGCCACGTCGGCATCGCCTCCGGCGTCAACAACGGCGTCTCCCGGGTGGCGGGGCTGCTGGCGATCGCCGTCCTCGGCGCCGTGATCTCGGCCCGCTTCGCCGCCCTGGCGCCCGGCGTCTCCGGCGGCCCGCTGACCGCCGACGCCGCCTCCGCCTCGACCTCGGCCTTCCACCTCGGCTGCCTGATCGCGGCGGCCCTGATGATCGTCGGCGGCATCGCCTCCGCCTTCGGGATCGAGAACCCGAGCGCGCAGCGGGAAGCGGTCCCGACCCGAGGCGCCGCTGCGGCCGGCGAGTGCGGCCACGGAGCCGACGCCGACTGTCGCGATGGCCAGCTAGCGGAACCAGCCGGGAGGAAGGCGTCCGCGCCCGAGCCCGCCTGAGCGGCGGCGAGGTTCCTCAAACGGGGTCAGCAGTCGCCTTCCACGGACTCTTGCCGGGGATCAACCCGCGTACGTCGTGTGTCCTTGCGTGTACCCTTCAGGCCATGGCTGAGCGGAACCGCCGCATCAACGTCACTCTTGAGCCGGACTATGCGCAGAAGCTGGCGAGCCTGGCGGAGCGCACGCATGTCCAAGAGGGGACGCTCGCTCGCTCGCTTCTCTCCAGCGCGCTCGACGAAGCCGACCCCGATGCTTCGCGGATCACTGAAATCCTCGACGGGATCCCAGGAGCATGGGAGAGGGCGCAGCGTTCGATCGAGCAGGCTCGGCGCGGCGAGACGGTCCCGCTCTCCCAGCTCTAGCCGATGACGACGATCGAGGTCACGCGCTTGGCGCGTGACGAGCTTCGTGAGCTGATCGAGACCCGCCAGCTTCCGGCCGACACGCGCGAACGGGTCTCGCACACGCTGCTCACGCTGGAAGAGTTCCCGCGCGCTGGCAAGCGGCTATCCGGCGTCTGGCGAGATTGCCGGGCGCTGATCGGTCCCTGGGGCTGGCTGATCGTCGTCTACATGTACATCGAGGCTGAGGACCGGGTCGTCGTCATCGCCTTCCACGACGCTCGGACCTCCGATGCCGCAATCGCCCGCTCTTGAGAATTCTCCCGCTATCGGATCGCTCCGCGGACCGACTAACCGCAGCCCGCCTCGACGATGCAGATCACGCCTGCGCCCGGATCGCTGCGAGCGTCTCCAGCCGCCGGATGCCTGTCCCCGCGGTGCAGTCGGACTTCCCCGAAGCCGGCGCTGCGCAACGCCGCCTCGGCCGCGGCTTCATCGCCGCGATAGGCGTGGACCTTCCCGCGCACGAAGGCGCCGAGAACCACGTCGAAAGCCCGCTCCGGGAATCCCCGGTCCCGCCTCGCAAAGCGCAGGTCCGACAGGTAGACGCCCTTGTCGAACCGCCCGAGTGCGGTCGCGAGCCGGGCCCACAGCTCGTTGACGGTGTCGTCGTCCAGGTAGGTCAGCAGGCCCTCGGTGACGATCGCCAGCCCCTCGGCCGGGTCCAGGGTCTCGACAAGCGCCTCGAGGCTGCCTGGCCCACCCTCTTGGAGGACGTCCACCGCGGTCACCCGATGGCGGTCCGTCAGCGACCCCATCCGGGCCAGGGCATCGCGCTTCCGCCGCGCCATCTCCGGCAGGTCCGCCTCGACATAGGTGAGCCGCTCGCCGAACCGCTCGGTGAACCGCCAGCCTCTGGGCGACATCCCGCAGGCGACCTCGACCACCTGGCCGACGCCGCCGCGGACCAGGTCGTCGAGGATCGAGTCGATGATCCGGTGACGGGCGAGGAGCAGTCCTTCCAGCGTCGGCCCGCCGAGCGCCCTGCTTGCCGCAAGGGGCAGGGCGAGCCCGCGATGAAGCATCCGCCCCTGCCACGTCGCAAGCTGAGGATGAGAGAGGCCGTTCCGGACCCAGGTCTCCCCCGTGTAGTGGGCAGTCGGCGAAACCGCCCCCGATCCTTCGCTTCCGGCCACGGAGGCCATTCTGACGAGAGCGACCCCGCCGCCGCTCCCCAGCTACTGGCTCATAAGAGGAAGGCCGGCGAGATGTCGTCCTCTTGCGCTGGTCTCGCCGGTCTGTCTCGCCTCGCTGAAAGACTCGGCGGATGCCGAGAAAGCCCCGCAGCTGGAACGACCTGGCGGGCGCTCGATCCGAGGACCGGGGAGCAACTTCGCGTCTGCGATCTCGTTCGGGTTGGCGAGGAAATCCTCGGCGTGCGTCACAATCCAGAGCGAGCCAGGCGATGGCACGCATGGCGAGAGGAACTGACCGATGAGCAACGTGCGCAATACACCAGAGCCCGTGGAAGACGGCCGCAGAGCAGAGCAACTGGTCGGTGAAGCCGACGAGGTGCTCGCCGGCACGCTCGCGCCCGGTCACTGGCCCGAGCCGGACGAGGTTGACCGGTTTCTATCGGAGGGCAAGCTGGACCTTGTCTTGGCGCTCTACGGTCAGGCGATGCGCCTGGACGCCGATGAGCCCGCCTATCCCTGGAACCTTGCGTCGGCGATGAATCGCCTTGGGCTCAACGATCTCGCGTTGGGATTTCTCAGTCGCGCGATTCACCTGGCGGAGCGCAGAGGGGAAGGCGAGTGGTCCGGTCCAGATGCTCAGCTTGCGTTGGCTGAGGTGGCGATGGACGCCGGTGAGTACGACCTGGCTCTCACCTCGTTGGCGCATGCTCGGGAGGCCGACCAGTCCAGAGATCTCTGGGACCGAGTCAAGGATCTGCTCGTCGAGATCGGTCGTCAGCGCAAGGACCCGAAGCCGCAGGCGTCACTTGCCTCGCTGCTGGAGCAGCTGCCGGCGTAGCCCGGGCAACTAGGCTGCGCCGAATGCCCAAGCCGATCGTCTTCTCCGGCATCCAGCCGACCGGCCGCAAGCACCTCGGCAACTACATCGGCGCGATCCGCCAGTACGTCGAGGGGCAGGAGCGGGGCGAGCCGGCGATCTTCTGCATCGTCGACCTGCACGCGCTCTCGGTCGCCTACGACCCGGCGGAACTGCGCGAGCGCGTCTACGACACGACCGCGATCCTGCTCGCCGCCGGGCTCGACCCGGAGCGCTGCATCCTCTTCCGCCAGTCCGACGTGCGTGAGCACACCGAGCTGACCTGGCTGCTCTCCGCCGTCACCTCCCACGGCGACCTCAACCGGATGCACCAGTTCAAGGACAAGTCGGCGAAGCAGCGCGAGCTGGTCGCGGCGGCGCTCTTCTTCTACCCGGTGCTGATGGCCGCCGACGTGCTCGCCTACCGCGCGACCGAGGTCCCGGTCGGCGACGACCAGCGCCAGCACGTCGAGCTGATGCGGGAGATCGCCCGCCGCTTCAACGAGCGCTTTGGCGAGACCCTGGTGGTTCCCGAGCTCCTGGTCCCCGAGGTGGGGGCGCGGATCATGGACCTGCAGGAACCGGAGCGGAAGATGTCGACCACCGGAGGCACCGAGGCCGGCACGGTCTACGTGCTCGACCAGCCCGAGGCGATCCGCAAGAAGCTCGGCAGCGCGGTCACCGACTCCGGCCGCGAGGTCCGCCGGGGCGAGGACAAGCCCGGGATCACCAACCTGATCGACGTCCTCGCCGCCGCTCGCGGCGCCGCCCCGGCCGAGGTCGAGCGGGAGTTCGCCGACGCCGGCTACGGGGACTTCAAGCGCGCCGTCGCCGAGGGCGTGGTCGATCTGCTGGCCCCGGTGCAGGAGCGCTACGCCGAGCTGCGACCCGACCAGGCGGCGCTCGAGGCGGTGCTCGCCGGGGGGGCCGAGAAGGCGCGGGCGATCGCCGTTCCGATCGTCGCCGAGGTGCGCGACCGCATGGGCATCGGTCCCTCGCGTTAACGTGGGCGCGTGACCGTCGCCGAGCTCGATCTCGACCTCGACGTCTTCGCCGGCCCCTTCGACCTCCTGATCGCGGTCGTGCTGCGCGAGGAGGTCAGCCTGCTCGAGGTCCAGCTCGGCGAGGTGGTCGTCGCCTACGTCGAGCACCTCGAGCGCGAGGGCGAGCTGGAGCTGGAGGTGGCGACCGAGTTCCTGGTCCTGATCGCGGCGCTGCTGGAGTTGAAGTCGCGGCTGATCCTGCCCGGTCCCGAGGAGGGGCTGGAGGAGATGGCGCCCGAAGAGGCGGTCGAGGAGCTGCTCGCGCGGATGCTCGAGTACCGCCGCTACCGCGACGCCGCCGCGGTGCTGGCCGAGCGCTTCGAGGCCGAGCGCGGTTACCTCCACCGCTCGGCGCCGCTGCCGCCGCAGCTGCGCCGGGTCGCGGTCGAGGCGGCGGTCGCCGTCTACGACCCCGACGCGCTCGGCTCGGCGCTCGGCGACCTGCTGACCGAGCCGCCGGCCCTCGACATCAGCCACATCCGCCCGACCGTCTCGCTGGAGCGGCGGCTGCGGGCGCTGCGCGACGCGCTCGGGCGCCGCGGCAGCTTCGACTTCGACGAGGAGTTCGGCGGCGAGGACCGGCTGACCCAGGCGGTGACGATCTTCGCCCTGCTCGAGCTGTACCGGAAAGGCGAGGTGACCTGGGAGCAGTCGCGGCCGCTGGGGCCGATCCAGATCCGCAAGGCGGCCTCCGCGTGAGCGACCTCGCCCGCACCGTCGAGGCGCTGCTCTTCCTCTCCGCCGAGCCGGTCGGCGTCGCCGACCTGGCCGAGGCGACCGAGGCGACCGAGGGCCAGGTCGCCGAGGCGATCGAGCTGCTGCGCGAGGACCTCGCCGAGGGCAGGCGCGGGGTGGTGCTGCGCGAGGTCGCCGGCGGCTTCGCGCTCGCCAGCGACCCGGCCAGCGAGGAGGCGGCGCGGCGCCTGCTGGCGAAGCCGCGGACGCCGCCGCTGACCCAGGCGCAGGCGGAGACCTTGGCGATCGTCGCCTACCTGCAGCCGGTCTCCCGGCCCGAGATCGCCCGCATCCGCGGGGTCAGCTCGGAGTCGGCGGTGCAGTCGCTGGCCGAGCGCGGGCTGATCGAGGAGTCGGGACGCTCGCGCTTCGGCGCCGCGATCTTCAAGACCTCGGAGCTGTTCGAGCGGCTCTTCGGCCTCGCCGGCCTCGATCAGCTCCCGGACCCCTCGCAGTTCGACCCGACGCCGGAGGACGAGCGCGACCTGCGCGAGCGGCTCCTCAAGGCGGGGGAACAGCGGGCGGCGCCGTGAGGTGAGGCTTGCGAAGTTCCTCGCGCATGGCGGGGTCGCGTCGCGGCGTCGTGCGGAGAAGATCATCTCCTTGGGCCGGGTGACGGTTCGCGGGGAGGTGGTGAGGGATCCCGCCCGGGACGTCGAGGCCGGCGATGACGTGCGGGTCGATGGGTCGCCGATTGCCGCCGAGGCGCCGGAGGTGTGGGCGCTCAACAAGCCCCCGGGTGTGGTCTCGACCGCGCGGGAGCCCGGGGAGCGGCCGGCCGTGGTCGATTTGGTCGACTCGACCGCCCGGCTCTATCCGGTCGGCCGGCTCGACGCCGACTCGACCGGCCTCCTCCTGCTCAGCAACGACGGCGAGCTGGCCAACCGCCTCACCCACCCGCGCTACGAAGTCGCGAAGGCTTACCTGGCCTCCCTCCGCCGCCCGCCCTCCGAGCGCGACCTCGAGCGGCTGCGGCGCGGGGTCGAGCTGGAGGACGGACCGACCGCGCCGGCCGAGGCGCGGCGGACCGGCGAGCGGGAGATCGAGATCGTCCTGCGCGAGGGCCGCAACCGCCAGGTCCGCCGCATGATCGACGCCGTCGGCAACCGGGTCACGGCGCTGCGGCGGATCCGCTTCGGCTCGCTGGAGCTGGGCGGCCTCGCCGAGGGCGCCGCGCGCCGGCTCTCCCCCGAGGAGATCGACCGGCTCTGGAAAGATGCAGGGCGGTGAATTTCGACATGGGCGCCTACGACGGACCCCGGCAGCGCCTCTTCGCCGTGCGCGGCGCCGCGCAGGCGGAGGCCAACGAGCCGGAGGCGATCCTCGCCGCGACCGAGGAGCTGATGCGGGAGCTGATCGACCGCAACCGCCTCGAGCCGGAGGCGATGGTCAGCTGCCTGTTCACGACCACAGAGGACCTCGACGCCGAGTTTCCGGCGGTCGCCGCCCGCGACCTCGGCCTCGAGGCGGTGCCGCTGCTCTGCTGCCGCGAGATCCCCGTCCCCGGCTCGATGCCGCGCACGATCCGCGTCATGCTCCACTTCTACGCGCCGGAGGGGCACTCGCCTGCGCACGCCTACATCGGCGAGGCGCAGAAGCTGCGCGCCGATCTCAAGGCCGCCCAGTAGCGGCCGCGTCCGTCAGAATCGACGCATGACCGTCACCTTCGCCGAGAAGCTCGCCCGCATGCCCGGCTACCAGGCCGGGGTGCCGACCGGGCAGGCGCCGGAGTCGATCGCCGCCGCCGGGATCGCTCAGCTCGCCTCCAACGAGTCGCCCTTCCCGCCCCACCCGAAGGTGGTGGAGGCGATCGCCCAGGCGGCCGCGGCGATGAACCGCTACCCCGACCCCGACGCGACCCTGCTGCGCCGCCGCCTCGCCGAGCGCTTCGAGACCGAGCCGGGCCGGATCGCGGTCGGCAACGGCTCCTGCGAGCTCCTGCTCGCCGCCGCCGAGGCGCTCTGCGAGCCCGGCGCGGAGATCCTCTACGCCTGGCCGGCCTTCTCGATGTACCCGTACCTGGCGGCGCTGACCGGCGCCCGCGAGATCCGCGTGCCTCTCGCCGAGGGCGACGTCCACGACCTCGAGGCGATGCTGGCCGAGGTCACCGCGGCGACCCAGCTGCTGCTGATCTGCAACCCGAACAACCCGACCGCGACGCACGTCCCCGCCGCGCGGATCGCCGACTTCTGCGAGCGGGTGCCGCCGCACGTCACGGTCGTCCTCGACGAGGCCTACGTCGAGTTCCAGGCCGACGACGACCCCGACGCGACCGTCGACCTGCTCGACGACTTCCCCAACCTGGTCGTCCTGCGCACCTTCAGCAAGTGCTACGGGCTGGCAGGGCTGCGGGTCGGCTACGCGATCGGGCCGGCGACCTTCCGCGCCGCGGTCGACGCGGTGCGCCAGCCGTTCAGCGTCAACGCGCTCGCCCAGGCCGCCGGGGCGGAGGCGATCCTGCACCAGGACGACGCCCTGCGCCGGGTCGAGAGCACGATCGCCGAGCGGCTGCGGGTCGAGGAGGCCCTGCGCGAGCTCGGCCTCGCGACCAGCGAGTCGCAGGCGAACTTCTCCTGGATCGACCTCGGCGAGGCCGACGAGGGCGCCGTCGTCGCCGGGCTGGCCGAGCGGCGGATCGCCGTCCGTCCCGGCGGGGCGCTGGGCGGTCCCGGCCACATCCGGGTCAGCTACGGCACCGCCGAGGAGGACGACCGCTTCCTCGACGGTTTACGGGAAATACTCGACTAACCCCGAGCCACCTGCTACAAACGTTCCAGAGTGGAGCACGAGCGCACATCGGCGAGCCGGAATGGTGTCGACGACGCTGCGTCTGCGTTTGCTCGCTTCGCCTATTACTGGCAATTCGGCTAGGCGCCCCGGGCCAGGCGGCAGCATTCCGCCACCAAGGCTTCCTCCGGCCGGGCGCCGATCTCGATCGGACAGTCGTTGCTGCGCTGTCCGGTAGCTATCGACCAGAAAGTACGATTTATACGTTTTGGAGAAAGGCGACGACAGAATGTTCATCGGGATGCAGGAGGGCGCCAACAGGGACGGCGTGCGCGACCAGCGGATCGCGAAAGTGGTCGAGCTGGTGCCGCCGGAAAGATTGCTGGAGGAATTGCCGCTCGGGCCGGAGCGGACGAAGACCGTGGTCAGGAGCCGCGAAGAGGTCGTCGACGTGCTGCACGGGCGCGACGACCGGCTGATGGTCGTGGTCGGCCCGTGCAGCGTGCACGACCCGAAAGCGGCGCGCGAGTACGCGAGCCGGCTCAGCGCGCAGGCCAAAGCGCTGGGCGACCGGCTGCTGATCGTGATGCGGGTCTACTTCGAGAAGCCGCGCACGACGACGGGCTGGAAGGGCCTGATCAACGATCCCCACCTCGACGGATCGGGGGACGTCAACGCCGGCCTGCACATGGCGCGGCAGCTGATGCTGGAGGTGGTCGACCTCGGGCTGCCGGTGGGCTGCGAGTTCCTCGACCCGATCACCCCCCAGTACATCGCCGACGCGGTCGCCTGGGGGGCGATCGGCGCCCGCACCGCGGAGAGCCAGACCCACCGCCAGCTCGGCTCGGGCCTCTCGATGCCGATCGGCTTCAAGAACCGCACCGACGGCAACATCCAGGTCGCGGTCGACGCGGTGCGGGCGGCAGCGGCGCCGCACGCCTTCGCCGGGATCGACGACGCCGGCATGCCGGCGATCCTGCACACCACCGGCAACCCCGACTGCCACATCATCCTGCGCGGCGGCCACGGGATGCCCAACTACCACGTGCCCGACGTCGAGGACGCGCTGGTCACGCTGGGCGTCTCCGGGCTGCCGGAGCGGCTGGTGATCGACGCCTCCCACGACAACAGCGGCAAGGACCCCGAACGGCAGTTCTTCGCCGCGGGCGAAATCGCCGACCAAGTCGCCGACGGCAACAAGGCGATCGTCGGGGTGATGCTGGAGTCGTTCCTGGTCGCGGGACGGCAGGACCTCGTCCCCGGCGAGGAGCTCGTCTACGGCCAGTCGATCACCGACCCCTGCATCGACTGGGAGGACACGGTCTCCGCGCTGGAGCGCTTCGCCTCGGCAATCGAAGCGCGACGGAGCTGAGTGGCGGGCGGAGAGGGCCCCAAAGTCGCCGTCCTCGGGGTGGGCCTGATCGGAGGATCGATCGGGCTCGCCGCGCGGCGGCGGCTCGGGGCCGAGGTGGTCGGCTACCGGCGCGACCCTGCGACGGTGGCGCGGGCGGTCGAGCTGGGGGCGCTCGACCGCGGCGCGGCCTCCGTCGCCGAGGCCTGCGCGGGCGCCGAGCTGGTCTTCTGCGCGGCGCCGGTCGGTGCGCTGCCCGAACAGGTGCGCGAGGCGCTCGACGCCTCCGGGCCGCAGACCGTGGTCACCGACGTCGGCTCGACCAAGGGGGCGCTGGTCGACGCGGTCGGCGGGGACGAGCGCTTCATCGGCGGCCACCCGCTCGCCGGGGCGGAGACGGAGGGGGTCGAGAACGCGCGCGAGGACCTCTTTGAGGGCGCCCGCTGGTACCTGACGCCGACAGAGCGCTCCAGCGGCCTCCTCTACGATCGCCTGCAGCGGACGGTCTCGGGGCTCGGGGCCCGGCCGCAGGCGATCGACGCCCGCGGCCACGACCGGATCATGGCCACGGTCAGCCACCTTCCGCACGTGCTCGCCAACGCGCTCGCCGCCGAGGCGGCGGCGGAGCTGGCCCGCGACTCCGAGCGGCTGCCGGAGGTCGGGCCGAGCTTCCGCGACGCGACCCGGGTCGCCGGCTCCAACCCGGCGATCTGGGCCGACATCTACGCCGGCAACCGCGGCGCGCTCGCCGACTCGGTCGAGTCGGTGGCGCGGCGGCTGGAGGAGGCGGCGGAGCTGATCCGCCGCGGCGACCGCGAGGCGCTCGCCGCCTGGCACGCCGCGGCCGGCGAGGACCGGCGGCGCCTGCTCGAGTCCGAGCTCGAGGCGGGGCCGCTGCGCGAGCTGCGGATCGTCGTCGCCAACCGGCCCGGGACGATCGCCGAGCTGGCGCTGGCGCTGGGCGAGGCCGGCGTCAACATCGAGGACATGGCGCTGCACCCGGCGCCGGACATGACCTCCGGCGCGGTCTCGCTCTGGGTCGCCGGCGAGGAGCAGGCGGCGCGCGCCGAGGCGCTGGTCCGCCAGCTCGGCCACACGGTGACCGTGGTCGGCCCCGGCGAGTAGGCGCTCGTGCCTTGTCTCCTTGGCGGGTGGGTAGGGTCGCCGGGATGACCAGGTTCGACCCCTCCGGGCCGCTGCGCGGCTCGCTCCGTCCGCCCGCCGACAAGTCGATCTCCCACCGCGCGGCGCTGATCGCCGCGATGGGGGAGGGGGAGACGGAGATCCAGGGCTACCTCGACGCGGCCGACACGCGCTCGACCCTCGCCGCGGTTCGGGCGCTGGGAGCGGACGTGGACGATTTCGCCGGTCCGCTGCCGGCCGCCTTTCGCGTCCGCGGCGTCGGCCTGCGCGGGCCGAGGCCGGCGTCGATCGACGTCGGCAACGCCGGCACGCTCCTGCGGCTGCTGCCGGGATGGCTGGCGGGGCAGGACGGCGGCGAGTGGACGCTCGATGGCGACGACTCGATTCGCCGCCGCCCGGTCGACCGGATCGCGGTTCCCCTGCGCGAGATGGGCGCCCGCATCGGCGCCCGCGGGGATCGCCTGCCGCCGCTGCGAATCAGCGGCGCCCCGCTCCACGGGATCGCCTACGAGATGCCGGTCGCCAGCGCCCAGGTCAAGTCGTGCCTGCTCTTCGCCGGCCTGCTCGCCGAGGGCGAGACCAGGGTGGTTGAGGCAATGCCGACCCGCGACCACACCGAGCGCATGCTGACGGCTGCGGGTGCCCGGATCGATTCGGCGGCGGCCGCGACCGAGTCGGCGTTGACGGTCACGACCGAATCGGCGCCATCGGCGAACGCCCCGGTTCCGGTGGCCAAGACCGCCGGGCGCATCGCCACGGTGCACCCCGCCGAGCGCCTCGAACCGGGTCCCCTCGCGATCCCGGCCGACATCTCCTCCGCCGCCTTCTTCCTCGTCGCCGTGCTCCTCGTCCCCGGCAGCGAGGCCCTGCTCGAGGGCGTCGGCGTCAACCCCACCCGCACCGGCCTGCTGGCGATCCTGAAGCGGATGGGCGCCGCGATCGAAGTCGAGCGCGAGCGCGAGGTCGGCGGCGAGCCGATCGCCGACCTCCGCGTCCGCGCGGCCTCCCAGCTCCAAGCCACGGAGATCGGCGGCGCCGAGGTCCCGCTGGCGATCGACGAGCTGCCGCTGGTCGCCCTCGCCGCCTGCTTCGCCGAGGGGACGACGACGATCCGCGACGCCGCCGAGCTGCGGCGCAAGGAGTCCGACCGGATCGCCACCGTGACCGAGGCGCTGGGCGCGCTCGGCGGCAGGGCCGAGGCGACCGAGGACGGGATGATCGTCGAGGGGAGCGGCGGCCTGCGGGGCGGCGCGATCGACTCCCACGGCGACCACCGGATCGCGATGCTGGGCGCCGTCGCCGGCCTCGCCTCCCGCGAGGGCGTCGAGGTGAGCGGCATGGACGCGGCCGCGGTCAGCTACCCGAGCTTCGAGCGGGACCTCGCATCGCTCCTCCCCTGAGCATCGTTTCCACCTTTGTCCTCGCTATGGCGGGGAAGAAGGTGGAAACGACGAATACGCTGCCGCCATGGTGATCGCGATCGATGGGCCCGCCGGGGCCGGGAAGTCCTCTGTCGCCCGTGGGGTTGCCGAGCGGCTGGACTTCACCTACCTCGACTCGGGGGCGATGTACCGCTGCGCGGCGCTGGCGGCGCTCGAGGCCGGCGCCGACCTCGACGACGGCGCGGCGCTCGGCCCGCTGGCACGGGGGATCGAGATCCGGCTCGACGGGCCGCGGGTGCTGCTCGGCGAGCGCGACGTCAGCGCGGCGATCCGCGAGCCGGAGGTCACCGTGGCCGCCTCGCGCGTCTCCGTCCACCCGCCGGTGCGGGAGGCGATGGTCGCCCGCCAGCGCGAGTTGATCGCCGCCGGCCGCTACGTCGCCGAGGGCCGCGACATCGGCACCGTGGTCAGCCCCGAGGCGCCGCTGAAGGTCTTCCTCACCGCCAGCGACGAGGAGCGGGCGCGGCGTCGCGCCGCGCAGAGCGGCGAGCCCTACGAGGCGGTCCTAACCGCCCAGCGCGACCGCGACGCCCGCGACACCGAGCGCGAGCACGGCGCCCTGCGCGCCGCCGCCGACGCGGTCGAGCTCGACACCACCGGGCTCGACCTCGACGAGGTCGTCGATCGGGTCGTCTCCCTCGTCCGCGAGCGGGGCATCGCCTGATGCGGGGCGGCTTGGTCGCAATATGTGCGACCAACACGCCAGGCGGAGCGAGATGAGCCTGCCCACCGTCGCCGTCGTCGGCTTCCCCAACGTCGGCAAGAGCACGCTGGTCAACCGGCTTGTCGGCGGCACCGAGGCCGTCACCGCGCCCGAGCCCGGCGTCACCCGCGACCGCAAGCGCCTCGCCACCGAGTGGAACGGGGTCGCCTTCGAGCTGGTCGACACCGGCGGCGTCGACCTCGAGGACGAGGCGGAGCTGGCGCGCGACGTGCAGGCGCAGGCGCGGCTGGCGATCGCCGAGGCCGACGCGGTGCTGCTGGTGGTCGACGGCCGCGCCGGGCTGCGCGCCGGCGACGCCGAGCTGGCGAAGACGCTGCGCGGCTCCGCGACGCCGGTCCTCGTCGCCGTCAACAAGGCCGACCGGCCAGACGACTTTCACAGCGCCGCCGAGTTCCACGCGCTCGGCCTCGGCGAGCCGCTGGCGGTCTCCGCCACCCACGGCCTCGGCAGCGGCGACCTGCTCGACGCGATCGCCGCCGCGCTCGGCGACCGGCCCGCCCGCACCGAGGAGGACGAGGCGGTGCGCGTCGCGGTGATCGGGCGGCCGAACGTCGGCAAGTCCTCGCTCGTCAACGCCTTCCTCGGCGCCGAGCGGGTGATCGTCTCCGACCTCGCCGGCACCACCCGCGACGCGATCGACACCGAGCTGGAGGTGGACGGACGGCGGGCGGTCCTGGTCGACACCGCCGGCCTGCGCCGCCGCGCGAAGGTCGCCGGCACCGTCGATTACTACGCCCAGCTCCGCTCCCAGCGGGCGGTCGAGCGCGCCGACGTCGCGATCGTCGTCTGCGACGCCTCCGAGGGGGTGACGGCGGAAGACCTGCGGGTCGCCGAGATCGCGATGAGCGCGGGCTGCGCGACGCTGCTCGTCCTCAACAAGTGGGACCTCACCGCGACCGACATCGACGACGCCCGCGCCCGGGTCGCGCGCAAGTCGCGGCTGCGCCCGGCGGTCGTCACCTGCTCGGCGACCCGCGGGCGCAACGTCGCGGCGCTGCTGCCGCGCGCGCTCGCGCTCGCCGACCGCGCCGCGGAGCGCATCCCGACCCCGGAGCTGAACCGCTTCGTCGCCGACCTCGTCGCCAGGACTCCGCCGCCGTCCCGGCGCGGCCGCCGGCTCCGCCTCTACTACGCGGCGCAGGTGGGGGAGAGCCCGCCGCGGGTCGCGATCCAGGTCAACGACCGCAAGCTGATCGCCCGCGACTGGGCCTATCACCTGGAGAACAAGATGCGCGAGCGGTACGGCCTGGAGGGGGTGCCGCTGGTGATCGACTTCGTCCCCCATTCGGGGCGTCGCCGCGGCCGGAGCGACGGTTAGGCGCCGCTGAAAATTCCTCTAGGCTTCCCCCATGGCGATCGACAAACCGTTGGCAGAGGGGGAGTACCTATTCACGTCGGAGTCCGTCACGGAGGGGCATCCGGACAAGGTCTCCGACCAGATCTCGGACGGCGTCCTCGACGCGGTGATGGCCGAGGACCCGGGCGGCCGCGTCGCCTGCGAGACCCTGGTCAACACCGGCATGGCGGTGGTCTCCGGCGAGATCACCACGGAGGTCCACCTCGACATCCCGGAGATCGTCCGCGAGACGATCCGCGAGATCGGCTACGACCACGGCGACTACGGCTACAACTGCGACCACATCTCGGTCCTCGTCTCGCTCGACAAGCAGTCGCCGGACATCGCCCAGGGGGTCGACGCTTCGCACGAGACCCGCACGGGCGGCGAGGGGGGCGACGAGCTGCTGGTCGCAGGGGCCGGCGACCAGGGGATGATGTTCGGCTACGCCAGCGACGAGACCGAGGCGCTGATGCCGATGCCGATCCACATCGCGCACCGCCTCGCGGAGCGCCTCGCCGCGGTCCGCAAGGACGAGACGCTCTCCTACCTCGGCCCCGACGGCAAGACCCAGGTCACCGTCCGCTACGCCGAAGGCCGCCCGACCGCGGTCGAGAAGCTCCTGATCTCCACCCAGCACGCCCCCGGGGTCGACTCCGAGACGACGATCAAGCCCGACCTCTGGGAGCACGTGGTGATGCCGGTGCTCGACGCCGAGGTCCCCGGCCTCTACGACGAAGCCGACCTCCGCCAGACCTTCCTCGTCAACCCGACCGGCAAGTTCGTGATCGGCGGCCCGGTCGGCGACGCCGGCCTCACCGGCCGCAAGATCATCGTCGACACCTACGGGGGGATGGCTCGCCACGGCGGCGGCGCCTTCTCCGGCAAGGACCCCTCCAAGGTCGATCGCTCCGCCGCCTACGCTGCCCGCTACGTGGCGAAGAACCTGGTCGCCGCCGGGCTCGCCGAGCGCTGCGAGGTCCAGGTCGCCTACGCGATCGGCGTCGCCCGCCCGGTCTCGCTGATGGTCGAGACCTTCGGCACCGGCAAGATCTCCGACGCGAAGATCTCCGAGCTCGTCCAGAGCGAGTTCGACATGCGCCCCGGCGCCTTCCGCCAATACCTCGACCTGCACCGCCCGATCTTCCAGAAGACCGCCGCTTACGGCCACTTCGGCCGCGAGGACGACGACTTCACCTGGGAGCGGACGGACCGCGCCGACACCCTCCGCGCCGCCGCCGGCCTGGAAGCCGCCGCCGCGTAGCCCACAACCGGGGGTAGTTCCCACCCCGGGGGGAGAGTTCGCATCGTTTCCACCCTTGTCCTCGTTATGGCGAGGAAAAAGGTGGAAACGAGGAGCCGGCTGGCTTGGGAGTTGGCCGGGAGGCAGCATGGGGTGGTGACGCGGGCGCAGCTGCTGGAGCTCGGGTTCACGAAGAGCGCCATCGAACACCGCTTGAGGAAGGGGCGGCTGCACCAGGTTTCAAGAGGCGTCTATCTGGTCGGGTGGGCGAGCCTCACCCGCGAGCGGGGATGGATGGTGGCCGTTCTCGGATGCGGGGATGGGGCGATGCTCAGCCATCGAAGCGCCGCGGCGTTATGGGGTTTCGGGAGCGAGAGGCCAGGCGCGATCGACGTCACCGTTCGTCGCCACTGCAAGGTGCGTCGCGAGGGGATTCACGTGCGTGATCGCCCGGGACTCCGCAACCGCGATATCGGAAGCCGCCTCAACATCCCCCTCACCCAGCCCGTCCGCACCTTCCTCGACATCGCCACCGAACTGCCCAGCAACCGGCTCGAGCGGGCGGTGAACGAGGCCGACAAGCGGGGCCTGATCGACCCGGACTCGCTGCGGGCGGCACTCGACGACTACGTGGGGGAGCCGGGTGTGCGCCCTCTGCGCGAGCTCCTCGACCGCGACGCCTTCCGGCTCTCGGACTCCGAGCTCGAGCTCCGCTTCCGGCGGATCGTCGAGGGGACGGGCCTGGCGATGCCGCTCACCAAGCAATGGGTCAACGGCTTCGAGGTCGACTTCCTCTGGCCCGACCTGGGGCTCGTGGTCGAGACCGACGGCTACCGCTACCACCGCACCGCCTCCTCCCAGACCCGCGACGCCCTCCGCGACCAGACCCACACCGCATCCGGCCTCACCACCCTCCGCTTCTCCCACCGCCAGGTCAGATACGAGCCGGACCACGTCCGACGCATCCTCCAGAAGACGGCTGCGAACCTGCGCGGCTGACCTGCACCCCTACCTGCGGGTGTGGGTGCAGGTCAGCCGCGCCCGAAGCCGGAATCGCCCGGACTAACCCTGCGCTTCCGGCGGCTGGGCCTCGCCCAGCCCGTGCGTCCCAGCCGTGCCCGCGCCGGTCGCGCGGTCGACGCTCTGCACGACCTGGCCGGGGTCGGCGACCCCGACGAAGACGAAGTTGTAGTCGTCGGTCGCGGCGGTGTCGAAGTCGACGTCGCCGATCTGCATCAGCCGCTGGTAGACCGACTGGCGGTAGTTGACGTTCTGGACCCGCTCCAGCCGCGTCTCCTGGATCTCCCGCGAGACGATCCCGCGCTTGATGTTGAGGCGGCGGTCGGTGATCGTGTAGGTGGTCGCCATCCGCTTGAAGAAGCCGACGAGGACCGTCAGCGCGATCAGCACGAGGACGACGAGGAAGACCGTTGCGCTGCTCGCTCCGGCGACCTTCGCGATCACGCCGATCACCGCAGCGATCAGGATGCCCTTCAGGTAGAAGCCGAGGATGGCGCGCCAGGACGGGTGGCCCTCGAAGATCACCTGCTCCCCGGGGCTGAGGTTGAGGCTCACGGCCGCCAGCATACGTCCTCGCCGCCGCCCTGGCCAGGGTCCCGGCGCCGTCCCCCGCCGCGCATAACCTCCCCGGGTGAACGTTCTCCGGGTCGAGCCGCTGACCACCGCCCGTGCCCTGCGCGGGCCCTTCGACTATCGCCTGCCCGAGGCGATGGAGGGCGTCGAGGTGGGAAGCGTCCTCCGCGTGCCCTTCGGACGGCGGCGGCTGCTCGGGGTCGTGGTCGAGCTGGCCGAGGGCTCCGAGCTGCCGCCGGAGCGCCTCGCCGAGCCGATCGAGGCGCTCGAGGCGGGGGCGCCGCCGGAGCTGGTCCGGCTCGGCCTCTGGGTCGCCCGGGAGTACTGCTCGACCCCCTCGCGCGGCCTGCAGCTGGTGCTGCCGCCCGGGACGGGGACCGGCGCCGGCGGGCGCACCGTGCGCGCGAAGTTCGAGCTGCGGGCCGAGATCCTGCCGGCCGGCGAGGCGGCGTTGAGCGGCGGCGAGCGACTGGGGGTGAGGCAGCGCGCCGCGCTCGAGGCGCTGAGCGGCGGCGAGATGTCGGCTGCGGAGCTGGCCGCTGCGGTCGGCGCCGACCGCCAGACGCTGCGCCGGCTCGAGCGGCGCGGCCTCGTCGCCACCCGCAGCTCGCGCCTGCGCCGCAGCCCCGCCGGGCCCGGTCTCGCCGCCCCCGCGGACAGGCCCGACCTGCTCCCCGAGCAGCGGGAGGCGGTGGAGCGGATCGTCGCCTCGCTCGACGGCGAGCCCGGCGCCCCGCGCCGGCTGCTCCTCCACGGCGTCACCGGCTCGGGCAAGACCGAGGTCTACCTGGCCGCGGTCGAGGCGGCGCTGGAGCGCGGCCGCGGCGCGATCGTGCTCGTCCCCGAGATCGGCCTCGCCCCGCAGGCCGTCGCCCGCTTCCGCGCCCGCCTCGGCGACCGCTTCGCGGTCCTCCACTCGGCCCTCTCCCCGGGCGAGCGCTACGACGAGTGGTCGCGGCTGCGCAGCGGCGAGGCCAGCGTCTGCGTCGGCCCGCGCTCCGCCGTCTTCGCCCCGGTCCGGAACCTCGGCCTGATCGTCGTCGACGAGGAGCACGACCCCTCCTACAAGCAGGAGGGAGACCCCTGCTACGACGCTCGCACCGTCGCCCGGCGCCGCGCCGGGGAAGCGGGTGCGGTGCTGGTCGCCGGCACCGCGACGCCGCGGCCGGAGTCGTGGCTGGAGCTGCCGCGGCTGGAGCTGCCGCGGCGGGTCGACGGCCGCCGGCTGCCTCCGGTGGAGCTGGTCGACATGCGCGGCGCCGACCCGCGCTCGGGGCCCTTGCATCCCGACACCTGGGAGGCGCTGGAGGGAGTGCGCGCCGCCGGGGCGAAGGCGATCGTGATGATCAACCGCCGCGGCTTTGCGCCCTGGCTCACCTGCCGCTCCTGCGGGCGCCACTGGAGCTGCCCCAACTGCGACGTCTCGCTGATCGTCCATCGCGGCAGCGGCCGCCTGGTCTGCCACCACTGCGCCCACGCGGAGGCGCAGCCCACAGCCTGCCCCGACTGCGCCTCGACCACGCTCTCCCAGACGGGCGCCGGCACCGAGCGGATCGAGGCGCTGCTGGCCGAGCGCCTCGCCCCGATGCCCGTCTTCCGACTCGACTCCGACACCGCCGCCGAGCGCGGCGCCCACGCGCGGATCCTCGCCCAGTTCGGCGAGGCTCCCAGCGGCGCCCTGGTCGGCACTCAGATGGTCGCCAAGGGGCACGACTTCCCGGAGGTGACGCTGAGCGCGATCCTCGACGCCGACGCGACCCTGCGCTTCCCCGACTTCCGCGCCGAGGAGCGGACCTTCGCGATGGTCGCGCAGCTCGCCGGGCGCAGCGGCCGGGGCGAGGCGGGCGGCGAGGTGATCGTGCAGACGCTGGCGCCGCGCGCGTCCAGCATCGAGCACGCCGCCCGCCACGACTCCGCCGGCTTCCTCGCCGGCGAGCTGGAGCGGCGCGAGCGGCTCCGCTACCCGCCCTTCTCCCACCTGGTGCGGATCGGCTTCGCCTCCGAGCGCGAGGCGCGCCTCGAGGCCGCGGCCACAGGCATCGCCGCCGAGCTGCGCGGGGAGCTGCCGGATGGGTCGGAGCTGCTCGGCCCGGCGCCGATGTTCCGCGTCCGCAAACGCCACCGGCGCCGCATCCTGATCAAGGCGGCAGACCGCGAGGGGACGATCGCGGCGGTGCGCGAGGCGGTCGAGCGCCGGGCGGCGGACCGGAGCCTGCGCGAAGTCTCGATCGGGGTCGACGTCGACCCGCAATGAGAGGCGCCGAGCGCCCCGCTTCATTACTTAGACTCAGAAGTCCGATGAGCGACCGGATCGATACCGAGAGCGAGGAGCGCCAGCGCGAGCTGGAGCTGCTGGAGCGGCGCGAAGCCGCCCTCGCGCAGGTGGTGAAGTTCGGCGACCCGGTGCTGAAGAGCAGGGCCTCGCCGGTCGAGAAGTTCGGCCCCGAGCTGCGGGCCGAGGTCGAGCGGATGATCGGGATCATGCGCGACGGCCTCGGGGTCGGCCTCGCCGCCACCCAGCTCGGCGTGCTGCGGCGGCTGCTCGTCTTCCAGGCCGGCTCCGACGGCGAGCCGACCGCGCTGGTCAACCCTCAGGTCGAGTGGCTCTCCGAGGAGGCCTCGATCGCCGAGGAGGGCTGCCTCAGCCTGCCGCGCGTCTCCGTCGACGTCGAGCGGCCCCTGCACGCGCGGGTCAGCGGCCGTGACGCCGAGGGGGAGCCGATCGAGATCGAGGCCTCGGGGCTCGAGGCGCGGGTGCTGCAGCACGAGATCGACCACCTCGACGGGGTGCTGATCCTCGACCGGACCGACCGCGACCAGCGCCGGGGGGCGCTGCGGGCGCTGCGCGAGGGCGACAGCTACAGCCCGCCGAGCGACCACGAAGACGCCGACGAGGACGAGCTTCGCGAGCCGCGCACCGACGCGTGAGGACCGTCTACCTCGGCACCTCCGAGTTCGCCGCCACCGTCCTGCGGCGGTTGGCGGGGAGCCCGCACCGCCCGCGACTGGTCGTGACGCCGCCGGACCGTCCCCGGGGTCGGGGCCGCAGGACCATGGCGCCGCCCGCGGCGGAGGCGGCGCGCGAGCTCGGCGTCGAGCTGCTGCAGGCGGAGGACGTCAACGCCGAGCCGGCGCTGGAGCGGATCCGCGCCGCCGCCCCCGAGGCGGTCGCCGTCTGCGCCTTCGGCCAGCTGATCCGCGAGCCGCTGCTCTCCGAGTTCCCGATGCTGAACGTGCACCCCTCGCTGCTGCCGCGCTGGCGCGGAGCGGCGCCGATCGAGCGGGCGATCATGGCCGGGGACGAGCGCACCGGCGTCTGCGTGATGCGGGTCGCCGCCGGCCTCGACTCGGGCCCGGTCGCCCTCTGCGAGGAGCTGCCGATCGCGCCCGAAGACGACTTCGAGGCGCTCGCCGCGAGGCTCGCCGAGCTCGGCGGCGAGCTGCTGGTGCGCGCGCTCGACCTGCTGGCCGCGGGGCGGCTCGAGTTGAGCGAGCAGGACGAGGCCGGCGCCACCTACGCGGAGAAGATCGACCCCGCCGAGCGCCGCCTCGACCCCGCCCGCCCGGCCGAGCAGCTCGCCGCCACGGTGCGCGCCCTCACTCCGCACGTCGGCGCCTACCTGGAGCTGGCCGGGGGAGAGCGTCTGGGAGTGCGGCGCGCCCGCGCGGTCGACGTCGGGGTCAGGGCCGGCGAGGCGAAGGCGGAGTGGGGGGCGATGCTGGTCGGCTGCGGGCGCGGCGCCCTGCGCCTCGAGGTCGTGCAGCCGCCCGGCGGCAAGCCGATGCCGGTCGACGCCTACCTGCGCGGGCACGCGCTGCCGAAGCTGGCGTGAGCGGACGGCCGTGAGCGTCGCGCCGGCCCGCGCGGTCGCCTTCGCGGCGATCCGCGAGACCTTCGAGCGGGACGCCTTCGCCGAGCGCGCCTTCCGCGCCGAGGCCGACCGCGCCGGCCTCGACTCGCGCGACCGCGCCCTCGCGCAGCGGCTCGCCTACGGCGCCGTGCAGCGGCGGGGCACCGCGGACGCCGCGATCGAGCGCCTCGCCGGCCGCTCGACCCGCCTCCTCGACCCGCCGGTCCTGGCGGCGCTCCGCCTCGGCCTCTACGAGCTGCTGTTCGCCGGCGGCACCCCGGACCACGCCGCGGTCGACCAGGCGGTCGAGCTGGCCAAGGGAGCCGGCGCCGCCCACGCCTCCGGCTTCGTCAACGCGGTGCTGCGCCGCGCCGCGCGCGAGCGGCCCGAGCTGACCGCCGCCCTGCTCGAGGACGACTCGACCGCGGCGCAGGCGGCGACCGCCCACTCGTCGCCGGCCTGGCTGGCCCGGATGTGGTGGGAGGAGCTGGGGCCGGAGGCGGCCCGCTCGCTGCTCGCCGCCTGCAACGAGCCGGCCGAGGTGGCGTTCCGCGTCAACACGCTGCGCGCGAGCCGCGAGGAGGCGCTGGCGCGGCTGCGCGAGGCCGGGGTCGAGGCGCGGGCGCCGGAGGCAGCCTGGCCGCTGGCGCCGCCGGAGTCGGTCGTCGTCTCGGGGCCGGTCGGGGAGGCCGGCGCGGCGCTGGTCGCCGAGGGGCTGCTCACCCCGCAGAGCCGCGGCTCGGCAGCCGTGGTCGAGGTCCTCGACCCCCGACCGGGAGAGCAGGTGCTCGACCTCTGCGCCGGCCCGGGGATCAAGACCGGGCAGATCGCGGCGCGGATGGGCGACCGCGGCGAGGTGATCTCGGTCGAGCTCGACGCCGAGCGGGCGGGGGAGACCGCCGAGCAGGCGCGCCGCCTCGGCCTCCGCAGCCTCACCGTGATCGAGGCCGACGCGAGGAGCGGCGAGATGGCGCGCGGCTTCGACCGCGTCCTGCTCGACGCGCCCTGCTCGGACCTCGGCGCCCTCGCCTCGCGTCCCGACGCCCGCTGGCGCAAGTCGCCGCGGACGATCGAGCGGCTCGCCGAGGTCCAGGCGGCGGCGTTGCTTGCGGCGGCGCGGGTGCTGCGGCCGGGCGGCGTGCTCGTCTATGCGACCTGCACGATCTCGCGCCGCGAGAACGAGGACCGGGTGGCGGCGCTGCTCGCCGCGGCCGAGGCGGGGGAGGCCCCGCCGCTGGAGCTGGAGAACCTCGGCGCCCGCGCGCCCGGGCTCGCCTCGGCGGTCGAGCCGCGCTGCCTGCAGCTGCGACCCGACCGCGATCGCACCACCGGGTTCTTCATCGCCCGGCTGAACCGCCATGATTGAGGGATGACCGAGTCCGGGGATGCCGGAGCCACCGGCGGCAGCCCTCTTGGCCGGGCTCCCTGCCCGAGCTGCGGCGAGCCGTGGCTGCGCCCGACGCAGCTGCCCGGGCGGCTGCGCTGCGTCAACTGCCTCAGCCGCTTCGAGCTGGTCTCCCAGTGCCCGAACTGCGGCACCCACCAGACGATCGCCCGCATGAGCCACACCGAGGACATGCACTGCCAGTCATGCGGCGCGTCGATGCTGCGCCCCGCCTGAGCCGTCGCCCCGATCGACTAGGTTGACCGCCATGAGCGAGCGGATGAGCGAGCTGATCGCCTCGCCCCGGGTGGCGCCGTCGGTCCTCTCGGCCGACTTCGCCCGGCTCGGCTCGCAGGTCGCCGAGGTGATGGACGCCGGCGCCCGGCTGATCCACTTCGACGTGATGGACGGCCACTTCGTCCCCCAGATCACGGTCGGCCCGCTGGTCGCGGCCTCGATCGCCGACCAGGTCCACGCGGCCGGCGGCGCCCTCGACGTACACCTGATGATCGAGGCGCCCGAGCGCCACATCGCCGAGTTCGCCAAAGCGGGAGCCGACTCGATCACCTTCCACGAGGAGGCGACCCCGCACGCCAACCGCACCCTCGACGCGATCCGCGAGCTCGGCTGCCTGGCGGGAGTGGCGATCAACCCCGGCACCCCGGTCGAGGCCGTGAGCGAGCTGCGCGGCTACGCCGACCTCGTGCTGTGCATGACCGTCAACCCGGGCTGGGGCGGCCAGGCCTTCATCGAGGGCTCCCCGGACAAGGTCGAACGCCTCCGCCCCCTCGTCGGCGACGCCGCGATCGAGATCGACGGCGGCGTCGACACCGCCACCGCCGGCCCGATGGCCGCCGCCGGCGCCCACCTCTTCGTAGCCGGCTCCGCCGTGTTCGGCGCGCCGGACCCCGCCGCGGCCTACGCCGAGATAGCCGCCGCCGCGGGCGCTGCCTGAACCGCCAGAGGCGGTCGAACGCGCCGTCGCCGGGAATATCCCACCGATTGGCCCTTGGTGAGGCCGGCGCCGCTGCCTATTTCGCTGAGTCACGAACTCGATGCCACCAGCGCCATGGCAGCGCCGACGAAAAGCACGACCGCAAGCAGAAAGGCAATGAGTGCTCCGGCGCCGATGCCCGCGACCGCGAGGATGATCCCGGTCAGCAGCGCCCCCACTGCGAGCATTGCGCGTCGAAACGCCTTCCCGGTACGGCTCCGGATCTGCACGAGCGCGCGAGCGGTGAGCGTGGCGGTCGTCTTCGCCGCCTTCGTCGCCGTTTCTTCCGCGATCACCCGGGTCGGGGTCGAGAGGCCATGGAAGGCGGCATCGACCTCAGTGCGGGTTCGCGCCGCGTGCACCTGGTCCTTGGCCCTCGCGCACTCCTCCGGCTCCATTCGGCCTTCGCTGTAGGCCTTCTCGAGGAGATGGATGGCGTCCTGGCGGTCCTGGCTGGAGATCCGGCGCTCAATCGAGGGCGGGCGGGCGGGAAGCGCGGGAAGGTCGACAAACAGCTGTGCGATCTCATCCGGCGTCCTGGATGCTTCCGCGACCGAGATACGCTCCTCGGCCTCCTGCTTTTCCAGCTGCCCCATCGACTCATGTACCCGAAGACGACGGATCGCGTCCGCGCGATCGGCGTCGGAAACGCGAAGGTCGCCAGCCTTGAGTTTGTGGCTCCTGGCTTCCGGGCTTCTGGCTCGGTCGAACATCCGCCGTACCCTAACGCTGTCGCTCCGTCCTACGATGCCGGCCAGCCATGAGCCCGCTTCCCTACGTGCGAGCCCAAGCGGTCGCCCTGGCCGTGCTGCTGATCGCCTCTGGCGTCCTCGGCGCCTCACTGCTCGCCCTTCTCTGCGCTCTCGGCAGTGTCGCGGGAGCGGCATTGCTGAACCTGCGGTACCGGCACGATGTCGCGGTCACCGGCGCGACGATTCCTCCTCACCGCGCCCGGCTCGACGATGTGGTTTCCGGCGACGCGGTGGCTGCGCTCGGTTCGGCGACGTTGCTGGTCGTCGTTTCCCTGGCGTTCGGCGTCAGCCCGGGCAGCGACGCCGCCGCGACGGCGCGAGTCGCGATCGGTTTCCTGGCGATCGCCACTGCGGCGATCTATCTCTCGAGCCTGGTCGACTGGTACGTGATCCTGCCGCGAGTGAGCGGTCAGCTCGGGGCGAGGCCGTGCCGGGATCGCGACCCCCGCTTTCCCTTCCCGCACAGCTGGAAGGAGGTGACGCGCTGGTGGTACATCCATCGCATTGTCGCGACCGTTGCATTCCGCTTTCTGCTCGCCGCTGCAATAGCGGCGGTGCTCGGCCAGTTCATCGGCGCCGGCGAGGAAGCGAGGATCATCGCCGGCCTCGTTCTCGGCGTCTTCGCGACCTACTTCTCGACGCTCAGCTCGGCCGTCTTCCAAGGTGCCCAGCCGAGGATCCTGGTCGGAGAGACGGTGATTGTCAGACCGCGCCCGCGACGGCAGTGGTGGCCACCCTTCTTAAAGGTGTACCCACCCGACCTCGACAGCCGCCAGTACGTGGTCGACGTCTCCCTGGAGGGCATTCACATGACCGCGGCGGCTCCACGGGAGCAGCTGGATCTGCCCGATCCGAGGTTCGTCCGCGAGGTCGACCGCTTGCCCCTCGTCAACCACGACTCGGCACGCCTGTCCCCCCGGGAGTTCTCAGGCTGCGCCCATCGATGCTCGGGGATCAACTGGTACTGCATCAAGAACCCACGCTGCTTCGAGGCCAAGTAGCGGTTCCGGTCTGGGATGCAGCGACGCGGCCTGGCCGGGGCTGCCCCTAGTCTGCCGCTGGGATGAAGGCTCAGATGGCGGTTTGCCTGGCCACGGCGGCCCTCTTCGCGGGGTGTGGTCGCAGCTCCGCCGAGCCGTTCCGGGCGCAGGTTCGGTTCGCCCACGTCGGCCACACCACGATCGCCTGGTACCAGCGCGGTCAGGGGTCGCCGCTGGTGATGCTGATGGGCACCGGCTCGACGATGGCCGAATGGGACCCGGCCCTGCTGCGGCTGCTGGCCCGCGACCATCGCCTGATCCTCTTCGACTACCCGGGGCTGGGACTGTCGGGGCCGTGGCACGGGCGCTCCTTCGACTCGCTCGCCGACACGACCGCGGGCCTGATGAAGGCGATCGATCTGCCCGAGGCCGACGTCCTCGGCTGGTCGATGGGCGGCTTCGTCGCCCAGCGCCTCGCGATCGACCATCCAGGGCGCGTCTCACATCTGATCCTGGCCGGGACTAACCCCGGCGGCAGCCGAACCGTGCTCGGCACGAGGAGGGCCCAGGAAATCGACAGCAGGCCCAACCCCACCGACGCGGAAATCCTCCACGAGCTCTACCCGCCCGACCGCCAGGATGAGGGCCGGCGCTTCCTGCGCCGCCTCGAAAGCGCCAGCCGCAGCGGCGAGATCCCCGACGACTTCCACGTCCCAGCCGCGACCACTCAGACCCAGGTGGCGGCCGAGGATCCCTGGCTGCGCAGCAATCGCAACTACCGTCAACTGGCCACGATCACGGCGCCCGTCCTGGCCGCCGCCGGCGCGGAGGACCCCGTGGTGCCGGCGGTAAACCTGCGCCGAATCGCCGCCCGTGTCCCGAGCTCCCAGCTCGCAGTCCTCCCGGGCGCCCACGCCTTCCTCTTCGAGTCACGCCGCCGGTTCACGCGGGTCGCGGACCGGTTCCTCGCCCGCTGAGCCGATGAGAAGGCTTGCCAGGCCTGCCGCGTGATGCGGCAGCCTGGGGAGGTTGGGACAATCGGACCGCGATGAGGCCGGGGAGACGCGCCTCCAACCTGGTCCGGCCCCGGCGAGGGCGAGCACCTCTGGTTCCTTGGGACCCTGGCGACGATCCGGATCCCGGGAGAGGCGGTGGATGAGCGTTTCGCCCTGATCGAGCTCCTCTTCCCCCGCGACGCCTCCCCGCCCCTGCACACTCATCCCCGGGACGAGAGCCGGTGACCGGGGAGTTGCGTGGCGTGGTTAGTGCCCAGCTTGAGAGGTTGCAACAGCCCGATTTGAGATCCACCCGGGGGAAGGGGTGGTACGCCTTTCGCCAAGCACACCGTGGCCAGCGCGGATTTCAGCGGCGGCTCATTGCGTGTCTCGAGCGGATAGCCTGCCTGCTCGACAAATGACCTACCGATATCTGGCGGGGTCCGATGGGTACGCTGGGAGGCGCGCGTGGACGAAATGGATGTGCCGGAGCTGTTGGCCGATGACCAGCACGCGATTGATGGAGAGACGTTAAACGCCCTGCGGCGTGACGCGAAGCGGTACACGGTAGGCGGTCGCTGGCTGTTCACGATCGCAATAGCTGTCGGAATCGCGCTTCTTGCGGTGTTCTATCACCTGACTGGGGTATACGTGGATGATCTGAACAACGCAAAGGATCCTCAGTTCATGCTTCCTCTGCTTCTCCTCCGCGGGACCCTGTTTGGGGGCCTTTCAGTCGGCTTTCTATATGGCATATTCACTGTTGGCAATGCTTACATCGACCAGGCCACCCGCTTTCGGAAGCGGCTCTACAGCGCTCACATGCTGAACTACGCTTTCCGGACCTTCCGCAATGAGATAAAGGAGGGTGGAAAAGTGAACGTGGAGGACCTCGTTCGCCTATTCGCTGCCTGGAACGCAAACGTCGATTCCGCCTTTTCCCATGTCGCATTTCAGAAACGCTCAAAGAACCTGGTGATCGAGGGGGCGAACCAAAGATTTGCGGTGGAGGATCCACCTCGGGGTCCCGACGAGTAGACGGATCGGAGGGAGGCAGGGAGTCTCCGTCGACAAGTCACCCCCTTGCGATCAGCGCTCCCGTCACCTCCTGCCACCAGGCCTTCCCCGCCGGGTCGACGCCCGGGCGCTCGGCTCTGCGCTCGCACCAGTCGGCGAGGGCTCGGCGGCCGCCGATTGCCACAACCCCCGCGCCGGTCACCGCGTAGCGGCCGTCGGCCAGGGCCATCATCGCGCCGGGGTTGTCGCGGCGGCTGCGGAGGATCCCCAGCACCGGGATCCCGTCGATCTGGCTCGGCGCCGCTGGGTCCTCGCCCTCTCGCGAGGGACGTACCGTGAACACCTGCGAGGCGGCGCGGCGTGGGAGCGGGGGTGGGGGCGGCTTGCCGATCGGGCCCTTGGCCCAGGTCTCCGTCAGCGCCTCCACCTCGTCGCGCAGCTCGCTCCGCACCAGCACGTGCAGCTCGTCGCCCTCGCGCAGCTCGGTCGAGCCGCGCGGCGGGATCGCCCGCCCCTCGCGGACGATCACGTTGACCAGGGCCTCGCGCGGCAGCTCCAGCTCGCGCACGGGATGGCCGGCCGCCGCCGCGCCGGGGGGCAGGCGGTAGGCGACGACGGCGCCGCCCATGCGGCCGATTCGCCCCGATTCCAGCAGTCGCCGCGGCAGCGCCGGCTCGTCGGTGGTCAGCCCGAGCCGCCGCGCCAGCGGCTCGAAGCTGGCGCCCTGGACCAGGGTCGAGCTGACGACGACGAAGAAGACGATCGCGAACAGCTGGTCGCCGCCGCTGACCCCGGCGACGACCGGGAAGGTGGCGAGCCAGATCGGCGTCGCCCCGCGCAACCCGGCCCAGCCGAGCATCAGCCGCTCGCGCGCGTCAAGCGGCGCCAGCGCCGTCGCCGCGAAGGTGGCGACGGGCCTGGCGAGCAGGATCAGGACCGCCGAGAGCGCCAGTCCTTCCAGCGCCACGTCGCCGAGGCTGCTGGGAAAGACGAGCAGGCCGAGGAGGATGAAGAGCGAGATCTGGGCGATCCATCCGAGCCCCTCGTGGAAGGCGACAATCGTGCGCCGGGCCGGGATGCCCGCCGACCCGAGGGCGAGGGCGGTGAGGTAGGTGGCCAGCAGCCCCGACCCGTGCGCGACCTCGGCCAGGCCGTAGGCGAGGCCGGCGATCGCCACCGTCGCCACCGGGTAGATCCCGTCGGTCGGCAGCCGGGCGGCGTTGAGGGCGGCGACCGCGATACGCCCCAGCGCCAGGCCGATCGCGATCCCGATGGCCAGTTTCAGCGCCAGCAGGCCCGCCATGTCGGCGAAGCCGAAGCCCGGCTTCTGGATCCATTCGATGAAGCCGATCACCAGCAGCAGCGCCACCGGGTCGTTCATCCCAGACTCGCCCTCGAGCGAGCGGGCGAGCCGCTTCTCCAGGTTCGAGTGGCGCAGCACGGCGAAGATCGCCGCCGAGTCGGTGGCGGCGATGGCGGCGCCGACCAGCATCCCTTCCAGCATGTCGAGGCCGAAGATCAGCTTCGCCGCGAGGCCGGCGAGGAGCGCGGTGAGGGCGGTGCCGAGCGTCGCCAGCGAGGCCGCGGTCCCCAGCACCGGCCGGATCTCCGACCAGCCGGCGGTCAGGCCACCCTCGAAGAGGATCAGCACCAGCGCGATCGTCCCCAGCGTGCGGGCAAGCTCGGCGTTGTCGAACTCGATTCCGCCGATGCCCTCGGACCCGGCCAGCATTCCCAGGCCGAGGAAGAGCAGCAGCCCCGGCACCCTGACGCGATTCGCGAGCAGGGTCCCGGCGATCCCCGCGGCGAGCAGGACGCCGGCGATCAGGATCAGCTGGGCATCGTGTTCCCCGATCGGCTGACCCTAATGAAAGGGCCCTTCACCAACAAAAGAATCGATTGAATCCTCAGACGTTCTCGTCGAGCATGCCGACCCGCACCTCCAACTCCTCGCCGGATCCCGGCGCCGGCACGTCCTCGGCGCGCTCGTGCGGATGGCGGTAGGCGAGGTAGAGCAGCGAGAGGAGGAGGCCGGCGGCGAGCAGGAAGCCGATCTCGACCCGGCGGAACTCGTCGCCGACGAGCGGCACGAAGTTCCAGGCGATGAACCCGGCCGCGCAGCCGATCCAGCGGACCGCGGCGCGGCGCACCTGGCCCTGGGCGATGCAGGCCTGGTTGACCGTCACCGAGGAGAGGTAGAGCCCCATCCCGACCGAGACCAGCAGCAGCCCGCCGCGGTCGTAGGTGAACTTCTTGCTGAAGAAGACCTGCATCAGGGTCGGGCCGCCGATCAGGACGACGACCACGACGAGGACGGTGAAGGCGGCGATTCCGAGCAGGACCATGCGCACGGTGCGGTGGAATTCGCGCTCGCTGTCGGGCGCGGTCGAGGTGTGGAGGCTGGTCAGGTGGGGGAGGATGCTGGTCGAGACCGACTGGAAGAGCTGCAGCGGCGCCCGCGCCAGCATCAGCACGTTGAAGATGAATCCGGCCGCCGCGGCGCCCTGCAGGCCGCGGACGATCAGCGGCCCGGCGTTGAGGAAGGCCTGTTCGCTGAACATGATCACCAGCACTGCCGCGGCGAAGCCGCCGCCGTGGGCGAGCGAGAACTCGCTCTCATCCGCCTCCGAAGGAGTCAGATTGCGATCGGAGACGGATGAGAGCGAACCAGCCGGCATGTCCTCCGCTTCGCGTCCGGGCATGCCGGGCGAGTCTTGAACCTGCTTTTTCGCTCTTCTCAGGAACGCGAACGGGACCACCAGCAGGCTCAGCGCCGGCGCAGCGGTGATCCCGATCGCGACCGCCGACTGGCCGCTGAGGATCCCGATCGCGACCATCGTCGCGAAGATCGTGCGGAAGCAGGATTCGGAGAGGATCAGGGCGACGAAGAGCCCGAAGCGCTGGTTGCCGGCGAGGAAGCCGCGGGCGAAGTAGCTGGCGGCGTAGAAGAGGACCGAGGTGAAGAAGACCCAGTAGAGCGCTTCGTTTCCTTCCAGCAGGTCGTGCTGGATCGGCCCCCGCAGCGCCAGCGCAACCACCGCGAAGAAGAGCGAGAGGCCGAGCTGGATCGTCGAGGCGACCCGCATCGGCTGCCCGACCGGCTCCCCTTTCACCCGGCGCTCGGAGATGTGCCGGGAGAGCAGCTGTTCGATCGGCCGGTAGAGGGTGGAGATGGTGATGAACACGGCCGACCAGAGCACCGTGATCTGCCCGTAGTCGGGCTTCGAGAGCACGTGCGAGGCGATCAGGAAGTAGGCGTAGGTGATCACGCCGGTGAGGCCGACGCCGACCGCGAGGAAGCTCGCCGTCTTGCCGTACTCGGCGGTCGCCGAGCCGCCCTTGCCGCTGCCGGCTGCCATCAGTCGGCGGCGCCGCGCTCGTAGTGGGAGGGAGGGACGTCGAGGGCCAGCTCGACCCTCCGCACCCGCTCGAAGACGCGCTGGGTCATCACCCGCTGCCCCGCCAGCAGGTCGCCGATCACCCCCAGCGCGAACAGCTGCACCGCGGCGATGAAGAGGACCGCGCCGAGGATCAGCGACTGGACGTGGCCGCTGGAGTCGCCGTTGAAGACCCAGTCGATCAGGAACGGCATCCAGGCGCCGAGCGCGAGCACCAGCACCACCAGGCCCGCGGTGGCGAAGACCCGCAGCGGCTCGTAGCGGGCGTAGATCCGCAGGATCGCCGGGCCGTTGCGGCGCACGTAGGCGCCGGTCGATCCGAAGAGGCGCGACTCGCGCGTCTGCGGGTTGGTGTCGATCCTCACCTCGTCGACCGCGACCAGCATCTTCCCCGCCTGGATCAGGCTCTCCAGCGTGTAGGTGAAGTTGTCGACGACGAGCAGCTGCAGCGCCGCCTCGCGGTTGTAGGCGCGGAAGCCGGAGGTGGTGTCGGTGATCTCGGTGCCGGAGAGCCGCCGCATCACCCAGCTGCCCCAGCGCTGCAGCGCCTTCTTCGCGCCCGAGAAGTGCTCGATCCGGGATACGTCCCGGTCGCCGACGACCATGTCGGCCTCGCCTGCGACGATCGGCGCGACCAGCTTGGCGACGTCGGCGCCCCTGTACTGGTTGTCGGCGTCGGTGTTGACGACGACGTCGGCTCCGAGCTTGAGGCAGGCGTCGAGGCCGGCCTGGAAGGCGGCGGCGAGGCCCTTGTTGTTGGTCAGCCGGACGACGTGCTCGACCCCCTGCTCGCGGGCGACCTCGACCGTGCGGTCGGTCGAGCCATCGTCGACGACCAGCAGCTCGACCTCGTCGACGCCGTCGACCCGGCGCGGCAGGTCGGCGATCGTCGCCGGCAGCGTCGCCTCCTCGTTGAGGCAGGGGATCTGGATGATCAGCTTCATGGGGTGGGCGGTCAGAGTATCCGCGGGCACGGCGCGAGTAGCGTCTTTGGCTGACCTAACAGCACCCGGTACGATTTGTTGATTGACGAGTCAATCGGTCACATGAATTCCCAGCTGACAGCCACGGACCGGACCCAGCTGCGACGGGCGCTGGAGCTGGCCGAGGGTGGGCGCGGTCGGGTGAGCCCCAATCCGTTGGTCGGGGCCGTGATCGTGCGGGACGGTGAGGTGGTTGGTGAGGGTTTCCATGCCGAGCTTGGCGGCCTGCATGCGGAGAGGGCAGCGCTTGAGGACTGCCGGCGGCGAGGGGAGGATCCGGCCGGGGCGACGATGTACGTGACGCTGGAGCCCTGCGCGCACCAGGGTCGTCAGCCGCCGTGCGTCGAGGCGATCCTCGAGGCGGAAATCGCCCGCGTCGCGATCGCCTCCGAGGACCCGAGCGAGAAGGCCAGCGGGCGCGGGCCCGGCATCCTCCGCGACGGCGGCGTCGAGGTCGTCTTCGCGGCCGGAGAGGAGGCCGCCGCGGCGCGCCGCCTCAACCAGCCCTTCCGCAAGCACGCCCGCACCGGCCTCCCGCTCGTAACTCTCAAGCTCGCGATGTCCCTCGACGGCCGCACCACCACCGCTCCCGGCGACAGCCCCTGGATCTCCGGCGAGGCCAGCCGCACCCTCGTCCACCGCTGGCGAGCCGAATCCGACGCGATTGCCGTAGGCATCGGCACGGTCCTAGCCGACGACCCCCTCCTCACCGCCCGCGACACCGACCTGCCCCGCCAGCCGACCCGCGTCGTCTTCGACTCTCATGCGCGCCTACCGCTCGACTCCCAGCTCCTCCAGACTCTCGACCAGTCGCCCGTCCTGGTAGTCGTCAGTCCCGATGCCGATTCGTCCCGCAACAGTGCTTTGCGGGATGCCGGCGCCGAGATAGTCGTCGCCAGTGGCGCCACCCCCGCGGACCGAGTCGCCTCCGCGCTCTCCGATCTCGGCCGCCGCAACATCACCAGCCTTTTCCTCGAGGGCGGTCGAACCCTGGCATCGGCCTTCATAGAGGCCGATCAGATCGATGAATCCCGCACCTTCATCGCCCCCGTCCTCCTCGGCGATTCCAAAAGGCGGGTTCCTCTCGCTATCCGAGAGGAAAACGCCTTTCGCGCCGTCGGGGAGGACACGTTGATCCGAGCGCGGTTCAAGGAGTGGTGATGTTCACCGGATTGGTTCAGGACATCGGCAGGGTCGAGTCGGTTGAGGGTGGCGCTGACGGCGCGAAGATCCAGATCGCCACGGAGCTGGCCGGCGAAATCGCCCCGGGGGACTCCATCGCCGTGAACGGGGCCTGCCTAACGGCGACGTCAGCCGAGGACGACGGCTTCGTGGCCGAGGCGATGAACCAGACGCTGGCGGTGACGACGCTCGGTGGTCTGGAGCCTGGCGGCAAGGTCAACCTCGAGCTGGCGATGCGCGCCTCGGACCGCCTCGGCGGGCACATCGTCCAGGGGCACGTCGACGGGATCGGGACCGTGGCGTCGGCGAGAGACGACGGCTTCGCCCGCCGCCTGCGTGTCGATCTCCCGCCCGAGCTGCTGCGCTACGTCGTCGACAAGGGATCGATAGCGCTCGACGGCGTCAGCCTCACGGTCGCCGATTTGGGCGATTCTTGGGCAGATGTTTCCCTGATCCCTGAGACGCTGGAGCGGACGAACCTGGGCGAGCTGGAGTCCGGGAGCGCCGTGAACGTCGAGTGTGACGTCTTGGCCAAGCACGTGGAGCGTTTGCTGGCACCATTCGCTGGAAAGGAGCGAGCGTGAGTCAGATGACGGAGGCCCAGGAGAAAGAGGATTCGGTCGCGACGGGGGAGAGCCCGTTCTCGACCATCGAGGAGGCGATCGAGGAGATCCGCCGCGGCCGCATGGTCGTCGTCTGCGACGGCGAAGACCGCGAGAACGAGGGCGACCTGGTGATGGCGGCGCAGTTCGCCACCCCCGAGGCGGTCAACTTCATGGCCAAGGAGGCGCGCGGGCTGATCTGCCTCGCGCTCACCGCCGAGCGCTGCGAACGGCTTGGCCTGAAGCTGATGGCGGCGAAGAACGAGGCGCCGCTGCAGACCGCCTTCACGGTCACGATCGAGGCCGCCGGGGGGGTCAGCACGGGGATCTCCGCCCACGACCGCGCCCACACGATCCAGGTCGCGATCGACCCCGAGTCGGGCCCCCGCGACATCGTCATCCCTGGCCACATGTTCCCGCTGCGCGCCAAGGAGGGCGGCGTGCTGGAGCGCACCGGCCACACCGAGGCCAGCGTCGACCTCGCCCGCCTCGCCGGCCTCACCCCGGCCGGGGTGATCTGCGAGGTGATGAACGACGACGGCACGATGGCCCGCGTCCCCGACCTGATCCCCTACTGCCGCAAGCACGGCCTGAAGATGATCACGGTGGCGGAGCTGATCGCCTACCGTCGCCGCACCGAGAAGCTGGTCGAGCGCGTCGTCTCGACCGCCCTGCCAACCAGCTTCGGCGACTTCACCGCGGTCGGCTACCGCTCCCTCGTCGACGACAAACACCACGTCGCGATGGTCAAGGGCGACGTCGACGGCGCCGAGGACGTGCTGGTCCGCGTCCACAGCGAGTGCCTCACCGGCGACGTCTTCCACAGCATGCGCTGCGACTGCGGCGAGCAGCTGGCGGCGGCGCTCTCGATGATCGAGAACGAGGGCCGGGGCGTCCTCCTCTACCTCTCCCAGGAGGGGCGCGGGATCGGCCTGCTCAACAAGCTGCGCGCCTACAAGCTGCAGGAGGAGGGGGCCGACACGGTCGAGGCCAACCTCAAGCTCGGCCTGCCGGCCGACCTGCGCGACTACGGGATCGGCGCCCAGATCCTCGGCGACCTCGGCCTGACCAGCATCCGCATCCTCACCAACAACCCGAAAAAGATCGTCGGCCTGGAGGGCTACGGCCTCTCGGTCACCGAGCAGGTGCCGATCGAATCGGCGCCCAACGCCCACAACGAGGCCTACCTGCGCGCCAAGCGCGACAAGATGGGCCACTCGCTGCACCACCAGGGCCTGGCGCTCGACGAGGAGATGATCCACGACGAGGAGGCGCGCGACGCGAAGGGCGCCGATGGCTGAGGCGGGGGCGTTCCTGGAGCAGTTCCGGGACGGCGAGAGGGCGGCGCTGGCGGGGCTGGAGTTCGGCGTCGTCGTCGGGCGCTTCTACGAGGACCTCGCGCAGCGGCTGCTGGCGGGCGCCCGCGCGGGATTCGATCTCGCCGGCGTCGCGCCCGAGGCGGTCCGCGAACACTCCGTCCCCGGCGCCTACGAGCTCCCGTTTGCGGCGAAGGCCTTCATCGAGGGGGTGCGGAGCAGGGGTGCGGAGCCGGGCGGCGTCGCCTGCCTCGGCGTCGTGATCCGCGGCGAGACCGACCACTACGACTTCGTCTGCGCCGAGGCCGCCCGCGGGATCCAACAGGTCCAACTCGAGACCGGCGTCCCCTGCGCCTTCGGCGTGATCACCTGCGACACGATGGAGCAGGCCCTCGCCCGCGCCGGCGGCGACAAGCGCGACCAGGGCCGCAACGCCGCCCTCACCGTGGCCCGGATGGCGCTGTTCAAAGCGGCGATCGACTCGCAGCGCTGACATCTCCGCGACCGCTACTTCGCGGGCAGCAGAGACACCTGGTACTTGGTCAGCTTGCGGTCGGCGGTGACGATCGTCAGCCCGTCGACGATGGCCTGCGCGACGAGTATTCGGTCGAACGGGTCGCGATGGTGAAGGGGCATCGTTTCGACTGGCTCGGTGTGGCGAAGGAGGATGGGAAGGAGCTCAAATCGCGCCCGTCTCAGCAGCAGCTCCAGGTCATCTGTGGGTTCCAACCCTTCGCGGGGCCCCTTGATCGCCAGCTCCCAAGGGCTGACCACGCTGACGAGGACGTCGTTTGCCGCGTCTTCGATTGCCTTTCGCGCGCGCACGGACAAGCGCCCTGGCTCCCTCAGCGCCCAGACCACAACGTGGGTGTCGAGGAGGAGCCTCAATCGCCAGTCCAGAGGTCATCGCCGCTCGGGAAGATCTCGCTTTCCTCGAAGAGCTGCTCGATTTCGCGGTCCATTGCCTCCCACTCGGCATCCGATGGCATCTTGACCTTTCCCTCCCAGCCACCGAGCTTCCGCTTGCCTGGTTTCGCCTGAGCGACCGGGACCAGCCTCGCCGCCGGCGTGCCGGCGCGCGTGATCACGATCTCCTCGCCCCTCTCCACCTGGGCGACCAGCTTCGACAGGTTCGTCTTCGCCTCGTGCATGTTCACCTGCTTCAGGTCCTCGGTGCCCATTTCTCTCCCCCCTCGGGTTCGACCGGTGTGAGCGCTCCCAGCATTAGTCCACTTAGCTAATTACGGATCAAGGTACCATCTCCGACCCGATGGCCAAGGTTTGCCACAGCTGCGGCAAGGGGCCGGCGTTCGGCCAGTCCCGGAGCCACTCGATGGTCGCGACCAAGCGGCGCTTCGAGCCGAACCTGCAGAAGGTGCGGATCCAGGAGAACGGACGCCCGCTGCGCGCCTACGTCTGCACGCGCTGCCTCAAGTCCAACAAGGTCATCAAGGCCGCTTAGCAGGATCCCGCGGCCGCTGGCCGTTCGTTGGAGTCCCGGTCGCTCCCTGAACCGGATGCCCGGGCGGGTCGTATCTCAGGGCCGATGCGCTCGCCCCGAACGGCCAGGACCGAACGACCGACACGACATCTTCTGGCGCGCCTGGCAGGCGCCGCCGCCGCTGTCGGAGCCCTCCTGGCCCTCCTGTCCCCGGCGGCCTCCGCGGGGACCTTCGAGGTCGAAATCTGCACCCCGCAGTCGCTCGGGCAGCCCGGCATCGTGATGCAGGAAGACCCGGGGACGGCCGGCATCGTCAACCGCGAATGCTCGACCCCTCCCGTCGGCGGCCTTCTTCAGGGCAGCGGCGGCTTCTCGAGGTTGACGGGCGGCGTGCGCTGGTCGCTCGACTCCGCCCCGAACACGACGATCCTGTTCCTCCGGGCCGTGCGCACCCTCAGCGAACCGTCGACCTGGGACAGCGGGCTGGTCTGGAACCTGGCCGCCGGACCGAACGAAGAAACGACGCTCGAGCATGCCGTGGCCGACGGCAGCCCGCTGCCCGCGAACGGCCCGGTGTTCTATGCGGTCGAATCGAGCTCGCTGACCAGCCACCTCTTCTGCCCGAAAGCCGAATGCGAAGGCAAGGCGCTGACGGTGCGACTCTCGGAACTGGTCGCCCGGATGGAGGACGACTTCGCGCCGGAACTGGCCGCGGCGCCGGGCGGGTCGCTGCTCGCCGGCGGGCCGCTGCGGGGGGCGAAGGCGATCACCTTCAACGCGGTCGACAAGGGCGCCGGCATCTCCGACCTGAAAGTCCTGCTCGACGGCACGGAGATCGTCTCCACGCTCCCCGACAACAACGGCGGCCGCTGCGCCAGGCCCTTCGTCTTCGTCGAGCCCTGCGTCCTCAGCCTCAGCGGCTCGATCCCGGTCGACACCGAAACGCTTCCCGACGGCCGCCACGAGGTCCGGCTGGCGGTCCTGGACCCCGCCAACAACCAGACGCTCTCGGCTCCGTTCAGCATCGTGATCCACAACGCCCCCAGCCTGACCCAGGCGCCGGCGCTCTCCGGCGCCGCGAAGGTCGGCGGCGAGCTGACCTCGACCGCGGGCGCCTGGGAAGGCGCGCCCACCTCGTTCGCCTACCAGTGGCTGCGCTGCCCGGCGAGCGTCACCGCCGCCGCCGCGGGGGCGCAGTGCACGCCGATCCCGGGCGCGACCGCGCCGCGCTACTCGCCCGCCGACGCCGACGTCTTCAAGCGCGACATCGCCCGGGTGACGGCGACGAACGCCCATGGCTCGGAATCCGCCTTCAGCAACCCGTCCGATGTCGTTCCCGACGCGGCTGGGCGCACCGCTCCGGACACGACCGCGCCGGTGCTGAGCGCGGTCTCGCTGTCCCGCGCCCGGTTCCGGGTCGGGAGGGCCGCCACGGCCCTCTCCGCGGCGGTGCGGCGGGTCGGGGCAGGGACCGTGCTGCGGTTCACGAGCAGCGAGGACGGACAGCTGTCGGTCGCGATCGAACGGGCGCTTCCCGGCAGGGTGGGCCCGAAGCGCACGTGCCAGCCCCTGCGCGGTCGGGCCCGCGGGCGTCGCTGCGCCATCTACCGGTCGGCCGGCGCGCTCAGCCGCGAGCTGCACGCGGGTCCCGGGCGCATCCCCTTCAGCGGCCGGATCGGCGCTAGGCGCCTCGCCCCAGGCCGCTACCGAATGACCCTCACCGCCAGCGACGCCGCCGGCAACGTCTCCGTCCCAGCGCGGCTGCCCTTCACCATCCTGCCGAACTGAAGACCTATCCCAATAGGGGTGGAACGTCTTGTACTTTTTCGCTGCAGGCGACCTCGGACGGCCCCCGGCGATCCACGAAAAAGTTAAGTGAAACCCCTATTGGGATAGGTCTTCACGCGCGCCGGCGCCGGTGGCCGCGGCCGCGCCTCGCTCAGATTTCCGACTCGCCGTACGCCGGCTCGCCCGACGGGTGCAGCTCGTGCTGGTCCTGCGGCTCGACGTGCAGGCGGGGGAGGACGCGGGACAGCCAGCCGGGCAGCCACCAGGCGCGGGCGCCGAGCAGCTGCATGATCGCGGGGACCAGGATCGTGCGGATGACCACCGCGTCGAGCAGGACCGCCGAGGCGAGGCCGAGGCCGAAGAGCTTGATCACCCGTTCGTCCCCGAGCATGAAGGAGGAGAAGACGGTGACCATGATCACCGCCGCGGCGGTGATCACGCGGCCGGTCAGGGCGAGGCCGCGGGTCACCGACTCGGTCGGCTCGTGCGTGTGCTCCCACTCCTCGTGGATCCGCGACATCAGGAAGACCTCGTAGTCCATCGAGAGCCCGAAGACGATCGCGAAGAGGAAGATCGGGAAGAACGAGATGATCGGGCCGGTGTTGTCGACCCCGATCAGGCTCGCGCCCCAGCCCCACTGGAAGACCGCGACGATGATCCCGAACGCGGCCCCGATCGAGAGCAGGTTCATCGCGACCGCCTTCAGCGGCACCAGGACCGAGCGGAAGACGGCCATCAGCAGCAGCGCCGAGAGGAGGACGACGACGCCGATGAACAGCGGCAGCTTTTCGGAGATCGCTTCGCCGAAGTCCTCGAAGACCGCGTTGACGCCGCCGACGTGGAGCTGGGCGCCGGTCCGCGCTTCGATCGGCGGGATCAGCGTGCCGCGGATGCGGTCGAGCAGGTCGGTCGTCCCGCTGCTCTGCGGCGAGGTCGTCGGGTAGACCTGGAAGACGCCGGTGTCTTCGGCCGGGTTGAGCGAGATCGGCGTCGCCCTCGCCACCCCTTCTTCGCCTTCCAGCTTCTTCTTCAGCTGCGCCAGCGCCCGGTCTTCGCCCTTTTCGGGCAGCGAGGCGACCATCACGAAGGGGCCGTTGAAGCCGGGGCCGAAGCCTTCGGCGAGCAGGTCGTAGGCCTGGCGGGTCGTTTTGCTCGTCGGTTCGGTGCCGGCGTCGTTGGTGCCGAGCCGCAGCGAGAGCGTCGGGACGCAGAGGATCAGCAGGAAGCCGCCGGAGAGCACCGCCGCCAGCACCGGACGGCGCTGGATCCGGCGGCTCCAGCGCAGCCACCAGCTGTTCTCGTCGATGCTCCTGGCGCCGCTGCCGAGGCCGGGGATGCGGAGCCGGTTGACCCAGTGGCCGGCGATCGTCAGCAGCGCCGGCAGCAGGGTCAGCGCCGCGATCATCGTGAACAGCACCGCCAGGGCGGCCGCCATCGCCACCCCGTAGAGGAAGCTGAGGCCGAGCAGGAACATGCCCAGCAGCGAGATGATCACCGTGATGCCGGCGAAGAGCACGGCGCGGCCGGCGGTGTTGACCGCTTTGATCGCCGCGTCCCGCTTCTCCAGGCCTTCGTCGAGCCCGTTGCGGAAGCGGGTGAGGATGAAGAGGGCGTAGTCGACGCCGACCCCTAACCCGATCATCGCCGCCAGCACGGGGGCGAAGTTGGCGGTGCTGAAGACGTGGGTGCCGAGGATGACCAGGCTGATTCCGACGCCGAGGGCGAACAGGGCGGTGAGGATCGGCAGCCCCATCGCCACGACCGAGCCGAAGGTCAGGAGCAGGATGACAATCGCCGCCAGCAGGCCGATCCCGAACGAGGAGTCCCCTTCTTCCTGGGTCGCTTCCTGGACCGGGGTCCCGCCGAGCTGGATGTCTAGGCCGCTGCTCGCGGGCGCCTGGGCGAGCGCGATGATTTCCTTGGTCTTGTCCTTGTCCAGCTTGTTGTCGAAGACGTTGAACTGGACCGTGGCGTAGGCGATCTTGCCGTTCCTGCTGATCGCCGCGCCGCCGCCCCTGTAGGGGCTGGAGACTTCGCTGACGTGCGGGAACTTCTCGATTTCCGCGAAGGCCGCCTCCATCTTCCGCTTCACGGCCGGCGACTCGACCCCGCCTTCGGCCTTGAAGGCGATCTGGATCGTGGTGCCGGACTGGGCCGGGAACCTGCTTTCCAGCAGGTCGTACGCTTCCTTGGAATCGGAGGCGGGCAGCTTGAATTCTTCGGAGAAGTCGGCTCCGACCGAGCCGGCGATCATCCCGATCCCCACCAGGGCGACGATCCAGGAGACGATCACGGTCTTGCGGTGGCCGGTGATCCAGGTGGCGCAGAAATGCATCGGCTCGCCACGCTAGCAACCGCGGAGAGCCTCCTCGCCCCGAAGCCGCGAACGCCTGCCGCCGTCGCGGCGGCCGGATAGATTTCCCGCAGATGCCCGATCCCTCGATCGCCCGCTTCAGGCGGGTAATCACCTCCGCATACGCCTCGCTGGAGGCCCGCCGCCAGGAGGTCAACGACCTCAACGTCTTCCCGGTCGCCGACGGCGACACCGGCGACAACATGGCGATGACCCTGCGGGCGGTGATGGAGGAGCTGGACCGCCTCGACGGCGCCGAGATCGACGAGATCGGCCGCACCCGCCTGGTCCAGGAGCTGGCGCGGGCGGCGCTGATGGGGGCGCGCGGCAACTCCGGCGTGATCCTCTCCCAGATCGTCCGCGGGGCCGCCGAGGAGCTGGCCAGCCGCCCCGGCGAGCTGGTCGACCCGGTGCTGGTCGCCGCCGCCTTCGCCCGCGCCGCCGAGGCCGCCTACGAGTCCGTTCGCGAGCCGGCCGAGGGGACGATGCTGACCGTCTTCCGCGAGATGGCCCACTCGCTGACCCGCCAGCTCGCCCACCTCGACGCCGAGAAGCAGCGACTCGGGCGGGAGGTCGGCGAGGAAGAGCAGGACGCGGTCCTCGCCGAGGTGCTTGAGCGGGCGATCGAGGACGGCGAGCGGGCGGTGGCCCGCACCCCCGAGCAGCTCGAGGTGCTGCGCGAGTCCGGCGTCGTCGACGCCGGCGGGCACGGGCTGGTGCTGATCCTCGCCGGCGTCGTCGCCGGCCTGCGCGGCGACGGGGCGGCGCTGCCCGAGGTGCCCCGCCACGAGGCGCCGCGGCGCAGCCTTCCCCACCACGAGGACAGCCGCTACCGTTACTGCACCAACTTCATCGTCTCCGGCAGCGGCCTCTCGACCCGCCGGTTCCTGCCCCGGCTGGAGGGGCTCGGCGACTCGGTGCTGGTGGTCGGCGACGAGGCGACGCTGAAGGTCCATGTCCACACCGACGAGCCGGAGGCGGCGGTGGCGCTGTTCGAGGGAGCGGGCGAGGTGACCAACCTCGACGTCGCCGACATGCGCAAGCAGATGGCCGAGCGCACCGCCCGCCTCGCCGGGGCTCGCACCGGCGCCCTGGCGGTCGCCGCCGGCGACGGCCTGGCGCGGCTGTTCGGCGAGCTGGGGGCGCACGTGGTGCCCGGCGGCGAGACGCTGAACCCGTCGACCTACGAGCTGCTGGCGGGGATCCACGGGGTCTCCTCCGAGGAAGTGCTGGTGCTGCCCAGCTCCTCCAACGTGGTGATGGCGGCCGAGCGCGCCTGCGAGCTCTCCGACAAGCCGGCGCGGGTGGTCGCCGCGACCTCCCAGCAGGCGAGCCTGCTGGCGCTGGTCGAGCTCGACCCCGAGGCCTCGGCGGAGGAGAACGCGGCGCGGCTCGAGTCGGCGCTCGCGGAGGTGGCCACGGGCGGGGTGGCGCCGGCCGCCCGCGACGACGCCCAGGGGCGCTTCCGCCAGGGCGACGCGGTCGGCTTCGCCGGAGGCGAGATCGTCGCCTGGGGCGGCGCCGGCTCGACCCTGGCGACGACGATCGAGCACCTGGCGACGGAGGCGGAGATCGTCACCGTGATCGCCGGCGAGGAGGCCCCGATCGCGCTCGAGGAGATCGACCCCCACGTCCCCGACGGGGTCGAGGTCGAGACCCACGAGGGGGGCCAGCCGAGCTGGTGGTGGCTGCTCGCGGCCCAGTAGGGCCCGCGCGTCCCAGGGCGGCCGTAGCCTTGCGCGATGCCGCGCGCCTTCGCCCGCAGGGAGCAGATGAGCTCCGCCGAGCTGCTTGACGCTTCCGTCCACTGGCCACGACCGAGCGTCCTGGACGTCTCGGTTCAGGCGCTCAAAGGCGTTGGCCCGAAGCTCGCGGAAGCGGCCGCGGAAGCTGGGATCCGGACAGTCGGAGATGTCCTCTACCGAGTCCCGCACCGCCATCGAGACCGCCAGGTGCGTCAACTTGCCACCCTTCAGCCCGGAGAGACTGGAACCGTCCTGGTCGAGGTGCTGGGCGCCCAACCCCGCCCCTTTCGCAAACGCCGCCTAACGATCGTCGGCGTCAAAGTTGGCGACGAATCGGGGCATGTCCGTGCCACCTGGTTCAACCAGCCCTGGGTGGCGGAGAAACTGGAGACGGGCGCCCGGCTCATCCTCACCGGCAAATTGACCGACCGAGGGTTTTCTGTCGCTGAATGGGAGCTCGTGGCTCCCGCGGGTGGCCCGATGAGGGAGGTCGAGGACGAAAACCTCGCCCGCAGGCCTCCCTCATCGGGACAGGACCCGCGGGCCGCCGCGCTCACTCCCGTCCACCCGGCCACCGAGAACCTGCGGCCGCAAAAGATCCGGGAGTGGGCGGAGCAGGCCGTCCGCTGGGCGCCCAACGCGATCGAGGGGCTGCCGGCGAAGCTGCGTGCCCGAAGGCGACTCGCGGGGGTTGGCGATGCGTTGAGGGCCGTCCACTTCCCGGAGTCCCCGGAGGACGTCGAGCAGGCCCGAGCTCGGCTGGCATTCGAAGAGCTGTTTCTGCATCAGGCTCTTCTGGCCACGCGGAAACGAACGCACCGTGCTGCTCGGCCGGCGCCGAGGTTCGGCAAGCCAGGTGAGCGGGTTGGGCGCTGGATCGATTCATTGCCCTTCGAGCCGACCGCCGACCAGCTCGCCGCCTTCGACGAGATCGACTCGGACCTCGACTCCGGCGAGCCGATGCAGCGGCTGCTGATGGGGGAGGTGGGCTCGGGCAAGACCGTCGTCGCCCTCTACGCGATGCTGCGGGCGCTCGAAGCCGGCTTCCAGGCGGCGCTGATGGCGCCGACCGAGACGCTCGCCGAGCAGCACGCGCTGACCCTCGGGCGGCTGCTCGCCGAGGAGGCGACGCCGTTCGCGCTGCTCACCGGCGCCACCCCGGGCTCGGTTCGCAGGCAAGCCCTGAACCAGCTCGCCAGCGGCGAGCTGGGACTCATCCTGGGCACCCACGCCCTGATCGAGCCGACAGTCGAGTTCGCCCGGCTCGGCCTCTGCGTGGTCGACGAGCAGCACCGCTTCGGGGTCGAGCAGCGCCGCGCCCTCGACTCCAAGGGCGTCGAGGGGATGGCGCCCCACGTCCTCCACATGACCGCGACGCCGATCCCGCGCACCCTCTCGCTGACCGCCTACGGCGACCTCGACGTCACCGCCCTGCACGAGCTGCCCGCCGGCCGGCAGCCGGTCGCCACCCGCCTGGTCGAGGAGGACGAGCGGCCCGGCGCCTACGAGTTCCTGCGGGCCCGCCTGCGCGAGGGCCGCCAGGCATATGTCGTCTGCCCGCTCGTCGCCGAGTCGGAGAAGCTGCGCGGGAGGGCGGCGGAGGCGGAGGCGGAGCGGCTGCGCGGCGGCGAGCTGCGCGAGTTCCGGGTGGGCGTCCTGCACGGCCAGATGCCCTCGGCCGAGAAGGCGGAGGCGATGCGCGCCTTCGCCGCCGGCGAGACCGACGTGCTGGTGGCGACGACGGTGATCGAGGTCGGGATCGACGTCGCCAACGCGACCGTGATCGTGATCGAGGGGGCCGAGCGCTTCGGCGTCTCCCAGCTCCACCAGCTGCGCGGCCGGGTGGGGCGGGGCGAGCACCCCTCGATCTGCCTGCTGTTCGCCGAAGAGGCGGGCGGGATGGCGCGGCGGCGGCTCAGGGCCGTGGCCGAGGAGGGCGACGGCTTCAAGCTCGCCGAGGTCGACCTCAGCCTGCGCGGCGAGGGGGAGATCCTGGGCACCCGCCAGCACGGCCTGCCGCGCTTCGCGGTCGCCGAGCTGCCGGAGGACGCGGCGACGCTGATCGAGGCCCGCAAGGAGGTGCAGGACCTGCTGCGCCGCCACGGCTCGCTGAACGACCCGGCATTGGGGCCGCTGCTCGACGCCGCCCACCGCCGCTTCGGCGCCGGCGCCACCGACCCGATACCCCTCTAGTCCATGTTCGATCCGAAAGCCCCCACCACCACCCCGCCCCCGGACGTGTCTGAGTTTCCCCACCGCATTTGTGGGCCAAGCTCAGACACCCCCTGGGGGGGATCTCGATGAGGGTGATCGCCGGAGAGCTGAAGGGCCAGCGGCTGGTCGCGCCGCGGGGCTGGAAGGTGCGGCCGACCTCCGATCGCGTGCGCGAGGCGATCTTCTCGACCCTCGGCGACCGGGTGGAGGGAGCGGCGGTGCTCGACCTCTATTGCGGCACCGGAGCGCTCGCGATCGAGGCGCTCTCGCGCGGCGCCGCTCGCGCCGTCCTCGTCGACCGCGACACCCGCCCGGCGCTCGGCAACGTCGAGCGGCTCGGCCTCGCGGAGAGGGCGGAGCTGGTCCGCGCCGACATCGGGCGCTGGCTGGCGCAGCGGGGGGAGGGGGACCCGGGGCCCCGCTTCGACCTCGTCTTCGTCGACGCCCCCTATAGACTCGCCGACCGCGTGGCGCAGGATCTCAGCACCCATCTGCCCCGACTGCTCGCCGCCGAGGGCCGGGCGGTCGTCGAGAGCGGCGCCCGCTCGCCGCTGCGGATCGACTCGCTGGAGCCGCTGCGCCAGCGCCGCTACGGCGCCGCCGACGTCTCCGTCTACGCGGGGGCGTCGGGGTGAGCGAGCGCAACGGAACCGTGGTCTGCCCGGGCAGTTACGACCCGGTCACCAACGGCCACGTCGACATCATCACCCGCACCTCGCAGGCCTTCGAGCGGGTCGTCGTCGGCGTCGTCAACAACCCGGTTCGCAAGCAGACGACCCTCTTCACCGCGGAGGAGCGCCGCGACTTCATCCGCGCGGCGACCGCCGAGCTCGCCAACGTCGAGGTGCAGATCTTCTCCAACCTGCTGGTCGAGTTCGCCCGCGACAACGGCGCCAAGGCGATCGTCAAGGGGCTGCGGGCGATCTCCGACTTCGAGTACGAGTTCGAGATGGCACAGCTCAACCGCAAGCTCGACGCCGGGATCGAGAGCATCTACATGATCGCCTCCCCCCAGTACAGCTTCCTCTCGTCGACCGGGGTGAAGGAGATGGCGACCTTCGGCGGCGACGTCTCCGACCTCGTCCCGCCGGCCGTCGCCACCGCGCTCGCCGAGCGCCTGGGCGACAGGTAGGCTTTTTACAAGTTCCAGCAGAGGTGGGCGCCGGCTTGCAAGAAGACCGCCCAACCAACCCCATCCGCCCAGAAAACCCCGCATACACGTAGGCTTACGACCTTCGAATGGACGTACTGGTCCTCATAGACAAGCTGGACGACGTCGTCCACAACGCCCGTCCCGTCCCCCTGACGGACCAGGTGCGTGTGGATCGCGAGGAGATCTACGACCTCCTCGACCAGATGCGCGCGACGATCCCCGAGGAGATCAAGCAGGCGCGCTGGATCGTCAAGGAGCGCCAGGAGATGCTGGCGGAGGCCAAACGCGAGGCGGAGCGGATCGTGCGCGAGGCGCGCGAGCAGCAGGCCAGGCTGATCTCCGAGGAGGAGGTCACTAAGCAGGCCGAGCGCGCCGCCGACGAGATCGTCGAGGACGCCCGCACCCGCGAGCGCGAAATCCGCCTCGGCGCCGAGGACTACGCCGACGAGATCCTCAACACGCTGGAAGTGAACCTGCAGAAGTTCCTCGCCGCCGTGCAGCGCGGCCGCGACCGGCTCGCCGGCCGCGACGAAGAGCCGGCTCCCGAGCTCGAGCAGCAGCAGTAGCGGCGCTGCCGGCCGAGGGGTCGCGCGCCCCTCAGTACGCGGCGCGCACGACCGCGAGGTCGCCGGACTGCCAGGCGATCTCGCCCCCCGACCACTCGACCGCCTTGGCGAGCTGGCCCGGGCCGAAGATGTCGCCGACCACGAGCGAGCGGGCCTGCTCGCGCACCCGGCGGAACATGGTCCGCTTGTTCTCGTCGTTCAGCTGGTTGACCGAGAGCACCGAGATCACCAGGTCCCAGGGCCCGTCCGGCAGCGGGTCCTCGATCCGGGCCAGCTGCACGTCGTCGTAGGTCTTGCGGGCGCGGAAGACCATGTCCGGGCTGGAGTCGAGGCCGACCACCCAGGCGTCGGGGAAGGCCTCGATCAGGCGCCGCGTCGTCTCCCCGGTCCCCATCCCCAGCTCCAGAACCCGGTCGGGCGGGAAGGGAATCGCGGCCACGGCCTGCTCCTGCAGCTCGTCGTAGCCGGGGATCTCGGTGCGGATCCGGTCCAGGTAGATGTCGGGAGTCCAGTCGAATTGACCCATCTCGTAACCTCGTCGGGAGGGTCATCGTAAGCCCGTACTCAGCGGAGGTTCGCTCATGTCCCACGCGCGCACGACGATCATCGACCTGTCGCGCCTCTCCCTCGCCCACGGCGAGGGCAGGCGATTGGAGCTCCCGGTCGAGCTGGAGCCGTTCGAGCTGGGCGGGCAGACATACGTTGCCGACCCGGGATCGCCGACGGCCCGCCTCGAGGTCTCGCGGCCGAGCGGCGGCTACGCCTTCCACCTCCGATTCCCGGTCCGGCTCGAGGGGCCGTGCATGCGCTGCCTCGAGCCCGCCGCGCTCGACGTCGAGGTCGAGGCGCGCGAGGTCGAGCAGGCGGCGACCGAAGAGGAGGAGCTGCGCAGCCCCTACGTCGCCGACGACGAGCTGGACCTCGGCCGCTGGGCGCACGACGCGGCCCTGCTCGCGCTGCCGACCCAATTGCTCTGCCGCCCCGACTGCGCCGGCCTCTGCCCGGTCTGCGGCGAGCCCCTCAACGACGCCGACCCCGCGGACCACGAGCACGACCAGGGGATCGATCCCCGCTGGGCGGCCCTGAACGACCTGAAGCTCGAGTAGCCGCGCAGGCCGGGCGCCCTGTTCGGCGTATGGCCGGCTAAAGCGCCCGGCGGCGTTCGACCGGCTACCATTCCGCCTCCGATGGCCGTCCCGAAGAAGAGAACCTCGAGCGCGCGGCGCGACAAGCGGCGCGCCAACCACAAGGCGGGCCAGGCGCGGCTCAACAACTGCCCGCGCTGCCACAGCCCGCGGCTGCCGCATCGCGTCTGCCCGACCTGCGGCACCTACGCGGGGCGCGAGGTGATCGCGCACAAGATCGCCGAGCCTTCGGCGACCCCCCCCGCCGACTCCGAGTAAGCGGTGGCGCCCGGGCGCGGGGTCACGGTCGCCCTCGACGGTTACGGGGCCGAGCAGGGCTTCGCGGCGCTCGCCGAGGGCGCCCGCCTCGCCGCCGCCGACGGCATCGGCGTGCGCGTCTTCGGCCCCGCGCGCGGGCTCGGCCTCGAGGGCGTCGCCGGGATTGACGTGGTGCCGACCTCGGAGTGGATCGCCAACGAGGAGGACCCGGTGCCCGCGGTGCGGGCGAAGCCCGAGGCCTCGGTCGTCCGCGCCGCCCGCGAGGTCGCCGAAGGCAGCGCCGCGGCGATGGTCAGCTGCGGCTCGACCGGGGCGACGATGGCGGCGGCGACCTTCGGCCTGCGGCGGCTCAAGGGCGTGCAGCGGCCGGCGCTGGCCGTCCAGCTGCCGATCCCCGGCAAGGCCGTCCTCTTCCTCGACGTCGGCGCCAACGTCGAGGCGCGCCCCCAGCACCTGGTCCAGTTCGCCTTCCTCGGCGCCGCCTTCAGCCAGGCGGTGCTCGAGGTCCCGGCGCCGGCCGTCGGCCTGCTCACCGTCGGCGAGGAGGCCGGCAAGGGGCGCGAGGAGGTGGTCGAGGCGCACCGCGTTCTCTCCGCCGCCCAGGGGATCGACTTCGCCGGCAACGTCGAGGGGCGCGACCTGCCCGCGGCGAAGGCCGACGTCGTCGTCACCGACGGCTTCACCGGCAACGTCGCCCTGAAGCTGATGGAGGGGACCGCGCGCGCCGTCGCCGCCGCGGTCGGCGACGCGGCCCGCTCCAACCCGCTCGCCGCCGCCGGCGGGCTGCTGCTGAGACCGGCGCTCGGCGGCCTGCGCCGCGAGCTGCATCCCGACACGACCGGCGGCGCGATCCTGCTCGGCCTGCGCGGGGTCGCGGTGGTCGGGCACGGCAGCTCCGGCGCCGAGGGCATCGCCAACGCGGTCCGGCTCGCCGCCCGCTGCGCCGAGGTCGACGCGGTCGGCCGCACCGCGGCGCTGCTGCGCGAAGCGGGCGCCGGCCGCGGCGCGCTCGCCGCCGGGGAGGGCGCGTGATAGGAAGTGAGCGGATGGATCGCGCCGAAGTGCTGAAGCTCGTCCGCGAGCACCTCGCCGAGGAGCTCGAGGTGGACGTGGAGCGGATCGACGAGGGGACCCGCTTCAAGGAGGACCTCGACGCCGACTCGCTCGACCTCTACGAGCTGGTGATGGAGCTGGAGGACCGCTACGGGGTCGCGGTCTCCGAGGAGCAGGCCTCGCGGATCGCGACGGTCGGCGACGCGGTCGGGTTCGTGCTCGAGCACGCGCCGGCCTGAGCGGGTGGAGGCGGGCGCCGATCCGTCCGTCCGCGCCCTCGCGGCGCTGGTCGAGGAGCTGCCCGAGGAGCTGCGCCGCCAGGCGCTCACCCACTCCTCCTGGACCGAGCGCCGCGTCGACTCCTTCGAGCGCCTCGCCTTCCTCGGCGACAGCGTGCTCGGCCTCTCGGTCGCCTCGCACCTGGTCGACCGCTTCCCCGAGATCGCCGCCGGCGGGCTGACCAAGGTCCACAACCAGGCGGTCCGCGGCGCCGCCTGCGCCGAGGTCGGGCGCCTGATCGGCGTCCCCGACATGCTGCGTGCCAACGAGCCGGAGGAGGCGATGGCGGCGATCCCCGCCGAGGTCCTGCTCGAAGGAGAGCGGCCGCTGCCGGAGGCGACCGAGGCTCTGATCGGCGCCTGCTACCTGGCCCACGGCTTCGAGCGCACCGCCGAGGCGACGGCCGCCGCCTTCGCGCCGCGGATCGAGCACGCCTTCGAGACCCGGCTCGACTTCAAGTCGGCGCTGCAGGAGCTGCTCGCGCAGCGCGGGGCGCGCGTAAGCTACGAGGTCGTCGAGGCGACCGGGCCGCCGCACCGGCGCACCTTCGCGGTCGCGGCGATCGTCGGCTCGGAGCGGGTCGGCGAGGGCGTCGGCCGCAGCAAGAAGGCGGCCGAGCAGGCCGCGGCCGAGCAGGCGCTGAAACGGCTCGACGGTTAGCGAGGCGGTCGCGTCCGACCCAACCGCGAGCCTAGGCGGTCCAGGAGCGAGGAGAGCATGTATCTGAGATCGATCACGATGAAGGGGTTCAAGTCCTTCCCCGAGCGGGTGAGCCTCGAGTTCTCGCCCGGGGTCAGCGTGATCGTCGGCCCCAACGGCTCCGGCAAGTCGAACATCACCGACGCGGTGCTCTGGGCGCTCGGCGAGCAGAGCCCGGGGGCGATCCGCGGCGCCTCGATGCAGGACGTGATCTCCGCCGGCGGCAAGGGGGTCGGCCAGCGCCGCGCCGCCGAGGTCGAGGTCGTGATCGACAACTCCGACGGCCGCGCCGCGACCGAGTTCTCCGAGATCGCCGTGCAGCGCCGCCTCGACCGCTCCGGCGAGGGGGTCTACCGGCTGAACGGCGCCCGCTGCCGGCTCGCCGACGTCACCGACGTCCTCTCCGACACGAACCTCGGCCGCGAGATGCACTCGGTGATCAGCCAGGGACGGGTGGAGACGATCGTCCACTCCAAGCCGCGCGAGCGCCGGCTGCTGGTCGAGGAGGCGGCGGGGCTGGGCAAGCACCGCAAGCGCCGCCGCCGCGCCGAGCTGAAGCTGCGCGCCGCCCGCGACAACCTCGACCGCGCGCTCGACGTCGAGCGCGAGGCACGCGCCCGGCTGCGGCCGCTGAAGCGCCAGGCGCAGGCGGCCGAGCTGGGGGCGAGGATCGAGCGCGAGGAGCTCGGCCTGCGCGCCCGCCTGGTCTCCGAGGAGCTGCGCTTCGGCGCCGACCGCGCCGCCGCCGCCGAGGAGGCGGCGAAGAAGGCGCGCGAGACCCGCGCCGGGCTCGAGCGGCGGCTGGAGGAGGTCGGCAGGCGCCGTCGCGAGGCGGAGGAGCGCTTCGCCGCCCGCGACCGCGAGCGCACCCAGTCCTGGGGCCTGCTGACGAAGCTGCGCGGCCAGCAGGAGCGGGTCGCCGTTCGCCTCGCCGGCCTCAGCGGCCGCGACACCGAGCTGGAGGCGCGGCTGGAGTCGCTGCGCGCCGAGCTCGGGCCGCTGACCCTCGACGTCGGAGCCGGCGGCGCTCCCGCCGAGCGGGCCCGCAAGCTGGAGGAGGAGCTGGCCGAGGTCGACGCCGGGCTCGGCGCCGCGGTCGACGGGCTCGCCCGCGCCCGCTCCGCCGAGCTCCCCGAGCCCGACCGCGAGGCGGCGCTCGGCGACGTCCGCGCCGGCGCCGAGCGGGCCGGTCGCCACGCCCGCCGCGCCGAGGGCCTGCTGGGCGAGCGCCATCGCGAGGCGCTGCGCGGGCGGCTCGCCGAGGGCGAGGAGCTGCTCGACGACCTGCGCGCGGCGCTGGGCGCGATCGAGGGGGTCGGGGCGGCGATCCGCGCCCGGGTGGAGCGGATCGAGGGCAAGGTGGTCGGCGGCGGGGACGACGGCGACGAGATCGCCGAGCAGCTGCGCGTCTGCTCCCGGCAGGAGTACGAGCTGCAGAGCGAGATGAAGGCGATCGCCGACGAGCTCACCAAGGCCGAGGTCGAGGCCGCTCACCTCGGCGACCGCCGCGCCGAGGCCGAGCGCGAGCTGGCGTCGATCGCCGAGCGGCTCGGCGAGGAGGCGCCGGCGGCGGAGCAGGCGCTGAGCGAGGAGGAGCGGGCCGAGATCGACCGGCGGCTCGAGCGGCTGGAGCGCCGCCGCGCCCAGATCGGGCCGGTCAACCCGCTCGCCGAGCGCGAATACGAGGAGGCGCGCGAGCACGTCGAGAGCCTGCAGGCCCAGCGCGAGGACACCGAGCGGGGGATGCGGGAGCTGGAGGCGCTGATCCGCGACATCGACGCGGAGATCGAGCGCGCCTTCGAGGAGACCTTCGAGGCGACCGCGAAGAACTTCGAGGAGATGGTCGAGCACCTCTTCCCCGGCGGGCGGGGGCGCCTGCGCCGGGTCAGCCTGCGCCCGATCCGCGACTCCGAGCGGCCGAGCGGCGAGCAGGAGGTCCCGAGCGAGGCCGAGGCCGAGGCCGAGCCGGAGCCGGAGGAGGAAGAGCGCGACGAGCTCGGGGTCGAGATCGAGGTCACCCCGGCCGGCAAGTCGACCCGCAAGCTCTCGCTGCTCTCCGGCGGCGAGAAGTCGCTGGTCGCGCTCGCCTTCGTCTTCGCCGTCTTCCTCGCCCGACCCTGCCCCTTCTACATCCTCGACGAGGTCGAGGCGGCGCTCGACGACGCCAACATCGACCGCTTCCTGCAGCTGATCCGGCGCTTCTCCGATCGCGCCCAGTTCGTCATCGTCACCCACCAGAAACGGACGATGGACGCCGCCGACGTCCTCTACGGAGTGACCATGGGCGGCGACGGCGTGACCAAAGTCGTCTCCCGGCGCCTGCCGCGCGACGTCGCAGAAGGCGAGGGCGAGGAACACGGCGGCGGCACGCTCTCCGCTGTCGCCTAGCGACGATCTGAGGCGACGCTCAGGGGCGTCCGGGTACCCTCGAATCGGAGGGTTTGGATGCCGCAGCGACACATGGACAGGTTGACTTCGTTCGATACGTCGTTCTTGGTCAACGAGCGGGCGAATGGGCATATGGCGATCGGGGCGGTGCTCGTCTGCGAGGGGGAGGCGCCGAGCCACGCCGATTTCCTCGCCCACGTGCGCAGTCGGCTGCACCTGCTGCCGCGGCTGCGCCAGCGGCTTGCCTTCCCGCCGCTGCGGATGGGCACGCCGTTCTGGGTCGACGACCCGGAGTTCGACATCGACGCCCACGTGCGCTCGGTCACCCTGCCGGCGCCCGGGACCACCGACCAGTTCCGCCGCCTCGCCGGCGAGGTGCTGGCGCCGCCGCTCGACCGCTCGCGCCCGCTCTGGGAGCTGTGGCTCGTCGACGGCTTCGAGGACGAGCGCTTCGGCGTCGTCTACAAGACCCACCACGCGCTCGCCGACGGGATCTCCGCGGTCGACATCGGCACCCTGCTCTTCGACCTCGAGCCGCGCCGCGAGCCGGTGCGGGAGGAGGCGCCGTGGAGCCCGCACCCCGCGCCCTCGCACCGCCGCCTGCTCGGCGAGGCCGCCCGCGGCATCGCCCGCACGCTGCGCCGCGCCGGGCGCTGGCTGGCGCGCGCGGCGCGCAGCCCGCGGCGGGCGGCGCGGCGCGCCGGCGACGGCGTCGCCGGCCTCTGGGAGGTCGCCTGGGCGCTGACCAAGCCGGCGCCGAAGGTCCCCTTCAACGTCGAGATCGGCTCGCGGCGGGCCTTCAGCTGGACCGCCGCCGGCCTCGAGGACTTCAAGCGGATCAAGAACGAGCTGGGGGGGACCGTCAACGACGTCTCGCTCGCGGTCTCCGCCGGGGCGCTGCGGCGCTGGCTCGAGGACCGCGACGTCACCACCGGCGAGCTCGAGCTGCGCGCCCTGGTCCCGGTCTCGATCCGGGCCGAGAACGAGCACGGCGAGCTCGGCAACCGGCTGACCGCGATGCGCGGCCCGCTTCCCGTCCACATCGCCGATCCGGTCGAGCGGCTGCGCGCGGTCTCGGCGGCGATGGACGCGCTGAAGGCCTCCAGGCAGCCGCTCGGCGCGCAGGCGATCTGGGGCGTCAACGACTGGTTCCGGGACTTCGCGCCGCCGATCCTGCTCGGCCCGACCGCCTCGATCAACTTCTCGACCCGGCTCTTCAACCTGCTGGTCACCAACTTCCCCGGCCCGCAGGTTCCGCTCTACGTGCTCGGCCGCGAGCTGCGCGGGGTCTACCCGGTCGGCTTCCTCGCCAAGCGCCACGCGATCGCGCTGGCGATCATCAGCTACAACGGCGCCGTCAACTTCGGCCTGATCGCCGACCCCGAGGCGATCCCCGACCTCGACCTCCTCGCCGGCTACCTCGAGGACTCGGTCGCCGAGCTGCTCGACGCGGTCGCGGCGCCGGCCGGATAGCGTTGCGGGCGTGCCGACCAGCTGGCAGGAGATCGTCGACCTGGGCGCCCGCAGCCCGGTGGCTACCGAGCAGCCGCCGGGTGAGGAGTCGCAGCGCCGCGGCGTCTTCCGGCGCCTGCGCGAGAGCCTCTCGAAAAGCCGCCAGGCGCTGGGAGAGGAGCTCTCGGCGAGCTTCTTCGACCGGATCGACGACGAGGCCTGGGAGCGGCTCGAGGAGGCGCTGATCCTCGCCGACGTCGGCGCGCCGACCACCGCCGCGGTGGTCGAGCGGCTCGAGCACGAGGTCGAGGCGGGCGCAATCCCGGCCGACGGCCCGGCGGTGCGCGAGCGGCTGATCGAGATCCTCGCCGAGGTGGCGGAGACCGGGCGGGCGCCGCTCGACCTCAGCGGCGAGCCGGCGGTGCTGATGATGGTCGGCGTCAACGGCACCGGCAAGACGACGACGATCGGCAAGGTCGCCTGGCACCTGAGCAGGGAGATGGGCCTCTCGGTGGTGCTCGCCGCCGCCGACACCTACCGCGCCGCCGCCGCCGAGCAGCTCGCCGAGTGGGCGCAGCGGGCCGGCGCCGAGCTGGTCCGGGGAGAGGCCGGCGCCGACCCGGGCGCGGTCGCCTACGACGCGATCTCCGCCGCCCGCGCCCGCGGCGCCGACGTGGTGATCGTCGACACCGCCGGGCGCCTCCACACCCAGGACAACCTGATGGAGGAGCTGGCCAAGGTGCGCCGCGTGATCGCCAAGCAGATCCCCGAGGCCCCGCACGAGACGCTGATCTCGATCGATGCCACCACCGGCCAGAACGGCCTCCGCCAGGCGAAGGTCTTCTCCGACGCGGTCGAGGTCGACGGCGTCGTCCTGACCAAGCTCGACGGCACCGCGAAGGGCGGGATCGCGCTGGCGATCGCCTCCGAGCTGGAGATCCCGGTGAAGCTGATCGGGATCGGCGAGACGCTCGAGGACCTGCGCCCGTTCGACCCCGCCGAGTACGCCGCCGCCCTGCTCGCCGAGTAGCGGGCGTCCCCGCCTGAACCCGGCGCCCACCGCGCCCGTAGTACCGGGTTGTCCGCGACGCGACCCGCTCGGAGGCCCAAGTTGAACGCTGAAGGTGCGCTGCCGCGCCCCGGCCGGCGCCGTTTCGCCTGGCTTCTCTCCGCGATCGCCCTTGCGCTCGGCTTGGCCGCGCTTTCGGCGCCGACGAGCCGGGCGGCAAGCTGCGAACTGAGGACGACGCCGCTCTTCGACGGCGGCGGCTACCTCTACGACTTCGGCGGCATGGCTCTCGCCTACGGAGCCCCGGTCGGCGGCGGCTCGCACGGGCCGGCGGAAACGCCTCCGGGACCGGTCGCGACCAAGGACGCCTGGAGGGAAGGGTGGGGCGACGTGCGCGTCTATCCGCCGGGCGCGAGCCTTCAGGCGCCGGCTCCGGAAACGCGGTACGCGGGCGCCGAAGACGGCTGCGCCTTCGCCCTCGGCGGCCAGGAAATCGCCTATCCGGTCGTCGCGATGCAGGGGCTCGAGGTCCAGCACCGCTGGTACGTCGACCCGGGCCCGCTCGGCGGGGCTCGCATCCTCACCGTCCTCCGCAATCCCGGCTCGGCCCCGGTCCCGGTCACCGTCGTCCAGGGGGACCCGGTCCAGGACGCGATGGGGCTCGGCTCGGGCGACCAGACCGTTTCCCGGGCCACCTCCGACGGGACCGGGGTCTTCTCCCCCGGCTCCAGCTGGGGGGTGACGAGCGACGAAAAGGGCCCGGGTGAAATGCCGGATCCCGTCCTTGCCCATGTCTGGGACGGGCCCGGGGGCGCGATGCGGGTCTCCGAGGTGGCGCTCGGGAGCTCGACCTTCCTGATTCGGGGACTCCTCTACTGGGACTGGAAGGTGACCGTGCCGCCCGGCGGAGCCTCCGCCTTCATCTCCTACGAGATCCAGGCCGCGGTCCCGGGGCGCGATCGGGCCACCGAGGTCAGCCAGGCGATGCGGGGAGCGGAAGCGCGCGAGGCCCAGTCCCCGGCCTCGCTCTACGCCGGCATGAGCGCCGAGGAGATCGCCGCGACGATGAACTGGGCCCGGCCGGCGCCGACGGCGTCGGTCGCCCCGGTGGGCCGGCCGAACGCGGCGACGCCGCTGCGGCTCGACGGCGGCGCCTCGTCCCCGGTCGAGGGCCTGCCGCAGTGTGCGGCCGGCCATTTCGCCTGGAAGGCGGACGACGGCGCGACCGGGTCCGAGCCCGTCTTCTCTCACCTCTTCGGTCCAGGCAGGCACAGCGCGACGCTGACCGTGAGCAACGACTGCGGCGGCTCGAAGACCGCCGAGACGACCTTCCGGGTCGCGAAGGGCCTGAGGCTGGGAGGGGTGAGGCTCAATCGCAAAGCGGGCACGGCGAGGCTGAAGGCGATCGCGCTCGGCCCCGGCCGGCTCACCCTGAGCGGCCGCGGCGTGAGGAAGCGGACCATGGCGGTGCGAAAGGCGGGCAGGCTCAGCCTCCTCGTGAAGCCAAGCGGAGCTGCGCTGCGGAAGCTCGCGAGGTCCGGCCGCGTCAAGGTCCGGGCGAAGGTCACGCTGAAGCCGGCGGGCGGCGCCCCCTCGACCGTCTCGAAGAAGATCGTCCTGAGGGCGCCGGTCCGGTAACCACCTCGGCGTTCGTCCTTTGTCGGGATATAGCCGACAAAGGACGAACGCCGAGCTCGTCGCTCTCGGACGCCCTGCCCTAACCTGGGCGGTCGTGTTCGACCAGCTCTCCGATCGCCTTCAGTCAACGCTGTCCGAGGTTCGCTCGCGGGGCAAGCTGAGCGAGGGTGACGTCGACGCGGCGATGCGGGAGATCCGCCTCGCCCTGCTCGAGGCCGACGTCAACTTCAAGGTCGTCAAAGCCTTCACCAAGACGCTGAAGGAGCGCTGCCTCGGCTCCGAGGTGCTGGAGAGCCTCGATCCCGGCCAGCAGGTGGTGAAGATCGTCGACGAGGAGCTGGCCGAGCTGATGGGCGGCTCCGGGCGGGAGCTGGCGATGGCGAGCAGCGGCCCGACCGTGGTCCTGATGGCGGGCCTGCAGGGCTCGGGCAAGACGACCGCCTGCGCGAAGCTGGCCCTCCACTTCGGGAAAGAGGGCAAGGACGTCGCCCTCGCCGCCTGCGACGTCTACCGGCCCGCCGCGGTCGAGCAGCTGGTCACCGTCGGCGAGCGCGCCGGCGCCCACGTCTACGAGCGGGGGACCGACGCCGACCCGGTCGACATCGCCGGCTGGGCTCTGGAGCAGGCCCAGACCGAGCGCCGCGACGTCCTCATCGTCGACACCGCCGGCCGCCTCCACATCGACCAGGACCTGATGGCCGAGCTGGCGCGGATCCGCAAGAAGACCAGGCCGCACGACGTCCTCCTCGTGGTCGACGCGATGACCGGCCAGGACGCCGTCGCGGTCGCCGAGTCCTTCGCCGAGGCGGCCGAGTTCGACGGCGTGGTGATGACCAAGCTCGACGGCGACGCCCGCGGCGGCGCCGCGCTCTCGGTCAAGGCGGTGACCGGGAAGCCGATCCTCTTCGCCTCGACCGGCGAGAAGCTGGAGGACTTCGACAAGTTCCACCCCGACCGGATGGCCTCGCGCATCCTCGGCATGGGGGACGTCCTCAGCCTGATCGAGAAGGCCGAGGAGCAGGTCGACGAGCGGGCGGCCCGCGAGATGCAGGAGAAGCTGCGGCGCGACCAGTTCACGCTCGAGGACTTCCTCCAGCAGATGCGCCAGGTGCGCAGGATGGGGCCGCTAAGCGGCATCCTCGGAATGCTGCCGGGAATGGGGGCGATGAAGGAGCTGAAGAACGCGGACATCGACGAGGGCGAGCTGGACCGGCTCGAGGCGATCATCCTCTCGATGACGCCGCAGGAGCGGGCCAACCCGGCGATCATCAACGGCTCGCGCCGCAAACGGATCGCCAACGGCTCCGGGACGCGGGTCCAGCACGTCAACCAGCTGGTCAAGCAGTTCGACCAGATGCGCAAGATGATGCGCTCGATGGCCTCCGGGAAGATGCCCGACATGCAGCAGCTGGCGCAGATGAGCGGCGGCGCTCCGCGACCGAAGATCCGCCGCCGCTAGCGAAAGCCTGTACCCTCTCCGATCCGAATGGCAGTCCGCATACGACTAAGACGAGTGGGTTCGAAGAAGAACCCGATCTGGCGCATCGTCGTCGCCGACAAGCGCTCCCCGCGCGACGGCCGCACGATCGAGACGATCGGCCAGTACAACCCGCAGACCGAGCCCTCGACGATCGAGCTCGACGAGGAGCGCGCGCGCCACTGGCTCGACCACGGCGCCCAGCCGTCGGAGACGGTCGCCGGCCTGCTGCGCACCAAGGGCATCGCCGCCTCCGGCAGCTAGATGACCGAGCTGATCGAGTTCCTCGTCAGGGCCCTGGTCGAGGACCCCGGGGCCGTGGTGGTCGAGGAGATGGAAGAGGACGGCGACCTCGTCTACGAGGTGACCGTGGCCGAGGACGACCTCGGGCGGGTGATCGGCAAAGGCGGCCGGGTCGCCAATGCGATCAGGACGATTGCCAAGGCGGCGGCCGTGCGGATAGACCGTCGGGTGATCGTCGACATCCTCGACTGAGCGGGTCCCGTGCGACTCGACATATTCACCCTGTTCCCGGAGGCATTCGACTGGTTTCGGACGCAGCGGTCGGTGCAGAACGCGATCGGCGAGGGGAACGAGCTGCGGTTTTTCGATTATCGGGCTACTACGCCTTTGAAAGCTGGGCAGGTGGACGATTCGCCCTATGGGGGCGGGGCGGGGATGGTGCTGCGGGTGGATGTGGTGGACGCGGCGCTCGAGGCTGCCTATGGGGAGGAGAGGCCGCGGATCGTGCTGCTGTCGCCGACCGGGCGGCTGCTCGACGACCCGATCGCCGACGAGCTGGTCCGCGAGCCGCACGTGGCGCTGCTCTGCGGGCGCTACGAGGGCTTCGACGACCGCATCCACCGGCACCTCGCCGACGACGAGCTCTCGATCGGCCGCTACGTGCTGGCCGGCGGCGAGCTGCCGGCGATGGTCGTCGCCGACGTCCTGATGCGCAAGCTGCCGGGGGCGCTCGGGCACGCCGAGAGCGCGGTCGAGGAGTCCTTCAGCCAGCAGCTCGAGGGCATGCCGGAGTACCCGCACTTCACCCGCCCCGCCTCCTACAGAGGCTGGGAGGTGCCGGAGGTGCTGGTCTCCGGCGACCACGAGAAGGTGCGCCGGTGGCGCCTCGAGCAGAGCCGCGCCCGCGGCGAGCAGTTCGATTCCTCCGCCGAGTAGCTACCATTGCCGCCACCGCGCGGCTCCGAACCCGGGTCCGGCGGTTTTTTCTCGCCGGAATGAGCAGCGTAATCGACAGCATCGAGCGTGATCAGCTGAGGAAGGGCCTGCCCTCCTTCAGCCCCGGCGACCGTGTGCGCGTCCATTTCCAGGTGATCGAGGGCAACCGCAAGCGGACCCAGGTCTTCGAGGGCGTCGTCCTGCGCAGGCAGGGCTCCGGCGCTCGCGAGACCTTCACCGTCCGCAAGCAGTCCTTCGGAGTCGGCGTCGAGCGGACCTTCCCGCTGCACTCGCCGAAGATCGAGAAGCTGGAGGTCGCGGCGCGCGGCGACGTGCGCCGGGCCAAGCTCTACTACCTGCGCGGCCGCGTCGGCAAGGCCGCCCGCGTCGCCGAGCGGCGCTGGGGGATCGACGAGGAGATGGTCTCCGCGCCGGTCGGGGCCGAGGCGGAGGCGGTCGACGCCGAGGGCGTGACGCAGGCCGCTGCCGATGCCGTCGAGGCGCCGCCGGAGGCTGAGGCCGAGGCCCCGCCCGAGGCCGAGCCCGAGGCGAGCGCGCCGGAGGCGGAGGAAGCGGCGGACACGGACGCCGAGGCGCCCGCGGCCGGGGAGACCGAGGACAGCCCAGCGTCAGAGGATGCCGAGGACGAGGCGCCGGCGGAGGCTGGCGACTCCGACGAGGGCTCCTCCTGAAACTCAACGTCCCGAAGCCGAAGACCCGCGGCGGGGGGCTGATCGAGCTCGTCGTCATCGTCGCGCTGGCGCTCGGCCTGGCGCTGGCGATCCAGGCCTGGGTGATCAAGCCCTACCAGATCCCCTCCGAATCGATGGAGCCCACCCTCGACGTCGGCCAGCGGGTGCTTGTCAACCGCTTCATCTACCACCTCCAAGACCCGGCGATCGGCGACATCGTCGTCTTCCACCCGCCGGCCGGCGCCGACAACGGCACCGAATGCGGGGTCGTGGCGAAACAGGGCGAAGCCTGCCCGCAGCCGACCAAGGCCGAGTCGAGCCAGAACTTCATCAAGCGGATAGTCGCCGGGCCCGGCGACAAGCTCTCGGTCAAGGAAGGGCACCCGGTGGTCAACGGGGTGGAGAAGAAGGACGAGCCCTACACGAACCCCTGCGGCGGCGGCGAGGCCTGCAACATGCCGAAGACGATCACCATCCCGCCCGACCACTACTTCATGATGGGCGACAACCGTGGCGCCAGCGACGACAGCCGCTTCTGGGGACCCGTACCGCGAAGCTGGATCATCGGCGAGGCCTTTGCCACCTACTGGCCCCCGGACCGGATCGGCTTCCTCTAAGGGGAAGACCCACCGGCGCAGGCTGGCGCGCAGCCGTCGCCTGTTCGCCTTCGATCGCGGCCTCGGGAGCCGCTTCGTCGCCGGCGCCGACGAGGCCGGGCGCGGCTGCCTCGCCGGGCCGCTGGTCGCGGCCGCCGTCCTGATCGACCACGAGCGGCTCTCCCACGCCGACCGGCGCGCCCTCGGCGGCCTGCACGACTCCAAGCAGATGACCGAGGAGCGGCGGCTGGAGATGCTCCCGAACGTGCTGCGGGCGGCGGAGCGGGTCTGCGTCGTGGTCCGCTCGGCGGCGGGGATCGACCGCCGCGGCCTCCACGTGACCAACATCGAAGCGCTCGCCCGCGCGCTGGAGGGGCTGCGGCCGGGGGCGGAGGTGACCTGCCTGGTCGACGGCTTCTCGCTGCCGCGCTGCGCGGTGCCGCACCGGGCGGTGATCGAGGGGGACGGGACCAGCGCCGCGATCGCCGCCGCCTCCGTGGTCGCCAAGGTGACCCGCGACCGCTACATGCGGTGCGCCGCCGAGCGCCATCCCGGCTGGGGGTTCGAGGAGCACGTCGGCTACTCGACCCCCGAGCACCGCGAGGCGATCGAGCGGATCGGGATCTCGCCGCTGCACCGGCGGTCGTTCCAGTCGGTGGCGTACGCGCAGCTCGAGCTGGGCTAGAAGGCGCCGCGGATGTGCTCGACGTCGACCGCGCGATCGGCGCGGTCGAGGGTGACGCCGATGGCGTCGAAGCGGATCTCGTCGTAGCGGGGAAGCTCGGGGCGCTCGGCCATCCAGGCGGTGGCTAGTTTGCGGACGCGGCGCTGCTTGCGGGCATCGACGGCGAGGATCGGGCGCTCCGGTCCGAAGGTGGCGCCCTCGCGACCGGCCTTGACCTCGACGAAGACGAGGGTGCGGCCGTCGAGCGCGACGACGTCGAGCTCGCCGTAGCGGGTGCGGGCGTTGCGCTCGACGATCGTCCAGCCCGCCGCGGCGAGGCGGCGGGCGACGAGCTGCTCGGCGAGGGCGCCTGTCCGGCGGCGGGCGGCGGTCATCGGGTCGCTAAGGGCGCGGACGGCACGAACTCTCCCCACACCCGTGGCAAAGAAATGACTTTGTGCGCACCACACGTTCGTTCTCGCTCCGTAGCGTCGGGCCCATGCTCGCCAGCGCCCGAACCTTCACCCTCGACGGCATCTCCGCCCGCCCTGTCCGGGTCGAGGTCGACGTCCACCGCGGCCTGCCCGGCTTCGCGATCGTCGGCCTGCCCGACGCCGCGGTGCGCGAGGCGCGGGAGCGGGTGCGCGCGGCGCTGGTCAACTGCGGCTTCGAATTCCCGCTGCGGCGGATCGTCGTCAACCTCGCCCCGGCCAGTCTGCGCAAGGCCGGGCCGGGAATGGACCTGGCGATCGCCGCGGCGCTGCTGAGCGCCTCGGGGCAGCTCGACTGGGAGGAGCTGCAGGGCGTCGCGCTCGCCGGCGAGCTCGCCCTCGACGGCTCGACGCGGCCGATTCACGGCGCCCTCGCGATCGCCGAGGCGGCGCGCGAGGAAGGGGCGGAGGCGGTGGTCCTGCCAGCGGAGAACGGGGCGGAGGCGGCGCTGGCGGAGGGGATCGATGTGGTGCCGCTGGACGGCCTCGGCCGCCTGCGCGCGCTGGCGGAGGGCGTTTGGGCTCCGCCGCGGCCGGAGCCGATGCCGCTGCTGGGCGACCCGCCCGCGGGCGCTCCCGACCTCGCCGACCTGCGCGGCCAGCCGCACCTGCGCTACGCGCTCGAGGTCGCCGCGGCGGGCGGACACAGCCTGCTGATGGTCGGCCCGCCGGGGGCCGGCAAGTCGCTCGCCGCGAGCCGCCTGCCCTCGATCCTGCCGCCGCTCGCATCGAACGAGGCGCTCGAGGTGGCGCGGATCGCCAGCGCCTGCGGCAGGCTGGGCGACGGCCTCGCGGGCGGGCGCCCGTTCCGGGCCCCGCACCACACGATCAGCCCGGCGGGGCTGATCGGCGGCGGGACCCCGCCGCGGCCGGGCGAGGCGACCCGGGCGCACCGGGGAATTCTTTTCCTGGACGAGCTCTGCGAGTTCCGCCGCGACGCCCTCGAGGCGCTGCGGGCGCCGCTGGAGGCGGGAAGGGTCGCGATCTCCCGCGCCGGCGGCAGGATCAGCCTGCCCTGCCGGTTCATGCTGGTCGCCGCCGCCAACCCGTGTCCCTGTGGCCGCGGCGAAGCCGACCCCGACTGCGCCTGCGCCCCGGTCGCCGTGCAGCGCTACCAGGGGAAGCTGAGCGGTGCTCTCGCCGACCGCATCGACATCCTTGCGGCGGTCCGCCAGCCGAGCGCCGCCGAGATCGGCGGCGCCCCGGGCGAGGCCTCGGCCGAGGTGCGGGAGCGAGTCCTCGCCGCCCGCGAGCGCCAGGAGCGCCGGCTCGGGCCGGGGCGCTGCAACGCCGAGATGACCCCGGCCGAGGCCCGCGAGTGCCCCCTCAGACCGGAGGCGGCGGGGCTGCTGGCGGAGCTCTACGCGAGGCGGCGACTGAGCGGCCGCGCCCACGACCGCAGCCTGCGCCTGGCGCGGACGATCGCCGACCTGGCCGGGGTCGAGACGGTCGGCCAGGAGCAGATGGCACAGGCCCTGCAGCTGCGGAGGCGGGACCATGGCTGAGCCCACCGCCTGCCCCGACTGCCTGCGCCGCTCCTGGCTGCTGGCCCTGCTCGGCCCCTACATCGAGCGGACGGCGACCGGAGCGCCCGGCTCGCGCTCGCCCGAACTGCTGCGGCTCTCGAACGAGGACCTGCTCGCGGTGACGGCGCCGAAGGTCGCCAAACAGCTGCTCGAGAGGGTGGGGGCGATCTCCGAGCGCCGCTTCGCCGAGGAGCTGCTCGCGGCGGAGTGCTGGGCCTGCTGCCGTCATGGCGAGCTCTACCCGGCGCCGCTGCGCGACGCCGCCGACGCCCCCTGGGCGCTGATCGGCCGCGGCGATCCGGGTCTCATCGACCGTCTCGACCCGCTCGCGGCCGTGACCGTGGTCGGCGCCCGCCGCGCCACCTCCTACGGGCGCGAGGTCGCCCGCGAGCTGGGGCGCGAGCTGGCGGCGGCCGGCATGGTCGTGGTCAGCGGCCTCGCCTTCGGGATCGACGCCTGCGCCCATCGCGGCGCGCTCGACGCGAGCGGACGGACGATCGCCGTGCTCGGCTGCGGAGCCGACACCGCTTACCCCGCCGCCCACCGCGCGCTCTGGCGGCAGGTCTGCGAGCAGGGCCTGGTGCTCTCGGAGCTGCCGCCCGGCGCCGCCCCCTGGCGCTGGACCTTCCCCGCCCGCAACCGGATCATGGCGGCGCTGGCCGGGATGACCGTCGTCGTCGAGGCGGCGGCCCGCTCCGGCTCGCTGATCACCGCCGACCTCGCCGCCGATCTCGGCCGCGACCTCGGCGCCGTGCCGGGCCCGGTGACCTCGCGCGCCTCGGCCGGGCCCAACAACCTGCTCGCCGGCGGGGCCTGCCTCGTCCGCGACGCCCAGGACGTGCTCGACGCGATGCTCGGTCCCGGCTCGGCGCGGGTCGAGCGCTCGGCTCCGTCGCTCGACCCGGGCCTCGCCGCGGTCCTGGCGGCGGTGGAGGCGGGCGAGGGCACCTGCGACGCGGTCGCGGCCGCGCTCGGCCTCGGCGGCGCCGAGGCGGCCGCCGCGCTGGCTCGCCTCGAGCTGCTCGGCTACGTCAGCTGCTCGGCGCTCGGCGCCTACACGCGGACCCTGGTGGGATCCGATGGTTGAAGCGCAGGCGATCTCGCCCGTTGCCGAGCGCTGCGCCAGGGGACGTGGGCTGAATGCATTTAGGCTGCGCCCCGTGAGCGCTCCATGCGTCCGCGCAGTCCTCTCGATCGCCGGCTCGGACTCCGGCGGCGGCGCCGGCATCCAGGCGGACCTGAAGGCGTTCGCGCGCTGCGGCGTGCACGGGATGACCGCGATCACCGCGATCACGGCGCAGAACACGGTCGGGGTGGAGCGGGTCGAAGCGGTGAGGCCGGAGATGATCGTCGCCCAGGTGAGGGCGGTCGCCTCCGATATCGGAGTCGACGCGGTGAAGATCGGGATGCTGGGCACGGCGGCTACGGTCGACGCGGTGGTCGAGGCGCTCGACCTGCTCGGCGACGCGCCGGTGGTGGTCGACCCGGTGATGGTCTCCGAGAGCGGCGCGGTCCTGCTCGACGACGAGGCTCGAGAGGCGCTGATCGACCGGCTGCTGCCGCTGGCGACCGTGGCCACGCCGAACATCCCCGAGGCCCGGGCGCTGACCGGGCTGGACGAGGAGGCTTCGCAGCGGCAGCTCGCCCGCGCGGTCGTTGGGCTCGGGCCGGAATGCGCGGTGGTCACCGGGGGGCACAGCGAGGAGCTGGTCGACGTCTTCTGCGTCGGCGACGAGGTGGGGCCGCCGATCCACGGGGAGCGGTATCCGGAGGGGGCCGCGCACGGCTCGGGATGCACCCACTCGGCCTCGCTGGCCGCGATGCTCGCCCTCGGCAGGAACCCGTACCGAGCCGCCGAGCGGGCGCGCGAGATCACCTCCGCGGCGGTGGGGCACGGGCTGCGCGGCATCGGGTCCGGGCCGGGGCCGGTGGACGTCTTCGGCCCGACCCGCCGCCGCTTCGGCGACACCGAGTCGACACCCCGGCTAGATTGAGCCCCATGAGCACGAACGGCAGCACCTCAACCAGGCTCCCGCGTCCCCGTTCGGCGACCGTCTTCGACGGCCCCGACCGCGCCCACGCCCGCGCCTACATGAAGGGGATCGGGTTCGACGACGAGGCGCTCAGCCGCCCCACGATCGGCATCGCCAACACCTGGACCGAGGCGATGCCCTGCAACTTCCACCTGCGCGGGCTCGCCGAGCACGTCAAAGAGGGCGTCCGCGCCGCCGGCGGCACGCCGATGGAGTTCAACACGGTCGCGATCTCCGACGGGGTGACGATGGGCACCCAGGGGATGAAGGCGTCGCTGGTCAGCCGCGAGGTGATCGCCGACTCGATCGAGCTGATGGTGCGCGGCTACCAGTTCGACGCGATCGTCGCGATCTGCGCCTGCGACAAGACGATCCCCGGCTGCGCGATGGCGCTGGCCCGCCTCGACATTCCCTCGGTGGTGCTCTACGGCGGCTCGATCGCCCCCGGCCACTGGCACGGCCGCGACGTCACCATCCTCGACATCTTCGAGGCGATCGGCTCCCACAACGCCGGCGATATGAGCGACGAGGAACTGAACGAGATGGAGAGCGTGGTCAGCCCCGGGGCCGGCGCCTGCGGCGGCCAGTTCACCGCCAACACGATGGCCTGCGCCTTCGAGGCGCTCGGGGTCAGCGCCGGGGGCTCGGCGATGGTCCCGGCCGAAGACGGCGAGAAGAGCACGGTCGCCGAGCGGATCGGCGAGCTGGTGATCCGGGTGCTGAGCGAGGACATCAGGCCGAGCCGGGTGATCACCCGCGACTCGCTCGAGAACGCGATCGCCTGCGTCTGCGCCTCCGGCGGCTCCACCAACGCCGTGCTGCACCTGATCGCGCTCGCCCACGAGCTCGGGATCGAGCTGACGATGGACGACTTCGAGCGGATCTCCCGCGCGACGCCGCTGTTCGCCGACCTCAAGCCGGGCGGCCGCTTCGTCGCCACCGACCTCTACGCGGCCGGTGGCGTGCCGGTGATCCTCAAGCGGCTCGCCGACGCCGGCATCCTCCACGGCGACGCGCTCACCGTCACCGGGCGGACGATCGGCGAGGAGGCGGCGGCGGCGACCGAGGCTCCCGGTCAGGAAGTCGTGCGGCCGCTCGACGATCCGCTGAAGCCCGAAGGGGGGCTGGCGATCCTCTACGGCAACCTCGCCCCCGAAGGCGCGGTGGTGAAGCTGGCCGGCACCGAGCGCCGCAGGCAGGTCGGGCCGGCGCGGGTGTTCGAGTCCGAGGAGGAATGCTTCCGCGCGGTCAAGGACCAGGGGATCGCCGCCGGCGACGTCGTCGTGATCCGCAACGAGGGCCCGGCCGGAGGCCCCGGGATGCGGGAGATGCTGCAGGTGACCGCGGCGATCGTGGGGGAGGGGCTGGGCGAGAGCGTCGCCCTGCTCACCGACGGGCGCTTCTCCGGCGCCACCCGCGGCCTGATGGTCGGCCACGTCGCCCCCGAGGCGGCGAAGGGCGGCCCGATCGCGGCGCTCCGCGACGGCGACGAGATCACCCTCGACGTCGACGCCCGCCGCCTCGACGTCGCCCTCTCCGACGAGGAGATCGCGGAGCGTGTCGCGGAGTACGAGAGCCCCGCGTCGCCCTTCGGCCGCGGCGTGATGGCGAAGTACGCGGAGACGGTCTCCTCCGCCTCGCGCGGCGCCGTCACCGGTTAGGCGAGGAACTCGTCCAGCAGGCGGTTGAAGCGGAGCGGCCGCTCCAGCTGGGGGACATGGCCGGTGCGCTCGAAGATCTCGAGGCGGGAGTGGGGGATGCGGCGGTGGTAGGAGATCGCCGCGGCGACGGGGATCACGTGGTCCTCGAGGCCGCCGAGGACGAGGGTCGGGACCTCGATCGCGGCGAGGCGCTCGCGGATGTCGTGGCGGATCAGCGCCTGCAGGGCGTCGTTGAAGCCGGGGCATTCGGCGCCGCCGAGCACCTGCTCCCAGAGCAGGTCGGGCCGCAGCCGGTTGGGGAACCGCATGAACGGCCCGAAGGCGAGAGCGCGGCTGCGCGGCCGGGCGACGATCGCCCTGCTCTGCCTCGAGAAGCCCGGCCCGAACTGCTTCCAGGCCCAGGCCGTCGCCGTCGCCCGCAGCTCCGGGTTCCAGGTGTTGAGGATGCCGGCGGCGCAGACCAGGACGAGGCGGTCGAAGCGCCCCGGAGCGGCGGTCACCGCCTCGACCGCGACGAAGCCGCCCATCGAGTTGCCGACCAGCGCCGCGCCCTCGATGCCGAGCTTCTCGCAGAAGTCGTGGAGCAGGCGCCCGAAGGCGGGCATGTCGATCTCCCAGCTCGGCATCGGGCTGGCGCCGAAGCCCGGCAGGTCGAGCGCGATCGCCCGGCGGCCGCGGCCGAAGTGGGGCAGGTTCTCCAGCCAGTTCTGCCAGCAGCCGGACAGACCGTGGACGAAGAGGACCGGCTCGCCCTCGCCGACCTCGACGTAGTTGACCGTGGCGCCGGGGAGCTCGACGCGGCGAAGGTGGCGGCGCCAGTCGATCGACGGCCACTCCGGCGCGGGGTTCCCGTAGTCCGCGCTGGAGGAGATGCGCCGCTCTGGCGACGCCTCAGGCATACCCCATGCGTTCGAGCACCGGGATCTCGCGGATCTGCAAACTCGAGCACGCCATCTGAGGAACCCTAATCCCGAGGGGAATCAAGTCGCACGTGGCTGTCCGCTTGGAGACCATATGGTGCCCGCGGTGAGAGGCGAGCTCGACCAAATTGTGAGCGATTTCGCGGGATTCAGGGATCGGCCCGAGTCGCCGTTCTACTGCGCCGAAGGCATGAGCCCCGTCGAGACCTGGGATCGATCGGTCGACGCGATGGCGGCGCTCTTGCTGGAGCTCCCGGCGATCGTTGGCATGCCGAGCTTTCGCTTCGACCCCGAGTTGCTTTGCCGCTGGCACGGGCGAATCTTCGGCGATCTCTTCCCCGAAGATGCGGGACGCCTGCGTTGGCGGAAGGAAGGCGAATGGGAGCATGTCTACTTCGGCGGCAATGTCGGGACCGTCCGAAGTCGCAGAACGAGGCAGTACCGGGGCGTCGATCCACAGAGGCTTCGTGGCCGTATCGAGGAGATCTGCCGGGAGTTCAGCGAGGCCCGGCGAGGCCTGATCGACGCGGAGCCAGGGACGAGCTCGATCGAGCAAGCCACCTACGCGGTTGCAAGGCTGTACTCCAAGCTGCTGCGCGCTCATCCCTGGGTTGACGGGAATCTCCGCGTCGCCTTTGTCGCATTGCACGCTGCGCTCCTCTCCCTCGACCTCCCTCGGGTGATGTTTCCCGATCTGGAGCTGCACGACGATCTGGTCGGAATCGCGTTCCGAGGCGACAACGAGCCGTATCGACAACTTGCCGAACACATTGCCAATGTCATTCATGAGCAATTTGGCAAGCGACCCAAGCGCTACGCTTAAGAGCGAAATGATTCGCTACAGCGACTACAGCGGCCCGCAGAACGACGTGGCTGTACGTGATGGCGAGGTTGTGCCATTCGATGAGGATGCTGCCCGGGCGATGGCGCAGCATGCTCACATGCTTGCGGCTGACGTTCCAGAGCAGGCTGTGGTGGCGAGTGCCAGCGATCAGCCCTCCGCCGCCCTGGCTTAACGAGCCAACTCAGGCATACCCCATGCGTTCGAGCACCGGGATCTCGCGGATCTGGGGCGGCTGCAGGTGGTCCCAGAGGATGCCGCGGGGCCGCTCGTGCTGGCGGTCGACTTCGATCACCGCGCGCGGCGTCGCGATCAGGTCGCAGGGCAGGTCGTGGTCGGTCGCCATCAGGTGCTCGCGAAGGATCTGGATCGGGTGCACGGTGGTCGCCACTGTCGTGTGGCTGTCGATCTTTCCGGCGTCGATCAGGATCCCGTACTCGAGGTCGTGGTAGCCGCCGCCCTTGCCGATCCTGGCCCCGCTCAGGTTCACCGCGACCGAGCCGCAGAGGACGAAGTCGATCTCGGGCAGGTCGTCGAGCGCGACCACGCGGCCGTGGCGCAGCGCCCCCTTGATCGTCGCCGCCTCCTTGACCTGGGCCTTGGTCAGCTTCTTCGGTTCCAGCACCCGGAAGGGGTGGGGGTCGCGCAGGCGCGGCACGGCCATGATCAGCGTCTTGCCCTCTTCGAGGGCGATCCGGCGGGCGTGGGTCTGCGGCGAGTCGGGGTTTGCCTTGACCACCCGCGCCCGCTTCCAGAGCCGGTGCGAGGTCAGCTTCTCCGCCGCCATCTTCGCCCCGGCGAAGTTCGGGATCCGTCCCTCGGCGCCGGGAAAGCGCGAGACGCCCTCGCGTTCCATCGCCTTCCAGACCTCTTTGCGGACCTCGTCCTTTGAGCGCACCGGCGAAAGATATCCGGCCGGGTCGCCGATAAGACCGATGCAGGTGCGAGATTGCAGGGAAGGTCGCCGCGTTGGGCGAATGATCCGAATGCCTAGAATTTTCGCAATCGGTAGAGAGGCGCCTCGCCGCTGAGCGAATGGAGCGATGCGACGCAAGACCCAGATAGCCGTTCTCGCCGCCGTTCTGGTCGCGGCCCTGCTCGCCGCGGGCGCCTACGCCTACGACAGCTCGCAGAAGGACAAGATCGCCGACGGGGTGACGATCGCCGGCGTCGACGTCGGCGGGATGGAAGCCGAAGAAGCCGCCGCCGCGGTCCGGCGGCACCTGCTGGCGCCGCTGCGCCACTCGCTGAGGGTGAAGTTCCACGGCCACAGCTGGGAGCTGCCCGGCGCCAAGCTGAAGGTGGGTGCCAACGTCGACGCGGCGGTCGAAGAAGCGCTCGACGACAGCCGCGAAGGGGGGCTGCCCGGGCGGCTCGTCCGCTACGTCACCGGCGGCGAAGTCGACAAGCAGGTCTCCGCCCACGTCGCCTACTCGAAGCCGGCGATCAACCGCTTCGTCCGCGAGGTCGCCGGCCACGTCGACCGCGAAGCCCGGAACGCGAACGTGAGCCCGGGGCCGGACTCGCTCGAAGTGGTCGCCGGCAGGAACGGGCGCAAGCTGCGCGACAACCTGCTCACCCGCCAGCTCCAACGCGCGGTGCTCGACGCGAGCGCGCCGCACACGGTCCTCGCCGCCGTCCACACCATCAAGCCCGAAGTGACGAAGAGCGAAGTCGCGGCCGAGTACCCGTCCTACCTGACGCTCGACCGCGGCACCTTCACCCTGCGGCTCTGGAAGCACCTGAAGCTGGCCAAGACCTACACGGTCGCGGTCGGCCAGGAAGGGCTGGAAACGCCGGCCGGGCTGTACCACATCCAAGAAAAGGAAGAAAACCCCTCCTGGCACGTGCCGAACTCGGCCTGGGCAGGAAGCCTCGCCGGCCAGGTGATCCCGCCGGGGCCGGAGGACCCGATCAAGGCCCGCTGGATGGGGATCTTCGAAGGCGCCGGGATCCACGGCACCGAAGAGGTCGAATCGCTCGGCAGCGCCGCCTCGCACGGCTGCGTGCGGATGTCGATCCCGGACGTGATCGAACTGTATCCCCAGGTGGAAGTCGGGACGCCGATCTACATCGGCTGACGTCCTCGGCCATTTGAAGGGCTAGATGGGCCGAGCGGCGAAGGTGCTCCCGATGAGCTGGGGAGTTGCGATGGCGGACTATGACCGGGACCTGCGGGCTCGTGGGTGTGCGGAGCGGACTCGCCGGGCTTACGGGGTCGATCTCGGTGGCTTCGTCGAGTGGGCGGGAGAGCAGGGGCTCGGGCCCGGCGACATTCGCCACCGCGACGTGCGCCGTTACGCCGCCGGGCTCTCGGCCGCCGGGGCGGCGTCGGCTACTGTCGCTCGCAAGCTGGCGGCGATTCGCGGGCTCTACGGGTTCCTCGTCCGCACCGAGCGGGCGGGGCAGAACCCGGCCGAGCTGGTCTCCAGCCCGAAGCGCTCCGAGAAGCTGCCGAAGGTGCTCTCGACCGAGCAGATGCGCGTGCTGCTGGAGCGGATCCCCGCCCGCACGCCGCTCGAGCTGCGCGACCGGGCGATGCTCGAGCTGGCCTACTCCTGCGGCCTGCGCTGCGAGGAGATCGTCAATCTCGACCAGGGGGCGATCGACTTCGAGAGCGAGCGGCTGCGGGTGCTCGGCAAGGGCTCCAAGGAGCGCCTGCTGCCGGTCGGCGAGCCGGCGCAGCGGGCGCTGCGCCGCTACCTCGAACGCGGCCGGCGCGCCCTCGCCACCGACCCGCGGGAGCCGGCGCTCTTCCTCTCCAAGAGCGGCCGGCGCCTCTCCAACTCCGACGTCACCAGGCGGCTCGGCCTCTGGACCCGCGAGGCGGCGATTGCGGCCGGCGTCTCTCCGCACTCGCTGCGCCACTCCTTCGCCACCCACCTGCTCGAGGGCGGCGCCGACCTGCGTACCATTCAGGAGTTGCTCGGGCACGCCTCGATCTCCACCACCCAGGTCTACACTCGTGTCGACGCCGCCCGCCTCCGCGACACCTACGCTGCCAGCCACCCGCGTGCGTGACGAGACCGACATCGACCTTAGAATCGGAACGAGGTAATGGAAACCGGCGTAAAAGAGGTGGAGCTGCGGGACCTTTGGCGCCGCTACAAGGACGACGGCGACGGGACCGCCCGCGAGCGCCTCGTCGTCGCCTACTCGCCCCTGGTCAAGTTCGTCGCCGGGCGCCTCGGCGCCGGGCTGCCCTCTCACGTCGAGGACGCCGACCTGATCTCCTACGGGCTGGTCGGGCTGATCGGCGCGATCGAGCGCTTCGACCCCGAGCGGGGGATCAAGTTCGAGACCTTCGCGATGACCCGCATCCGCGGCGCGATCATCGACGAACTGCGCTCGCTGGACTGGGTGCCGCGCTCGGTCCGCTCGCGCGCCCGCGAAATCGAGGCCGCGCAGTCGAAGCTCGAGCACGAGCTGCAACGGGCGCCGACCGAGACCGAGCTGGCGGCGAAGCTGAACCTGACCGAGGAAGAACTTCAGACGGCGCTGCTGGAGATCGCCAACTCCTCGGTCTACGCGCTGGACGAGCTGTGGACCGTCTCCGACTCCTCCGGCGACCAGGTCTCGCTGCTCGACACGATCCCCGACGACGCCGCCGCCGACCCGCAGGAGGCGCTCGACAGCAGCGAGGTCAAGGACCGCCTCACCGAGGCGATCGGCTCGCTCCCCGAGCGCGAGCAACTCGTCGTCGCCCTCTACTACTACGAGAACCTCACCCTGCGGGAGATCGGCGAGGTGCTCGGGGTCACCGAGTCGCGCGTCTCCCAGCTCCACACCAAGGCCGTGATGCGGCTGAAGTCTCACCTGCAGCCGGCCTGACGAGGCCGTTTTCGCTGCGCCCGCCGCTGCTAACTTGGCGGGATGGGACCCGACGAGAGCTGCGCGGTCTGCGGCCGGACGATCCTCGCCGGCGAGCACGTGCGCGTCCACCTCGCGCCGGAGGGGCGCCGCGCCGTCTGCGAGCTCTGCGGCGCCCGCGCCGAGCGGCTGGGCTGGCGCCCGGAGGAGAACGGGGAGGCCCCGCCGTCGCCGCCGGGCGCGCGTCGCGGCCGCCTTTCCGGGCTGCTGCGGCGCCAGAAGCCCCAGGCTTCGCCGGAGCCGCCGCCCCCGCCCGACGACCCCAGCCCCGACCCCGCCGCGCCCGGGATGCGGCCGGACCGCCCCGCGCCGGAGCCGTTCAGCGCCAGCCCGTTCGAGCGCGCCGTGCAGCGCTTCAACGCGAGCGAGGCGGGGCGGACCGTCGCCGGCCTGGCGCGGACGCTGGGGACGCCGTGGGTCTCGGTCGGCGCCTCGGCCGGGACGCCCAGCGAGATCCGGATCACCGTCGCCTGGGAGCTGTCCTGGTACCAGTGGGGGGTCGACCTCGGCGACGAGCTGCGGCCGGTCTTCCAGCTCGACAAAGGGCTTGAGGTCTCCCAGCTCGACTCCGCCGCCCGGCAGTGGAACGCCTCGGCGCTGGGGGACGGGACGATCGTCCTCGGCGCGCCGGCGCAGGGGCCCGCCCCCGACGGCGAGCCGGTCGGGCTCTGATCCGGTGGCGAAGCTGACGGTCAACGTCGACGGCGGCGCGCGCGGAAACCCGGGCCCGGCGGCGGTAGGGGTCGTCCTCCGCGACGCCGGCGGCGAGGTGGTGGAGAGGAGGGGGGAGCGGATCGGCCGCGCCACCAACAACGTCGCCGAGTACCGCGCCCTGCTGCTCGGGATCGAGCTGGCCGCCGCGCGCGGCGCGAGCGAGCTGGAGCTGGTCGGCGACTCGGAGCTGGTCGTGCGCCAAGTCGAAGGCGCCTACAAGGTCAAGGACCCGACGCTGCGCGAGCTGCACGCCGAGGTGAAGCGGGCCCTGCGGCCCTTCTCGAGCTGGTCGATCCGCCATGTGCGGCGCGAGCAGAACGCCGACGCCGACCGCCTGGTCAACGAAGCCCTGGACGGCGAGTGGGGTGTCGAAACCACCTAATAATGAGTAGGTTTGAAGATGGCAAGGGTATGTAGAAAGGAGCGCCGATGGATGTGGCTATCGCGGGAGGCCACGGCAAGATCGCGTTACGGCTGGGGAAGATGCTGTCGTCGGAGGGGAACCGGGTTCGCGGCCTGATCCGCGACGTCGACCAGGCCGAGGACCTGCTGGCGGCGGGAGTCGAGCCGGCCCTCTGCGACCTGGAGGGCCCCGACGACGTGGGGACGGCGATCCGGGGCGCCGAGGCGGTCGTCTTCGCCGCCGGCGCCGGGCCGGGCAGCGGCGCGGAGCGCAAGCGCACGGTCGACCTCGGCGGCGCGCTGAAGCTGATCGAGGCTGCGCGGCTGGAGGACGTCGGGCGCTACGTGATCATCAGCGCGATGGGCGCGGCGCATCCTCCGCCCGGCGACAACGGCGACGTCTTCTCCGCCTACCTCCGAGCGAAGGCGGAAGCCGACCGGGCGCTGCGGGCGAGCGGCCTCGGCTACACGATCGTCCGCCCGGGCGGGCTGACCGACGCGGAGCCGACCGGCGGGGTCTCGGTCGGCGGGGAGCTGCCGCGGGGCGAGATCGCCAGGGCCGACGTGGCCGCCGTGCTCGCCGCCGTCCTCGCCGCGCCCAACGCGGCCGGCAAGGCCTTCGACGTGGTCTCCGGGGAGACGCCGGTCGAGGAGGCGGTGGCGGGCCTTTAGCCGGCGCTCAGAGGGCTGAGCCGGTGGTCTTTGCCCCGGACTCGACCGGGTGGCCGCCGTCGCGCCAGACGCCGACCCCCCTGCCGACGTGGACGACGCCGGCGAACCCCTCCCGCTGCAGGATCGAGGCGGCGAGGCCGCTGCGCTTGCCGCCGCGGCAGATCGTCGCGATCGCCTGCTCCCGCGGCAGCTCCTCCAGCCGTCCCCCGAGCTCCCCGTAGGGGATGTGGAGGGAGCCGGGGATGTGCTCGGCCGCGAACTCGGACCCGGCGCGGACGTCGAGGATCAGCGGCGGCTCCGGGCCCTCGACCCGCGCCGCCAGCTCCTCGGGGTCGATCAGCTCGATCCGCTCCACCGCGCGCTCCTCCGTGCGCCAGGCCGTCATCCCGCCCTCGAGGAAGCCGCGCACGCGCATCCCCACGGCGGCCAGCAGGTCCGCCGCGCGCCGCTCGTCCCCGTCGGAGGCGGCGACGACGATCACGTCGGCGCCCGCGGGGGCGACCAGGGAGACCTTGGTCGCGAAGCCGGTGTCGTAGGCGGAGGAGCTGAGGGCGCCTGCGATGTGGGCCTCGTCGAACTGCTCGTTGGTGCGGCCGTCGATCACCACCGCGCCGGCGGCGACCGCCTCCTCGACCTGGTGCGGGGTGAGCGGCGCCGGGGTGCCGAAGTCCTCGACCAGGGGCCCGCGGTTGAGGGCGACGATCCGCTCGACGTTCGGCGGCCGGTCGCCGAGCGAGGAGACGGCGTCCTCGACGAAGGCGTTCTCGTCGGCGATCCCGAGGGCGCGGTTGTGGCGGCGCTCGAAGCCGATCGTCGAGGAGGTCTTCAGGTCGAGCGAGGAGCCGCCGCAGAGCGAGCCGCCGAGGTGGCCCGGCCAGACCTCGACGTCGTCGTCGAGCGGCAGCAGGCGCTCGTGCAGGGAGCGGAACATGTCGGCGGCGCCCTCGCGCGGCTCCACCGCCAGGTCGGGGCGGGCGACGTCGCCGATGAACAGCGAGTCGCCGCTCAGCAGCGCCCACGGCGCCCCGTCGCGGCCGGCGTCGCGGAGCAGGAAGCAGGTGTGCTCGGGCCGGTGGCCGGGGGTGTGGATCGCCTCGACGCTGACTTCGCCCAGCTCCAGCACCCAGCCGTCGGCGAACGTCTCGTGCGGGTACTCGGCCCCGGCGAGCTCGTGGACGTGGATCGTGGCGCCGGTCGAGCGGGCGAGCCGGCCGTGTCCGGAGACGTGGTCGGCGTGGTTGTGGGTCTCCAGCACATGCTCGATCCGCACCCCGTGCAGGCGCGCCAGCCGCACGTACGGATCGACGTCCCACTGCGGGTCCACCACCGCGGCGACACCGGCTTCCCGGTCGCCGACCAGGTAGGAGGCGCAACCGAGATCCTCGTGGATTATCTGCCGAAAGAGCATCGTCGCTTGAGAGATGCGGACCGGCCCAGGCTAGCGCGAATTCTGCATTTGATGCCTTTGCCGACTTTGACCTTCCGTGGGGCAGACAAAAGACCGCGATGCCGACCGTTGCAGATCATAAATTTGGCTTATGGCGAAGCTGGAGCAGGAAGCCCATCGGCGCTCGCGAGAGAGGGGCTGAGCGTGTGGATCGTCCTGGCCCTGGTTGCCTTCGGCGTGTCTGTGGTTCTCTGCATCTGCGTGCTGCTGCCGAAGGACGGTTTCGGGACGAAAACCATCCCACCGTCGAGCGACTGACGAGCGCTTTTGAGCTGGCTGGCTTTGCTCTGTTGACCGAGATCGGATTTCTGGCAGTCGGGCTCGCGGTAGGCTAGGGAAGATGACGGATCGTCCTAAACAGCCGATATCCGCCGCGCCCGCTCCGTCGGGCGCGAAACCCCCGCCCCCTCCTCCGCCACCCCCTCCCGGCGTCGGAATCCCAGAGACTCGCGGTGGCGGCCAGCGTAGCGACCGCTCCACCTGAAACACGGCGGCCTATCCCAAAAACGCAACGTCGGGCGTCGCCAGACGCAGGAACACACGGGCCCAAGCTAGAATCACGCCCCATGCGGCTGTAGCTCAGCTGGCTAGAGCGTCTGCTTGCCATGCAGAAGGTCGAGGGTTCGAATCCCTTCAGCCGCTTGTCCCGGAAGCCCGCTCGTGGAGCGGGCTTCCGCGTTTTCGGGGCCGGTGCGGGAGTGGCTTGATTCGGCCCCGGCGGCGGCTCGCTGCCCAATCGCTGCCCAAACGACGACCTTCTGTAGTGCAGCACTGCCCGCCGGCTCCCGTTGGCGTCCATGCCGCGAAGCTGCCCGAGCCGGATCGCTAGTCCTGTAGGACGACTCGGGCGACCCGCATCTTGCCTTTCGCGGGATGCTCGATCATGTCGTTGATGCACTTCGTTGCGTCGAAACGACGTTGCGACTTGATCGCAGCTTTGGTCCCGTAGTCGGGGAGCAGTAGCCGTCCGAGCGGTCTGCACTTGAAGGACGGCAGTCCATCGATACCCAGGCGCGTCGCTCTGCGCTCCGGGTGGTGGAACCATTCCCCGTCGGCTTGGTCGAGCGGGTGCTGGACACGGTTCGCGAGAGCTACCCGCCGAGGCTCTGGAGCGAGGCGCTTGCCGCCTTCCTTCACGACCGCGACCTGCTGGCGCAGAAGTGGGCGCGCAAGGGCGTTGAGCAGATGCGACGCGGCGAGCTGGTCGAGCGCTGAAGCCGCGATGGCGAGGCTTGGCTGAAGCGGCCCAGCGGCTGGACGAAACGGTGCAAATTGTCCCTTTCCGTCCCGAATCCGAGACGCCCGCGGCATGTCAATCACTTTCTCGCGGCGCTCTCTATTGGACTTTTACGTCTCTAGTGAAATCGCTAGAAAGCGCTAGACATCGCTAGGCTGGCGCGAGGTGGATCTGCGCCAGGTGGTAGGTCCGCAGCCTACTGCTTTCTTACCTATATGGTAATCTCTTCTTACTAGATGGGTAATAACCGATTTGGCAGCGGAGAGCTCTTTCCCACCGACACGCCGATTCCGACCGAGAGGATGATCGGTCGCGAGGAGGAGGTGGCGGCGGTTGCGCGCTCCCTGGTCGGTGGCGGCAACCTAGTGATCGCCGGCCCTCGACGCACCGGCAAGACGAGCGTCTGCGATGCGGCGCTGCGTCGGGCGGCTGAGGATGGCTGCTACGTCGCCGCGGTGGACCTGTTCCGTGTGGCCGATGCTGCAGAGCTTGCCGAGCGCCTTGTGCTGGCGACGATCGCCAATCGTGGCGCTCTGCAGCGGCTGGCGCTGAAAGCGCGGCGTGCTGGACGGGCGCTGGGCGAAGCGGCCGCCCTCACCGCGACCGCCCGTGCCAGCGCCGAGCTTGGGGAGGAGCTGGAGGTCGCCTTCCGGCCGGGACTCGCCGAGCGCGACCCCGATCGATACCTGGACTACGCGTTGGAGCTGCCGGAGCGGATCGCCGCCGCGGACGGGCGGCGCTTCGTCCTCTTCTTCGACGAGTTCCAGGAGGTGGCGGGGCCTCGGCGCCCCTTCGGCGAGCCGGAGCAGCTGACGAAGCGGATGCGTGCGATCTTTCAGCGCTCACCTGCTGTGAGCTTTCTCTTCGCCGGCTCGATCGAGCATCTGATGCGCAATCTCTTCGCGGCCGAGGAGCGGGCGCTCAGCCAATTCGGCTCCTTCCATCCCCTGCCACCGATTCCAGCCGAGGCTTGGCGGAAGGGGATCGAGGAGCGTCTCGCCGCCGACGAGTGCACGATCGAGCCAGGAGCGCTGGAGCGTCTCGTCGCCGCCGGCGAGGGCCACCCCCGGACGACGATGCTGATTGCACGCTGGACGCACGAGGCTGCGGTTGTGGAGGGCACCCGTACGCTGGTCGAGGCACACGTCGGCGCCGGCATCCGGGCCGCGCAGCTCGCTGACCTTCCGAAGCACGAGCAGACGCTCGACCGTATTCGCGCCCTGGGCCGGCACGCCCAGCGCCTCGCGATACGGGTTGCCAGCGGCAGCGCCCTGTATTCGGGGCTCAACTCGAAGATCGCCAACGACACGCTGCGAGCGTTGCGCGATGCCGGCATCGTCGAGCAGGGCGAGCCGCGAAGTTGGCGCGTCCCCGACCCGCTGCTGCGCAATTTCCTGCTCGAACTCGACTCTGGAGGACGATGACCGCGGTGCTTCGCGAGTGCGCGTTTCTTACGGGATCTGACGAGAAAGCTGTAAGAACCCGATTCTCATCCGGCGCTGGTCTATCTTCTTCGGTGTGGCTTTGCATAGCCTGCGAAACCTTCGCTCAGACGACCTTGGCGAGCTTGAGGACGACCCCGAACTACTGGAGAACCTAGGCGCAGTTCCGGAGGTGACGGATCTCGGAGTGCGTGTTCATCGGATCGCTGAGCTGCCCGAGGGCCAGCTGATTGACGACGAGGAGTCGGTCAGGCGCCTGCTCGGCCTTTGAGCCTCGCGGCCGGCGAGGTTTACTGGGCGATCGTCCCGTACACCCCCGCTGAGCACCGACTGGAACCGGCCTCGCCGATTTCGGGAACTTCCGGCCAGAAGTTCCCGAAACGCTGCATATCGGGGCATATCCACGCGCATCGACGGCAACGAGCTCCATTGCGCTGTCCGCAACTCCCCTGCAAATCGGCCGGTTCCTACTCGAAAGTCGCCCAAAGCCAGCGTAATTGCCATGCAGAAGGTCGAGGGTTCGAATCCCTTCAGCCGCTTTTTCGGGAATGCCCTGCAACTCGGCAGGTTGGCTCTCCCGGGGGAAAATCAAACCACCCCCGCATATCCCCTTCGTTTTGGGAACTAGTTCCCAAAACGACGCCGATGCGCCGGGATTAGCGGCGATTTCGGTCGATTCCGCCTTGCATTTGGCCCTGCGGACGAGGTAACGGGCGGACGGCGAGGTACCTTTGCCCTATGGCCCCGGAGCGAATCACGGTCGATCCAGATCGGATGCGCGGCCTGCCCGGCATCCGCGATACCCGCGTGACCGTTAGCGCGGTGCTCGGTCAACTTGCTACTGGCTCCACCGTTGATGAGCTGCTGGCCGACTACCTCTATCTGGAACGCGAGGACGTCCTCGCCGCGCTTGAATACGCGGCCGCCGCTGCGCAGGAGCGCGGCCTGGCAGTGGTCGCTCCGGCAGCCTGAACGCCGCGGTAGCACGGCTCTCGCCTTTCGCGCGAAACGGGAGCGGGCTCCGACGTTTTCATTAGTCGGTGGCGTGGGTTACGGGCTCACCTTTGAAGGCTTGATCGACAAGCTTGTCAGCGTCTCCGTTCATCTCGCGGGGAACCCAGGACAGTCGCCATGACTTGAAGGGCTTGAAGGCTTCCCCGACTTCTTCGTAGAGCTCGGTAGCTCGCTCATTCTTGTTCCATCCACCCGTTATCTGGTTGACGACGTTCGCGGAGTCGCTGAACGCGGCGACATAGAGGAGTCGTTTCTCGGCGGCGAGCTTGAGACCGCGAATCAGAGCGAGGTACTCGGCCTCGTGTGGACTGCCGACGGGCCCCACTTTCTCGGCCACCCTGGCCAACACTGCGCCACAGCCGGGTTCCCGGAGAATGACCCCGATGGCGCCCTCCGCCTGGCCTTGCTCGTTGGCTCTCTTTCCTCCGTCGATGAACAGCAGGTAGTAGCCCTTCTTGAGGTCATCAACCACGAGCAACTCCTAACGTGGGCATCACTAGCCCTCCTTTTCTCGCCACTTCTCTTTCGATCCTTCCCGCTGGTCCCAAGAGTGTCGCTCCCGCGTGAGGCTGTCGCATAAACCCCCCGCTTTTCGGTCCGTTCACGCCGAGAAAATGGGCCATGCCCCAGAACTTCCTCACCTGCGACCGTGACCAGCCGATGCTGTTGCCGCCGGATCTGCGCGACTGGCTCGACGAAGACCACCTCGCCTGGTTCGTGATCGAAGCGATTGAGGAGCTCGACCTCGAGCCCTTCTATGCCTCCTACCGCGCCGACGGCCACGGCCGCGCCGCGCATGACCCGAAGATGATGGTGACCCTGCTCACCTACGCCTACGCGGTCGGCGAGCGTTCCTCGCGAGCGATCGAGCGTCGCTGTCGCGAGGACGTTGCCTTCCGGGTGATCTGCGCGAACCAGACCCCCGACCACGCCACTATCGCCCGCTTCCGGGTCCGCCACCAAGAGGCCCTCGGCGACCTCTTCGGCCAGGTACTCACTCTCTGCGCCGAGGCCGGGCTGGTCGAGGTCGGCGTGATCGCCGTGGACGGCTCGAAGTTCGCCGCAGCGGCGAGCGACGGCGCCATCCGCACCTACGAGCAGATCGCAACCGAGATCGTCGAAGAAGCAGGACACATCGACGCCGCCGAGGACGAAGTCCACGGCGATGCTCGCGGCGACGAGCTGCCCGAGCATCTGGCTCGCGGTGAGGGCCGCCGGGCCTGGCTGCGGGAAGCAAAGAAGCGCCTCAACGCAGAGCGGGCCGAGCGGGGAGATCCGGTCCCGAGGGCACGCGAGGAGCGGCTTGAACTCTGCCGTCAGCGGCTGGTCGAGGACTGGCAGACCGAGCACCGGGCAAACCGCGACTATGAGGCCTACCGCGCCCGCGGAGTGATGAAGGACGGTCGTCCCTTCGGCTCCCCACCGAAGCCGTACGAGCCGCCGGCCGAGCCCGAGGGCAAGGTCAACACCACCGACCCCGACGCGAAGCGAATGAAGTTCGGCCGCAACTTCCTACCCTCCTACAACGCCCAGGCCGTCGCCACGGAGGGCCAGATCATCCTCGCCGCCGAGATCACCACCGAGGGCGTCGACTTCGAACAGCTCGACCCGATGATCTCCGCCGCCGAGCGAGAGCTCAAGAACGCTGGCGTCACCGAACGCCCCGCAGTCGTCCTCGCCGACGCCGGCTACTGGTCAAACGGTCACATCGACGCCCTGCGAGAGCGCGGCATGACCCCGATCGTCGCCCCCGACACCACGCGCAACCGCCCGCGAAAGACACGCCTCGGCGGGCCATACGACTTCATGCGAAGAGTGCTCGCCACCGAGTCCGGTGGCGCTCTCTACTCACAGAGACAGTGGATGGTCGAGCCGGTCTTCGCCCAAATCAAGGCCAACCGGCGGATCGAGCGCTTCAAGCGACGAGGCAGGGCGGCCGCCCGCTCGGAATGGCGCCTGATCGCTGCCACTCACAACCTTCTGAAGCTCCACCGACACTCCTCGGTAGCCGCGACAGCCTGATCGGCGACCTTCGGACCCCTGCCGTTTGCCGCCGGCGCCGGATTGCGTCGCCGACGACTTGAATCAGAGGGTTTGCGCGACAGCCTCGCGTGAAAGCAGCGGCGCAGAGGTTCTCGGCTGCGCACTGACCCATAGGCGGGTTCAGGGAAGTCGTTTCGGAAAAATGGCTCTTTCCGAAACGACCTGGTAGCCTGCCTTCATGTCTTCCGGTGCCGCTCCGACGCAGCTGCGACGACGTGCCGCGCTTGCGCGGCTGGAGGCCGAAGAGCTTGCCGACGCGGTCTCCGAGTTGCGCACGGCCTCGCTCTCGAAGCCGGAGCTCGAGCGCGCGCTCGAGCGGGTGGAGGCGCTGAGCGCACGGGTCCAGAAGGCGCTTGATCTGCCGGGAGGCCTGTCGGTTGCCCAGGCGGCCGAGCGGCTGGAGGTCAGCGAGCCGACGATTCGCAAGTGGCTCGCCGAGGGCTTGCTGGAGCGGGTCGAGGGTCACAAGCCGGTGGAGATCGCCCAGCGCAGCGTGATCGAGGTCGAGCGGGTGCTGGGCACGGTTCGCGAGAGTTATCCGTCGAGGCGCTGGAGCGAGGCGCTTGCCGCCTTCCTTCACGACCGCGACCTGCTGGGGCAGGGATGGGCTCGCGAGGGCGTTGAGCAGTTGCGGCAGGGCGAGCTGATCGAGCGCTGAATATGGTCCGCCGCGATGGCGGGCAGGGACTTCACGCTGCGGGCGACGCCAGCGGCTGCGGCCGCGATCGATCGTCTCCGGGGCAGAGCACGCAAGAGCTACGCGGCGTTTGAGGCCGAACTGCGAAAGCAGGGCTGCGGGGTCGGCGGCTACCGGCTGCTGGGCGCCGAGGACGGTGGCTACTCGGAGTTCTGCTGCAAGCGACTGATTGATGACTGGCGAGCGATAACCACTTTCGAACCCGGCGTCGCCATCGTCGTCGCAGTCGGCCGCCACGATAGTCGCGCCTTCTATGCCGAGCTTTCGCAGACGTTCGAGATCGGCGCCGCGGGACAGGGGCGCAAGGAGAAGCCGGCTTGCTGCGGGGATGACGGTTGGCCGAGCGTCGGGTTGGCGCCTGCCGTGGCGTGACGACCAGGAGGCCCGGCGTCACGCGGCGATGGTGACTCGCTCGATCTCAACCGGACCGGGGATGGGGTCACCGTGCGCGACGAGCGATTCGATGTAGGCCTCGATCGCCTCGTGGACCATCGATAGGGCCTCTTCGCGGGTTCCGCCCTGGCTCGTGCAGCCGGGGAGGGCGGGGACGGTGACGCTGAACCCACCCTCGGCTTCGGGCGTCAGCACGACCTCGTACTCGCGGGAAGTAGACATCGGCTGGACTCAGCCCGCCTGACTGACGATCGTCGAGTCACGGAACCGTTTCGCCGAGTCCGGATCATGGGAAGGCAGATAGACGGTCGGGTGCTCGGCGCAGTGATCCAAGATCGTCTCCAACGTTTCCACATGCACCTGCTGATCCGGTGCGACGGCGTCGGCGCGGCGCGCATGCAGCTGCTCGAGGGTGTCGGTGACGTCGCCCGCCAGCATCACATGGCGGCCTGCGTCATCGACGCAGATCACCGATAGGTGGCCCGGGGTGTGCCCTGGGGTCTCGACCGCGACGATGCGCCCGTCCTCGCTGAGTGCACGGCTGCGGGGGAAGGCGCCGAAGGGCTCGTCGTCGAACGTGAGAGGCCGCGGGTCAAAGCCGGCGGGCAGGGGTTGGCGCAGGACGCGACGCATCAGACGGGACAAGCCCTCCTCGGTGAACTCCAGCTCTGCTTCGTTGACCAACGGCTGTGCGGAAACGTGAACGAGACCATCGGCATGGTCGCCGTGATGGTGAGTGAGCACCACTTCGGAGACGTCCTCCACCGAGAGCCCCGCTTCGGCGAAGGCCCCTGGAAGCTCCTGCTCGACCGTGATATCGAAGCGTGCGAAGGGGACGTTCCGTACCGAGGCGACCTCGCCGCTGTCGAGCAAAAGCAGTTTGCCGTCGTGTTCGATCGCCCAGCAATGGATCGGCAGCGGCTCCGACCACTCCCCGGGCAGGAACAGGTCAAGCTGACGGCGGATCCCCGAGCTTGGGAACAGGAAGCTGTTCTTTACGCGTACGGTTCCAGTTTGGAGAATGTGAATCTTCATTTCGAATTGTGCCTTTTCTTTGTGTGTTGGGAGCGACGGGGTGATTCGGGCGCAAAGCCGCGCAGAATCAGCTCGACGGTGGCGGACGCCAGGGCCTCGTCGATCGGGCCGTTGGTGACCAGCAGTCGGTAGAAGAGAGGGCCGGCGAGGACATCGAGCGCGAACTCGAGGTCGAGGTCGTGGCGCAGGTCGCCCCGTGCGATGCCGCGTTCGAACACCACCCGCAGCCCTTTTCGGCGCTCGGTCATGAATCGATCCCGGGCGCTGGCAAGCCCCTCGCGGCGGCTCATCTCGTCGATGAGGCTCGGCAGCAATTTGGCGCCGAGGGTGCCGGTGTAGAGCTCGGTCGTCTCCAGCGCCAGCGTCAAGAGATCGTCTCGGGTCGAGCCGCTGTCGGGAACCTCGATCTGTTCGTCCACGAGCGCGCCGAAAGCGTCGGCGACCAAGTCGTCCTTTGAGCGGTACCGCCGGTAGATGGTCGCCTTGCCGACCCCGGCGCGGGCCGCGACCTCGCCGACGCGAAGAGCCTTCACGCCGTGCTCGGCCATCAGCTCGAGAGTGGCGCTGAGGATGGCCCGGTCGGCGCGGGCCTCCCTCGGTCGGCCCACCGGCCGTCGGGCGGACTGATCGGGCGACAGCGCTCTCATGGCCGACAGCCTGTCGTCCCTGGCCCCGCGGGCTCAGCATCGAAGGTGGCAGTGAACACGTGGATCTCCATGAATCGGATTGGTCGGCTAGGCGCGGCGTTGGGCTCGAATTACAAGACCACGTGGTCTCGTAAAGGCACCCTAGCACAGTTTCAAGACCGTGGGGTCTCGATATCAAGACGGGCTCACGATGCTTAACGCTGGGTTCCGGGCGTCGGGTCAACAGGTGCTCGAAAAACGCAAGCGCACCGCCACGGGGAGGCGCATCCCCGCCAGCTCGCCGGGCGACTCCACCCACGAGAAGCCGCGCGTCGGCGTTGAGGGAGGGTGGGGGTCGCCCTGTCCCTCCCTCAAAATGCGGTTTCGTATTTCTGGCTAGAACGTGCCGGGGAGTTTCTTGAGGACTTCGTGTTCGGTGTCTTCGACTTCGACGTTGCTCCACCTGATCGTCATCGGCGGGTCGCAGTTCGGCGAGATCGCGGCCGTCAACGTCAGCGAGAAATCCGCCTTCCCGTTCTGCACCGGGAAATCACCTTCCGCCGAGGCGTCTTCCTTGTTCGCGGCTTTCGGGTGATGGGCGCCGGGGTTGATGCATTCGGCCGTGGCTCTGACTTCGATGTGGACCTGCGTCTCGTTACCGAGGCCGGCCTCCTTGCCTTCGACCACCAGGCTGTCGCCTTCGCGGGTTGCGGTAACGCTGACTAAATGCGGATTGCCCGCCCATGCGATGGATACAGACAGGGCCGCCGCCAGCGCCAGGATTGCGAGAATCGTGAATCGGCGCATCGGAACCTCCTTCGCGCTTGACGCGTCGGGGCTCCTTCGTCGAGGGATCAGCGAACCACCCCTCCTCGCTAAATCCAAGTTGAACCTATCGGCAAAGATGTTTGCGAAGTCAAGGTTAGAATTGGGGTGGATAAGGGTTCATTCCCTGACGCGAAGGGTGGACGGCACGAGAGCCGAGCGTCGGTCGGGCGGGGAGAGGCCGTCGAGCACCCGGCGCCGCGCCGCGAGCACTCTTTCGGCGACCTCCGCCGGTTGGTTGCCGACTGCCTCGCAAGCCGCGTCGCAGCTCTCGACCGAGGTGCGCGCCTCCCGGGCCAGCCGGCGCGCCTCCGCCGCGTCCGACGCTCGCATCGGGACGACTTCCGCCAGCGCCTCGATCCGCAGCAGCGCTTCGACGGCGCCGTCCTGCTCGGCGTAGAGCCGCTCGACGCGATCGGGGCCCAGCACGTTGAGGAGCTGCGGGAAGAGGGACCGCTGCTCGTAGCGGAAGTGCGGTTCGGCGACGTCCCTGGCTTCGCGGGCGAGCGAGCCGATGCGAGCGCCTTCCCGCCGCCCGCCGGCGGCCTCCAGCTCGGCGAGCAGCTCGAGCATCCGCTCGTGTTCGGCGCGGGCCACGGCCTCCAGCTCGCGCACCGGGGAGGGGGATTCGGCGGCGCCCGTCCCGGCGGCCGCGGCGGGCTCGCCGTGATCGAGGTGCGGCAGGCGCCGCTCGAGCCATTGCGGCAACCACCACACGCGCGGGCCCAGCGCCCGCATGATCGCCGGCAGCAACAGCACCCGGATCACGGTCGCGTCCAGCACCACCGCGAAGGTGAGGCCGGCGCCGAACTGCTGCAGCGAGGCGATGTCGGCGGTGGCGAAGGCGAGGAAGACCGAGCTCATGATCAGCGCCGCCCCGGTGATCACCCCGGCGGTGTTGCGGATGCCGTGCTCGATCGCGTGCGCGTGGTCGTGGCTCGCCAGCCAGGCTTCCCGCATCCGGGTCAGCAGGAACACCTCGTAGTCGATCGAGAGGACGAACATGATCGTCAGCACGCCGGCGGCGGAGATCGCGTCGATGTAGCGGGGGCCAACCAGCAGGTCGAGGCCGAAGAGGAGCTGCAGGGCGCCGAACGCCGCCGCGATCGTCAGCAGGTTGAGCGCGACGGCGATCGGCGGCAGCAGGAGTGAGCGCAGGACTAGCGTCAGCATCGCGATCGCGACCAGCGAGAGCGCGAGGACCAGCCAGGGGAGGCGGGCCATCGTGGCGTCGGTGTAGTCGGCGAGCGTCTGCGCCCCCTCGCCGATCGCGACCCTGGTGTCGCTGGCGCGGGCCAGCGCCGGCAGCCGCCGCTGCAGACGGTCGCCGAGCCGCCGGGTGGCGGCGGCGCTCGGCCCCGACCTCGGCACGACCAGCATCCGCACCGCCTGGCCACCACCGTCGACGTTGACGACCTGGGCGACCTGTTCGCGGGTCGCCGGCACGGTCCCGTCAAGCGCGGTCAGCATCAGGTAGCCGGACTCGATCGCCCCCGGCGAGCGGGTCTGGAGTGCGCCGAGCCGGCGCCGGTAGCCGTGCAGGACCACGGCGTAATGGGTCAGCGGGCCGTCCGCGCGGTCCAGGCCCGCGGAAAGCGACCCCGCATGTTCCCGCCCGCCGCGCAGCCCGCGGGCGAGGCGAGCCGCGCCGGCGTCGAGCGTCGCGAGACCGGTGGCCAGGCGCGCACCGCCGCCGCGGGCGTCGGCGAGGCCGCGGTCGAGCCGCCGGCCGCCGCGACTGAGGCGAGCGAGCGCCCGGCGCAGCGAGCGGCCGCCGCGCTCGGTCTGTCGCGCGCCGGAGGCCACGTCCCCGGCGCCCGCGCGCAGCCTGCCGACGCCGTCGGCAAGGCGTTCGAGCTGAGCGGGCATCGAGCCGAGCGAGTCGACCGAGCGGGCGAGCCGATCCTCGATTTCGACGATCGCCGCCGCCAGTGAGGCGGGGACGCCGGCCGGGAGCGCCGCCTGCGATTCGGCCGCGCCCGCGGGAACGCCCACCAGCGCCGAAGCTTCGCGCAGGTAGGCGAGCAGGGCGGCGTAGCGCGGGTCTTCCCTGCCCACGGTCATCGCTTCGAGTTCCCCCGCCGCGCGTTCGAGCCGGTCCGCCGCCATCTCGGTGGGGACGCGCAGCGAGCGGATCCAGGCCGACCAGGCCCGCAGCCGGGCGGAGACTTCGCGCAGCTGCCCGAGCGACCCCCTGAACGCCTCGTCGAGGCGGCGGACCCCGCGGGCCAGCCGCGCCGCACCCCGGCTGAGCCGGCGCTGGCCGGCGACCAGGTCGTCCGCCCCCCGCAGCGCGCGCTCCAAGCCGGCCGAGAGGCGGCCGGCGCCCGCGCTCGCGCGGCCCAGACCCGCCTCGAGCTGAAGCGCCCCGTCCCGCGCATCGCCGGTCCCCCGGGAGATCGCGGCCGCGCCGTCGGCCGCCGAGCCGAGCCCGGCGCGAAGCCGCGCCACGCCATCGCTCGCCCGGCGAAGCCCGGCCTGCAGGGCGCCGATCCCCCGCTGGGCGGCGGCGAGGCGGCCCGGCGCCGCCCGGTAGGCGCCGCGCGCCCTCTCGAGCGAGCGTTCCGCTTCGGCCAGGGAGGCCGGGCCGATCACGGCCTCGACATCGCGGTCGCGGGCGACGCGGTCCTGCCAGCGGGAGATCGCCCGCAGCCGCCCGGGGTCGGAGATCGTCCCCTCGCGCGCCGTGGCCGCGACGACGATCGGGGCCGCCCAACCGGGGCCGAGCGTGCGCCGCAGCGCCTCGAAGCCCTGCCGGGCCGGGTCCGACCGGGGCAGCTGGCTGGGGTCGGGCGGGCCGATGGAAAGCGCCCCCGCCGGTCCCGCGATCATCAGCATCGGCAGGACGATCAGCGGGATCGCGATCCAGGGCCGGGAGACGAGGCGCTGGGCGAGGTCGAGCAGACCGCCTGCGCGGCCCGTGCCGGGCATTCGCCAGCGGTCGAGGTGCGGGGCCAGCACGCGCAGCAGCGCCGGCAGCAGCGAGATCGCCAGCAGCACGCTGAGCAGGGCGGCGACCACGACCCCCGCCGCCACCGAGGCGAGCAGGTCTCCCGGCGCGACCAGCGCCGCGGTCAGCATCGCCAGCGCCAGGGTGCCGCCGGCGAAGACGATGGTCCGCCCGGCGGCTCCGGCGGCCGCCGCGATCGCCGGCTCGGCGCCGGCGCCGGCGTCGCGCTCCTGGCGGAAGCGCGAGACCATCAGCAGCGCGTAGTCGACGCCCAGCGCCAGCCCCATCATCGAGGCGATCGCGACGGCGAGCGAGTTGATCGGCATCGCATACGTGCTGAGCAGCAGCAGGCCGCGCCCGGCGATCACCGTGGCGGCTCCCATCAGCAGCGGGACCGCCGCCGCGACCGGCGTGCGGAAGACGAGCAGCAGGACGACCACCAGGATCGGCAGCACCAGCAGCTCGGCGCGATGGGTGGCGTCGAGCGCGTCCCTCTGCAGGGCGGTGGCGATCGCCGCGACGCCGCCGAGGTGAGCGCGCAGCGGTGGGCGCACGTTCTCGTTGACGATGCGCTCCGCGGTGGGGACGACCACGCTCATCGCCACCGCGTCGGGACGCTGGAAGCCGGCGACGATCAGCGCCGCCCGGGGCCGCGGCCGCAGGATCCGCGTCTCTTCGCCGGAGTCCCAGGGCGACATCACCGTCACTCCGCGCTGGCGCCGCAGCGCGGTGGCGAGCCGCGGCCCCTGACGGTCGATTGCGCCGGCCGGGCCCTGCAGCAGGACGGTGACCGGCACCGAGTTGCCGAACTGGCGCTCCAGCATCGCCTCGGCGCGGGCGGAGGGCGTCCCCGGGACCTGCAGCGACGTGGGGGAGAGGCGGTCGGCGATGCCGGCGCCGATCGACCCCAGCACGGCGACGACGGCCAGCCAGGCGCCCAGCACCAGCCAGGGGTGTGCGGGAGCGCGTGCGCCGGTCATCGCCGCGCCCTCGTTACCGCCTCCGCCAGGCAGCGGTCTCTTGCCGCAGCAGCCGCGCCCGGCGACTGGCGAGCCGCCTCGTGCGGGTCAGCGCCCGGGTCAGCCGCCCGGCGCGGGCCGAGAGCTTCGCCGCCGCCCTCGCCGAGGCCGCCAGCCGCGCTTCGCTCCCCGCGAGCTCGCTTTCCAGGCCGAGGTAGTCGGGGTCGATGGTCGTCAGGGTCACCGGGTCCTGGCCGCTGGCAGCGACGAAGGCGCGTCCGGCGGCGACGAGTGCCGGCAGGTAGTGGGGGTCGAGCGTCGCCGAGATGCTCATCTGGCGCAGCTCGTCGAGCGCGACCTTCACCTGGTCCTGCGTCGTGCGCGCCGGTTCGCGCAGCGCCTGCAGGTCTTCTGCCCCGGCCGGCAACCGCTGAGCCAGCCGACGGGCCATCGGCCGGACCTGCCGATCGGCAAGCCTGGCGATCCGCGCCAGGGAGGACTCGAGCCGCCCGGCTTCACCCGGGCCGCTCGACATCACGGGCGCGGCCACGGCTGCCCCGGCCAGCAGGACCGCGATCGACGCGGAGAGGAGCAGGAGGAGCGAGCGGGGGCGGGGTCGGCGAGCCTCTCCGCCTGCGGTCGGCTGGGGATACCTGCTGGTCATCGCGACCTCCATACATACGTCCGTATAGATCTATACAAATGTATAATCGATGGCGTGCCCGGAACGCGTGAGGAAGGTCACAGAGAGCGCCTGCTGGAGGCGGCGATCCGCTGCCTGCAGGAGAAGGGCTACGCGCGCACGACCTCGCGCGACCTGGTCGCCGCCTCGGGCACGAACCTCGCCTCGATCGGCTATCACTTTGGCTCCAAGGAGGGCCTGCTCAACGCCGCCGTGCTCGAGGGCTTTCAGCGCTGGCTGAAGCCGCTGATCGCGCTCGCCGCCGAGCCCGGGCCGGCGACGCCTCTGGAGCGCTTGCGGCGCGGCCTCGAGGGGGTGACCGACAGCATGGAGGAGAACCGGCTGCTGGTCGCGGCGGCGCTCGAGGCGTGGGCGCAGCTTCCCCGCTCCGCTGATCTGCGCGTCGCGATGAAGGCCGGTTACGACGACTTCCAACGGGCGATCGCGACGACCGTCCGCGACGCCTTCGCCGAAGAAGGAGCGCTCGGCGATATCGATGCCGAGGCGCTGGCGACGCTGATCATCGCCCTCTTCGACGGCCTCCTCGTTCGCTGGCAGGTGGAACCCGACGATCCGCCCACCGCGGCGCACCTCACCGAGGCCGCCGAAAGAGCCTTCGCTGCCCTCGCTTCGCTCGAGTCTCTGTCCGCCGGGTAAGTCGCGGTGACTTGCCGCACGCGCTGGAGCGCTGCCCGCGCCCCTGCGCCCGGGCGGGCGTCTCGTGGTTTGCGACGCGAGCCCCTTCCCTGGGCGGCTGGCCTTCCTCAACTCTGCATCGCCGAGGGCCGCGCAAGGGGCGACCGGGACGAGAGCTCAATGAGCTGATGGGGGGGTTGTCGTTTGCCCTGGCACAGCTCCGTCGAGAACACCGATCGAAGGAGGAGTCCATATGCGTCACCTGGGTCTCGATTCACTGAGATCAGCAGCGGGCTGGCGGAGGAGTGCCGGCCAGGATGGCATCCGCAATCGCCTGCGGTGTCGGCGGGCAGCCGGGGATGCGAACGTCGACCGGGAGCACCGTGTCAAGCGGCCCGACAATCTCCTCGTCGGCTCCGAGGACACCGCAGCCCAGGGCGCAGTCGCCGAGGGCTGCGACCAGGCGCGGCTCTGGCATCGCCTCGTATGCGGCCCGAAGCGGACCGACCATGCGCGTCGTCACCGGCCCGGTAACCAGCAGGACGTCGGCGTGACGGGGTGAGGCGACGATGTCGAGGCCGAAGCGCTGCAGGTCGTACTGCGGAGCCGCGGTCGCGGTCAGCTCATGCTCGCAGGCGTTGCAGGAGCCGGCGTCGACGTGGCGGATGGCGAGCGAGCGAGCGCCGCTGCGCCTGGGCAGGGCGGCTTCGCGGCGGACGCGCTGGAGATGGCGGAGCAGGACGAACATCCTCAGCGATCCACGCAGGCGTAGCAGAGCTCGAAGCTCTTGTTGATCAGCGGGAAGTCCGGCAGGAGGTTGCCGGCGGTGGAGAAGGCCAGCGCCGGCCAGTTTGCGTATGAGCCGGTGCGCAGGTGCAGCCGCTCGACGCGGGACGCCTCCGGCTCCATAACGCAGACCGTCTCGCCGCGCGGGCTCTCGACCCGTGCCACCCCGATCGTCGCCGGGGGGCCGTCCCGGCCCGCTGTGTCGGCACGCAGCGGATCGGAGAGAAGCTCCTCCAGCACCGAGAAGACCTCGACCAGCTCGAGCGCACGGACCTCGAGCCGCGCGGCGACGTCGCCCGTGGCCCCAGGCGGGACGGCTGCAGCGAAGGACGAGCCGTACCAGAGCTCGGGGCTGGCGGCGCGGGTGTCCATGCTCACCCCGGCCGCGCGCGCTGCGGGGCCGAGGGCGCCAAGCCGGACGGCATCGTCGTGACCGAGGACCCCCACACCCTCGAGCCGGGCCTGGACCGACGGGGAGAACTGGATCTCGCGCCAGACTCTGGCCGCCTCCTGGCCCAGCTCGCGAAGCTCGCCACGGGCCCGATCGACCGCCGTGGGCGTCGGGGCGAGGCAGCTGCCGCCGACCTCGACCGAGCCGAACAGGAAGCGGTGGCCCACAAGGTCCCGGTTGAGCCGCAGCGCGCGCTCCTTCAATGCGGCGAAGGCCATGTTCCCCGTGGCGAAGCCGACGCCGGCGCAGACCGCGGCGATGTCGCCCAGGTGGTTGTAGAGGCGCTCCAGCTCGAGCAGCAGCGTCCGCGCGCGCCGCAGCTCCCGCGAGGGCACCAGGCCGAGGACGCTCTCGCAGGCAAGCGCGTAGGCGACCGAGTTGGCGACCGCGCAGGCGCCGCAGGCCCGCTGGGCGTAGGCCAGCCCCTCGGCCAGCTCCCGCCCCTCGGCGGCGCGCTCGAGGCCGCGGTGCTTGTAGAAGAGGCGGGGGTCGAGGTGGAGGATGCGCTCGCCGACCACATGGAAGCGGAAATGGCCGGACTCGATCACGCCGGCGTGGATCGGCCCCACCGCCACCTCAAAAACCCCCTCGCCCTCGACCGGGACGGTCCAACTCGAGGCATCCGAGGGGTGCGAGACCAGCGGCAGCAGCGGCGCGTGGCCGCCGAACCTGAGGCCGTAGAGGTCGTGCGCCTCACGCTCGTCCCAATTCGCGGCGGGGACGAGGTCGACGATCGAGGGGAGCTCGTCCCTGGTGGGCACGGTGCTGAGGACGCGCGTGTTGGCGCCATCCGCGAAGAGGGCGCTCCAGCGCCGTGGGGCGGAGCCCCGGCCGGCGGCGAAGGCCCCACAGAAGCGCTCGCCGCGCGCGAGCGCGGCCTGGCAGGCGTCGCGCCAATCCGAGGCCGCGACCTCGACGCGCTCGACGCCCTGGCTCGATGCTGCGCCCGGGCTCATGCCCCGCCTCCCGTCAGCGCCGCGACCACTTCGGATCCCGGCAGGGCGTAGGCGGCCACGGTCAGCGCGATCAGGGCGAGGGCCACGGCGCCGGCGAGCACGCCGATTGCCCGCGCCGCGCCCGAGGGGCGGGGGCGCGATCCTCGCCCCGCTCCCAGCAGCCCCTCCAGCAGGGCGTGGGCGAGCCCGAGGAAGCCGAGGGCAAGCAGCACCGCGGCAATCGAGGAGATCGCGATCAGCCCGGCATCCATCCCTCCCAGCAGGATCATCAGCTCGGAGACGAAGAGCGGCGACGGCGGCAGCCCGCAGAGCGAGAAGAGACTCACCGACATCGCCGTTGCCGTGGGCGCGCTGGCTCGGGCGATGCCCCGCGGCGCCCTCTCGCCTGCGCTCGGGTCCTGGCGCAGCAGCGGGATCGCGGTGTAGAAGCCGAGCGCCTTGGCCAATCCGTGGCCGGCGAGGTGGACGAGGACGCCGGCGATCGCCAGCGGCGTGCCGAAGCCGACGCCGAGGGCGAGGATGCCCATGTGCTCGAGGCTCGAGTAGGCGAGCAGGCGCTTCCAGGGCAGCGGTCGCCAGAGGAAGGGGATGGCGACCAGTAGGGAGGCGAGCCCAAAGCCGATGAAGAGCTCCCGCACGGCGCCCGTCCCGAGCGCCGGCTCGAGCGACAGCTTGGCCCGCCAGGCGATCAGGAGGACGGTCGGCAGCAGCGCCGCGGAGAGCATCGCGCTGACCGGCGGCGGCGCCTCGCTGTGGGCGTCGGGAAGCCAGTTGTGCACGGGCGCCCAGCCGATCTTGCTGGCCAGCCCGACGAGGATCAGCACGAAGGCGACCAGCGTCGCCTGGGCCGGCAGCCCTTCCCCCCGCTGCACCAGCGCCAGCCAGTCGAGGCGCCCGAGGCCGGAGCCGGCCGAACCGGCGGCGACGTAGAGGACGAGGATCCCGAGCAGCGCGACGGCGAGGCCCAGGGTCGTGAGCACTACGTACTTCCAGCCCGCCTCGAGCGCGCTGCGCCTGCCGCTGAAGGCGACCAGCAGCGCCGAGGCGGCGGTGGTCGCCTCGATCAGCAGCCAGGCGAGCGCAAGATTGCTCGCCAGCGGCAGGGCGAGCAGCACTGCCCAAAAGAGGTTGAAGGCGGCGTAGTACCAAGCGTGGGAGCGCCGCGCCGTGAACCAGCTGCGGCCGGCGTGGCGCAGGTGGAGCGGCGAGATCGCGGCGCTGGCGAAGCCGACGACGGCGATCAGGGCGAGGAACACCCCCGCGGCGGTATCGAGGACGTACCAGCTGCCCTTCGCGGCGACGTCCGGCGCCGCGACCAGCGCGATCGCCGCCAGCACCAGCGCGATCGCCGCCGTCAGGGCCGCGCTGGCCAGGTTGAGACGATCCACGGCGCGTGGCGAGGGCATAAGGACCGACAGCAGGGCGGCACCTAGCGGAACCGCGAGCACGGCGGGAATCAGCACGGGGGCCGCGTCAGTCACGGAGCCCCCGTAGGAGATCGGTGTCGCCCGTGCCGACCTCAGCGTGGATCTTGCGAGTGAAGGCAGCGGCGACGGTCACGACGAGCACCAGGTCGAACAGCGCGCCCAGCTCGATCGCGAACGGCAGCCCACCGGGGACCGAGATCGCGAGCAGGTAGATGCCGTTCTCGGCCACGAGGATCCCCAGCACCTGCAGGATCGCCGGCCGGCGCATGACGACGATCGCGATCCCGAGCGAGAGCAGGGCTACCGCACCGTGTTCGGCCGCCACGTCGCCAAAGCCAAGGGGTGGGATCGAGGCGACGGCGAGGAGCGCGACTACCGCGGCGACGAGCAACCGAGCCAAGACCGTCGTAGCGGGGGCGACCAGGTAGGGCTCCGGGGTGCGGCGCCGGGTGAAGGCCAGCAGCGCGGGAAGGGCCGCGGCACGAGTCAGGAGGATGGCGGCGGCGACTAGGAACCCAGCCGGGCGCTCCCCGGCAAGCGAGAGCGCCGCCAAGCCGAGCAGCAGCGCTTGCATGGCGACCAGCAAGGTCGCGTGGCTGCGACGGCGCACGAGCATCACGCCGAAACCGAGGCCGACGAGGACCGCAATTGCCGGGTCGCTCACTTCAGCTCACCAGCCCGCTGATCAGCCCGACGAGGGCGAGCAGGCAGCCGCCGGCGAGGAGCGCCGGGGCGCGCAGGATCCTCATCTTCGCCTGCGCCGTCTCGGTGAAGGCAAGGGCAGCGCAGAGCGCGGCGACGGCGGTGACCAGGCAGGCGAGCTGGAGGCCGAACCCTCCCCAGTGGGGGAGGTAGAGCCCGGCGGCCACGACGAGGAAGATCCAGTGCCGCGCCGCCGCGCTCCACTCCAGCAGCGCCAGGTCGCGGCCGGCGTACTCGAGCAGCGGGCCCTCGTGGATCATCGTCAGCTCGAGATGGGTGTCGGGGTTGTCGATCGGCTGGCGCCCGGTCTCGACCAGGACGACGAGGGCGAAGGCGACGGCGGCGCACCAATGGGCCGGCTCGCTCCAGATCGCCGAGCCGCCGCCGCCGCCGCTCATCGCCACCAGGTCGGTGCTTCCGGCGGGCAGCGCGGCGAGAATCAGCGCCAGGACCAGCAGCGCCTCGGCGAAGACCGAGAGGGTCAGGTCGCGGCTCGATCCCATCAGCGCGAACCCCGAGCCGGTGTCCCAGCTCGCCGCCGCCAGGGCGAATCGCGCCAGGGCGAGCAGGCCGAGGAGGACGATCGCGTCGTTGCCAAGCGGCCAGTCGGGGGAGAGTCCCGCGATCGGCACCAGGAACAAGGCGAGGATCGTCGCGGCGGCGACGACGCACGGCGCCAGCCTGTAGACGAGCGTGGTCGGCTGCGGGTCGGCGAGGGTCTTGGCCCAGAGCCGGCGCAGCTCCCGGTAGGGCTGCAGCGGCGAGGGGCCGCGGCGCCCCTGCAGGCGGGCCTTGAGAGCCTGGATCGTGCCCGGGAGCAGCGGGGCGAGGACGAGGCCGCCGAGGATCTGGATCGCGCCGGCAAGGACAGTCACCCAATCGCTCCGATCCGCATCAGGAGGAGCAGGCCCAAGAGCAGCGCGAGCAGGTACGCCGCGTAGGCGCGAACGCTGCCCGACTGCAGGCGGCGGGCCACCAGGGCGCCCGCCAGCGCCCCGCGCTGCACCGGCCCGTACAGCAGCGTGTCGAACAGGTGCGGGACATCGCCGCGGTAGCGGACCGACTGCAGCTGACCGCGCTCGCACACCGCCTCGATCTCGCGCCGGGGCCGGAGCACCGCCTCCAGGACGAGCCGCAGCGGCTTGGTGAAGCCGGCCGAGCTCCACTCGAGCGACCGCTCGATCCGCTGACCGCATGCCCAGGCAGGAACGGGCGCGCTCCGGCGGGAGCCGCGCAGGAGCCAGAGCAGGCCGGTCATGGCGAGGAGCCCGAGCAGGAGCCACGGCGAGGGAAGCGAGCCGGTCCCCGGGATGGAGAGTCCCGGCTCTGCCGTCAGGCTCTGCGGATGGGGGGAGAGCTCCATCAACGAGGGGATCAGCAGGCCGGGCGCCGCCCCGAGAGCGACGCAGCAGCCAGCCAGGAAGACCGGGGCGCCCCTCATGCTTGGCGCTGCCTCGACCGCCGCCTCGGCCTCCGCTCGCCGTGGCGCGCCGAGCAGCACCAGCCCGACCACCTTGACGAAGCAGAAGACGGCAAGCGCCGCGGTCGCGGCGAGCCCGGCGGTCGCGAGCGCGCCGGCCAGGCCGAGCCCCAGCGAAGGGCCGAAGGCGACGTGGATCAGCGCCTGCAGCGTCAGCCACTCCGAGGCGAAGCCGTTCAGCGGCGGCACGCCGGCGATCGCCATCGAGCCGACGAGGAAGGCGCCGCCCGTCCACGGCATGCGCCGCAGCAGCCCGCCGATCCGGTCCAGCTCCAGCGTGCCCAGCGCGCGCTCGAAGGCGCCGGCGGCGAGGAACAGCAGCGCCTTGAACACCGCGTGGTTGAGGATGTGAAGGAGGGCCGCCGCGAAGGCGATCGCCGCCCAGGTCTCATCCCCCTCGGAGGCGAAGAGGATCGAGGCGCCGAGGCCGAGCGCGACGATGCCGACGTTCTCGATCGAGTGGAAGGCGAGCAGGCGCTTGAGGTCGTGCTGGACGAGCGCGTAGAGGACGCCCCCCAGCGCCGACAGCAGGCCTAGCCCGAGGACCACGAGGCCCGCCCAGAGGGGAGCCGGCCCGGCCCACTCGAAGAGGACGCGGATCAGCCCGTACAGCGCCACCTTGATCATCACCCCCGACATCACGGCCGAGACGTGGCTCGGGGCGACCGGGTGGGCACGGGGCAGCCAGGAGTGCAGCGGCATCAGGCCGGCCTTGGTCCCGAAGCCGACGATCGCGGCGACGATGACGAGCGCTTGCACCCCGGCGCCCTGGGCGGCGAGCGCCCCCGGGTCGCCGATCGCGCCGTAGTGGGCCAGGGCGAGCACGCTGATCCAGACACCTGCCCCGCCCAGGTGGGTCACCGCCAGGTAGACGAAGACCGCGTGGCGGACGCCGGCCTCGCTGCGCCGCACCAGGATCGCGGCCGCCGGCACCAGCGTCATCAGCTCCCAGCAGGCGAGAAACGTGGACGGGTCGCGGGCCATGAGGAGCCCGACGAGGGCGATCAGGAACAGCCCGCCTAGAGCAACCAGCGCGCGGCTGCGGGCCACCCCGACGAGGTAGCCGCGGGCGTAGATCGTCGCCGGGGCCGCGACCACGGCGAGCGTGGCGAGGAAGAAGCCGGTGAGGCCGTCGATCCCCAGCGTGGGATCGAGACCGCTGCCGAAGGCGGCGCCGAAGGCCGGCGCCCCGAACAGGACGAGGCCGCCGCCAACGCCGAGCAGGGCGATGCCCACTGCCTGGAGGGAGATCGCTGTCGTCAGGTCCCGGTGCGGAAAGGCCGGCGCCAGAGTGCCGGCGACGAGCAGGGCCAAGCCCAGCAGGACGAGCAGTTGCACGTTGCCTTCAGCGCCGCTTGGCGCGAACCTTGTGAGGGGTCGGCGGTGAGTCGTCCAACTCGCCGAGCAGAGCTTGGGTTTCCTCCAGATAGGAGCCGATCAGCTGCCGAGCCGTCTCGAGCAGCTGGAAGATGCGCGGATCGCGCACCCGGTAGAGGACGCTCGTCCCTTCGCGCCGCGACTCGAGCAATCCCTGCCGGCGCATCGCCGCGAGGTGCTGGGAGGTTCCGCTGGAATCGATCCCGAGCTCCGCCTGCAGCTCGCCGACAGACAGCTCCCCATCCCTCAATAGCTCCAGCATGCGCACTCGCGCCGGGTGGCCCAGCAGGCGGAAGAATTCAGCCTTGATCTGGTGGATCGGCTCAGGGCGGCCGGGAGCTCCCTTTGACTTGGTCCCGGCCTGCGATTTCCGCGCCGCCGCGGGCATCAGGTCTTCCCGTCGAGGGTGGGTGCGTTCGCCATCGGGCGCAAAGTAGCATATCTTAAAAAATAATAAGATTTACGTAATATTTCATGGGGGGGCGGCGCCTCCCGAAGTACTTCAGCGACGGATGCATATCGACGCATATCCATGCTGGATACGCGTGATCTAACCCAATTGCAGAAGCCCTGCAAAGCCCGTTTGATTGAGTGCTGTGGGTCGTCGCTGGGAGTGCTCTAGGAGCGGCTATCAGCGGTTCCTAGCAGGTGGCGGACCAGCTCCCGGGCCGGCTTAGGAAGGCTCTCCTCGCCTGTGTGGATGACGACGAAGTGGCGCTCGAAGCGGAGCCCCGCCGTTTGGCGCACGACCAGTCCCGGGCTGTGCGAGCTGGCCAGCGCCAGCGAGGAGAGGAGGACCGGCGCGCCCTCCGACAGCGCGGTCGAGGTCGCGGCCGGGGTGCTGCCGATCTCGGCCAGCGGCGGCGCCAGCGAAAGACCGAGAGCCGAGAGCGCGTCGGCGACCACGCGGCGGCTGCTGGCGCCGGGGTCGCGCATGATCATCGGCGTCGAGACCAGCGCGGTCGGCTCGATCTCGTCCAGCTCGGCCCAGGGATGTGCCTCGGGGACGGCGACGACGATCTCGTCCGCGCAGAAGGGCGCTTCGCGGAGTCCCGCGGCGGCGGGTTCGGCGGTCCCGGCGGCGACCACTCCCAGGTCGGCCCGGCCCTCCAGCACCAGCGCCCGCGCGGCATCCGAGTTCGCTATCGACAACTCGACCGAGAGATGGCGCTCGTGCTTGCTCTCCAGCTCGACCAGCAGCGCCGGCAGGACGAATTCCGCCATCGTCGGGCTGGCGGCCAGGCGGACCGGGGACCGGTCGGCCTCCAGGCCTTCCATCAGGCCCTCGATCGATTCGGCCTCGGTGAGCAGGCGACGGGCCGCCTCGTAGAGCCGCCGGCCGGCCTGGGTCGGGGTGACGCCGCGGGTCGAGCGCTCCAGCAGCTGCGCACCGACGAGCGCCTCGAGCCCCCGCAGTCGCTTGGAGAGCGCCGGCTGGCTGACCCGCAGCAGGCGCGCCGCCTTGCCCAGGCTGCCGAGGTCGACGGCCGCGCAGAAGGCTCGCAGCTCGGCCAGCTCGGGCGTGCGAACGAGGTTTCCCATCGCCTCGATTGTGCACCGTTCGGCGGCGGCCGTCTCAAGGGCCGCCGAGAAGACCGGCTCGACGTCGACCTATGGCGCGCCACCGTGGGCCCCCTCGTCGGGCCCATAACCGTTGGTTAGGGCCGGGACAACCGATCGGCCTCTACCGATCTGCGCCCGCAGCCCCGATCCTGCATGCAACAAAAAGGAGGAGCCATGCCACCCAATCCAGACACCAAGCAAGATTCCGGCGCAGCGTCCCGCTTCGCGATGCTCGCCGCCACGTTCGCCTTGCTGCTCTCGATGGCGGCGCTGCTGACGGCGGTGTTGAAGGTCGACAACAGCGGCAGCACGCAGTCCGCGTCCGCCGCTTCCGGCTCGACGAGCGGGGCCGCGGCGTCGCCGGAAAGCGTCAAGCTGACGATCAAGTCCGACGAGGAGGAAGGAAAGAAGGGGGTCGACGGCAACTGGCACGACGCCTTCCTGCCGGCCGACTTCTCGGTCAAGGCGGGGGCCACCGTGAAGGTCACCGTCTACAACTACGACGACATGCCGCACACCTTCACCTCACCCGGCCTGGGCGTCAACGTGGAAATTGCCTCCGGCTCCGAAGACAAGCCGAGCAAGACCACCTTCACGATCAAGGCGCCCGACAAGGCGGGCAGCTACGAATGGTACTGCGCACTGCCGTGCGACCCGTACTCGATGGTTCACTTCGGCTTCATGAAAGGGCACGTGACGGTCGCGTGAGCGCCCGGCTGCCCAGTTCATGAGGAAAGGGCCGGCAAGGCCCCTCCGCAAGACGATCGGCCGCCTCGAGCGGCCGATCGCCGTTCTGGGGCCTACGGGCCGGGGGCCGAGTCCCAGCCCTCGGGGTCGACCACCACGTGGGTGACGGGCAGGCCGATCTCCAGGCGGGCGCGCTGCACCACGCCGCGCTCCAACCACGGCGAGCGGTCGGGGGTGTGGGTCCAGATCACGATCTCATCGGCCGGGAAGGCGCGCAGCGCGTCGCGGATCGCAACGTTCGGGTCGGAGTCGCCGATCTGGCCGCGGGCGTTGAGGCTCGTCTCGCCGGCGGCCTCGAGGGAGAGCTCGAGGCGCTGCTTCGCGTCCTCGACTGCCGCGTCGAGGTCCGACGCCCACAGCGCCGTGCGCGAGTCGGTCAGTGCCGGGGCGACGACCAGGACCTCGCCGCGCCGCCCCGCGCAACGGCCCTGGATCTCGGTCCAGAGCGAGGGGTTGGCTACCGCCTGGTTGGCGAGGACGAGCACGCGGTGCCTGCCGTCCTCGATATGGGCCGGCTCGCCCTCGCGCTGCGAGCCGGGATGGGAGAGATGGAAGGCGCGCCCGGCCCCGAAGCCGAGCAGCAGGGCCGCCCAGATCACGCCGAGGATCGGGCTGAGGATGGTCAGGACGCTGACCAGGGCGGCCCCGAGGAGGAGGACCGCCAGCCACCAGCGCGAGTCTGCCCGTCCCCCGAAGGGGCTGTGCGATTCGTTCATCCTTCGACCCATGCCGGCGTCAACGCAACCACCGCAGCGATCGACGCTCGAAGAGGACCTTGTCGCGGTGCCAGCGCCTGGAGGGCCGCCGCAGCCGCAGTCCCCCCCGCGAGGAGCGATAGAAGAGCCCCTTGGCCCGCGCGGCGCGCCCGGAGCCCACGTCCAGGTAGTAGCTGAGCGACCCGTCGAACTCGCGCCGCGGGCGCCGGCCCGCGGCGAGGGCGGCGATGTTGTCGGCGACCACGGCAGCCTGGGCCTGCGCCAGCACGCCGGCCTTTGGCAGCGTCGAGCCTCCCGCCAGCGGGATTTCGGTGACGTCGCCGATCGCGTACACGTTCGACTCGGCGCCGAGGCTGAACGGTTCGGCCCGCACCCAGCCGTTCGACCCTGCCAGCGCGGACACCGCGACGAATCCAGGGGGACGGTGAGGGGGGACGGCGATCAACAGGTCGTAGGGCTCGCTGCCCTCGCCGAAGCGCGCCTCCCTGGTGGAGGGGTCGACCGACTCCAGGACGCGGCCCGGTTGCAGGCCGATGCCGCGCCGCTCGAGCATCCCGGCGACGCGCTCCCCGACCGCCGGCTCGGCGATCGGGATCGGCCGCGGCTCGGCGGTTAGGAGGTCGACCCTCGCCGCCACGCCGGCCCTGCGCAGGAAGTCGTTGACGAGGAAGGCGAGCTCGTAGGGCGCGGCGAGCGAGCGGTAGGGCGTCTCCGCGACGGCGATCAGCACCCGCCCGCCGCCGAAGGTGACGAGCGCGTCGCGCAGGCGCTCGGCCTCGGCCAGCGTGTAGAAGCCGTGCGCGGCCCCGGCCAGCCCCTCGACCGACTCGGGGGCGAGCGTCGCCCCCGGGGCGAGCACCAGCTGGTCGTATGGGACCTCGCCCGAGGTCGTGGATACCGCGCCGCGATCGACGTCCACTCCGGTCACCTCGGCCTGGGTGAAGCGAACCCCGCGCCCCACGAGGTTCGCCAGCGGACGCGACGCCTCCCCCTGCTTGCCGCGGCGCTTGCCGACGGCGATCCAGGGAAAGGAGGGGGGGAAGTGGTGCTCGGACCTGCGGTCGATGAGGTGGACCTCGAGCTTGCCGCCGTGCCTGGCGAGGCGCTGTGCGCAGGCTAGGCCGCCGAGGCCGCCGCCGACGATCGCCACCCGTGTCCTAGCCACCGGCCGCCACCTTGGAGCCGCCGCGTCCAGAGGGCCCGCGAATCACCCGCACAGGCACGGTCCCGCACAGCATGCACCTACGTTACAGGCCCCCCATCGCTGACCTTATTACTCAGGGATATGGTCATCTGGCATGAGAGTCCGAGAGGCAGATGAAGATGAGGTGGTGGCGAGTGAGGAGAAGCTGCACACGTTTCTCTTCGCCGACCTCGCGGGCTTCACGGCCCTGCCCAGGAGCGCATTGCGGCGCTCGCGATATTCCTCGAAGCTGATGTCCCCGCCGGCAAGGCGGCGAGAGGTACGTCGAGATCAACGCCCCCTACTTCAGGGACCGGGCGTAGCCCCCTCGGCCTCCTCGATCGCCGCGGCGAGCTGGGCCAGGTCCTCGGCGCCCATGTCGGCTTCGATGCGCGGGAAGAGCTGGCGCTCCTCGAAGCGGACGTGGTCGTGGAGCAACTGTCCCAGCTCGCGAGCTTCCTCCAGGGTGGCCTCGCAGGCTTCGAGCCGCAGCGCCTCGCGGCGAATCGCCAGGTGCTCGTCGAGCATCCGTCTCACGCCGTCGTGTTCGACCTCGGCGTGCAGCGCCCAGGCGGGCAGCAGCACCTCCTCCTCGACCCGGAAGTGGCGCTTCCCGTCGCCCTGCCAGAAGTCGAGGAAGGTCCGCGTCGCCCCACCGAGGTCATCCGCCTCCTTCAGCTTCTTCGCCGCCAGCAGCGCGACCAAATGCTCGCGCGAGAGGGGGCGAAGCGCCTCGTCCCGTTTCATGCCTCCGCCCTCTCGACTTCTATGAGGCAGCCGGCGCGACATGGGTCATGGGGTTCGAAGCGGGACAGCTTCGCCGCGGGTCGAAAAGCTCCAGCAGCCCCGCGGTGACCCCGCGGTGCAGGGCGCAGACGACGTCGGGGTTCTCCAGCGCCGCGTCCCGGTAGGGGCAGTTCTCCAGTCGGCACGCGAAGCCGCCTTTCTCGCCACGCTCGATCGCCGGCTGGAAGCCCAGCGCGGCGAGGCCATAACCACCGTTATGTTGGCACAGGACGATGTGTAAAAGGAAGACCCTCGGCCGTTCACACTGGCTCTAGTGCAAGCGCGGACCGACTATGGTCGGGTGTGCCCACGAATCGAGGAGGCTGCTATGTACGTACGTGCCGTCAGGTTCACCGACGTATCTGCCGAGCGGATGCAAGGGCTTCTTGCTCGCATCGAGGAGTCTGACGGGCCACCCCCGGGCGTGCCCGCCACTGGTCTCAAGGTCTTGTTCGACAGCGCACAGGGAACGGCGGTGGTCCTTCAGCACTTCGAGAGCGCGGAGGATATGGAGGCCGGAGGCCAGGTTTTCAACGCGATGGATCCGTCGGAGACGCCGGGCACGCGCGCATCGGTGGACATGTGCGAGGTGAAGCTCGAGCGAACGCTCACCTGAGAGCGTTCCGGACTTTCTTCCAGCCCGAGCCTTCGCACCGGCTCCAGTGGCGAGCGACCGCGCTGTAGTGCTCGGTGGCCCAATCGAGACCCTTCCGATCGATGGTCTGCGCGGGCTACTTGAGACCAACGTCATCGACCAGGTACCGCGCCTTTACTGAAACCGGAAAGGCGGCGGCGATGAAGCCATTTGACGGAGTCCGGGCAGTTTTCTACTCAAAACGCTATTCCACTGGTAAGGTAGAAAATATGTCTGAGGTAAAAAAGCGCTGGCAGAAGACCCTTGCATCCGTGCTGGAGGGTACGACCCTTGAAGCTGCGCCAGGGGGTAGGGGTGCCGATCTCGTGATCCGGACTCGCGATGGCCGGGAGATCGAGATCGAGGTGAAATGGGCCGGCGAGGGCTGGCCACAGGATGTCCGGCGCGTGGCAGCGGTCGGAGAGCAGTGGCCTGAGAACGCCGTCCTGCTTGCACGGAGCCTGTCGCCCGGCGCAATCGAGTGGCTGCGAGAGCGCGGCGCCAATTGGGCCGACGAAGCCGGCCGGGCCCGCATCATCGGACCAGGTGGGCTGGTCGTGATCCGCGAACCCGCTCAGCTGCCCGACAAGCAGGCGCCGCGTTCCTTTTCCTGGTCGAAATCGGCGATCGCGATCGCGGAGGGGATTCTCGCCCGCGAGGATCGCCCACTGCGTGTGGTCGAGCTCGCGGAAGCGAGCGACTGGTCCACCGCGCAGGCGGCCAAAGTCCTCAAGGCTTTCGATGGCCAGGGCTGGACCGCCAAGCACGGAGCTTCGCGTGGTCCCGCATCGCATCGGACGCTAGTTGACGCGGACGGCTTGCTCGCCGCATGGTCGGCCGCGGTTGGCGATTCCCCTCGCGCAACCCGCAGCGCCCATCGCGCGAACAAAGACGTGATGGCGCTCCTGCGAGACGACCTCGTCCCCGCGCTCCCCCGAACGGCCGGGTGGGCGGTCAGCGGCTGGGCTGGCCTCGAGCTCGCCGCCCCCTTCGCGACCACCACTCCCAGCCTGCATATCTACGTCGCAGATACCGCCTTTGCCGCACCGCTCAGCGACGCGATCGAGGAGGCCGGTCTGCGCGAGGTGGACGAGGGTGGCCGGGTCACCTTCTGGGCACACGATGCCCGCATCTTCGCCTTCTCCCGCCAAGTTGAGGATGTCCCGGTCGTGAGCGCTCCGCGCCTGTTCGCCGATCTGTCCTCGTTCGGCGGTCGCGGCGGCGACGCGGCCGACCACGTCAAGGCGGAGCTGATCGATCCGCTGCATTCTGGCGTAGCGACCGAGAACGATGACGCTCATGGATGAGCAACGCTCCCGCGAGACCCGCGCCCGCGCCGAGACCGCATTGGTGCGGCTCCTGCATGCGCTCGGGGACGAGGACGTCTTCCTGGTCGTGCTCGGCGGGCTGGTGCCCGAGGTTCTCGCAAGCGACGAGGCACTCGTGCCGGAGCACCTCGGCACCACCGACGTCGACGTCCTCCTAATCACCCATGTGGATCTCGATGCCGATCTTGGCGCCGTGGAGCGAGCGCTCGAGCAGCTCAACTTCAGGCCGGACCCGAGCGAGGACGGCTGGCGCTGGCGAAGCCCGATCGACGGTGTGCCGGTGAAGCTCGAGTTCGTCTGCGACCTACCCGACTACCGCGAGGGCGAGGTCATCCGACCGAGCGGCTGTCGAGCGCTCAGCGCTCAGAACCTCCGCGGCACCGGCTACGTCGCCCGCGACTTCGCCTGGGAGGAGCTGAGCGGCGAACTGGCCGATGGAACCACCGCCACCGTGCGCGCCCGCTTCGCCGGTCTTGAGGGCTACCTGCTCTCCAAGTGCGTGGCGGCGCGCATGCGCGCCGCCACGAAGGACTACTACGACCTCGTCTACGTCCTGCAGCACAATCGCGCGGGAGGACCGGAGCAGGCCGCACATCGCCTGATCAACGACGAATTCGCCGATGAGCTCGAGTCCCTGAGGACTACCTTTCTGGAGGTGCGAGCACGCTTTGTCGGGACTGCGGATAGTGGGCCAGTCGGCTACGCGAAACAGGCTTTGGAAGTGCAGCCCGAGGTTGGCGAGGCGGAATTGCGGGCCGATGCCGTCGACGTCGTTCAGCGATTCTTTGCGGAGCTGACCTGAGGTCGGATTTAGTTGTGAATGGCGGTGGCCAGCTCGCCGCGGTCCGAATGTGTGACCGGACCGTCAGCGGGTTCGCGGCGGCTGGTGGCCATGCCGGGGGCTCTGGTCGCCGGGGCCGTCGTCCGTGGTCGCGAAGTGGGCGGCGAGGGCGTCGCGGCGGAAGTCGAAGATCCGCTCGAGGTCGCGGCGTACGAAGAGGGTGTGGGCGAGCTCGCCCAGGGGCCCGTAGGGGATGGCATAGCGGACTCGGTCGTGGATCGCGCAAGCGTGCTCGCCGTCCGGCTCGAAGACGTGCGTGTGCTCCCAGAGCGCGTAGGGCCCGTGGACCTGGGTGTCGCTGAATCGCAGAGGCGGCTCCCAGGTCTCGATCCGCGTCTGCCAGCGAATCGGGAAGCCGTGCAGGCGCAGCCGGTAGTCGAGCAGCGCCCCCGCGCCCATCGCGATCGGCCCCGGCGTCGTCACCCGGAAGTGGAGCCAGGGGGGCGTCATCGGCTCGAGGTTGGCGGCGGCGGCGTAGAAGTCGAAGGCGCGCTCGGCCGGGACGGGGACGCGCTGGCGGCGTTGCAGGACGTGCTCGCGCACAGGCGCCAGTCTCGCAGGCCGGGCGCCCCGGTGGGGTAGCGTGGATCGATCCCACCGGGCACGTTGATCGTAGGAGCGACGGGTTTCATCGGCGGGCGGCTGGCCGCGGCGCTGGCCGACGTGGGGCCTGTCCGGTGCCTGGTCCGCGAGCGCTCTCGAGCGGCGGAGCTGGAGGGATTGGGCGTCGAGCTGCGGGTCGGCGACGTCACCGACGCCCCCAGCCTCGTCGGGGTGGGGGAGGGAGTCGACGTCGCCTACTACCTGGTCCACGCGATGGCCGGCGGCGCCGGCTTCGAGGCGCGCGAGCGGATCGCCGCCGGTAACTTCGCCCGGATGGCGAAGCGCGAGGGCGTCGGGCGCGTCGTCTACCTCGGCGGGCTCGGCCAGGAGACCGAATCCAAGCACCTGCGCAGCCGTCACGAGACCGCCCGCATCCTCGCCGCCGAGGGACCGCCGCTCACCTACTTCCGGGCGGCGATGGTCGTCGGCGCCCGCAGCGAGTCGTATCGCACCCTGCGCTACCTGGTCGAGCGGCTGCCGGTGATGGTGGCGCCGAGCTGGCTGCGCACGCCGACTCAGCCGATCGGGATCGACGCGACGATCGAGTACCTGCGACGGGCGCCGGAGGTCCCCGAGTCGGTGGGCCGCGAGGTCCAGATCGGCGGACCGGACGTCCTCTCCTACGCGGACATGCTCGACCGGATGGCGCTCGCGCTCGGCAAGGCGCCGCCCCGCAAGCTGCCGGCGCCGCTGATCACGCCCTGGCTCTCGGCGCTCTGGCTGGGACTCGTCACCCCGGTCGACACCAAGGTCGCCCGGCCGCTGGTCGAGGGGCTGAGGACCGCGACCGTGGTCACCGACCCGAGCGGGGCCGAGCCGTTCGGGATCGAGCCCGAGTCGTTCGACGAGGCGCTGCGACGGGCGCTGGCGGAGGAGGAGGCGGGCGGCGGACGGTGAGGCTCGTCCTCGACCCTCGACGTCAGCCGCGGCGAGGCGAGCCCCGCGGGCAGCGGCCCTCGCTGGCGGTGCGGTGGGGAATCTGGGCGGCCTGGCGGCACTGGCGGGTGCTCTCGGTGTGGGCGGCGGTGCTGGTCTCCTCGGCGATCGCCTACCCGCACCTGATGTCGGCGCTGGTCCCGTCCGACTACAGCGTCGGCGGTTCCGATTCGGCCGCCGTCACCCATCAGATGGAAACCGAGTTCCCCTCCGCCGGCGCCGAGCAGGACGTGGTCGTCTTCGACTCCTCCAGCCTGACGATCGGGGACGCCGCGTATATGAAGACGGTCAACCGCGTGCTGGCGCGCGTCCGTGGCGAGCGGGGAGTCGTCTCCGTGCTCGGCCCGACCGAACCGGGCGCGCGGGAACAGGTCTCCGCCGGCGGGCACGCGGCGCTCGCCGTCGTCGGCCTCTCGGGCAACGACCGGCAGCGGGCCGATCGGGCCGAAAGCCTCCAGGACGCCGTCGCCGCGGCCGCGCGGAACGGCCCGGTCGAGGCGAGCCTGACCGGCTACTCGCCCTCGGCCAACGGCATCACCGAAGTCGAGAACTCCGACGTGGAGCGAGCGGAGTCGTTCGGCGTCCCGGTCGCCTTCATCGTCCTGCTGCTGGCGCTCGCCGCCGTGGTCGCCGCCTCGGTGCCCCTCCTCGTGGCGGTGGTCAGCCTCACCGCGACCCTCGGCGTGCTCGCGATCCTGGTCCTGGCGCTCGGCTTCGAAGCCGACGCCTTCCTGCTCTCGATCGTGACGATGATCGGGGTCGGCGTCTCGATCGACTACTCGCTCTTCATCCTCACCCGGTTCCGCGAAGAGCTGTCGCGGGCGCGGCGCGAGGGCGACCCCGAGCCGGTTCCCGCCGCGGTCGGGGTGGCGATGACGACCAGCGGCCGCACGATCGCCTTCTCGGGGACGATCGTGATCATCTCGCTTTTCTCGCTGTTCCTGGTGAACTCGCCGCTGTTCCGCGGCATTGCCCTGGGGGCGGTGCTGGTCGTGGCCTGCACGCTGCTCACCGCCTGGACGATGCTGCCGGCGCTGCTGGGAGCGCTCGGCGATCGCGTGGGCCGCTGGGCGCTGCCCGAGCGCTTCCAGCCCGCCCTCGACGAGGAGGATCCCGCCGGCCGCCCAAGCGGCTGGGAGCGCTGGGCCCGCACCGTGCTCGCCCACCCGTGGCTGGCCATACCCGCGGCCGCGCTGCTCATCGTCTTCGCGCTGCCGACCTTCGGGCTCAAGGTCGGGATCGACCTCGGCATGTCCGCGCTCGCCGACAAGCCGTCCGGGGAAGCGGTGCTGGTCCTCGAACGCTCCTTCAGCCCCGGCGCGATGTCGCCGATCGAGGTCACCGCCTCACGCCCGGACGGCGCCCCGCTGTCGGCCCAGGACCGCGCCAGGATCGGCGAATTCACCCGCTCCGTATCGAAGGACCCCCGGGTGACCGCGGCCTACGCCTCGGTCAACGCCGAAAACGGCTCGACCCTCGCCCTCGTCACCGTCGTCCCGACCGCCCCGGTCGACTCCACCGAGGCATCCGAGCTCGTCGAAGGACTGCGCGACGAAGTCGCCCCCCGCTACGCCGCGGCCGGCGACCTCGAAATCCTGGTGGGAGGGGAGACGGCCCAGTTCAAGGACCTCGGCGAAGAGTCGCTCGGCAAGCTGCCCTGGGTCCTGGCGATCGTCCTCTCGCTCTCCTTCCTTTACCTGCTGCTGATCTTCCGTTCGCTGCTGATCCCGCTCAAGGCGGTGCTGATGAACCTCCTCGCGACGGCCGCCGCCTTCGGCCTCACCGCCTGGGTCTTCCAGGACGGCCACCTCTCCGGCCTCTTCGGCTTCACCAGCGTCGGCTTCGTCCAGGTCTACCTGCCGATCGTCGTCTTCGCCCTGCTCTTCGGCCTCTCGATGGACTACGAGGTCTTCTTGATCCGGCGCATGCAGGAGCAGTGGCTGAAGACGCACGACAGCGACGACGCGGTGGCGGCCGGGATCGCCCACACCGCCCGGCCGATCCTCGCCGCGGCCGCGATCATGGCCGCCGTCTTCGGCTGCTTCCTGGTCGCCGACGTGCTGGAGCTGAAGGAGTTCGGATTCGCCCTCGCCGTCGCCGTCATCCTCGACGCCACGCTGGTGCGCCTGCTCCTCGTCCCGGCGATCATGAAGGTCGCCGGTCCCTGGAACTGGTGGCTGCCGCGCTGGCTGGACCGGATCCTGCCGCGCGTGCGCCTCGACTGAGGCTTCGGCTACCGACAGCCCCCAGGCGGATAGGCTCGGCCCCGATGCCGCGCAGCGCTTGGAAGGGAGTCGCCGCCATCCTGTCCGCCGTCCTCGCGGTGGTGCTCTGGTCGTGCGGGGGCGGATCGGGCGGGTCCTCGTCGACCAGCTCGTCTGAGCGGCCCGCCGGTCCGGAGATCACCCTGAGCGCGACGACGCACCGGCCCGTCGCCGGGGCCCCGTGGCCGATCGCGATCCGGGCCTACGACGCCGACGGGAGGCCGTTGCGGGCCGAGGTTCGCTACCAGTACCTCCTCGGCGACACGGTGGTCGCGCGCCGCTCGCACTACCGCTTCCGCGGCGCCTTCCACGACACCTTCCGCTGGCCGGCGCGCTCTCTCAACGTCCCGCTCACCTTCCGCGCGGTGGTCACCACTCCGGAGGGCAAGCGCAACCTCGACTACGACGTGCGGGTGAGGCGATAGCCACCGCGGGGGACACGCTGCGCGAGCATTCGCGGGCCAGCGGCGCGACCGTGCGGGTCGAGCGGGTCTCGAAGAGCTACGGCCGGATCAGGGCGCTGCGCGAGGTCTCGCTGGACGTCTCGCCCGGCGAGGCGGTGGCGATCACCGGGCCCTCGGGGTGCGGAAAGACCACGCTGCTCAACGCGATCGCCTCGATCGAACGGGTCGACTCGGGCCGGGTCACCGTCGACGACGTCCGCGTCACCGAGCTGGCCCATCCCGCCTCCTACCGCCGCGAGACGATCGGCATCGTCTTCCAGCTCCACCACCTGTTGCCGATGCTGACCGCGCGCGCGAACGTCGAACTGCCGCTGATCGCGGTCGGGGTCCCGCGGGCCGAGCGGCGGCGCCGGGCGGAGGAGCTGCTCGCCGAGGTGGGCCTGGGCGAGCGCTCCGAGCAGCGCCCCGCCGTCCTCTCCGGCGGCGAGCGACAGCGGGTTGCGGTGGCCAGGGCGCTGGTCAACGGACCGCGCCTGCTGCTCGCCGACGAGCCGACCGGCTCGCTCGACTCCGAGAGCGGGCGCCTGGTCCTCGCGTTGCTCGACCGGGCCCGCGAAAGGCGCGGCATGACGATGATCGTCGCCAGCCACGATCCCCTGCTCGGGGACCGGGCGGACCGCTCCGCGCGCATGGCCGACGGGCGGATCGTGGGCGAAAGCTGACCCGGGCCTCAGAAGCGGCCCAGCATCTCGGCGGGAGGATGCCGTGAGACGCTCCAGGCGGGGTAGAGGCCGCCGAGCACGCCGATCGCCAGACCGACCAGGAGGCCGCGGCCGAGCCCCCAGGCCGTCAGCTCCGGGCTGACGAAGTCGGCGGCGCCGAGCAGGTCGACGATCAGGTGGCTGATCAGGATGCCGCCGAGCACCCCGGCTCCGGCGCCGATCAGTCCCACTCCGGCTCCCTCGCCGACGACGATGCCGGCAACCTGGGGCCTGCTCCAGCCGATCGCCGACAGCAGCGCCAGCTCGCGCCGCCGCTCCAGCACCGCCATCGCCATCGTGTTGGTCACCGCGATCCCGCCCAGGATCAGCGCCAGCACTGCGATCACGAGCACCGCCTTGGTCACGATCTCGAAGCCGGGGTTCGCGCGCGCGGCCTCGCCCGGGTTGGAGATCGTCGTCGTGCCGGGGAACGCTCGGGCGAGCTCCTTCGTGACCGCGTCGGCGGCCGCGGTCGGCTCGAGCACGACCGCGATCGTGGTCACGCTGCCGGAGCGGCCGGCGAGGCGGTCGGCGGCCGCGAGCGGCACCACGACGCCGTTGTCCTCGAAGGCGACGCCGCTGTCGTAGACGCCGCTGATCGGGAAGCGCCGGCCCTTGAGGGCGACCGTGTCGCCCGGGCCGAGCCCCCCGCTGCTCGCCAGGGCGCTGCCGACGAGCGCTTCGCCGTCGCGCGAGCGCCTCCCGGCGGTGAGGACCAGGCGGCGCTGGACGAAGCTGTCCCGCCGCAGGCCGAAGACGATCGCCGAGGGCGAGTCGGGGAGGGCGTCGGTGACGAGCTGGATCGGCGCCGCGTCCTCGATGCCGGGCTGCGCCCGGACCCGGCCGACCAGCGAGGCCGGGAGCACGGACGCGGTCGGGTCGGCGACCCCGCCCTGGAAGACGCCGAGGCTGGCGCCGCCGAGGTGGCTGAGCCCGCCGACGCTCTGCTTGAGGCCCTGGGTCAGCGCCAGCAGGGCGACGATCGTCGCCACCCCGATCGCGATCCCCGTCGCGGTCAGCGCCGTCCGCCCGCGATTGCGCACGAGGTTGAGCGCGATCAGGCCGGCCACGGCGCCGATCATAGTTCGGCGCCCCGAGGGCGCGAATGCGGCGGGGCTGGCCGCCGACCGGCCGATCGGCGAGAGTAGAGGCCCGAAACCTAAGCGAGAGGAGCCCAACGATGGCCGATGGGACGATCACCCTGACGATCTCGAAGGCGGACGCCGAGGTGCTGGTCGGCGTGCTCGCCTCCGAGCGCTACAACGCCGAGACCGAAGCGGTCTGCGAAGGGATCCGCAGGCAGCTGGACGAGAAATTGGCCGAGCTGGGCTGAGCGCCGATCGCGAGCGACGCTAGGGCCGCGGGACGACCATCACCGGGCACGGCGCCTTGTGGATCAGCCCGGTTGAGACCGAGCCGAGCAGCACCCGCGTCACCGGGCCATAGCGGCGCGAGCCGGCGAGCAGGAGGTCGACCCCGTCCTCGCAGGCCTCGGCCAGCGTCGTCGCGACCGGCCCGCTGAGACAGCGCCCGTCGACGGTGAGCTGCGGGTCGAGCGCGCCGGTCGCCTCCTCGAGGATCTTCTCCGGCTCGGGCGGGAGCGCGGGGGTGTACCCGACGACGCCGGGCAGCGCCACCGGGGGCGCGACCACCGTCAGCACCCGGATCGCGGCGCCGGTGTCGCGGGCGAGCGCCTCGGCCCGGCGCAGCGCCGCCTTCGACTCCGGGTTGCCGTCGTAGGCGACGGCGATCAGGCGGATCGACGCGGGCGCCTCCGCCGCGTAGCCGCGCGGCGCCGCGACCACCGGGCAGGGAGCGCCGTGCAGGAGGCCCTCGGCGGTGCTGCCGATCAGGGCACGGCCGACCGCGCCGCGGTGCGGGGAGCCGACCACGATCGCGTCGACGTCCTCTTCCTCGGCGAGGTAGGTCATCACCCAGGCGGGGGAGCCGCCGCCGAAGCTCCGGCTCTCGACCGCGATCCCGACCAGGCCCTCGCGCGCCTCCTCGATCAGCGGCTCGGCCTTCGTCGCAGCATCGCCCTCCAGCGCTTCGAAGCCGACCGGGAACGGGCCGTAGGGGATGACGGTCGCCACCACCACGGTCGCGCCGGAGATCGAGGCGAGGGTCCTCGTCAGCGCGAGCGCGTCGCGACCGCCGTCGCTGCCGTCGAAGCCGACCAGGATCCTTCCCATCGATGACGATGACTCCATCGCGGCGACTCTAGGCGTGCTCGCGACCCCTGTCATCGGTGGAAAGCCGAAGTCGACCAAGGGGATTCCCCCGATGACCCGCGCCGGCGGGGCGCGGACAATCGGAGCTCACGATGACCGTTCACGACGTGATCGAAAGGCACGGCCACTTCGCCCACGGGGGCAATCCCGACGACACGGCTGAGACCTGGACGGAGTCCGGGTTCGAGGCCGACGAGGTGGAGGAGTGGCTGAAGGCCCGCTGCTTCAACCCCAGCGCCGCCCGGGACCTCGCCGACTGCGGCGTCACCGCCGAGATGACGCAGATGAAGACGAGCGCCGGCGCCGGCGACTACGTCGACACGGTCGGCTTCAAGGTCTCCGTCGGGGACCTCGAGGTGGAGGAGGCCCGTGACCTCGTCGGCGTCCACTGAGCCGGGGATGCCGCAACTCGAGGCGCAGCCGCTGAGCGGCGCCGCCGGGGACTACGACGGCCTGCTCGAGCTGATCGGCAACGCCGACGTCGCCTTGATCGGCGAGGCCTCCCACGGCACGCACGAGTTCTACCGCGAGCGCGCGCTGATCACCCGGCGCCTGATCGAGGAGAAGGGATTCCGCGCGGTGGCGGTCGAGGCTGACTGGCCCGACGCCTACCGCGTCAACCGCTACGTGCGGGGCGCCCCCGAGGACGCCGACGCCGAGGAGGCTCTGCGCGGCTTCCGCCGCTTCCCCACCTGGATGTGGCGCAACGCCGAGGTGCTCGACTTCGTCGGCTGGCTGCGCGCCCGCAACGACCGGTGCGCCGCCGAGGACGCCGTCGGCTTCTACGGGCTCGACCTCTACAGCCTCTATGCCTCGATCGCCGAGGTGATCGCCTACCTCGAGCGGATCGACCCGCCTGCCGCCCAGCGCGCCCGCGAGCGCTACGCCTGCTTCGAGCACTTCGGCGGCGAGCAGTCCTACGGGCGCGCGGTCAGCCTCGGGGTCAGCGAGTCCTGCCGCCGCGGCGTCGTCGCCCAGCTCACCGAGCTGCAGCGGAGCGCCGACGGCTACCTCCGCCGCGACGGCATCGCGGCGGAGGACGAGCAGTTCTACGCCGAGCAGAACGCCCGCCTGGTGGCCAGCGCGGAGGAGTACTACCGCTCGATGTTCGGCGAGGTGGCCTCTTCCTGGAACCTGCGGGACCGCCACATGGCCGACACGCTGGCGCGGCTGCGCGCCCACCTCTCCCGGCATGGCTCCCCCGGCAGGATCGTCGTCTGGGAGCACAACTCCCACGTCGGCGACGCTCGGCTGACCGAGATGGGCGCGCGCGGCGAGCTCAACGTCGGCCAGCTGGCCCGCGAGCGCTGGCCCGACGACGTGGCGCTGGTCGGCTTCACCACCTACTCCGGGACCGTGACCGCCGCCTCGGGGTGGGACGCGCCCGCCGAGCGCAAGCGGGTGCGGCCGGCGCTCCCCGAGAGCTATGAGGCCCTGTTCCACCAAACCGGCACGCCCCGCTTCCTCGTCGACCTGCTGAACGGGCCGACGGCTGAGACGCTCCGCCGCCCCCGCCTGGAGCGGGCGATCGGGGTGATCTACCGGCCCGAGACCGAGCGCGCCAGCCACTACTTCTCCGCCCGCCTCGCCGGCCAGTTCGACGCGGTGGTCCACATCGACGAGACCCGCGCGGTCGAGCCCCTGGAGCGGACCTCCGGCTGGGAGCTGGGGGAGCCACCGGAGACCTACCCGACGGCGCTCTGAGGGGGATCCCGCGGTGGGAGCGCGCGCGGCCTGATGCCGCCCGCCAGCAGCGCCAGCGCGATCAGCATCGCGATCTGCAGCGCCAACCCCAGCGGCGAGGTGAGGGCGTCGAGGGCGAGCGTGCCGAGGCTTCGCTCGGCGACGGTGGCGACGCCGACGTAGATCGAGTAGGAGACGAGCCGGCCGGCGAAGAACGCCGCGGTCAGCGGCAGCAGCGGAACGGTCATCAGGCCGGCCGCGGCGAAGAGCTGCCCGGAGGGCACGGGGGAGAGGGCGAAGAGGCCGATGGCGGCGCCGGTGCGGAGGCGGTTCTCGCTCAGGGCTCCCTGGGCGCGGTCGATGCTGGCGATCCGCGCGGCCGAGAGGCGCGGGCGCAATCGCCGGGCGCCGTTGGCGAGGACGAGGCGCCCCGCGGCCGCGGCGAGCGCTCCGCCGAGGACCAGCGGCGCCGCCGGCAGGTCGAAGTCGAGGCTGAAGAAGACCAGGACCGCCCAGGTCGGCGGGCCGAAGGCGGGGAGCAGGTTGACGGCGAAGATCACCGCCAGGGCGATGCCGAGCTGAGCGAGGGTCGACACTCGGCGGGCCGGCTAGGGACGGGACACGGGATCGTGGGGCGGGTCTGGCGCCAGCGGCCGCACGGTCACGTGCCTGGCGAGGTGTTCGATCTCCTGCCTGGTCCCGGTGCCGAGGCCGCGGCGGGTGGCGTTGAGGGCGCCCGCCGCCATCCCGAGCCGCAGCGAATCGAGCATGCCCATCCCGCGCGCCAGGCCTACTCCGGTGGCGGCGAACATCGAGTCCCCGGTGCCGCTGTGGTCGAGCGCCTCGAACACCGGGCCGACGAGCTCGACCTGGGCCCCCGCCTCGGCCTCGCCGACGAGGATGGCCGGCTCGGAGCCGCGCGAGATGAGGACGTTGCTCGCGCCGGCCCGGTGCAGCCCGCGCGCGGCGTCGAGAAGCTCGGAGACGCCGCCGCCCGCCGCGTGGCCGTCGCGGAGCAGCTCCTCCTCGCTGAGGCGAAGCAGCTCGATCCCTCCCTCCAGCGCGGCGCCGAGCGGCGGGCCGGTCAGGTCCCCGATCACCGGCTTCCCGTTCGCCCGCAGGTCGGACACCAGCCTGCGGTAGAGGTCGGCGGGGAGGAGGTCGGCCGGCTGGCAGCCGGCGATCAGGGTCAGGTCGGCGTCGAGGCCCGCGCTCAGCGCGATCCCGTAGAGCTCGTCCGCGGCATGGCGGGCGAGCGGCCGGCTCTCGACGCTGACGACCTCGACCCGCTCGCCGCTGCGGCGATCGTGGATGTAGACGCCGTTCGGCGCCCCGGCCGCCACCGCCCGCAGCGTCAGCGGCTCGGCTTCGATCAGCCCGCGCAGGACGCGCCCCGGCTCGCCGTCGAGGGCGCAGCAGAGGACGACGTCGGCCCCGAGCGTCGCGGCGAGGCGGGCGACCCAGAAGCCCTGACCGCCGGCGTGGAGGTGGACGTCGGGCCGGTCGGGCCCCGGCTCGACCGTGATCGTGAGGATCGGGGAGGGCGCGAAGACGACGATGCGCCCGCCGCGCTGCCCCGGGCTCACATCGACTCCCGCACGAAGCGCCCCACCGGCTCGACCAGCGAGGGGTCGGAGGCGATCGTGAACCGCGAGGCGGCGTCGTGCTCGCCGCCGTCGAAGTCGTAGACCGCGCCGCCCGCCTCGCGGACCAGGAGCAGGCCCGCGGTCACGTCCCAGGGCAGGTTGGAGAGCATCGCCGTCGCATGCAGGCGCCCGGCCGCCAGCCAGGCGAGATCGAGGGCGGCCGAGCCGTGCATGCGCACCCGCAGGCACGACCGGGCCAGCCGGCGGAGCAGCTCGAGGTGGATCCGATTCTCCTCCTCCGAGCCCACTCCGACCTTGAAGTCGGCCAGGCCGACCACCGCCTCCCGCAGCTCCTCCACCTTCGCGACGGCGATCCTCGTCCCGTTCAGGTAGGCGCCGCCGCCCTCCCGCGCGACGAAGCGCTCGCCGAGGAACGGCGTGTCGACGATCCCGAGCACCGGCTGCCCGCCGACGAGGAGCGAGAGGGAGATCGCGCAGAGCGGGCTGTCCTTGCTGAAGTTGATCGTGCCGTCGATCGGGTCGAGCACCCAGCGCGCCTCCTCGCCCGCCACGCTCTCGCCTTCCTCCTCGCCGAGAAACGGGATCTCGGGGGTGGCGTCGCCCAGCGAGCCCTTGACCGCCGATTCGACGTGCAGGTCGACGTCGGTCGCGAAGTCGCGGTCGCCCTTGGCCACCAGCGCGCCGATGTGCGAACGCCCCTGGCGCAGGATGCGCCCGCCGACGTCGACCGCGTGCTCTGCCGCGAGCAGCAGCCTGGCGGTGACCGGAGGGGGGTCTGCGGTGGTCATGCGACTCGTCCTTCCCGGAGTTGGTGATGACTGTAGGTGAACTTGCGGCGCGCCCGTGCACCGCCTAACTTCGCTGCATGGCCAATCGCCTCGCTCTGTTCGTGGATCGCAAGGAAGCCGGCCGCCGGCTCGCCGCGGCCCTCGATCGCTTCACGGGCGGGGAGCCGCTGGTGGTCGCCCTGCCGCGCGGCGGGGTCCCGGTCGGCTTCGAGATCGCCAGGGCGCTGGGTGCGCCGCTCGACGTCCTGCTCGTCCGCAAGCTCGGGGCGCCGTTCAACCCGGAGTACGGGATCGGCGCGATCGCGGAGGGCGGCGTTCGCCTCGTCCGCCGCGCCGAGGTGGAGCTGATCGGCGTCTCGGACGAGGAGCTGGAGGAGGTCGTCGCCCGCGAGTCGGCGGAGCTGGAGCGACGGCGGCGGCTCTACCGCGGCGACGAAGAGCCCCACCCGGTCGAGGGGCGCACGGTGATCCTGGTCGACGACGGGATCGCCACCGGCGGCACCGCCGTCGTCGCCGCGCATGCGCTGAAGGCGCGCGGCGCCGCCAAGGTCGTCCTCGCCGTGCCCGTCGCGCCGCCGGGCAGCGAGGAGCGGCTCGCCGGCGACTTCGACGAGATCGTCTGCCTCGAGCAGCCCCACGGCTTCTTCGGCGTCGGCCAGTTCTACGTCGACTTCGGCCAGGTGGGCGACGACGAGGTGGTCCGGCTGCTCGAGGAAGCGCGGGCCCCGGATCGGGCCCCGGCCCTCGGCGATCCTCCGGTCGCCGCGGACCCGCCGCCGGTCGAGCGCTCGGTCGAGCTCGAGCCGGTTCCCGGGGTGCGGGTGACGGGGGACCTGCGCCTTCCCGACGCCGCGGCCGGTCTCGTGATCTTCGCCCACGGCAGCGGCTCCAGCCGGCTCAGCCCCCGCAACCGCCGGGTCGCCGAGGCGCTCAACGAAGCGGGCTTCGCGACCCTGCTGTTCGACCTGCTCACCGGCGAGGAGGAAATGGACCGGGCCAAGGTGTTCGACATCGCCCTGCTCGCCGAGCGCCTGCTCGCGGTGACGCGCTGGGCGGAAGGCGAGGAGGAGCTCCGGCGCCTGCCGATCTCCTACTTCGGCGCTTCGACGGGCGCCGGGGCGGCGCTGCGGGCCGCCGCCCGCCTCGGCCGCGGGATCCGCGCGGTGGTCTCGCGCGGCGGGCGTCCCGACCTCGCCGCCGAGAGCCTCGAGGACGTCCTCTCGCCGACGCTGCTGATCGTCGGCGGCGCCGACTGGCAGGTGCTGGAGCTGAACGAGCGGGCGGCGAGGCGGCTGCGCTGCGAGCACGAGGTGGCGATCGTCCCCGGCGCGACCCACCTCTTCGAAGAGCCGGGGGCGATGGAGCGGGTCGCCGACCTCGCGGCCGAGTGGTTCTCCAGGCCCAGCCTGTGACGAGCGGCCCAGGGTTGTCGTCAGCTCGGTCGGTGAGCTTCGGGCGGGACCGCCAGCACCGAGCATTGGGCCCTGTGCACGACCCGCTCGCTGACGCTGCCCAGCGCTCTGATGCCGGCGACGCCACGCCGCCCGATCACGATCAGCGAGGACTGGGAGGCACGGGCCGCCTCGTCGATCCTCGTCGCGACATGCCCGGGGCTGTCCACGACCTGCGGAGAGACACCGGTCGCCTTCTCGATCAGCGTCAGCTGCTTCAGCACCTCGCGATAACGCTCCGGGCGCATGCCGTCGGGGACGTGGACGAGGCGCAGCTCTGACCCGTGGGACTCGGAGAGGCCGGTGGCGAACCTGGCGGCGGCCCAGGAGCCGGGCGAGCCGTCGGTGGCCAGCAGGATGCTCCGAGGGAACTCCTTCCCATCGGCCGTGCGCCGGGCGATCATCACCGGGCCCGCGGTGCGGTGGGCGACCTGGGTTGCGGTGCTGCCCATCATGATCCCGCCCACCCGGGAGCCGCCGTGGCAGCCGACCACGAGCAGGTCGTGCTCGGCGGCCTCGGCCAGCAACAGGTCGCTGGTCGGCGCGCCGTGGAGCAGCTCGGTCGAGGCCTCGACGCCGGCCCGGCGAGCGGCCTCGGCCGCCTCGCCGAGAGCCTCCAGCGCGCGACGTTCGCTCAGGTCCACCTGGGCGTGGCGCCCCGAGCTGAGCTCATGGGAGATCGCCACCAGTCGAAGGGGCGCCGCGGAGCCGCAGAGGGCGATCGCCTGGTGAACGGCCTCGGCGCTGCCCCGGCTGCCGTCGACCGCGCAGAGGACGTCCTTGAACGGCGGCCGTGCCTTCGGAGGCCGGCGATCGGTCGGGTTGGGGCGCGCCGTTGAGCGCACGGCGTCGGCGATGGCCGGGCTCAGGTAGCTGGGCTCCACCCTTGCTGCCCTCATCCCACGATAGGAAGGAGGTCCTCGGGCAGCTGCGCCCGAATGTCCTCGATCTCCCCGGGCGAGACGTGTCGGCGCAGGACCTCCGCGGCCGCGCTGACCGCGAAGGAGGAGGCGGTCTCGCCGTCGAGCTCGGCGTCCGCGGCGACCCGGTCGAGGAAATCGGCGAGGCCGCGGTACCGGACGGGCGTCGCGCTCGGGTCCCAGCCCTCGTAGTAGATCCCGCGGACCAGGTCGGGAAGCTGGGCGGCGAGCTGGGCGGCCTCGTCGACGGTGAGGCGATCGCGGAGCGCGTGGAGATAGGCGCGAAGGACCCTGTACGCCTCACGGCGGTCGTCGGCGCCGAGCTGGTCGGCGATCTCGTCCAGCCACACGTGCGTCTTCTCGACGCTGCGCTCGATGATGCTCGGCTCCGCCATCGCAGAAAAGGTAGGGGAGCGCTATCCAATCGTCATCGGTGAAAACCCGAAGGCTTGCGACGGGTTGTCCCCGATGCCCGCCACCTCACCCCCGGCGCCGCAGGAAGAAGCGCCGCAGCTCGTCGGCGCCCCAGACGACGAACGGGAAGGGCAGGACGAAGGCCAGCGCGTCGAGCCCGAGGGGCGCGGTCCCGAGCAGCGACTGGAACGGCGGCGTGTAGATGAAGATCGCCGCGAGGACGAGCTCGAAGGCGATCCCCCAGAGCAGCAGCGGGTTGCTGAGGACGCCGATCGAGCGCAGCGAGGCGCGGTCGGTCCGCGCCGCGAACGCGGTCCCGATCTGGCAGGCGACCATCGAGAGGAAGGTCATCGTCGTCGCTTCGAGGTAGCCGTCGTGGAGGCTCGTTCCCGACCCGGTCGGATCGCCCGGGCTCCAGCCGGCCCTGGTGAGGACGTAGAAGAACCCGGCCATCTCCAGGGCGGCCGATATCAGCCCGAGGAAGAGCCAGGCGCGCAGCAGCATCGGCGCCTGCACCACCGACTCGCCCCGGGGTCGCGGCGGCTGCCCCATCAGGCCCGCCTCCGCCCGCTCGCGCCCCAGCGCGAGCGCGGGCAGCGTCTCGGTGCCGACGTCGAAGGCGAGCAGCTGCGGCACGGTGAGCGGCAGCGGGATCGCGCCGCCCCCCAACGCGAAGACGAGGAAGGGCACCACCTCGGGCGTGGTGTGGGCGAAGATGTAGAGGAGGAACTTGCGGATGTTGGCGTAGACGCGCCGGCCCGCCTCGACCGCGGTGACGATGGTCGAGAAGTCGTCGTCGGTGAGGACCATCGTCGAGGCCTCGCGGGCGACGTCGGTGCCCGATCGGCCCATCGCGACGCCGATGTCGGCGGCGCGCAGGGCGGGTGCGTCGTTGACCCCGTCGCCGGTCATCGCGACCACATGGCCTTCCTCCCGCAGGGCGTCGGCGATCCGCAGCTTCGCCTCCGGCGAGCTGCGGGCGAAGACCAGCTCCCGGTCGCCGTGCAGGAGCGCGTCGAGGTCGGCGTCGCTCATCCGATCCAGCTCCTCGCCGCCGATCACCGGCAGCTCGCCGCCCTGGCCGATCCCGATCTCCCGGGCGACCGCGCTCGCGGTCAGCGCGTGGTCCCCGGTGACGACGATCACGCGGATGCCGGCGGCGTGGCAGCGCTCGACCGCCTCGGCCACCTCCGGCCGCGGCGGGTCGACCATCGCGACCAGCCCGAGGAAGGTCAGCCCCCGCTCGGCCTCCTCGCGCAGCTCCGGGGCGGAGCCCCGCCCGAGTGGCCGGCGGGCGACGCCGAGCACGCGCAGCCCCCGCCCGGCGTATTCCTCGACCTGCCGCTCGACCCGCTCCCGCTCCTCTTCGCCGAGCGGGCGCTCGCCGTCCTCCCAGGCGACGCTCGCGCACAGCGGGAGGAGCGACTCCGGGGCGCCCTTCGAGTCGAGCCAGAGCTCGCCGTCGCGCTCGTCGACGGTCGACATCCGCTTGAGGACGGGGTCGAAATGAAAGTGGCGCACCCGCCGCCTTTCGCGCGAGCCGGGGTCGGTCGGGGCGCCGAGCGCCGCCGCCGCTTCGAGCATCGCCACCTCGGTGGGATCCCCGGTCCCCGCGCCCGAGTCGAGGCGGGCGTTGTTGCAGTCGGCCATCGTCCGCGCGAGCTCGACCAGGGGCTCCGACGGGGCTTCGGCCGGGACGCCGCCGCGGAAGGCGATTGAGCCCGCGGGGCTCCAGACGGCCGTCGTCCGCATGCGGTTCTCGGTCAGCGTGCCGGTCTTGTCGGTGCAGATGACGTCGGTCGAGCCGAGCGTCTCGACCGCGCTGAGGCGCTTCACCACGGCGCCGCGACGGACCAGGTCGCGCACCCCGACCGCGAGGGCGAGGGTGATCACCGGCAGCAGGCCCTCGGGCACGTTGCCGACCAGCAGGCCGACGGCGAAGACGACCGAGTCGCTGAGCGAGAGGCCGGCGACGAGGAGCGCCAGCGGCAGGAAGGCGATCGCGGTGACCAGCGCGATCGCCGCGATCAGCCAGGCGACGCGCCTGACCTGGCGCTCGAGCGGGCTCTCCTCGCGCTCGACCCGCTGGGAGAGGGCGGCGATCCGGCCCAGCTCGGTGCGCATCCCGGTGGCGAAGACGACCGCGCGGGCTTCGCCCTCGGTGCAGGTGGTGCCGCTGAAGACGAGGTCGCGGGCCTGGAGCGGCGGCACGCCGGCGTCCGCGTAGCTCGCCGAGCGGAAGACCGGGATCGACTCGCCGGTGAGGGTCGAGATGTCGACCTCCAGCGCCCCGTCCAGCAGGCGGGAGTCGGCGGAGATGCGCTCGCCTTCGCCGAGCAGGACGACGTCGCCGGGGACCAGCTCGGTGGCGGGCACGTCGACGGGGGCGCCGTCGCGCAGCGCCCGCGCCCGCTCGGGCAGGTACTGGGCGAGGGCCTCGACCGCCCGCTCCGCCTGCATCTCCTGGACGAAGGCGAAGGCTGCGTTGACGACGATCACGATCACGATCGCGACCGCCACGGCGAGGATGCCGGCGATCCACGCCAGCCCGGCGGCGGCCCAGAGGAGCAGCGCCAGGGGGTGGGTGAGCTGGTGGGTCAGCTCGGGCAGCCACCGCCTGCCGCCGCGGCGCTCGAGCAGGTTCGGCCCGAACTGGACCAGCCGCCGCTGCGCCTCGCGCCCCGAGAGGCCGTCCCTGGAGGTGCGCAGGTCGCGGAGAAGGAGCTCGAGGCGCTCCTCGGGATCGACCGCCGCGTACCGGCGGGGTGCCCGATCCTCGTCGAGTTCCACGAGCCTATGATGAACCAGTGCCTGCGGAGCCGACGGCGTCCAGCCCCCGGCTGGAGGAGCCGATCGACCTCAGCGGGCGCGCTCGACTTCGAGACGCCGCTGCTCCTGCTCGAGCTGGCGCTTGAGCTGGCGCAGGCTGCGGCGCATCTGTCCCCGCACCGCCAGGACGGCAGCGACCTCGGCGAGGATCCCCGCGATGCCGCCCCCGACGACGCCATAGGCGAAGCGGTACTCGATGCGGCTGCGCCCGGGGCCCTCTTCGCGGATCCGGAAGCGGCCGCGGTGGTCGACCCCGGTCACCGAGTGCCAGGCGATGTCGAAGGGCTCGCTCCACTCGACCATCTCGATCAGCCCGCCCACCTCGGCGGCGCCGACCCGAACCAGGATCCGGTAGCGGGCTCCGAGCCCGTTGGGTCGGTCCCCAACCACCTCCCAGTGGGTGATGCCGGAGAGGAAGCGCAGGTAGTTCTCGGGGTCGGCGAGGTAGCGCCAGGCCGTCTCGGTCGGGGCGGCGACGAGGGTCGACTCGTTGATCCTCATCCGATCACCGGGAAGCGGCGCTCGGCGGCGAGCCCGTCGAGAGCGTCCTGCATCTGGGCGGTGACGCGCTGGTAGACCTCGTCGACGTCGGGGTTCGGGCCGAACTCGCGCTCGAGGTCGATTGGCGGCAGCACCTCGATCGTGATCTTCGCCGGCAGCGGGAAGTGCCCGGCGAAGTCGCCGACGTTGAGCCCCCAGGGCAGCGCCAGCGAGATCGGCAGCACCTTGAGGCGGGCGAGCCGGTCGAGGCGAAGCGCCTGCGCCAGCCCGGCGCCGCGGCTGAGGAAGAGCGCCGTCTCCTGGCCTCCGATCGAGACGACCGGGACGATCGGGACGCCGGCGTCGAGGGCGAGCTGGACGAATCCCTTCCGTCCGGCGAACTCGACCCGGTTGCCCTCCCAGCTCGGCCGATGCGTCTCCCAGTCGCCTCCCGGGTAGACCAGGACCGGCGCTCCGGCGGCGAGGGCCGCCTCGGCGTGCTCGTGCGAGGCGCTCAGGGTGCCCGACTTGCGCAGCATCCCGCCGGCGAGCGGCCAGGCGATCGCCAGGTTGTGGGCGAGCTGGTGGAAGGGCCGCTCGACTCCGAAGTGGGTCGAGAAGGCGAGCGAGAAGATGAAGGTGTCGACGATCATGTTGCCGCCGGAGTGGTTGCCGACCAGCAGCGCCGGGCCGTCCGCGGGCACATTGCCGAGGTCGCGCACCTCGGCCCGGAAGTAGAAGGTCGAGAGCAGCCAGAGCAGCGGCAGGGCCTCGCGGATGAAGTCCGGGTCGCGATCCTCCAGCCTGGCGTCGAGTCGGCTGGAGAGGCGCCTGCGGAGGAAGCCCGGCATCTCGCTAGGTCCCGCCCATCCCATGGATCAGGAGGAGGACGGGACCCTCGCCGGCCTCGGCGTAGGTCACCTCGCGGTTGTGCAGCGACTCTGACTTGATCTCGACAGCGTCCACGGTCGGCCCGCTCACGCCTTCTTGCTCGTCGCTCCGAGCGCCTCGCGGGTGCTGTGAACCACGCCGCTGAGGAACGCGTACTGGCTGTGGACCAGCTTCTCGGACATCTCCAACGCTGAGTCGATCACCTGCTGCCGTCGGGACTGGCCCTCCCGATCGGGAGGCAGCGCATCGTCAACGGAGGACATGAACTTGCGCACGGCCTCGATTGCGCTTTCCTGGCTCTCTTTCACCTGCTCGAGCACCTGCTCGGACAGCTCGGCGGTTCTCTCCACCCGGCCGGGCTCGCTCTTGGATTCGCGCTGTTTGACTGCGGTGGGCATCGTTCGCCTCCTCGGCATTGTCTTGGGCGGCTTTCCGCCCCGTTATTCGTCAGGAACCTATGTCATGGTCCCTGCGCCGACATCGGGGGAAAACCGCATCCCGAGCGGGGAAACGCCGCACCATCCGTGGGCTCGGCTCGGGCAGCCACCGGCTGCCGCCGCCGCGCTCGTTCCACGTGCCTATGATGAACCGGTGCCTGCGGAGCCGACAGCGTCCAATCCCCGGCTGGAGGAGCTGGTCGACCTCAGCGGGCGCGCCGCGATCGTCACCGGCGGCGCGATGGGGATCGGCCTCGGCATCGCCCGCCGACTGCACGAGGCCGGCGCCAGCGTCGTCATCGCCGACCTCGACCCCGACGCCGCCGAGCGGGCGGCGGAGGAGCTGCGGGCGGCGCGGGAGGGGAGCGCCGTCGCGGTTCGCGCCGACGTCAGCAATCCGGAGGACGTGGAGCGGATGGTCGGCGCCGCGACCGAGTCCTTCGGCGCCCTCGACGTCCTCGTCAACAACGCCGGGATCTTCCCGATGGCGCCGCTCGGCGATCTCGACCTGGAGACCTTCCAGCGCGTCCTCGACGTCAACCTGACCGGCCTCTACCTGTGCACGAAGGCGGCTTCGGAGCGGATGATCGCCCAGGGCGGCGGCGGAAGGATCGTCAACGTCACCTCGATCGACGCGCTGCACCCGTCGATGGTCGGGCTGTCTCACTACGACGCCTCCAAGCACGGCGCCTGGGGCTTCACCAAAGCCTCCGCCCTGGAGCTGGCGCCGCACGACATCCAGGTCAACGCGATCGCCCCGGGCGGGATCAGGACGCCGGGCGTCGGCGACGTCGACGAGGAGGCCCTGAGCGCCTTCGAGGCGATGGTCCCGATGGGGCGGATGGGCGACCCCGACGAGATCGGCCGGGCCGCGGTGTACCTCGCCTCCGATCTCTCCAGCTACATGACCGGCGCCCAGCTGGTCGTCGACGGCGGTCGCCTGCTGCGCTGAGGAGCGGGGATGCCTGTCGAACCCATGGGCAGCTCGGCGGCGCGGTTGCCGCAGCTGATGATCGACAGGGGCCTGTACCGGTTCGATCTGCCCGACGAGAGGATCGCCCAGCAGCCACCGGAGGCGGTCGGGCGATCGCGGAGCGACGCTCGTCTGCTCGTCGCGCATCGCGGCGGCGAACGGGTCGAGCACCGCCGCTTCGAGGATCTGACCGCCTATCTGAGGCCGAACGACGCCTTCGTCCTCAACAACGCACGGGTCGTCCCCTCGGTGCTGCGCGGCCGCGATCGGAGCGGGGACCCGGTGGCCGTGCAGATCTTCTCGCCGGTCGGGGACGGGACCTGGCACTGCATGGTCCTGCCGAGCTCCTCCTGCCGCCCGGGGGCGCGGCTCGACTTCGGCGAGGGGGAGCTGACGGGAACCCTGCGCCACGAGGAGGGGGAGCGGATCTGGCGCCTCCAGCTCCAGCCGGACGACGTCGAGGCCCTCGAACGCGTCGGCGAGCACGCCTACTCGTGGTACCTCGACTCCTCGACCGACCCGGACCACTACCGGACGGTCTACGCCTCGAGGGGCGGCGCGACCGGCCTGCCCTCGGCCGGTCGCCACCTGACCGAGGAGATGCTGGCGGAGATCTCGGCGCTCGGGGTCGAGATCGTCGAGGTGACGCTCGACATCGCGGTCAGGTGGACCTACGAGGGGTTTCGCGCGAACTTCTGGGACCTCGCGCGGCCCGATCCCTTCGCCGAGAGGCCCCCCTTCATCTACGAGGAACAGTACGGGCCGCCCCGCCCGGAGCGCTACGAGGTGCCGCTCGAGGCCGCGGACGCGATCAACGCGTGTCGACGGCGCGGTGGGAGGATCGTCGTCTGCGGGACCTCCGCTCTGCGAACGCTCGAGACGGTGACGGACGAGAGCGGCCACGTGTACCCGGGCACCGGGTGGACGGGGATACTGATCTCCCCCGGGCACGAGCTCCGGGCGTGCGACGCGTTCCTGACCAACTTCCACATGCCGATGAGCACCGAGCTGCTGTTGACGGCGGCGGTCCTCGGCGGGCGGGAGGAGCTGCTCGACCTCTACGAGCGCGAGGTCCTGGCACGGGATTACGCCTTCAACGAGTTCGGCGATTCGATGTTGATCACCGGCGACGCCCGGAGGATCTCCCCGCGGCGTCCGGGGCAGGCGCCGGACTGGGCTGGGGAGGACCCCCGGCGCGGCATCACCGGCGGCTGAGGCGGATGGCTACGGGGGCGCTCCTCCCTCCGGTCCGGTCTCCCCGCCACCTCGGCACGGCGACTGACTATGTTCCACGGTATGGAGCGGGAGCAGTCGCCGGGACCCAGCAGGCGGACGATCCTCGCCAACGAGCGGACCCAGCTGGCGTGGTGGCGGACCGGCCTCACCGCGATCGCGGTCGCGCTCGGGGTGGGGAGGGTGGTGCCGGAGCTGGCCAACAGCGGCAGCCGCTGGCCCTACACGCTGATCGGCGTCGGCTTCGCGGTCTACGGGATCGCGCTGATCGTCTACGGGACCCGCCGCTCGCGCGCCTTCGAGGCGGAAGTCGGCGGGGAGGGGGTGGGGGAGGGTGACGCGATCTTCTTCGTCCTCACCGCGGCCGGCGTCCTGCTCGGCGCGGCCTCCGCGGCGCTGATCCTCTTCAGCTGAGCGCCGGCCTGGCAAGATGTCCGCTGCGATGGCTGCCGAGCGGCAATACGACGTGGCGCTGTTCGGCGCCACCGGCTTCACCGGCGGCCTCACCGCCCGCTACCTGTCCGAGAACGGGCCGGCCAATCTGCGCTGGGCCCTGGTCGGGCGCAACCGGCACAAGCTCGAGGCCGTGCGCGCCGAGCTCGCGGCGAAGCCGGCGAAGGCGCCGCCGCCGGAACTGCTCGAGGCCGACGCCGCCGACCCGGCGGCGCTCGCCAGGGTCGCGGAGTCGGCCCGGGTCGTGGCGACCACCGTAGGTCCCTATGCGCTCCACGGCGCGCCGCTGGTCGCCGCCTGCGCCGCCGCCGGCGCCGACTACGCCGACCTCACCGGCGAGCCCGAGTTCGTCGACCGGATGTGGGTCGAGCACCACGCCGAGGCGGAGCGCAGCGGCGCCCGCCTCGTCCACTGCTGCGGCTTCGACTCGATCCCGCACGACCTCGGCGCCTACTTCACCGTCAAGCAGCTTCCCGAGGGCGTGCCGCTGCGGGTCGACGGCTACGTCCGCAGCGAGGCCAGCTTCTCGGGCGGGACGTACCACTCGGCGATCAACGGCTTCGCCCGCGCGCGGCAGACGGTCGCCGCCGCGAGGGAGCGGCGCCGCGCCGAGCGCCGGCCGGCCGGCCGGCAGATCCACTCCGCGCCGCCGCGGCTCGGCCGCGACTCGGCGCTCGGCGGCTGGATCGCGCCGCTGCCGACGATCGACGGCGCCGTCGTGCGCCGCTCCGCCGCCTCGCTCGAGCGCTACGGCCCCGACTTCACCTACGGCCATCACCTCGTCGCGAGGCGGCTGACGACGCTGGCCGCGCTCGCCGGCGGCGTCGGCGCGGTCGCCGTCCTCGCGCCGCTGCCTCCGACCCGCAGGCTGCTGCTCGGGATCAAGTCTCCCGGCGAGGGCCCGAGCGAGGCCGAGCGGGCGAAGAGCTGGTTCAAGGTCCGCTTCGTCGGCGAGGGGGGCGGCAGCCGCGTCGTCACCGAGGTCTCCGGCGGCGACCCCGGCTACGCCGAGACCTCGAAGATGCTGGCCGAGTCCGCCCTCTGCCTCGCCTTCGATCGGCTGCCGCCCACCTCCGGCCAGGTGACGACCGCGGTGGCGATGGGTGACGCCCTTCTCACTAGGCTTCAGGCGGCCGGGATAGCCTTTCGGGTGCTCGAGCCAGCCCAGACCTGAAGACGGAGCGAAGAGTGGCCACTGAACATTTCGACGTGCTGATCGTCGGCGCCGGCATCGCCGGCATCGGCGCCGCCCACCACCTGCAGGAGCGCTGCCCCGGCAAGGCCTACGCGATCCTCGAGGCGCGCGAGGACATCGGCGGCACCTGGGACCTCTTCCGCTACCCCGGGATCCGCTCCGACTCCGACATGCACACGCTCGGGTACCGGTTCCGGCCCTGGACCGAGGCGAAGTCGATCGCCGACGGGCCGGCGATCCTCCGCTACGTGCGCCAGACCGCCGCCGACGGCGGGATCGACCGCCATATCCGCCTCCGCCACCGCGTCATCGGCGCCGACTGGTCCTCGGTGGACAACCGCTGGACCGTAGAGGCGGAGCGGGCCGACAGCGGCGAGACCGCGACCTTCACCTGCGACTTCCTCTTCATGTGCAGCGGCTACTTCCGCTACGACCAGGGCTACATGCCCGAGTTCCCCGGCATCGAGCGCTTCGGCGGCCGGGTCGTACACCCCCAGCACTGGCCCGAGGACCTCGATTACGCGGGCAAGCGGGTGGTCGTGATCGGCAGCGGCGCCACCGCGGTGACCCTGGTCCCGGCGATGGCGAAGGACGCCGGCCACGTGACCATGCTGCAGCGCTCGCCGACCTACGTCGTCTCGCTGCCCGGGGAAGACCCGATCGCCAACCGCCTGCGGGGGATGCTGGGGGACCGGGCCGCCTACGCGATCGTGCGCTGGAAGAACGTCTTCCTGCAGGCGTTCAGCTACCGGCTCAGCCGCAGGCGCCCCGAGCTGATGAAGAAGCTGCTGCGGCGTGGGGTGGAACGGGCGCTGCCTCTGGGGTATGACGTCGACAGGCACTTCACCCCGCGCTACAACCCCTGGGACCAGCGGCTCTGCCTGGTGCCCGACGCCGATCTCTTCGAGGCGATCTCCGACGGCAGCGCCGAGATCGTCACCGACCGGATCTCGACCTTCACCGAGCGCGGCATCGAGCTCGAGTCCGGCGCCGAGCTCGAGGCCGACGTCGTCGTCGCCGCAACCGGCCTCAACCTCCTGTTCCTCGGCGGCGCCACCCTCACCCTCGACGGCGAGGAGGTCGACCTGCCGGCGAAGATGACCTACAAGGGGATGATGCTGAGCGACGTCCCGAACTTCGCCTTCACGCTCGGCTACACCAACGCCTCCTGGACGCTGAAGGTGGACCTCACCTCCGAATACGTCTGCCGGCTGCTCAACCACATGGATTCGCACGGCTACGTCAGGTGCATGCCGCAGATCGACCCCTCGGTCACAGAGGAGCCGTTGCTCGACTTCAACTCCGGCTACGTGCTGCGCTCGCTGAAGGACCTGCCGAAACAGGGCTCCAGGGAGCCATGGAAGCTGCGCATGAACTATCCGCTCGACCTGCGCTCGCTGCGCTACGGGCCGATCGAGGACGACGCCATGCGGTTCTCGGTCGAGTCGCCGCGGAATCGCCCCCTCGAGCGAGCCACGGCCTGAAGCCTCGGCCCGCGGCCGTCCCCCGCGGCCAGGCCGGCACGGCGCATCTCGCGGCGCAGCTTCTGCAGGCCCAGTCGCATCCGCCCTTTCACCGTGCCCTCCGGGAGCCCGAGCTCCACGGCGATCTCCGCCTGAGTCAGACCGCCGAAGTAGGCGAGCACGATCACCTGCGCTTGGGCGGCCGGAAGGCGGCTGAGCGAGGCTCGCAGCGCCCGCCCTTCCCAGCGGCTGATCGCCTCTTCGTGGGTCGAGGGGGCGAGATGGCCGAAACGCGCTGCGTTGATCGCCTCCAGCTGCTCCCTGCGCAACCTGGCGGAGGCGTTCCGGAGCGAGTCGATCGCGCGGTTCTGCACCATCCGCATCGCCCAGGCCTGGAAGCTGCCGGCCTCGGCGCGGTAGCGGCCGCGGCTGCGCCAGATCGCCATGAAGCCCTCCTGGACCGCGTCTTCGGCCGCGGCGGGATCACGGCAGATCGCGTGGGCGATGCGCATCGCCCGCATCGCATGACGTGCGTAGAGCTCCGCGAAGGCTCCGGCGTCGTCTCGCTGGACTCGGGCCATCAGGCTGCTGTCGCTCTCGATCGGCAGACCGCTCACGTGCGGGTCCGCGACTGCGCCTATGTGACGGCTTGAAGTGATCTGCTGCCCTCCCAAGGCACTCCCAAAAAGACCGCCTCGTCATCAATAGAGTACCCAGCGGTACGGCTGTTCGCAGTACATCGTAGTTTGCTGAGTATGAATATCTCAGTCAACCAAGATAGGCGCCGGTAGGCTTGGATGCAATGGACGACGAGCAGGTCTTGAGCCGCATCGACGAGCTGGTGAAGGAGGAGGAGGCGCTTCTCCACCGCCATGAGGGGGAGGAGGAGCCGCTCGACGAGGAGGAGCGCGCCCGGCTGGCGAAGCTGCGGGTCCAGCTCGACCAGGCCTGGGACTTCCTGCGCCAGCGCCGCGCCCTGCGCCAGTACGGCGAAGACCCCGACCAGGCGAGCCTCCGCGGCCCCGACGCGGTCGAGGACTACGAGGGCTGAGCGCCCTCGCGACGGCCGGCCCGCGCATCGCCGCCCGCCGCTACCCTTGACCGGCCCTCGGCGCCTTGGCGGAGTGGCTACGCAGCGGCCTGCAAAGCCGTTTACACCGGTTCGATTCCGGTAGGCGCCTTCTCCCAAAGGTTCACAGCACTCTTCGATCAAGGTCACCTTCGATGCGGGCGCTGATCATGCTGGCGACGCTGGATAGGCTCGCCACCGCCCGTGAGTCGCAAGCACGACACCAAGCAGTTCCGGCAGGCGTGCAAGGAGGTCGGGCTGACCGTGCGGGAGCGCTATGAGGCGAGCGAGGCGCTGCATTCCGAGAAGCAGTCAGGGAGCGTGCAGCGCGACATGAGCTATGGAGAACTGCTGGCCTGGCTGCGACAATGGAGGGGCTGATGGCAATCGCAGTAGCACTCGACGCATCGCCGCTCAACGTCCTGCGCTCGATGCGCGGGTCGATTGTCGATGCCCGCATCGCCTACCCGGAGGTCCTGCATGTCGAGATAAAGGACTCCGCTGGCCAGCTATGGCATCTCGCCACCCAGGACGCGGATTGGTCGCCGGCCGATCCGGCGGCATTGGTCGGCCGCTCGGTTGACGATGCCGACATCGACGCGGAGACCGGTGAGCTGCGCTGCAAGCTCTCCGACGGTTCGCTGCTCGACGTGAAGCCCGCCCTCCGCGAGGCCGAAGACGATCCACCCAATTGGGAGCTGATCACTCCGGGCGGGGTCGTCCTGGAGTTCGGGCCCGGGGTTCGCTGGCAGATCGGCAGCGCCGACAGCCGCGCCTCCTCTCGCGCCTGATCGGGCGGCGACGGTGGCACGGCTCCGCGAAACCGCATGATCAAGCCGATTGAACGCGGCGCAAACGCACCTGCAAAGCCGTTTACACCGGTTCGATTCCGGTAGGCGCCTTCCCTGCAAATCGGCTGTTTTAGCTCTGTGGAGCCGCTTGCGGCCGGTTTCACTGGTCCGGCTGAATCCGATGCGAACCGGTGCGACTGGCACCCGATTGGCACCCGAAGGAAGGTACGACCGGCGCTGCCAGTGGCGAGTGAGAAGCGACGCCCGCGTCTATCCGCCGACTGGCAGCAGTTCGAGTGCCTCGACGTGCCGGGGCCGCATCGTGCCGAAGTGACGGTGGTCGAGTGTTGCCAGCTTCGGCTCGCCCAAGCGTTCGACAGCCGCCAGAATGCTGGCGTCCACCACGCCCACTTCAAGGTCGGCGTAGGTGCTTTGCAGTTCCGCGCAGCGCTTCAGGTCTCCGCTCGTCGGGTGCTCGATGCGGTAGGTGCCATCGAGCACGTCCCGAAGGAATGAGAGCCAGACGTCGCCAGCGAAGCGCTTCTGGCACCAGTAGTCAAGCTCGCCCAGGACCAGCACCGGGATGACGAGGTCCTCATCCGGCTCCGCGATCAGCGCCGCGCATGGTTCATGAACGCGATCAGCCGCGTCGAGCGCCGCCAAGAGCGGGCCCGTATCGAGGACAAGCGCCACCTATGCCGGAGGTCGGGCGACCGGCTCGTTGGCGATGTCGGCCGCACTCAAGCCGTCGGTCGAACGTCCCAGCCCGAGTCGTGGGCGAGGGCGCGAAGCGGCTTTCTCCTCGTCCTTGCGATGGGAAACAATGAAGTCGAGCACCGGCTCGACCTCGGAGTCGGGCAACTCGTCAAGCAAGCGATGAGCTTTCTCGCGCGTCGTCATGCTCGAAGGGTAGCGCTCGGCGGTGCAGGCGACACGCTGCGCGTCACGACTCCTACGACCGATGAACCTGCAGCTCCTGGTCAAGGACATCAGGCTCGCGCTCGACAGCGCGGGTTCCGGGAGGCGGTCGGACCGCCTCTGAGGTTGCCGGGTACAGAGCGTTATCCGGCGCTGACTACAATGCGCCCGATGAAGGGCCGGGGCCGGCGGGCTCACCCAGGGCTCGTTTCGGCGGTCGTCGCGCTCACCGCTCTTCTTGCCTGCTCTCTCGGCCCTTCGGTTTCCCTGGCGCGCTCGACGCCCCCTCTCGGCACCCGACTGCCCACGACTCGGCGGACGTTCGATTTCTGGACGACGGCGCGGATGCGGAAGGCGAAGGCGATCGAGGCCGACCGGCGCGGGTCCACCGGAGTCTCCGCGCCCGGCTCGGGGCGGTTCCCCGGCGAAACGCCGCAGCGCATCCCGGCCCGCGCTTCGTCTGCCGGCGCCTCGGCCAGCTCCAGCTTCGACGCGGTCGGCGACCCGACCGCCGCCGAATTCAGGGTGAACGGCGCGATCTTCGTCGAACTGGGCATCTTCGGCCTGGCGCGCTGCTCGGGCACCTCGGTCAACGCGCCGAACATGAGCCTCGTCTTCACCGCCGGGCACTGCGTCAACACGGGCGGGCCGGGCGGCCACTGGCTGGGGACGAAATGGGTGTTCGTGCCCGGGTACCGCTACGGCCAGCGGCCGTTCGGCGTCTTCCCGGCGAAGTGGCTCGGGTCGACGCGCGACTGGCTGGCGGCCGGCAGCGAGAACGGCGACGTCGGCGTGGCGGTGGTGGGACGGAACGAAAGCGGCCAGCGCCTGGCCGAGGCGGTCGGCGGCGCGGGGATCGCCTGGGGGCTGAAGGCGAGCCAGCTGTTCGACGTCCACGGCTACCCGGTGGAAGAGCCCTTCGACGGCGAAACCCAGCGGCTCTGCGCGCAGACCCCCTTCCTCGGCCACGACCTGCACTCGTTCCTCGACCGCGGGCCGCTCAACCTCGCGGTCGACTGCAACGTCACCGGAGGAGCCTCGGGCGGCGGCTGGACGATCGCCGGCAACGTCCTCAACAGCGTCACCGACTACGGCTACTCGGACGATCCGGCGACCGACTTCGGCCCCTACTTCGGCAAGGAAGTCGCGCGGCTCTACCACCGGGCGGAGAAGGTGAAGTGAGAAGGGCGGCCTCGATCGCGGCGGCCGCGACGCTCGTCCTCTGCCTGCTGGTCGGCCCGGCGCGCGCCGCCGAGCTCTCGATCTTCCCGCCGACCCCGGCGCCGTTGCCGCAGAAGCTGCGCGCGCTCCTGCACAGGCGCGCGCAGGTGACGGTACCGCGCACTTCCTCGCTATCGCGCTTCGACCTCGATGTGAACGGCTACCGGCTCATCGTCGCCGGGGTCAGGGAAACGGTCGTGGTGGAGGTCGAGCGCAAGCGCCACAAGAAGTTCAAGCGCGCGATCACCGCGTACCTCGCCCGCGGCACCGTGTCGTCCAACCGGATCTCCGCCTCATTCGGGAGCCTCGGCAAGGTCGATGTGCGGTTCAAGCCCTCCGGAAGAGTGGAAACGTCGAAGCCGCGTCGACACTGCAGGGGGCCGAATCACTTCACCAGCCGCCTCGGGGTGTTCGTCGGCCAGATCGACTTCCCCGGCGAGAACGGGTACCTCTCCGCGAACGCGCACAGGGCCAAGGGCAGGGTTCGCTTCCCGATAAACCTGGACTGCCGGTCGGCGTTCCTGCCGCTCAGGCCCGGCCGAGCCCAGCGGCCAAGGCACCGGGTCAAACCGGCGCTGTTCGAGGCGACCTGGCGACACGCGGTCGACTCGACCCTGTTCGTCGCCGCGCGGGGCCTCCTGCTCCGCGACAAGGCCGTCTACCTGGCGCTGTCCGAACACAGCGCGGGCCGCGTCGCGGTCCTGCACGCGGCGGAGTCGATGGGCTCGCCGAAGGCGTTCACCGTGAGCAACGCGCTGACCCGAGCCAGCCTTTCGCCGCCCGCCCCGTTCGACGGCGAGGGCCTCTATTCCGCGGCTCCGGACGGTACGAGAACCTGGGGAGGGCCCCTGACCGCGGCGTTCCCGGGCGCGCCGCACTTCCCCCTCGCCGGGCCCGAGTTCGAAACCGAACTCGAAGTCGGCTTCTAGGCTCGGGCCGCCGGGCGACGGCGGCTACAGCTGCCAGTTCGGCCGCCGGTAGGCCTCCTCGAAGCCGGCGCGGAGGATGTTGCGGTAGCTGATCGAGGGGCGGTCGGGGCGGCGTTCGCCGGTCTCGACGAAGAGGGTGTGGCAGCCGGCGTCGGCCGCGTCGAGGATGCGGCGGCGCAGCAGAGCGAGCTGGCAGCCGTGTCCGCGGGCGGCCTCGAGCGTCGCGGCGACGCCGAACTCGGCGACGCCTCCCTCGACGAGCATCGCGGCGCAGGCCCGCGCCGTCCCCTCGACGCGGGCGACGTAGCAGCGCCAGCCCTCCCTGCCCGGCAGGCCGGCGAAGAAGCCGGCGGCCCATGCGGGCAGACCGAACCCGGTGGCCGCGATCATCCCGAACGGCTCCTGCTCGGGCCCGTCCAGCTCGACCACCTCGACCGCGTCCGAAACCTCGAAGCGGGGCGGATGGGCGTCGCGGACGAACTTCATCCAGCCGTAGCCCTCCTCGCATCCGTTGGCCGCGAGCCAGTCGGCCGCCGCCTCGGCTTCCGGCAGCCCGGGCGTGAGGGGGATGTAGGCGTCGACCTTCCGCGAGCGCATCCACTCGACGGCGGCGGCGAGGTCCCCGTCCCGCGCCGCCCCCGGCCGGTCGGCGCCCAGCACGAGGTTCAGCATCCGCGCCCGCGGCATGCCCGCGGCGCTCGTCGCCTGGACCGGGCCGAAGCGCCTCAGCTCGACGCCATGCTCGCCTGCGGCGTCGGCGGGTATCGATTCCCAGATGTCGCGCCAGAAGCGCCGCTCGACGGCATCGAGCGCAGCCGGGTCGAAGCGGACGCCGCCAGCGGTCTGCCCCCTGTCCATGCAAGCGAGCGTATCGGCGTCCTAGCCCGGTGTCCCCAGCCTGGCGTTCGTCCTTTCCCGGGGATATGCCTGGGAAAGGACGAACGCCGATATATCAGCGACGGACCCGGGGGCGGCAGTCCCATCTGTCAGGCTGGAACCGTGAGCGTTGCGACGGCAGGCGCGCCGGCGGCCGGGACGACCGCCACCGTCCCCGAGGACCAGGTGATCGTGCTCTTCGGGGCGACCGGGGACCTGGCGAAGCGCAAGCTGCTGCCGGGCATGTTCCACCTCGCCGCGGTGGGGCTGATGCCGCGGCGCTTCAGGATCGTCGGCGCGGCCCGCAGGGAGGTGAGCCTCGATCAGTTCCGGGAGCTGGCGCGGGAGTCGGTCGAAGCGGCCGGCCACGGCCCGGTGCCGCCGGACGCCTGGGAGGAGTTCTCCGAATCGCTGCGCTTCGTCGGCGTGGGGGAGGGGCTCGAGCCGCTCGGCCAGGCGGTGTCCGACGCCCGGCGGGAGCTGGGCGGCCGATCCGGCCTCCTCTACTACCTCTCGCTGCCGCCGCGCGCCGCCGCCGGCACCGTCGAAGGGCTCGGCGCGCTGCGGCTCGGCGACGGCGCCCGGGTGATCACCGAGAAGCCTTTCGGCGTCGACCTCGCCTCGGCGCGGGAGCTGAACGCGCTCCTGCACTCGGTCTTCGACGAGCGCTGCATCTACCGGATCGACCACTACCTCGGGCGAGAGGCGGTGCAGAACCTGCTCGCGATGCGCTTCGCCAACGGGATGTTCGAGCCGGTCTGGAACCGCAACCACATCGACCACGTCCAGATCGACGTCCCCGAGACGCTCGGAATAGAGATGCGCGGCAGCTTCTACGAGCAGACCGGCGCCTTCCGCGACATGATCGTCACCCATCTCTTCCAGGTGCTCGGCTTCGTCGCGATGGAGCCGCCGACCTCGCTCGCGGCGAAGGCGCTCGGGTTGGAGCGGGAGAAGGTCTTCGACTCGATGCCGCCGCTGGCGCCGGAGAACGTCGTCCGCGGCCAGTACGCCGGCTATCGCGATGAACCCGGGATCGCCGCCGATTCCGAGACGGAGACCTTCGTCGCGCTCGAGGCCTACGTCGACAACTGGCGCTGGGAGGGGGTGCCCTTCTACCTGCGCTCGGGGAAGCGGATGGCCGAGAGCCGCCACCTGCTGACGATCGCCTTCACCGAGCCGCCGCGGCGGATGTTCCCGCTCGACTGCGACCAGATCGCCGAGTCCTTCGGCCACGACCATCTCACCTTCGAGCTGGGCGACCCCGGCAGCATCTCGGCGTCCTTCCTGGCCAAGGTGCCGGGGCCGGAGATCCGGCTCGGCGAGGCCCACATGCGCTTCAGCTACGCCGAGACCTTCGGCGGCGCCGGGCAGGCGCTCGACGCCTACGAGCGGCTGATCCACGACGTGATGGTCGAGGACCGCACCCTCTTCACCAGCTCCGAGGCGATCGAGCGGCTCTGGGAGATCTCAGCGCCGGTGCTCGAGCAGCCCCCGCCGACGCACCCGTACGAGCAGGGCTCCTGGGGCCCCGCCGCGATCGACGAGGTGATCGCGCCGCGCCGCTGGCACCTGCCGAGCAACCACGTCTGAGCCGGGACCTTTCAGCGACGGCCCGAGCGGACCGGCAGGCTCCACTCGACGTACTTCCTGGGATGCCCCAGGCGCTGGCAGCGCGTCCCGCCCGGGGATCTGGAGAGACAGCGATAGCCGGTTGGAGAACCCCCGAAGAGATGGACGGCCGTCGCAATGTCGGTCGCTTTGCGGCATCCCATCTGGCGGAAGTGAAAGGCGTAGCGCGTGCTCCCAATCGTCAGCCCACGGCAGTCGGAGCTGACCGAGAACGGCACTGGGGCCGGCGGTGGAGGGAAGGCCGTCGCTGGATTGGCGATTCTCACCACGCCTTCGGCTTCTTCGAGCCAGTGGGCGCCGAAGGTGAACACGGTCAGGGTCGCACCCCCTCCCGAGGAGATCACGTGCCAGCCGCCTTCGCCGGGTTCGAAGGTCGAGTGTGCTTCGTAGGAGACGGCGAGCGCCTGACCCGGGCATCCTTCGAGCGCGAAGCTCTGCGGCCCGGAGGACACGGAGCCATTGCCTGGCTGGGGCCCGCTGTCCCAGACAAGCGAGCTTTCCGGCGTGCTCGGCGAGCAGCGGGTGGCGGGATCGGCGTGGAGTACCGCCTTGATCTCCCATTCGCAGGTCAGCTCGAGGGGGTCGTCGCCGCAGTATTCGTAGCTGTAGGAGAGATCCTGGAACGAGGCCTGCGTGAAGCCTTCGTCGACGCTGAGGCCGAAGAGGCCGCCGCCGTTGAAGGTGGCGTCGTAGGCCTCACTGAGGGCGGGAGCGGCGAGTGCGCCCAGGACGGCGACGACGGCCGCCGCCGCCAGGGCCACCTTTCTGCCGATCCGGTTCGGCTCGGTCATCGCCAGCGTGAGCCTACGCGGATTTCCGAACGGAAAAGGGCCCCGGTGAAGGGGCCCCCTGCTTCCGAAGGACGTACCACCAGAGAAGTCGACTTCGCCTGGCTCGTCGGTCCTCAAGCCTTGAAGCTCTCTGTCGCAACCTCGACGACGTTCCAATAAACACCCGTGCGCCTCAGAAGTTGCACTTGTTGCATCGGCGCTTGCAGCGCGAATCTTTAGCGTCCGGCGACGGCCGGCGAGGCGCTGGTAGATTCAATCCCCCGGGCGTATAGCTCAGTTGGGAGAGCGCCGCCTCGACAAGGCGGAGGTCACTGGTTCGAGCCCAGTTACGCCCATCGCCCGCGGTCCCGCCGCCCTTCGCGCGGTTAGGCTCGCGGCCTCGTGATCGGGACCTATGCAGCCGTGCTGGCGGTGTGCGGGGCGTCGCTCCTGCTCGGCCAGGCGGCGATCGCGCTCTGCGGCTGGCAGCGATGGTCGTGGCTTTCTCCCGCGGTGGGCCTGGCGCTGCTCTGCGCTATGTGCTGGGGCACCGTGCGGCTGTGGGGGGACGGGACGATCTCCGCGGTCGTCGTCCTGTTGCTGGCGATCGCCTCCGCCGTCTACCTGTGGGGTCGGGTCGAAGGGGCGGGGGAGGCCCGGCGCGCGGGCTGGCCGGTGGCGCTGCTGGCGCTCGCCGCCGCCTCGCTGCCGTTCGCGGTCGAAGGCCACTTCGGGATCCTCGGCACCAGCTTCAACCCCGACATGTCGCAGCACCTGCTCGCCGCCGATCGCCTCGCCCACGGCGAGACCTCCCAGCTCCTGCGCCAGGGCTACCCGCTCGGCCCGCACGCGATCGTCGTCGCCGTGAGCAAGGGCCTCGGAATCGGCCTCGTCCAGGGCTTCAGCGGCCTCACCGTCGCGGTCGCGATCCTGGCTCCGCTCACGGCCCTGACCGCCTTCGCGTCCCTGCGCCCGATCCCACGCACCGCCGCGACCCTCGTGGTCGGCCTCGCCTACGTCATCGCCTCCTACTTCGCCCAGGGCGCCTTCAAGGAGACGATGCAGGCCCTCTTCGTCCTCGCCTTCGCCCTCTCCCTACGCGAATCGACCCGAGCCTGGGGCCCCCTCTCCCTCCGCTTCGTCCCCGCCGCCCTGCTCGCAGCGGGGAGCGTCTATACCTACAGCTTCCCCGGCCTCGCCTGGCTTGCGGGAACGGCAGTCGTCTGGGCGTTTGCGGAAGCGGTTCGAACCCGGGCCCAAAGCGCCTCACCCGCGGGTGGCGCCGTAGGGGGGCCCACCCCCGAGGAAGCTTTAGCTACCGGAGGGGGTGGGGGGTCCCCTGCGGCGACAGGACCCGCGGCCTGGGCGCTCGGTCCCTCGCCAGTTCGAGCCGCGCTTCTAGCCCTGCTCACCTTCGCCGTCCTCACCGCCCCCGAGCTCAGCCGCATGGCCGCCTTCCGCCACTTCGAGACCTTCGACCCCAACGGCCCCGGCCTCGGCAACCTCTTCGGCCAGATCTCGCCCTTCGAGGCGCTGGGGATCTGGCCCTCGGGCGACTTCCGCCTCGCTCCCGGCGACGGCGCCGTCCCGGCTGTCGCCTACTACCTCGGCGCCGCTTTCGCGATGGTGCTCCTCGTCATCGGAGCCATCCGCTGCTGGCGCCGCCGCGAGACCGCGATCCTCGCCGGCCTCTCCGCGGTCGCCCTCGCCTACGTCGCCGCCCGTGTCGGCGGCACGCCCTATACCGCCGCCAAGGCAATCGAGATCGCCGCTCCTCTGGTCGCTCTGACGATCCTCTCGCCTTTGGCGATGCGTGCGAGCCGGCCGGCCGCGGGTGGCGCCGTAGGGGGGCCCACCCCCGAGGAAGCTTTAGCTACCGCAGGGGGTGGGGGGTCCCCTGCGGCGACAGGACCCGCGGCCGGCCGGCTCGCCCTAGCGTTCTTCGTCCTCACGGCGGGCGCCTGCTCGCTGCTGGCGCTCGCAAACGCGCCGGTTGGGCCGATGTCCTACTCGCCGGCGCTCACCGGACTGCGGCCGCTCGTCGCATCCGGCTCGACCCTCGTCCTCGCACCCGACCGACTGCTCGCGGACGAGCACGGCGTGCCTTTCATCGCCTGGGAGCTGCGGGGCGGTCGCGTCTGCATCGAGGCCGAAGGCGAAGCGGGGCGGCATCCGCCGCACGGCGTTCGCTTCGTGGTGACCGAAGGGAGCGCCGACAAACCGCCGTACCCACGCTTGCGCTTCCGTCGCGCCGCGCATCCATATGTCCTCTGGGAAGCGACCGGACCCGTCGCCTCCCACAGCCCCTGCCCGCTGATCGCAGTCCGCCAGGCCCGTCAGGGCCCGGCTCGCTGATCCGCGGGGACGAGGAGTGCATTGACCATCCATATGGAGGGAAACGCACCCCTCGTCCTCCACGTCGGCCCGCGGGTAGCATGGCCGCAATGGAGGCTGCTACGGAAAACTTCGTTGTCACCCTGCCCGATGGGAAGCCGCTCGAGCTGCCGGCCGGGGCGACCGGGGCCGACGCCGCCGCGGCGATCGGGCCGGGGCTCGCCAAGGCGGCGCTGGCGATCCGCGTCGACGGCGAGCTGCGGGACCTCTCCGCGCCGCTGCCCACTGGCGGCGCCGAGATCGCGATCCTCACCGAGCGCGACCCCGAGGCGCTGGAGCTGATCCGCCACGACGCCGCCCACGTGATGGCGGAGGCGGTGATGGAGCTCTACCCCGGCACCAAGGTGACGATCGGCCCGCCGATCGACTCGGGCTTCTACTACGACTTCGAGTTCCCACCCGACGCCCGGGTGACCGACGAGGACCTGGAGCGGATCGAGGCGGCGATGCACGAGCACATCTCCGCCGACGAGGCGTTCGAGCGCCGCGACGTCCCCGCCGCCGAGGCGATCGAGATCTTCAAGGCCCAGGGCCAGGGCTTCAAGGTCGAGCTGATCGAGGACCTGGTGCGCGACGAGGGAGTCGAGACCGTCTCCCTTTATCGCAACGGCCCCTTCGAGGACCTCTGCCGCGGCCCGCACGCGCCCTCGACCGGCCGGATCAAGGCGGTCAAGCTCAACTCGGTCGCCGGCGCCTATTGGCGCGGGGACGAGACCCGCGAGAGCCTCACCCGCATCTACGGCACCGCCTTCTTCTCGAAGAAGGACCTCGACCGGCACCTGGAGCGGATCGAGGAGGCCAAAGCCCGCGACCACCGCCGCCTCGGCCCGCAGCTCGGCCTCTTCATGCTGCGCGACGAGGCGCCGGGGATGCCGTTCTGGCTCCCCAACGGCACCACCCTGCTGCACCTGATCGAAGACGAGGTGCGCGAGCAGCTCCGCAGGCGCGGCTACCAGGAGATCGCCACCCCGCACGTCCTCGACGAGAAGCTCTGGCACCGCTCGGGCCACTGGGACAACTACCGCGACGAGATGTACTTCATGGACGACGACGAGCGCCGCTTCGCGCTGCGGCCGATGAACTGCCCCGGCGCCTGCCTCGTCTACGCCGCCGACCGCCACTCCTACCGCGAGCTGCCGCTGCGCCTGGCCGAGTTCGGCCGCGTCTCCCGCAACGAGCGCGAGGGCGTCCTGCACGGCCTGCTGCGGGTCCGCGCCTTCACCCAGGACGACGCCCACGTCTACTGCACCGAGGACCAGATCGCCGAGGAGGTGGCCAGCATCTGCGAGGCGATCGACGAGCTCTACGCGCGCTTCGGCTTCGAGGACGTCCACGTCGAGCTCTCCACCCGCCCGGAGAAGTCGATGGGCAGCGAGGAGCAGTGGGCGCGGGCGGAGGCGGCGCTGACCGAGGCGCTCGAGCAGCAGGGCCGCGAGTACGAGCTGCACCCCGGCGACGGCGCCTTCTACGGGCCGAAGATCGACTTCCACGTGACCGACGCGCTCGGCCGCTCCTGGCAGTGCGGCACCTGCCAGCTCGACTTCCAGATGCCCGAGCGCTTCGAGCTCTACTACACCGGCGCCGACGACGCGCCCTACAGGCCGGTGATGATCCACCGCGCCCTGCTCGGCTCGATGGAGCGCTTCGCCGGGATCCTGATCGAGCACTACGCGGGCCGCTTCCCGGTCTGGCTGGCGCCGGTGCAGGCGATCGTGCTGCCGATCTCCGACCGCCACGTCGAGTACGGGCGACGGGCGATGACAGAGCTGCGCGACCTCGGCGTTCGGGTCGCCGTCGACGAGCGCTCCGAGTCGATCAACAAGAAGGTGCGCGACGCCTCGATCGGCCGCTACCCCTACATGCTGGTGGTCGGCGACCGCGAGGAGGAGGCCGGCGCGGTCTCGGTTCGCTCCCACGACGACGGCGAGCTGGGGGAGATGGCCCTGGCCGATTTCGCCGCGCGCGTCGCCGCCGAGACGGCCGCCCGTTGAAGGCCCCGGTTGCCAAGCGGCCAGGGGTCTCTATACTCCGGCGGACTTGATCGCAGGCACGCCAAATCCCAGTCGCCGCTGAGCGCCCCGTGCCCGCGATCCGAAAGCTCGTCCTCTTGAAGTCCCACCGCTCCTCTCAATAGTGCCGGTCCCGCGCAGGTTCGATCGGCGCCCACCAGAGCGCGACACGACCCGGATCAACGAGCGGATCCGTGTCCCCCAGGTGCGCCTGATCGGCGCCGACGGCGAGCAGCTCGGCATCGTCGACACTCCCGAGGCGCTGAAACGGGCCCAGGAGGCCGACCTCGACCTGGTCGAGGTGGCGCCGAACTCGAAGCCGCCGGTCACCCGCCTGCTCGACTACTCGAAGTACAAGTACGAGCAGGAGCAGAAGCAGAAGGCCGCGCGCAAGCACCAGCAGCAGGTCAACATCCGCGAAATCAAGCTGCGCCCGAAGATCGCGACCCACGACTACGAGACGAAGAAGGGCCATGTCGAGCGCTTCCTCCGCCACCAGGACAAGGTCAAGATCACGATCATGTTCCGCGGCCGCGAGCAGGCCCACCCGGAGCGCGGCCGGGCGCTGCTGCAGAAGCTGTTCGAGGACCTCGACGGCCTGGCGACGATCGAGTCCGAGCCGCTGCAGGAAGGGCGCAACATGAGCATGCTGCTGGCGCCCAGCAAAGAGGCGGCCAAGCTGGGCCAGGCCGATTCGCCGGATGCGGCGGAGGACGCTCCTCCTCCCGCCGACGCCTAAGAGGCGTCGGCGAGGACTACGTCCGCGATCCGGTCGGCGGCGTGGCCGTCCCATAGGGGTGGCGGCTCCGAAGGTGCGGGGCCGCGGGAGGCGAGGGCCGCGGGGATGGTGGCGATCGCGGCTGGGTCGAGGCCGAGGAGGGTGTTGGTGCCGGCGCGGATGGTTACCGGGCGCTCGGTGTTGGCTCGGAGGGTGAAGCAGGGGATGCCCAGGTAGGTCGTCTCCTCCTGGATGCCGCCGGAGTCGGTCAGCACCGCGCCTGAGTCGGCGAGCAGGGAGAGGAAGTCGAGGTAGCCGAGCGGCTCGCTCAGCAGCAGGCCCGGGTGCTCGGCCTCGACGCTCTCCATCATCTTGCGGGTGCGGGGGTGGACGGGGAAGACGACCGGCATCTGCCGCGCCAGGGCGGCGAGCTGGGCGACGGTCTCTGGCAGGAGCGGCCCGTCGACCAGCGCCGGCCGGTGAAGCGTGACCAGCGCGTAGGCGCCGGGCTCGACGCCGAGCCGGGCAGCGGCGCCCGCCGCGCGGAAGCGCTCCTCCAGCGCCACCAGGGTGTCGATCATCGTGTTGCCGACCATGTGCATCCGCTCCGCCGGGATCCCTTCGGCGCGCAGGTTCTCCTCGGCCTCGGAGCTGTGCAGGTAGAGCTGGGAGGCGAAGCGGTCGGCGACGATCCGGTTCACCTCCTCGGGCATCGACATGTCGAAGCTGCGCAGGCCGGACTCAATGTGGGCGACCGGGATCCCCATCTTCACCGCGGTCAGCGCCGCCGCCAGGGTCGAGTTGACGTCGCCGGGGACGAAGACGAGGTCCGGGCGCTCCTCGGTCAGCACCGGCTCCAGCCGCTCCATCGTCCGCGCCGTCTGCGCCGCGTGGCTGCCGGAGCCGACCTCGAGCATGTGGTCGGGCGCCGGCACCCCGAGCTCCTCGAAGAACACCTCCGACATCGGCCGGTCGTAGTGCTGGCCGGTGTGGACGATCGTGTGCCGCCCCTCCGGCAGCCGCGCGCGCAGCGCCCCGATCACCGGCGCGGTCTTGACGAAGTTGGGCCGGGTGCCGACCACGTAGAGGATCCGCATCGCGGCGCCAGCGTACCCGCGCGGCAGGCGACCACCACGCCCACCCGGCCGGGTCTGCTTCAATAGCGACCCCGATGCCGAAGATGAAAACCCATTCCGGCGCCAAGAAGCGCTTCCGCAAGACCGCCAGCGGCAAGCTGCGCGGCCGGCGCGCCTACTCCAGCCACATCCTGGAGAAGAAGTCGCCGAAGCGGAAGCGGCGGATGGCGCGGCCGGTGGAGATCTCGCCGAACGACGCGCCGACCGTGCGCGCCCTGCTCGGAGGCGGAAAGTGAGCCGGGTCAAGCGCTCCGTCCACGCGCGCAAGAAGCGCCGCAAGGTGCTGAAGGAAGCGAAGGGCTACTTCGGCCGCAAGCACTCCAGCTACCGCTTCGCCAAAGAGCAGGTGCAGCGGTCGGGGATGTACGCCTACCGCGACCGGCGCAACCGCAAGCGGACCTTCCGCAGCCTCTGGATCACCAGGATCAACGCCGCCGCGCGCCTGGAGGGCATGAGCTACTCGGACCTGATGCACGGCCTGAAGCTGGCCGAGGTCGAGGTCAACCGCAAGATGCTGGCCGAGATCGCGGTCTCCGACCGCGACGCCTTCCGCCGATTTGTCGAGCTTGCCCGGGAGGGTGCGGCCGCCTAGCCGCACACCGCACTCCACTTTCCCGGGCGGGCCGTCTCACGGCCCGCTTTTTCGTTCCAGGAGAAGAAACCGCCCCGGAGAACCAACACGACCAACGCGAAGCGATGATCGAAAGCCCCCACAACGAGAAGCTGAAGCTGGTCCGCAAGCTGCGCGAGCGCAGGCACCGCGAGCGCGAGGGGCTGTTCGCGACCGAGGGCGAGGATCTGCTCGAGGCCGGCCTCGCCGCCGGCGCCGAGCCGCGCTTCGTGCTGACCGCCGCCGGGGCGGGCCTCGGCGGCGAGGAGGTCGCGCCGGAGCTGCTCGCGGACGTCTCCTCGCTCGGCTCGGGGACGCGGGCGATCGCGGTCTGGCCCCTGCGGCTGGCGCCGGCGGCGCAGGCGCCCTGCGTCTACCTGCACGGGGTCGGCGACCCCGGCAACGTCGGCGCCGTGATCCGCAGCGCCGGCGCGCTGCTCGGCGGCTCGGTCGCGCTCGGCCCCGGCTGCGCCGACCCCTTCTCGCCGAAGGCGGTGCGGGCGAGCATGGGCTCGATCTTCTCCCAGCCGGTCGTCAGGGCGGAGGTGGAGGAGACGCCGCCGCCGCGGGTCGCGCTCCTCGCCCACGGCGGCGCCGGCCTCCAGGCGCTCGACGGCGCCGCCACCCTCTGCCTCGGGGCCGAGCGCGAGGGGCTGCCGGCCGAGGTCCTGGCCGCCTGCGCGACCGAGGTGACGATCCCGCTGCGCCCCGGCGCCGCCGAGTCGCTCAACGTCGCCGCCGCCGCAGCGATCGCCTGCGAGCGCGTGGCGGGCGCCGCGCAGCGGCTATCGTCGCCTGCCATGCCGGAGGCCCAGCCCGATGCTTGAGCGGATCGAGGAGATCAGGGCGGAGGCCGCGGCGGCGATCGAGGCGGCCGGATCGAGCGCGGAGCTCGAGCAGCTGCGGGTGCGCCAGCTGGGCCGCAAAGCCGAGCTGCCCGGGATCCTGCGCGGGATCGCCGAGCTGCCGCCGGCCGAGCGCGGCGAGGTCGGCGGCGCCGCCAACCGCGCCCGGCAGGAGCTGGAGGCGCTGATCGAAGCGCGGGCGGCGGAGCTCGACGCGTCCGAGCTGGAGCAGCGGCTCGCCGGCGACCGCGTCGACGTCACCCTGCCCGGGGCGCCGCCGCGGCCGGTCGGGCACGCGCACCTGATCGCCCGCACCACGCGCCTGGTCGAGGACACGATGGTCGGGCTCGGCTACCGCGTGGTCGAGGGCCCGGAGATCGAGCACGACTACTACAACTTCACCGCCCTCAACCACCCGCCCGGGCACCCGGCGCGGATGCTCCAGGACACCTTCTACGTGCAGTCGCACCCCGACGTCCTCCTGCGCACCCACACCTCGCCGGTCCAGGTGCGCGCGATGGAGTCCCACCCGCCGCCGATCTTCATCGCCATGCCGGGCAAGGTCTACCGGCGCGACTCCGACGCGACCCACAGCCCGATGTTCCACCAGATGGAGGGGCTGGCGATCGCCGAGGGGCTCACCCTCGCCGACCTCCAGGGGACGCTGCTGGTCCTGGTCAGGGCGCTGTTCGGCGAGGAGCGCGAGGTGCGCCTGCGGCCGCACTTCTTCCCCTTCACCGAGCCGAGCGTCGAGGTCGACGTCTCCTGCTTCCAGTGCGGCGGGTCGGGCTCGCTGGCCGACGGGGCGCGCTGCAACCTCTGCAAGGGGCAGGGCTGGATCGAGATCCTCGGCGCCGGCATGGTCGACCCCAACGTGCTCGGCTTCGTCGAGTCGAACGGCTACGACCCCGAGCGGGTGCAGGGGTTCGCCTTCGGCCTCGGGATCGAGCGGGTGGCGATGCTGCGCCACGGCGTCCCCGACCTGCGCCGCCTCTTCGACAACGACGTGCGGGTGCTGGAGCAGTTCGGATGAGGGTCCCCTGCTCATGGCTGCGCGAGTACTGCGACCCCGGCCTCGCGCCGGAGGAGCTGGCCGAGCGCCTGGTGATGACCGGAACCGAGGTCGAGCGGATCGACGTCGTCGGCCCGCCCTCGGCCGAGGGCTTCGTCGTCGGCAGGGTGCTGAGCGCCGAGAGGCACCCGAACGCCGACCGGCTCAGCGTCTGCAGGGTCGACACCGGCGACGGCGAGCGGACGATCGTCTGCGGGGCGCCGAACGTCGCCGCCGGGCAGACCGTCCCGGTGGCGCTGCCCGGGGCGACGCTGCCGGGCGGCCAGGTGCTCGGCAGGGCGAAGCTGCGCGGGGTCGCCTCGGAGGGGATGATCCTCTCCGTCTCCGAGCTGGAGATCGGCGAGGACGCCGAGGGCATCCTGGTCCTGGACGGGGACGCCGCGCCGGGCGCGCCGCTGGCCGAGGTGCTGCCGCTGGCCGAGCCGGTGCTGGAGATCGAGGTGACGCCGAACCGGGTCGACTGCTTCGGCGTCCACGGGGTGGCGCGGGAGGTCCACGCGATCACCGCGTCGCCGCTCGCGGCCGATCCCTGGGCGGAGGACGCGCCCGCCGAGGGCGAGGGCGACGTCTCCGGCCTCGCTTCGGTCGCGGTCGAGGTCCCCGAGCTCTGCCCCCGCTTCACCGCGCGCGCCTTCACCGACGTGAAGATCGGGCCCTCGCCGGTCTGGCTGCAGGCGCGGCTGATGGCGGCCGGCCAGCGGCCGATCAACAACGTCGTCGACATCACCAACTACGTGATGCTGCTGACCGCGCAGCCGCTGCACGCCTTCGACCTCGACCGGGTGCCGGACGGGGCGCTGGTCGTCCGCGCGGCTGGGGAGGGCGAGAAGATGACGACGCTCGACGAGGTCGAGCGGGTCTTCGACGCCGAGACCGTGCTGGTCTGCGACCGCGACGGGCCGAGCGGGATCGCCGGGATCATGGGGGGCGCCTCCTCGGAGGTCTCCGAGGGGACGACGCGGGTGCTGCTCGAGGCCGCCTGCTGGAACGGGACCAACATCCTGCGCACCTCGCGGCTGCTCGGCCTGCGCTCCGAGGCCTCCTCCCGCTTCGAGAAGCAGCTGCACCCGGAGCTCTGCATGCGGGCGCAGCGGATCGCCTCGCGGCTGCTGGTCGAGCTCTGCGGCGCCAGGCTGGTGCCGGGGACGATCGACGTCGCCGCCGAGATCCCGCCGCCGCCGCGGATCCCGCTGCGCTCGGCCCGGGTCGAGGGCCTGCTCGGGATGTCGGTCTCCCAGGACGACCAGGCCGCCTACCTGGAGCGGCTCGGCTTCGGCGTCGAGAGGGAGGGCGATGACCTTTTGGTCACGGTTCCCCCCGATCGCCACCACGACGTCACCCGCGAGGTCGACCTGATCGAGGAGGTCGGCCGCGTCCACGGCTTCGACCGGCGCCTGCCGACGACGCTGCCGGCGGTCGCCGACCGGGTCGGCGGGCTGAGCCGCGAACAGCTGCTGCGGCGGCGGGCCGAGGACGCCCTGCGCGACCTCGGCTTCGACCAGGTCGTCGGCTGGAGCTTCACCGACCCCGGCGAGGCGGCGCGGCTGCGGATCCCCGACGGGGACCCGCGGGCGGAGCCGGTGCGGCTCGCCAACCCGCTCTCGGAGGAGCAGTCGGCGATGCGGACGAGCCTGCTCGGCTCGCTGCTCGACGTCGCCGCGAGCAACCTCGCCCGCGACGCCGAGCGGGTCGCGCTGTTCGAGTCCGGCCAGGCCTACCTGAGGCTGGAGGCGGTCGGCGAGGGGCCGCTGGCCGGGATCTTCCCGGGAGAGCGGCCGGCGCCGTTCGCCGAGCCGCACCGGCTCGGCTGCCTCGCGGTCGGGCCGCTGGCCGAGGCATCCTGGCGGGGGAACGGCGAGCCGGCGGACTTCTTCGCCCTCAAGGGCGCGCTGGAAGCCCTCGCCGGCCAGCTCGGGGTGACGCTCGGCTTCGAGGCCGCGCCCGAGCCCTTCCTGCACCCCGGGCGCAGCGCCGCGGTGCTGATCGCCGACGTCCCGGTCGGCTGGCTGGGCGAGATCCACCCCCTGGTCTGCCGCGAGTGGGACATCCCCGCGGCGGCCGGGTTCGAAGTCGCCACCGCGGCGCTGGTCGAGGCGGCGACGCTCGGGGAGGAGCCCTTCGAGGACGTCACCACCCATCCCTCGGCGCAGCAGGACCTGGCCGTGGTCGTGCCGGTCGAGGTCGCCGCCGTCGCGGTGCGCGACGCGGTGCTGGAGGGCGGGGGAGAGCTGCTGCGCTCCGCCGAGGTCTTCGACCTCTACGAAGGCGAGCAGCTCGGCCCGGGGCGCAAGAGCCTCGCCCTGCGGCTCGAGTTCCGCGCCGCGGATCGCACCCTCACCGACGAGGAGGTGGCGGGCCTGCGCGGCTCGATCGAGGCCCAGCTGGGGCAAATCGGGGGGAGCCTCCGTGCCTGACCTCGACCGACAGCCGCTCAGCGGGGACCCCGCGGCGCGGGTGCTGGTCGCCGGCGCCTCCGGCTTCACCGGCGCGCTCGCGGCGCAGATCGTCTGGCGCCACCCGCGGCTGGAGCTCGCCGCGGTCACCTCGCGCGGCGACGCCGGCGCCCGGCTCGACCGCCTCTACCCGCGCTACCGGGTCCCGCTCGAGCTGACCGAGCTCGACCCCGAGCGGGTCGAGGGGATCGACGCGGCGATCGTCGCCTACCCGCACGGCGCCGCGGCCCCGGCCGTGGCCGCGCTGCGGCGCCAGGGGGTCCTCGTCGTCGACCTCTCCGCCGACTTCCGGCTGCGCGACCTCGCGACCTACGAGCGCTGGTACGGCGAGCACGGCGCGCCGGATCTGCTGGGCGAAGCCGTCTACGGCCTGACCGAGACGCACCGGGACGAGCTGCGCGGGGCGAAGCTGGTCGCGACCCCCGGCTGCTACCCGACCGCGAGCGCGCTCGCGCTGGCGCCGCTGGCGGAAAGGGGACTGCTGGCCGAGGTCGCGGTCGCGGCGATGCAGGGCACCTCCGGCTACGGCCGCAGCAGCGACGACACCGTCCACTTCAGCGCGATGACCGAGAACGCCTTCCCCTACAAGACCGAGGGCCACCGGCACCGGCCGGAGACCGAACAGGAGCTGGCGGCGCTCGGCAGCCCGGCGCCGGTCAGCTTCGTCCCCCACCTGCTGCCGCTCGACCAGGGCGAGCTGGCGACCTGCTTCGCGCGGGTCAGCGAGCCGATCTCCAGGGACGAGGCGCAGGCGCTCTACCGCGAGCGCTACGCGGCGGAGCCGTTCGTCCGCGTCCTCGACGGCCCGCCCAACCTGCGCGCGGTGCGCGACACCAACGAGTGCCACGTCCACGTCACGGTCGAGGAGCACGGCCGCGTGCTCGCCTTCGCGGCAATCGACAACCTCTGGAAGGGGGCATCGGGGCAGGGGGTGCAGAACCTCAACCTGATGCTGGGGCTCGCGGAGACGGAGGGGCTGCTGTGACCGGCTCCTTCTTCAGGTCGCGCTGGGTGGAGGCCCCTGCCGGGGTCGAGGAGCTCGACCCGGGGCGGCTCGCTCCCGGCTTTCGCGCCGCCGGCGCCCACTGCGGGCTGAAGGGGGGCGGGAAGACCGACGTCGGCCTGCTCGTCTGCGACGAGGAGTCGGTTGTCTCCTCCCTGCTGCTCACCCGCAACGCCTCGGCGGCGGCGCCGATCCGGGTCTGCCGCGACGAGTGCGACCGGGGCGCGATCCGGGCCGCCGTCGTGAACTCCGGCAACGCCAACGCCGAGACCGGCGAGCAGGGCTACGCCGACGCGCTGGCGATGCGCGACGAGGCGGCGGGCCGGCTCGGCCTGCCCGGGCCCGCGGTCGCGGTGGCGGAGACCGGCACGATCGGCGTGCCGCTGCCGGTCGCGGCGGTGCTGGAGGGAATCGGCGGCGCGTCGGAAGCGCTCTCCGCCGAGGGGGGCGACGCATTTTCCGACGCGATCCTCACCACCGACCGCAGCCCGAAGCGCTGCACGCTGCGCTGCGGCGGCGTCACCGTCTCCGCGCAGGCGAAGGGGGCGGGGATGATCGAGCCGCGGATGGCGACGATGCTCTGTTTCGTCCAGACCGACGCCGTGGTCGCGGACCCGGCGGCGGCGCTGCGGGCGGCCGTCGACGCATCCTTCGAGCGGATCACGGTCGACGGCCAGATGAGCACCAACGACACCGTCCTGCTGCAGGCGACCGGCGCCTCCGGCCAGCCGCTGCCCGACGGCCTCCTGGAGGCGGTGCTGAAGCAGCTGGCGATCGAGATCGTCGCCGACGGCGAGGGGGCCGCACGGATCGCCCGGGTCGAGGTGACCGGGGCCGCGTCCGCCGCCGAGGCGGAGCGGGTCGCCCGCGCGATCGCCAACTCGCCGCTGGTGAAGACGGCGCTGTTCGGCCGCGACCCGAACTGGGGCCGGATCGCCCAGGCGGCGGGCGCGGCCCTCGCCGGCGAGGACCTGGAGGAGATCGGCGCCGGCTCGATCGACGCGGAGGAGCTCGGGGCCGACCTCGACGAGGCGGAGATCGGATTGCGGCTCGGCCGCGGCGAGCACCGGGCCCACGTCTGGTTCTCGGACCTCAGCTACGAGTACGTGCGGATAAATGCGGAGTACACGACCTGATGGAGGATGCCGTGAAGGGGACGATCGAGTCGAACGTAGCGGTCCTCCTCGAGGCTCTGCCGTACATCCGCGAGTTCCACGGCCGCACGGTGGTGATCAAGTACGGCGGCGCGGCGATGCTCGACGAGGGCCTGCGCGAGGCCTTCGCCACCGACGTCGTCCTGCTCAAGTACGTCGGGCTGAACCCGGTGATCGTCCACGGCGGCGGCCCCGAGATCACCCGCTACATGGAGCGGCTCGGGCTCGAGGTGCGCTTCCACGAGGGCCTGCGCGTCTCCGACGCGGAGACGGTCGAGGTGGCGAAGATGGTCCTGGTCGGCAAGCTCAACTCCGAAATCGTGCAAAGGCTGAACCGCCACGGCCAGCCCGCGGTCGGCCTCGCCGGCGAGGACGGCACCCTGTTCGAGGTGGCCCCGGCGGCGAACGCCGAGAAGGTCGGCTTCGTCGGCTCGGTCGAGCGGGTCGACGTCGACGTCCTCAACCACATCGCCGCCGACTACATCCCGGTGATCGCCTCCTCGGCCTCCGACCGCCAGGGCCAGTCCTACAACGTCAACGCCGACGAGGCGGCGGGCAAGGTCGCCGCCGCGCTCGGCGCCCACAAGGCGATCTTCCTCACCGACGTCGAGGGCTGGCTCGCCGACGCCGCCGACGAGGGCTCGCTGATCTCCCGCGCCTCGGTCGCCGAGGTCGAGGAGCGCCTGGGAGGGATCGAGGGGGGGATGCGCCCGAAGCTGCAGGCCTGCCTCGAGGCGATCCGCGGCGGCGCCCAGTCGGCCCACATCATCGACGGCCGCAAGCCCCACAGCCTGTTGCTGGAGCTGTTCACCGACGCCGGCATCGGCACCATGGTGACCCCGTGAGCATCGGGCTCGCCGACACCCGGGCGCTCGAGGAGCGCTACCTGATGCGCACCTACCGGCGGGCGCCGGTCGACTTCGTCCGCGGCGAGGGCCCGCTGCTCTGGGACGCCGACGGCAAGGAGTACCTCGACTTCCTGACCGGGATCTCGGTCTGCTCGCTCGGTCACTGCCACCCCGCGGTGGTCGCCGCGGTTCAGGAGCAGGCCGGCAGGCTGATGCACGTCTCCAACCTCTTCTACACCGAGCCGATGGCGCGCCTCGCCGAGCGCCTCGCGGAGTCGAGCCTGGGAGGCCGGGTCTTCTTCTCGAACTCCGGCACCGAGGCGGTCGAGTGCGCGATCAAGGTCGCCCGCAAGCACGCCCACATGAGAGGCATCGCCGCGCCTGAGATCGTCAGCTTCGAGGGGGACTTCCACGGCCGCACCTACGGGGCGCTCGCCGCGACGCCGGGGATGGCGGCCAACGAGGCGCTCGGCCCGATGCTGCCGGGCTTCCGCTCGGTGCCGCGCGACGACGCGGCGGCGCTGCGGGCGGCGGTCGGCGAGAGCACCGCCGCGGTCCTGATCGAGCCGATCCAGGGCGAGGCCGGCGTCTACCCGATCTCCGACGAGGCGCTGCTGGCCGCGCGCGAGGCCTGCGAGGAGAGCGGCGCGCTGCTGATCCTCGACGAGATCCAGGCCGGGCTCGGGCGCACCGGCTCGCTCTGGGCCTTCGAGCAGACGCCCGTCCGCCCCGACGCGATCGTCACCGCCAAGGCGCTCGGCGGCGGGATGCCGATTGGCGCCTGCATCGCGGGACCGGCCGCCGCCGAGGTGCTCGAGCCCGGCGACCACGGCTCCACCTTCGCCGGCGGGCCGGTCGCCACCGCGGCGGCCCTCGCGGTGCTCGACGTCCTCGACGACCCGGCCCTGCTGCGCCGGGTGCGCGAGCTCGGTGCGGAGCTGCGCGCCGGCCTGGAGGCGCTGGACGGCGTGCGCGAGACCCGCGGGCGCGGCCTGATGGTCGGCGTCGGGCTGGAGGACGGGATCGACGCCGCGGCCGTCGGCGCCGACCTGCTCGAGCGCGGCCTGGTCGTCAACGTGCCGGAGCCCGGGTCGCTGCGGCTGCTGCCGCCGCTGTTGGTCGAGTCGTCCCACATCGAGCGGTCGATTGGACTGATCGGCGATTCGCTTCTAGGCTTGTCGCGAGCTTGAGACGCAAGGACCGCCGAAACGCCCCCAAGCCGCTCGCCTCGAGCACCGCCGAACGGCTCGCGACGATCGTCGAGGCTGCCGAGCGCGCCGCCGCCGAGGTGATCGACGACGCCGAAGCGCAGGCTCGCGGCTACCTCGAGGACGCCCGCTCCGAGGCTGACCGAATGGCCGCCGAGCGGCTGACCGCGGTCGCCGACCTGGCCGACGCGCTCGCCACCGAGGTGGAGGACTTCCAGAGCCGCGCCGACCGGCTGCTGGCGCTGCTGGCCGAGCTGAAGGCCGAGGCGGGCGGCGAGCCCCCTCCCCGCGGTGGGCACCTGAAGGCGGTCACGCTGTCGGCCGAGGAGGAGAACGGGGGGCATCCGCCCGAGCGCGGCCCCGGCACGCCGGCCGGCGCCCGCCTGCTGGCCACCCAGATGGCGGTCTCGGGCAGCAGCCGGGAGGAGATCGCGACCCGGCTGCGAACCGGGTTCGAGATCGAGGACACCGCGTCGATCCTCGACGCGATCCTCGGGCCCGAGGACTGATGCACGAGGACCCGACCAGACTGATGGGGCCGGAAGGCGAGCCGGGCGGCGGTCGGCCGCACGGCAACACGCGCCTGCTGATCGCCGGGCTGGTCGCCGTGATCGTCGGGCTGCTGGTCGCGGTGGTCGTGATCGCCAGCGACAATGGGAGCGGCGGCTCCAGCACCACGAGCTCGGAAACGATCAGCACCCAGCCGACCACGACCGGCAGCAGCACCTCCACCACCACGACGTCGTCAACCACCACGACCGAACCGACGACGACCACGACGCCGACCACCACGACTACGACCGCGCCGACCACCACTACGCCGACCACCACTACGCCGACGACCACCGCTCCCTCGGAAGAAGGCGGCGCCGGCGGCATCGAAGCTCCCTGACCGGCGCCGAGCCTGCGAGACTTGCGCCGCGCGTGAGCTCCCAGCCCGACTTCCAGCCGACCGCCAGCTACGAGGCCGACCCGGCCGACGTCCACCGAGTCCTGCTGCTCTATTCGGGCGGGCTCGACACCAGCGTGATGCTGAAGTGGATCCAGGACTCCTACGAGGCCGAGGTCGTCTGCCTCACCGTCAACCTCGGCCAGCCGGGAGAGGACTACGACGTGGTCGAGGCGAAGGCGCGCCAGCTCGGCGCGGTCGAGTGCCACGTCGTCGACGCCCGCGAGCGCTTCGCCGCCGAGTTCATCGCCCCGGCGATCAAGGCCAACGCCGTCTACGGCAACGGCTACCCGCTGTTCACCGCGCTCGGGCGCCCGCTGATCGCCCAGCTCGCGGTCGAGCACGCGCGGCGCAGCGGCTGCGACACGATCGCCCACGGCTGCACCGGCAAGGGCAACGACCAGGTCCGGATCGAGGCCACGGTCGCGACCCTGGCGCCGGAGCTGCGGACGATCGCGCCGGTGCGCTCCTGGCGGATGGGGCGGGAGGAGGAGGTCGCCTACGCCCGCGAGCACGGGATCCCGGTCAAGGGCGGCACCGAGACCCCTCCCTACTCGATCGACGACAACCTCTGGGGCCGCTCCTCGGAGGGGCGCTGGATCGAGGACCTCGACCACGCCCCCGAGGACGACGTCTTCCAGCTGGTAACCCGGCCCGAGCAGGCGCCCGACGAGCCCCAGGTCGTCACGGTCGGCTTCGAGGCGGGCCTGCCGGTCTCCCTCGACGGCGAGCGCCTCGGCCTGGTCGAGCTGCTCGAACGCGCGGCCGAGATCGGCTGCCGGCACGGGGTCGGGATCGTCGACCACATCGAGGACCGCATCGTCGGCCTCAAGGTCCGCGACATCTACGAGGTGCCGGCCGCGGCGATCGTCCTCACCGCCCACGAGGAGCTGGAGCGGCTGGTCGGGACGATCCACCAGAACCAGCTCAAGCCCGAGCTGGACCGGAAGTGGGGCTACCTCGTCTACGCCGGCCTCTGGTGGGAGCCGCTGCGCGCCGACCTCGACGCCTACATGGACGCGGTCAACGCCCAGGTCACCGGCGAGATCGGCCTGCGCCTCTACAAGGGCGGCGTCCGGGTCGTCACCCGCTCCTCGCCGAACGCGGTCTACGACGCCGAGCTGGCGAGCTTCGCCGCCTCGGGCGGCCTCTTCTCGCAGTCGGCCTCGCCCGGCTTCATCGAGCTCTTCTCGCTGCAGTCGCGGATGGCCCACATGGTTCGCGAGCGGGCAAAGGGGGAAGGGGAGGACCGATGATGTCCGAGAAGCTGGGAAAGGCCGCGGTTCGCTTCGCGATCGTCTACCTCAGGCGCCGCTACAGGCGGGAGATCCGGATCGGCGTCGTCGCCGTCGTCGCCGGGGTCGGGGTTGCCGCCTACGTGGCGAGCCGCAACGTCGCCGAGGGCTGAGGGCTCTCGTCCCGAGGCCGCTCCGATCGCGGCTCCGGCCGCCGCAACTTCCGTTGCGCCCAGGCGGCAACCTGTGAGGAGCCGCTAACACGGTCCGCTAGCCTCGGACGCTCTGTGGGAGCCGCTCCTGCCGGAAAGAAGCTGCTCGCGCTCGGTGCGATCGCGCTGTTCTGCGGGCTCTGCATCGCCGCGCTCGCCGTCGTGCCCAGCGCCGGAGCGACCGATGCCGCCGGCCTGGAATCGAAGCTGGCCGGCGCGCGCGGCGAAGCGGGCGCGATCGCGTCCGACCTCAGCCGCAGCCGCGAAGAGCTCGCCGCGGCGCAGGGCGAAGCGGCCGCCGCGCAGGCCCATGAGCGGCGGCTCTCGGCGCTCTTGGCAGAAGGCGAAGCGCACGCCGCGGCGCTGCAGCGGAAGGTTGCCGGGACGAAGCGCCGGCTGGCGGTCGAGAAGGCCCGCCTGCGCCGCTCCCGGCAGGCCCTTGCCCGCAGGCTGGTGGCGATCTACGAGAGCGGCGCCCCGAGCACCGAGAGCCTCGTGCTCGGCTCGAGCTCCTACCGGGAGCTCGCCACCCGGGCCGACTACCTGCGCGAGATCGAGGAATCCGACAGCGCCCTCGCCGACCGGGTCGAGCAGGTGCGCGACGAAGTCAGCGCCGAGGCGAGGCGGGTCGCCGCCCTCGAGGCTCAGGCGGTCGCCTACGACGAACGGCTCGCCGCCGCGCGCGCCCACATCGCCTCCGTTCGCGCCGCCGCGGAGGATGCCGCGGCGCGGCAGCGGCGGATCTCCGCCGCCCGCGAGGCCTCGCTCGCCAGCCTCAAATCCGACATCGCCACCTGGGTCGCGGAGATCCAGGAAGCCCGCGCGGCGGCGAGCGCCGCCGAAGCCGAAGAAGAAGTCGGCCGCTGGCTCGGCGGCCCCTACTCGATCCCGACCTACATCGTGATGTGCGAGTCGGGGGGCAACTACGGCGCGGTCAACCCGTCGAGCGGGGCGGGCGGCGCCTACCAGATCCTTCCCTCGACCTGGGAACTGTACGGCGGCCAGGGCGCTCCGCAGGACGCTTCGAAGGAGGAACAGGACAGGATCGCGGGTGAAATCTGGGCCGATTCCGGGCCCGGCGCCTGGGTCTGCGGATAGCCCCGGAGAACCCGAACCGGGCCGCGCCCGGCCCCGCGAGGCCGTTTGCGCGTCGAATGCTTATGTCTGTCGGCTAATTTGTTGCATTCTGCGTGCCACACGTGCGCTTTCGCCCTGTAGCTTCCCTACCATGGAGGCCATGAGAGAAGCGTGGACCGACGACCGTCTCGACGACCTGGTCAGGCACGTCGACCAGGGGTTCGAAGTCGTCAACCACAGATTCGACCGGGTCGAAGCCGACCTCCGCGAACTGCGGGTGGAAATGAACACCCGGCTCGGATCGATGGACACGAGGATCGATAAGAGGTTCGAAGAAGTCGACGGCAGGCTCGACGCGATGCAGCGGACGATGCTGACGATGATGGCCTCGATGATGGTCGGCTTCGTCGCGGTTCTCGCCAGCGTCTTCGCCACCCAGCTCTGAGATCCGCGCGGAAGTTGCGCGAAAGCGTCGCCGAAGGGTGCGGTGGCATCTGCCTCGGTTGGCATGATCGACGCCTCCCGTGAGCACGCCCGGCGCCGTACATCTCCATGCCCACAGCGAGTACTCGCTGCTTGACGGCGCCTGCAAGATCGAGGCGATGGCGGCGCGGGCCGCCGAGCTGGGGCAGCCCGCGCTCGGGCTCACCGACCACGGGGTGATGAACGGGGCGGTCGACCTCTACAAGGCCTGCGGCAAGCACGGGATCAAGCCGATCGTCGGGCTCGAGGCCTACCTGGTCGAGGACCGGATCGCGGTCAAGGACCAGGCCCGCTACGAGCGCAACCACCTCACCCTGCTGGCCGAGAGCGACCGCGGCTTCGCCAACCTGGTCAAGCTCACCTCGGCCGGCTTCCTCGAGGGCTTCTCGCGCGGCAAGGCCAACGTCGACATGGAGCTGCTGGCGCGGCACGCGGAGGGCGTCATCGTCCTCACCGGCTGCCTGCAGTCGCGCTTCTGCCGCCGCCTGGTCGAAGAGCGGGCCGACGACGCGCGCGCCCACCTCGACGACCTGATCCAGGCCTTCGGGCCCGAGCAGGTCTACTTCGAGGTGCAGAAGAACGGGATCGAGGAGCAGGACAAGGCCAACGAGGGGATCGTCCGCTTCGCCCGCGAGCTGGGCCGGCCGCTGGTCGCCACCGCCGACGTCCACTACCTGCGCCGCGAGGACTTCGACAACCACGCGGCGCTGCTCTGCGTGCAGACCAAGTCGACCCTGGAGGCGCCGAAGCTCAGCTTCGACACCAACGAGTTCTACATCAAGAGCTCCGAGGAAATGGCCGGGTCCTTCGCCGAGTGGCCGGAGGCGGTGCCGATGACGCTGGAGATCGCCGAGCGCTGCCAGCTCGACATCGAGCTCGGCAAGCTGCTGCTGCCCCGCTACCCGACCGAGGACGGCTCCGAGCCGGAGGAGATGCTGCGCCGGCTCGCCACCGAGGGCCTCCGCACCCGCTACGGCGACCCGCCGCCGGCCGAGGCGGTCGAGCGGCTCGAGTTCGAGCTGGGGGTGATCGAGGAGATGGGCTTCTCCTCCTACTTCCTGATCGTCTGGGACTTCGTCCGCCACGCGAAGGAGAACGGCGTCGCGGTCGGCCCCGGCCGCGGCTCGGCGGCCGGCTCGATCGTCTCCTACTGCCTCAACATCACCGACCTCGACCCGCTCGCCAACGACCTGCTGTTCGAGCGCTTCCTCAACCCCGGGCGCAAATCGATGCCGGACATCGACATCGACTTCTCGGTCCGCGGCCGCGAGCGGATGATCCGCTACGTCGGCGAGAAGTACGGGCGCGAATCGGTCGCCCAGATCATCACCTTCGGCAAGATGGCGCCGCGCGCGGCGACCCGCGACGCCGCCCGCGTGCTCGGCTTCGACTACGCCACCGGCGACCGCCTCGCGAAGCAGATCCCGGAGCCGATCATGGGCCGCAGCCCTTCCTTCGAGGAATGCCTCAAGGCCGGCCAGGAGCTGAAAGCCACCTATGACGCCGAGCCCGACGCGCGGCGGATCGTCGACGTCGCCAGGGGCCTCGAGGGGATCATCCGCAACAACTCGATCCACGCCGCCGCGGTCGTGATCGCCGACCGCCCGCTGCAGGAGATCGTCCCCCTGCAGCTGGCCGAGGACCGCAGCGCGCCCGGGGCCGCGACCAACGGCAACGGCCAGTCGGCGAAGCCGGAGCGCCAGTACAAGATCGTCACCCAGTACTCGATGGGGCCGATCGAGGAGATGGGCCTGCTGAAGATGGACTTCCTCGGCCTCCGCAACCTCGACGTGATCGAGGACGCGATCGAGATCATCGAGCGCTCGCGGGGCGAGCGGATCGACATGGAATCGATCCCGATCGACGACGCGAAGACCTACGCGATGCTCGCCGAGGGCGACTCGACCGGGGTCTTCCAGTTCGAGTCCGACGGGATGCGGGAGGCGCTGCGCAGGGTCGGCCCGACCGAGTTCGCCGACATCGTCGCCCTCGGCGCGCTCTACCGGCCGGGCGCGATGGCCTACATCCCCGCCTACGCGAAGGGGAAGAAGGACCCCTCGAGCGTCCGCTACCCGGACCCGCGCCTGCGCGCGATCACCGAGGAGACCCACGGCTGCGTCATCTACCAGGAGCAGCTGATGGCGATCGCCCGCTCGATGGCCGGGTTCTCGGGCGCCGAGGCGGACGACCTGCGCAAGGCGATCGGGAAGAAGAAGCGCGACCTGATGGCGACGATGAAGGACAAGTTCATGCAGGGCCTGGCCGAGTCGGGGACCAACGCGAGCGTCGCCAGGGACCTCTGGAAGCTGAACGAAGCCGCCGCCGACTACTCCTTCAACAAGTCTCACGCCGCCTGCTACGCGCTGATCTCCTACCGCACCGCCTACCTGAAGGCCAACTACCCGGCCGAGTACATGGCGGCGGTGATCTCCTCGGTGATGAACACCAAGGACAAGGTGCCCTTCTTCGTCAACCGCTGTGAGGAGATGGGGATCGAGGTGCTGCCGCCCGACGTCAACTCCTCCGACCACAGCTTCGTGGTCAGCGAGAACGCGATCCGCTTCGGCCTCGACGCGGTGAAGAACGTCGGCCACTCCGCCGTCGAGGCGATCCTGCGCGCCCGCGAGGACGCCCCGATCTCCTCGATCTGGGACTTCTGCGAGCGGGTCGACTCGCGCGCGGTCAACAAACGGGCGATCGAATGCCTGATCAAGTGCGGCGCCCTCGACTCGACCGAGGCCACCCGCAAGGGGATGCTCGAAGCGCTGCCGGCGGCGCAGTCGGCCGGCCAGAAGGCGCAGGAAGACGCCCAGCTCGGCCAGGGCTCGATCTTCGACTTCGGCGAGGCGGACACGGCCGGCGCCAACGCCCCGTCCCATCACCGTCCGCCGATCTCGGCCGCCGAGTTCGACCGCGCCGAGCTGCTGGCGCTGGAGAAGGAGACCCTGGGCACCTACCTCTCCTCGCATCCGCTGACGGAAGTGCGCGGTGCGCTGCGGGCGCGGGTCGACTGCAGCCTGGCGGAGCTCGGCGGCAAGCCCGACGGCGCCTGGGTGACGGTGGGGGGGATCGTGGTCGAGTGCAAGAAGATCCGCACCAAGAGCGGCAGCCAGATGATGTTCGCCACCCTCGACGACGTCGAGGGGCAGGTCGAGATGCTGGTCTTCAAGGCCGACGAGTCCGAGAACGCGAAGACGATCGCCCCCGACGCGATCGTCGTCGTGCGCGGCAGGCTCGACCACAAGGACCGCGGCGAGACCAAGCTCGTCGTCCAGGAGGCGCAGCGGTTCGAGCCCGACCAGGAGGAGATCGCCCGCGCGGCGAAGCTGTCGCCGGTCGCGAGCGGGCCGTTCGAGGTCTCGATCGACGCGGCACGCTGGAGCGAGGCGCTGCTCGAGGAGATGAAGGCGGTGCTCGAGCACCACAAGGGGGACGCCGAGGTCCACCTGCTGGTCGGCGAGACGCGCCTCAAGGCGGGCGAGAGTTACCGAGTCCGCCCGTCCAGCATGCTGCGCACGGAGCTCGAGCACATTCTCGGCTCCACCGCCCTGGCCGCGTGAAAACCGGCGCATCTCGGCGTCCTCGGTCGCTCGCGTGCGGAGCACGCTTCGCTCCCTGCGTCCACCGACCTGCTTGGTTTTGACGCGGCCAGACTGGCTTAGACTTTGACGATGCCCGCTACGCGGACGCAAATCGGCGAGTGCCGTCAGTGCCGGTCGTTCTGCGACAAGATGGTCGAGCCGCGCGGCTGCGTCGAAATCGGGTGCCGCTACCTCTACAGCTACGTCGACCGCCTCAACGGCCAGCAGTATCTCGGCTGCATGCAGGAGGTGTTCGGCGCCGAGGTCGAGCTCTCCGCGGTGCTCGAGCCCGGCGGCTTCGGCGGAGTGAAGATGACCGGCGAGCCGCTGCCCCACTGCCAGTTCACGGTCGAGCGCGCCTACGAGGGATGCGGCGAGCCCTACGACTGCGTCAACCGCCGCTTCTTCGACTGCAGCGACGGCGGCTCCGAGGGCCTGCGCGCATTCGACCTGCGCGACGTTTGATGGGACACGATCTGATGTAGGATGCGCCGTCATGGCCGAGACGGCAGAAGCGGCACAGGTCGACGCCGACCAGGTGCTGACCGAGATGGGCGGCGGCGGCGAGCAGAGCGGCCCGACCTTCACCCTCGAGCTCAACCAGGACCAGAAGGACATCCGCGAGTGGGTGCACGGCTTCGCCGAGGGCGTCGTCCGGCCCGCGGCGGCGGAATGGGACGAGCGCGAGGAGACCCCCTGGCCGGTGATCCAGGAGGCGGCGAAGATCGGCCTCTACAGCTTCGAAGCGCTCGGCCAGTTCTGGGCCGACCAGAGCGGCCTGACCCTGCCGATCGCCAACGAGGAGCTCTTTTGGGGGGACGCCGGCATCGGCATGGCGATCATGGGCACTTCGCTCGCGGTCGCCGCGATCTTCGGGCAGGGAACCCCGGAGCAGATGGGGGAGTGGATCCCGCAGTGCTTCGGCACCCCCGACGACGTCAAGCTCGGCGCCTTCTGCGCCTCGGAGCCCGACGCCGGCTCGGACGTCTCCTCGATCCGCACCAGCGCCAAGTACGACCAGGCCAAGGACGAGTGGGTGCTGAACGGGCAGAAGGCCTGGGCGACCAACGGCGGCATCGCCAACGTCCATGTGATCATCGCCTCGGTCGACCGCGACCTTGGGTCGCGAGGTCACGCGGCGTTCATCATTCCGCCGGGGACCAAGGGATGCGAGCAGGGCGCCAAGGTGAAGAAGCACGGCCTGCGCGCCTCGCACACCGCCGACGTCCACCTCGACGACTGCCGGGTCCCCGGGTCCTGCCTGCTGGGCGGCAAGGAGAAGCTCGACGAACGGCTCGCCCGGGTGCGCGAAGGCAAGCGCTCCAAGTCGCAGGCGGCGATGCAGACCTTCGAGGCGAGCCGGCCGACGGTCGGCGCCCAGGCGCTCGGGATCGCCCGCGCCGCCTACGAGTACGCGCTCGAGTACGCGAAAGAGCGGCGCCAGTTCGGCCGCGCGATCGTCGAGAACCAGGCGATCGCCTTCGCGCTCGCCGACATGAAGCTGGAGATCGACGCGGCGCGGCTGCTGGTCTGGCGGGCGGCGTGGATGGGGCGCAACGGGCACACCTTCGAAAACGCCGAGGGCTCGATGTCGAAGCTGAAGGCCGGCGAGGTCGCGGTCTGGGCGACCGAGAGGGCGATCCAGATCCTCGGCGGCAACGGCTACACGCGGGAGTTCCCGGTCGAGCGGATGCACCGCGACGCGAAGATCTACACGATCTTCGAGGGCACCTCGGAGATCCAGCGCCTGGTCATCTCGCGCGCGATCTCCGGCGTCCACGTCAAATAAGGGTTTACGGCGGGAGAGCGAGGGCCGGCGGGCCAGGGCCGGCCCTCGTCGCCTGTCCCGATGCTGGCGTAGGAGGGGCGGTGGTGCCCCTGCTCGGAGCACCTCCGCCGGGAGGTGCCGCAGCGGCTGGCGCCCTGAAGGTTGCCGTCCCGGCTCCATGCTGAGTACCGATCAGGGGCACCACCGCCCCTCCCATCAACCGCTGCTAGGGGACGACAAGGGTCGGCCCTGGCCCCCGTCGAGCAGGTTGACTCGGAGTCCTTCCCGGGCTGCGGTTCCTTTGCCCTTTGCCCTGGCCGTTCATTTGATTCGTAGGAGGTCTGGTGACTGACTGGGGTAGGTTCCTGGAATGACGCGGGGCGAAGCGACCTTGACCCTGCCTCCCGGTCCGAGGGCGCCGAGCGCTGCTCAGACTGCCGTCAGGTTCGCATTCCCATACGCGTTCTTCGATTTCTGCCGGCGGCGGTACGGCCCGACTTTCACCACGCGGGTGCTGACCCTGCCGGTGACCGTGATGCTGTCTCGGCCCGGAGACGTCAAGGAGATGTACACCGCCTCTGCTCGAGGGCTGCACCCCGGGGAGGGCATGCGGATGATCGAGCCGCTGGTCGGCGCGAACTCGCTGATCCTGCTCGATGAGGAGCGCCACCTGCGGCAGCGGAAGCTCCTCCTCCCGGCTTTTCACGGTGAGCAGCTTCGCGGCATCCTTGCGGCGCTCGACGCGGTGGTCGAGGCGGACGTCGCCGCCTGGCCCCGCGATCGCCCGGTCTCGATCCGCGACCGGGCCCGCCACCTGACGCTCGACGTGATCCTGCGGACGACGATGGGGTTGTCGCCAGGCGAGGAGCTGGACGTGTTCCGGCGGGCGATCTCCCGGTTCCTGGACCTCGGAATGCGCCCGACCGCGTCGCTGGTGCCGCTGCGCCGCAACCTCGGTCCGCTGGGCGTCTGGCCGCGGTTCGTCGAAGCTCGCGACGCGCTCGACCGGCTCCTGTTCGGCCTGATCGACCTGCGCGCCGATGCCGGTCGGCAACCGGAGTTGGGGGACGACGTTCTCGGCCTGCTGTTGAGCGCGCGGGACGAGGACGGCCAGCCCCTCTCGCGCCAGGAGGTCAGGGACGAGCTGTTGACCCTCCTGGTGGCCGGCCACGAGACGACCGCCACCGCGCTGGCCTGGACCTTCGAGCGCCTTGCCGTCCACGGCGAGGTCCACAGGGAGCTCGTCGCGCGCCTCGACGCGGGGGAGGCTGACGACTACCTCAGCGCGGTCGCCTACGAGAGCCTTCGACAGCGGCCGGTGATCCCGGTCACCGGGTTGCGCCTCGTCAAGCAGCCGGTCGAGATCGGCGGCCGGACCTACGAGCCGGGTTGCGGCATCACCGCCAACGCCTACCTGATGCATCACGACAGCGCCATCTACCCGGAGCCACACGTCTTTCGTCCCGAGCGCTTCCTCGACGAGCGGCCGGGAACCTACACCTGGATCCCCTTCGGCGGCGGCGTCCGCCGCTGCATCGGGGCGGCGCTGGCGATCGCCGAGATGGAGGCGGTCCTGCGTCACGTCTTCAGCCGCTACGAGGTGCGGTTCGCCCGCACCCGACCGCATCGGCCGGTCCAGCGCAACATCACCGTCGCCCCGCATGGCGGCGTCGAGGTCACCCTCGCCGAGCGCCGCCCGCGCGCGAGCGGCAAGGCCGCTACCGGCTCCGGCGCTCCAGCCCCTCGCGCCGCAGCCGCTTCGCCGTAGTGACTTCGGCCCGGCTCGAGCCTTTCTTCTTCGGCCCCGGCGTCTCCAGGGTCGCCGGCAACCCCTCGAAGCGGGGCTCGGAGAGGAAGGCGGAGAGGCCGCGGCGGCCCATCTCGCCCTTGCCGATGTTGGCGTGGCGGTCGCGGCAGGAGCCGAGCGGCGCGGCGGCGTCGTTGACGTGGACGCAGCCGAGCCGCTCGAGGCCGACCTTGGCGTCGGCTTCGTCGAGCACCTCGCCGAGGCGCCCCTCGTCGGTGATGTCGAAGCCCTGGACGAAGAGGTGGCAGGAGTCGAGGCAGAGGCCGAGCCGCCTGCCGGCGCCGGCCAGCTCGATCAGCTCCGCCGTCTCATCGAAGTCGCGGCCGAGCAGCCCCTTGTGCCCGGCCGTCTGCTCGAGCAGCAGCGGGCAGCTCTCGCTGTCCTTCAGCGCCGCCGCGATCACCTTGGCGGCGCGCTTCATCGAGGGCCCGTGCGGCTCGCCCTTCTGCGCCCCCGGGTGCAGGACGACGCCGGCGGCGCCGATCCCGTCGCCGATCCGCAGCGCGTGCGTCAGCGAGCTCAGGGACTTCCTGCGCAGCTCCTTGTCTTTGGTCGCGCAATTGATCAGGTAGACCGCGTGGATCACGACCGCTTCGACCGGGGAGGCGTCCATCGCCTCGCGGAAGGCGGCGAAGTCCTCCTCGCCGTACCTGGTCGGGCGCCACATCCGCGGGCTCTGGTGGAAGATCTGGATAGATTCGCAGCCCAACTCCTCGCCCCGCCCGACCGCCGTGGCAAGTCCGCCGGCGGTGGATACGTGCGCCCCGATCAACATGAATAGCCAAAACCTTCGTTTGAGATTTGCCCCGTCGCCGACCGGCGCCCTCCACATCGGCGGTGCGAGGACGGCACTCTACAACTGGCTCGCGGCCCGTCACGAGGGCGGGAAGCTGGTCCTGCGGATAGAGGACACCGACCGCGAGCGCTCGACCGCGGAGAACGTCGCCCAGATCATCGACGCGCTCGAATGGCTCGAGCTGGAGTGGGACGAGGGGCCTTTGTCCCAGGCGGGCCGGGCGGAGCGCCACCAGGCGGCCCTGCAGCGGCTGCTCGAGTCCGGCGCCGCCTACCACGACTCGGCGACCGCCAAGGACGTCGAGGCCTGGAAGTCCGAGCACGGAGCGGGGAGGGGGTACCGCGGCGCCCCCAGCGAGGACCCCGGCGCCGCGGTGCGGCTGCGGGTCCCCGACGAGGGCGAGACCGTGGTCGAGGACCTGATCCGCGGGCCCGTTCCCTTCCCCAACGCCAGCTACGACGACTTCGTGATCGCCCGCGGCGACGGCTCGGTCCTCTACAACTTCGCCGCCGCCGTCGACGACGCCGAGATGGGGATCACCGACGTGGTTCGCGGCGACGACCATCTCTCCAACACGCCGAAGCAGCTGCTCGTGCTCGCCGCCCTGGGCTGCGAGGCCCCGCGCTACGCGCATCTGCCGTTGCTGCACGGGCCCGACGGCAAGAAGCTCTCCAAGCGCCACGGCGCCGCCTCGGTGCAGGAGCTGCGCGAGGCGGGCTACCTGCCCGCCGCCGTCCGCAACTACCTGGCCCTGCTCGGCTGGGGCACCGACGACGACACCACCGTGATGCAGACCGATGAGCTGGTCGCGCGGTTCCGGATCGAGGACGTCGGGCGGGCGGCCGCGATCTTCGACGAGAAGAAGCTGCGCTGGCTGAACGGGCGCTTCATGCGCGAGCTCGGCCTCGACGACTACACCGCCGCCGTCGCCCGCCACCTCGGCCGCGAGCCGGACGGGAGGCTGCGCGCCGCTTGCGCGATCGTGCAGGAGAAAGCGCAGACGCTGGCCGAGGTCTGGCCGCTGATCCGATTCCTCTTCGAGCCGCCGGTCGACGACGTCAATGCCTGGGAGAAGGTGATGAAGCCCGGTGCGGGCGCCCTGCTGGAGGCGGCGGCGCAGGCCCTGGAGGCGGTGCCCGAGCCCTTTGACGCGGAGGCGATCGAGGCGGCCCTGGCGCCGCTGTCCCAGCGCTTCGACGTCAAACCGGGCAGGCTCTACCAGCCGATCCGCGTCGCGATCACGGGCACAGCCGTGTCTCCGGGCATCTTCGAGTCGCTCGCGGAGCTCGGCCGCCAGCCCTCCCTTGATCGGCTTCAGAGCGCGGTGGAAAAGCTTTCCGTCGCCGAGTTGGACGAATAGCCGACCTACGTTCCGGTTCGTAAACCTACTTTCGGCTAAACCAAATGTCGGTTTTGGCCGATATAGGCGGTGATGGCAGCAACCGCCGCACAGGGTCAGCAGACTGCGTCAAGCAACGGCAAAGGCGCCTCCCAGGACGTCCCCGCGCCGGGCGGCCGCACCGCCGCCCCCGGCAGCCGCCTGGCGGAAGCCTTCGAGGCGGTCGAGCGGTTCCCGGTCCTGATCGAGTCGCGTGAGCGGGTGATCGCCGCGGCGACCGCCGAGACCGCGCGTGTCGGCGAGCTGGTCGAAGCGGTCGAGTCCGACGTCGCCCTCTCGATCTCCGTGCTGCGCTTCGCCAACCGCGCCGGGGTGGCCTCCGGCGGGGTGGGCGGCATCCCCGAGGCGGTCGACGTCCTCAAGCCTTCCGGGGTGCTCGCGATCGCGGGCACCGCGCCGAGCTTCGACTTCTTCGAGTCCAACGGCGGCTGGGAGCTGAAGCCCGAGCGCTTCCGCGTCCACGCCCTCGCCACCCAGCGCGCCGCCGACCAGATCGGCCGCGTGGTCGGCTGGGTCGAACGCGACGAGCTGGCCGTCGCGGCGCTGCTGCACGACGTCGGTCGCCTGGTCATCTCCCGCCTGCACCCGGGCTACAAGAGCTACTTCGACGCGATCACCCGCACCCCCGAGCAGCGGCTGCGGGACGAACGCGAGCAGCTCGGCATCGACCACGCCCTGGTCGGCGGGGTGCTCGCCCGCCGCTGGAACCTGCCGCAGCGGATCGCGGTGGCGATCGAGCGCCACCACTCCGAAGACGCCGAAGGCCTGGCGGCGATGGTCGCCGCCGCCGACATGGTCGCCCACTACTCCCAGGGCGAGTCGATCGCGCCGGAGCGGCTGCGCGCGAGCGCCGAGCGCTGCGGCCTCGGCCCCGACGCCCTCCGCGACCTGCTCTACGAAATGCCGCTGCCGCGCTCCGACGCGACCCGGATCAGCGAGCCGTGCCCGCTCTCGGCGCGCGAGCTCGACGTCCTCCGCCACCTCTCGGAGGGCATGGTCTACAAGCAGATCGCGACCGAAATGCAGCTCTCGGTCTCGACCATCCGCACCCATCTCCACAACGTCTACGGCAAGATCGGCGCGGTCGACCGCGCTCAGGCCGTGCTCACCTCCCGCGACCGCGGCTGGATCTAGACCTCTACTCGACCAGCGACTCGCGCAGGGCGATCGCGACCGCGTGGGTCCGGTTGCGGGCGCCGAGGCGCGCCAGCGCGTTCTTGGTGTGGGTCTTCACCGTCTCCTCGCTGACGTCGAGCACGCGCGCCGCGACGGTGGTCGACTCGCCGTTCGCGAGCAGCTGGAGGATCTGGCGCTGCCGCCGGGTCAGCTTCCCGCGGCTGCCTTTCGGCGGCACGTTGGGGTCGACGAAGCTGTCTTGGGACGCGGCCGCCTCGACCGCCCTGCGCAGTTCCTCGGTGTCGGCCGTCCGGGACACGTAGGAGCTCGCGCCGGCCCCGATCGCGGCGCTGGCGAGGTGACGCTCGGGGCGCTCGCCGTGGGCGACGATGCCCAGCGCCGGGGCTGATTTTCGCAGCGCGCGGATCGCCTCGGGGCCGCTGATCGAAGACTCGGCGCCGTTGACCCGCCAGCGCATGTCGACGATCGCGACGTCGAAGTCGCCGATGTCGCGGACCAGGTCCAACGCCTCCTCGCGGCTTTCCGCCTCCTGCACCTCGAAGTCGTTTCCCAGCACTTTGCGGACGCCGAGCCGGACCAGCGGGTGGCCGTCGATCACAAGGCAGTTAGGGCGTTCGCTCAGGGCTGCTTTCCGATCACTCGTTTGCTGCTGGGACCCGGTCCGGGTTCCAGCGCCCGCTCGGCTCGATCCTAGCCCAGGCGAGGAGGGTGCGGTAGAAAGGCGGGGTGATCTCGATCACCTCGAAGTCGCGCTATGCGGTCGTTGCCCTCGCCGAGCTGGCGCGCTCCGGCGAGCGCCCGGTCCCGATCAAGGAGCTGGCGGAGCGGCGCGAGATCCCCGAGCAGTTCCTCGAGCAGCTCTTCTCGACCCTGAGGCGGGCCGGCCTGCTGACCAGCCACCGCGGGATGCGCGGCGGCTACACCCTCTCGCGGCCGGCGGAAGAGATCACCGTGCTCGAGGTGGTGCAGGCCCTCGACGGCAAGGTCGGCCAGGAGGCCGAGGAGGCCGGCGGCATCTGGGCGGAGGGCGTCACCGCCCTGCGCAAGGTCTTCGGCCAGACGACGATCGCCGAAGTCGCCCGCCGCGAGGCCGAGGAGGCCGGCTCGGGCATGTACTTCATCTAGCCGGGAACTCCTTTTTCCCTGCATCGTCCATCCGTCCGCTTCGCGGCGAGAGGCGGTTCGGACCGGTCGAGCGCGGTTATGTTTGCCGACCCCCCGCGGCTCGGGGGACTGGCGAACAGCGCGAGAGAGGGGAGCTCCGATGGACGACGAGATGCAGAACCAGCTGCGCACGATCGCCTTTTCCGAGGTGCGGAAAGGCTACGACAAGGCGGAGGTGCGCCAGTTCCTCAGCGAGGTCGCGGAGTGGGTCGAAGGCGGCGGTGGCGACGTGGTGCGGCGCCGGCTCGAGCGCATCGCCCACAAATCGGCCAAGATCCTCGCCGACGCCGAGGACGGCGCCGAGGGGCTGCGGCGCGAAGCCGAGGAGGAGACCCGCGAGCTGCTCGACGGAGCTCGGGCCGAGGCGGATTCCTGCCGGTCGTCCGCCGAGTCCGAAGCGCGCGAGCAGCTGCGTGAGGCGCGGGTCGAGGCGACCTCCGCCCGCGAGGCGGCGAACCAGTACGCCTCGGAGACCGGCCGCAAAGCTGACGAATACGCGGGGCAGACCCGAGCCGACGCCAAGCGCGAGACTGACGAGCTGCGCGAGACCGCGGCCGCTGAGGCGAAGCAGGCGGTGCGCAGCGCCGAGCAGCGGGCCGAGCAGATCATCGCCGAGGCGAACCGGCGCCGCGCCGACGTCGAAAAGGTGATCGGCGACCTCGGGCTGGAGCGGGACGCCGTCGTCGCCCAGGTCCGCGGTCTCGCGAGCGAGCTGGGGGAGACCGCCGACAAGGTCGCCAAGGACGCCGGCGGCCCGGCGAAGTCCGAGCCGGTCACGGAGGAGACGGTGGGCGAGGGCCGGGCGGTGGAGGGCCTGCGAGTCGTCGGCCAGGGCAACGGATCGGGCGCCGCCTAGCCGGGACGCCTCTAGGATGTGCCCCATCTGATGCGGATTGGGGCTGAGGCTTCGGCGGTCGTCGGCGGTACGCCGATGGTGCTCTTCGATCGGCTGGCCGGCGAGGCCGCCGGGCAGGTCTGCGCCAAGCTGGAGTACTTCAACCCCGGCGGCTCGGTCAAGGACCGGATCGGGGTGGCGATGATCGACGCCGCCGAGGAGGAGGGGCAGATCAAGCCCGGTCGCTCGGTGGTGGTCGAGCCGACCAGCGGCAACACCGGGATCGCCCTGGCGATGGTCTGCGCCGCCCGCGGCTACGAGCTGATCCTCACCCTGCCCGAGGGGATGAGCCGCGAGCGGGCGAAGCTGCTGCGCGCCTACGGGGCCGAAGTGCGCGAGACGCCCTCCCTCGGCGGGATGAACGAGGCGGTCGCCCTCGCCGAGGAGATCCGCGAGCAGCGCAAAGCGTTCATGCCGATGCAGTTCTCCAACCCGGCCAACCCGGAGATCCACCGCCGCACCACGGCGGAGGAGATCTGGCGCGACGCCGACGGCGAGGTCGGCGCCTTCGTCGCCGGCGTCGGCACCGGCGGCACGATCACCGGGGTGGGGCGGATGCTGCGCGAACGGGCGCCCGAGGCGCTGGTGGTCGCGGTCGAGCCGGCGACTTCGCCCGTCCTCTCCGGCGGCCCCCCCGGCCCGCACAAGATCCAGGGGATCGGCGCCGGCTTCGTCCCCGAGGTGCTCGACCGCGGGGTGATCGACGAGGTGATCGCGGTCAGCGACGAGGACGCGCTGGAGACGGCCCGCCTCGCCGCCAGCCGCGAGGGCGTCCTCGCGGGGATCTCCGCGGGCGCCAACATCCACGCCGCGATCGAGGTCGCCGGCCGGCCGGAGATGGCCGGCAAGCGGGTGGTGACGATCGTCTGCGACTCGGGCGAGCGCTACATGTCCCTACCCTTCTTCTCACCATGAGCAGGTGGAAGCGGCTGGTCAGGGAGGTGCGCGCCGACGTCGCCGCGGCGCGCGACCGCGACCCCGCCGCCCAAGACGTCTCGACGCTCGAGATCCTCAGCAGCTGGGCCGGCGTGCAGGCGCTGCTGGCGCATCGGGCCGCGCACGCGCTGATGGAGACCGGCGTGCCCCTGCTGCCGCGGGCGATCGCCTACGGGGCGCGGGCGGTGACCGGGGTCGAGATCCATCCCGCGGCCGAGATCGGCAACGAGTTCTTCATCGACCATGGCGCCGGCGTGGTGATCGGCGAGACCGCGAAGATCGGCGACCGGGTGACGCTCTACCAGGGCGTCACCCTGGGCGGCACCGGCTTCCAGCGCGGCAAGCGCCATCCCACGCTGGGCGACAACGTCACCGTCGGCTCCGGCGCCAAGCTGCTCGGCCCGATCGCGGTCGGCGACGGGGCCAAGGTCGGCGCCAACACGGTGGTGATCGAGGACGTGCCGCCGGGGGCGACGGTGGTCGGCAACCCCGGGCATCCGGTTCGGGTCGAAGGCAGGCGCGTCGAAGGCCCGGATGCCGACTGGATCCACCTGCCGGACCCGATCGCCGAGGCGATCAAGGGCCTCTCGGAGCGGATCGCCGAGCTCGAGCAGCGGCTCTCGGAGCTGGACGGGGGCGACGGGCCGTCCGCCGGGACGCCGCGAATCCGCTCCCGCACCGGTCGTTCCTCGGCCGGCGGCTGAGATAGCCTCGCGCCGTTCGTCCGTCCGACACCACGAAAGGAATCGACGTGAGCAAGCGTCTTCTGCTCCTGTTCGGCCTCGTGCTCCTCTCCGCCCTCGCTCTCGCCGCCTGCGGCAGCGGCGGCGACGGCGAAGAAGGCAAGGTCGAAGAAGCGATCGAAACCGCCGCGACCACCGCCGACCCCGCGGACTGCGCCAAGACCCAGACCCAGGCGTTCATGGAACAGACGTCCCAGGAAAGCGGCAGGGCGGCCTTGAAGAACTGCGAAGAAGAAGCCGAAAAGGAAGAAAACGCGAAGGCCGTCACCACCGCCAACGTCGAAGTGGACGGGTCCGGCGCAACCGCGGATGTCACGCTTTCAGGCGGAAACAGCCTCAGCGGCCAAACGCTGGAAGTCGCGCTGGTCAAGGAAGGCGATCGGTGGAAGCTGGACGAAGTCGTCAAGTTCACCAGGTTCGACCAGGCCAAGCTGATCGAAACGTTCAAGCGGGAAATCGAGAAGTCCGGCGAAGCGAGCTCGAAGTTCGCGATCTGCTTCCTCGAAGCCTTCGAAGAAGCCGACCAGCGAGAAGTCGAAGAACTGCTTTTCCAGAGCGCCGGCAAGGGCTTCGAAGAAATCGCCAAGAGCTGCTCCTAGGCTGAACTGACCCGGTGTCGCCCGCCGAGCCCCTGGCTATGCTCGGCGGGTGACGTTGCAAAGCGAGTTCGAGGAGCAGCCGCCGGGCCTGGAGGCGGCGGGAGGGGCGCCGACCGAGCCGGGCGCGGACCGGGTCGAGCGCCTGCTGGCGGGGCTCAACCCGCCCCAGCGCGAGGCGGTCCGGCACAGGGAGGGGCCGCTGTTGGTGCTTGCCGGGGCGGGCTCAGGCAAGACCCGGGTGCTGACCCACCGGATCGCCTACCTGCTCGCCACCGGCGCCGCGCGGCCGGGCGAGATCCTCGCGATCACCTTCACCAACAAAGCCGCGGCCGAGATGCGCGAGCGGGTCGCGGGGCTGGTCGGGCGCTCGGTGCGGGCGATGTGGGTGACGACCTTCCACTCGGCCTGCGCGCGGATGCTGCGCGCCGACGCCGAGCGCCTCGGCTACTCCAAGAGCTTCACGATCTACGACGAGGCCGACTCACTGCGGATGCTGAAACGCTGCCTCGCCGAGCTCGGGGTCGACCCGAAACGCTTCCCGCCGCGGGCGGTGAAGGCGAAGATCTCGGGGGCGAAGAACCAGCTGATCGACGCCGGAATGTACGCGGAGACCGCGGCCGGGCCGTTCGAGGAGGTCGTCGCCGAGGCCTTCCCGCTCTACGAGAAGCGGATGCTCGAAGCCAACGCGATGGACTTCGACGACCTGCTGGTGCGGATGGTCAACGCGATGGAGCTGTTCGAGGAGGTGCGCGACCGCTGGCGCCGCACCTTCCGCCACGTGCTCGTCGACGAGTACCAGGACACCAACCACGCCCAGTACCGATTGCTCCAGTTGCTGGCCTCCGAGCACGGCAACCTGATGGTCGTGGGCGACGACGACCAGGCGGTCTACAGCTTCAGGCACGCCGACGTCCGCAACATCCTCGACTTCGAGCACGACTTCCCGGAGGCGGAGATGGTCAAGCTGGAGCAGAACTACCGCTCGACCCAGACCATCCTCTCTGCCGCCAACGCGGTGGTCGAGCACAACCGCGAACGGCGGCCGAAGGCGCTCTGGACCGAGATCGAGGGCGGCGAGCCGGTGCAGCTCTCCGAGCTCACCGACGAGCACCAGGAGGCGCGCTGGGTGGCGGGGGAGATCGAGCGGCTGGGGGAGGAGGACGGGCTCGCCCGCTCCGACGTCGCCGTCTTCTACCGGACCAACGCGATGAGCCGGGTGCTGGAGGACACGCTCAACCGCTTCGACGTCGCCTACCAGGTGATCGGCGGCACCAAGTTCTACGAGCGGGCGGAGGTCAAGGACGCGGTCGCCTACCTCAGCCTGCTGGTCAACCCCGCCGACCAGGTCTCGTTCCTGCGGATCGTCAACTCGCCGCGCCGCGGGATCGGCAACACCAGCCAGGGCAGGCTCGCCTCGCACGCGAACACCACCGGGACGACGATCTGGGAGGTGATCGAGCGGGCCGAGGAGGTGCCCGGCCTCAGCGGCGCCGCGATCAAGGCGGTCTCCCGCTTCCACGAGACGATGGCCGGGCTGCGCGAACGCGCCGAAGACGAGGGGCCGGTCGCGACCCTGCTCGAGGCGGTGCTGAACGAGAGCGGCTACCTGGAAGCGCTGGCGGCCGAGCGCACGATCGAGGCGGAGGGGCGGGCCGAGAACCTTGAGGCGCTGGTGGCCGGGGCGGCCGAGTTCGACCTCGAGCGCGAGCGGGAGGGGGAGAGCGAGGTCTCGCCGCTGGAGGAGTACCTGCAGCAGATCTCCCTCTACAGCGACCAGGACTCCCTCGAGCGCGAGCAGGAGCTGGTCACGCTGATGACCCTGCACAACGCGAAGGGGCTGGAGTACGACACGGTCTTCGTGGTCGGCTGCGAGGACGGCGCCTTCCCCCACATGCGGGCCCTCGAGGAGGGCGGCGAGGAGGAGGAGCGGCGCCTCTGTTATGTGGCGATCACCCGGGCCAAGCGGCGCCTCTACCTGACCTGGGCGCAGGAACGGCGACTGTTCGGACGGGCGGAGCGCAACCTTCCCTCGCGCTTCATCGACGAGCTCCCGGAGGAGCTGACCGAGCGGCACTCGACCGCGGCGCGCAGCCTCGGGACGAGCTGGGGGGCGCCGTCGCCGGGCGCCGCGCCCGCCGAGCCGATCGACCCGGGAGCGGCGCTGGAGCTGCAGACCGGGGACGACGTCGTCCACGCCAGCTTCGGCGAGGGGGTCGTGACCGCGGTCGAGCCCGGTGGGGTCGTCGTCGTGCGCTTCTCCGGTGACGGCTCGGAGCGCAAGCTGATGGCCGACTACGCCCCGATCAGGAGGCGCTAGCGATGGCCGCGCGGATCATCGACGGCAAGGCGGTCGCCGCCGGGGTGCGGGAGCGGGTGCGCGGCGAAGTCGCCGACTTCGTCGCGGAGGCGGGCCGGCCGCCGACCCTGGCGACGGTGATCGTCGGCGACGACCCCGCCTCCGAGGTCTACGTGAGCGGCAAGCACCGCGCCTGCGAGGAGGTCGGGATGCGCTCCGTCCACCACGGGCTGACCGGGTCGACGACCGAGGCCGAGCTGCTGGAGCTGGTCGGCGAGCTCGGGCGCGACGACGGGGTGGACGGCATCCTCGTGCAGCTCCCGGTCCCCGACCAGATCGATCCCGACGCGATCGTCGCCGCGATCGACCCGCGGAAGGACGTCGACGGGCTGACGCCGGTCAACGCCGGCCTGCTCGCCCACGGTGTCCCGGGGATCGTCTCCTGCACGCCGGCCGGGGTGATGGAGCTGCTGCGTCACGAGGGCGTCGAGCTGGAGGGCGCCGAGGCGGTCGTGGTCGGTCGCTCGAAGCTGGTCGGGGTGCCGGTGGCGCGGCTGCTGCTGATGGCCAACGCGACCGTGACGACGTGCCACTCGCGAACCCGCGACCTGGCGGCCGTCTGCCGCCGCGCCGATGTCCTGGTCGCCGCCGTCGGGGTTCCGAGGCTGCTGGGCGGCGACGCGGTCAAGCCGGGGGCGGTGGTGATCGACGTCGGCGTCAACCGGCTCGAGGAGGGCCTGGTCGGCGATGTCGACTTCGACGCCGCGTCGGAGGTCGCCAGCGCGATCACGCCGGTGCCCGGCGGGGTGGGGCCGATGACGATCGCGATGCTGCTCGTCAACACCCTGCAGGCCGCCCGCGCGCGGTCGGCGGCGCCCGCTTGAGGAGGGCGCAAGAGCGCCGTCTGCCGCCTGTCGCCGGTGTAAGGTCGGTCGAACCGTCCAACCACCAGATGGAGGCCAGACGACGATGGAGCTAGACAAGCTGAACACCGGAGAGAAGATCGCTGGGGTCTCAGCGGTTCTCCTCTTCATCTTCATGTTCTTCGACTGGTTCGGCGTCGAAGTCTCGGGCGGCGGATTCTCGGGCTCGGTCCCGGGAGCGGGAGGCAGCGCCTGGGACGCGCTCGACTTCATCCCGATCGTCCTCGTCGTGGCCATCGTCCTCGCCCTCGTCAACGTCGCCCTGCGGCTCAGCGACTCCCCCTACGAGCCGCCGGTCTCGCTGAACACCGTGGTCACGGTTCTGGGCGTCCTTTCGGCCCTGCTCGTCCTCTTCCGCATCGTCGACCCGCCCAGCTTCGGCAGCTTCGGTGGGGTATCCGTGGACGGGACGCTCGAATTCGGCATCTTCCTCGGCCTGATCGCTGCGATCGGCATCGCCTACGGCGGCTACCGTGCGATGCAGGAAGAGGGGGTCTCCTTCAGCGACGCCGCCGACCGCCTCTCCGGCGGCGGCCCGGGTGCCAGCCCGCCGCCACCTCCTCCTCCAGCGGGCGGCACGCCCCCACCGCCTCCTCCGCCACCCACCGGCGCCAACCCTCCGCCGCCCCCGCCTCCACCGCCAAGCGGCTGACCGGCGGGAGCGCGGCAGTCCTTTGTCCGGTATAGCGACGAAAAGGACTGCCGCGGTTTCTGCCCGCCAGCGGGAAGCCGCGGGTGGGGGTGGAGCGTCTTGTGTTTTTTCGGCGCTGTGAAACTCGGACGGCCCGGGGTCGCCCCACGAAAAAACTAAGCGGAACCCCCACCCGCGACTTCCCGCGCCACACGCTTCGCGAAGGCAATGATGGTCATCATCGGGTTGACGCCGACTGACGTGGGGAAGAGCGACCCGTCGGCGACGTAGAGATCGCTGACCCCGCGCACCGATCCGTCGACGTCGCAGACCCCCTCGGCTTCCTCGGCCGCGATTCGGGCCGTGCCCATCGGGTGGAAGGCCTCGAGCCGCAGTTCCGAGGGCTTGAAGGTGGTCGCCTCGAACTCCGCCAGGCCCCCCGGCTTCAGCACCCCGACGCGGGGGATGTTCGGGTAGACCTCGGTGGCCCCGGCGGCGAAGTGGATCTCGGCGGCCCGGGCGATGCCGAAGGCGATCTTCGCGGCGTCGTCCCTGGTCAGCCCGTAGGTGGCGCGAACCGAGCCGTCGCCGGCCAGCCCGATGCGCCCGTGCGAGCGGTCGGAGAGGTGGACGCCGATCGACCCGACGTGGCCGAAGTCGAGCATCGCGCGCTGGTGGTCGGCGCCGGCGCCGACCAGCCAGCCGCCGCCGAAGGCGAGTGGGGTGAAGGTCGCCTCGAGGAGGACGCCGGTGTGCTCCCACTCGTCGACGTAGTAGCTCTGCATCACGCCCTCCCAGCCGCGCACCTCCTCCTCGTAGCGGGCGCCGACCCAGCAGGCGGGGTGGATGTGGAAGTTGCGGCCGACCTGACGGCCGCCGAGGCCTGAGCGCAGCAGCAGCTCCGGCGTCCCGATCGCGCCGCCCGCCGCGACGACCGCGCGCCGGGCTCGCACCGTGTAGGGGCGGGCCGGCCGGCCGTTGGCGGCGATCGTGCAGGTCACGCCCACTGCGCGGCCTCCCTCGACCAGCACCCGGTTGGCCTCGACGCCGGTTCGCACCCGCGCGCCGGCGGCGACGGCGCGCGGCAGGTAGCTGACGTGCATGCCGCGCTTGGCGTCGATCCGGCAGCCGAAGGGGCAGGAGCTGCACTGGACGCAGCTGCCCGCGTTGCGGGCGATCGGGCCGCCGCTGGCGCCGATCGCCGCCGCGCCCTCCATCGCCAGCTGCCCGTTGCGGCCCATCCGATCGGGGTCGAGCGGCGTCACCCGCAGGAACTCCTCCGCCTCGGCGAAGTCGTCGCCGAGCTCCTCCGTCCAGGGGATGCCGAAGCGCCGGCGCCAGTCGTCGAGGACCGCGTCCGGTGCGCGGAAGCAGGTGCCGGAGTTGATCACCGTGGTGCCGCCGACGACCCTCGCCACCGGCACCGGGATCGGCGGGCGGCCTTCGGCGATGGTGAGGCCGGCGTCGCGGTAGATCCGGGCGATCGCGTCGAGATGGTCTTCGGGGTAGTTGTCGCGGTTGAAGTGCTCGCCCGCCTCGAGCACGAGCACGTCGAGGCCGGCTTCGGCGAGGGTCGCCGCCGCGGTGGCGCCGCCGGCGCCGGAGCCGATCACGACGACGTCGCATTCCTCGCCCTCGCCCGCCGGCACGGTGTCCCCGAGCGAGCCGGCCGGCTCCGGCAGCGTCCCGTCGGCGAGCCCGCATGAGATCTCGAACCCGATCCGCTCCTCGACCTGGGGCGTGACCGCGTAGCCGAGCGTGGCCAGCACCTTCGCCATCAGCAGGAGGTCGTGGTAGAGGAAGAAGCGCGACCCTTCCATCCGTCGCAGGAAGTCTTCGGCGGCGTCGCGGTCGAGGTGGCTGAAGCGCCAGGGGAAGGGCAGCCACTCGAAGGCCAGCAGCCCCAGCTTCAACCGCGAGAGGATCCGCGGCGAGACCGAGGTGAGGAACTCGGCCACCGGCCCCGAGGCGTCGACGTCGCGCTCCGCCGCCGGCAGGCCGTCGATGCCCGGCGCCATCGCGGCGCAGATCGCGCTCAGGGTGCGCTGCTCAGCGGCCGAGAGCCCTGGCGCGCGCTGTCAACCCGGGTCGGCGGGGCGGCCGATCCTGCCGGCCAGCGTCCACAGCCACAGCGCGGCCAGCGCCAGGAAGCCGTCGACGAGGAAGTTGAGCAGGTAGATGAAGACGTGGCCCTGGAGCAGGAAGAAGACGAGGGCGGTGAGGGAGGAGGTGGTCTTGCCGATCGCCAGGATCAGGATCAGGGCCCGGTAGCGGACGACGTCGGTCTGCGCGACCAGGCAGATCGCCGTGATCAGGACCATGTAGGCGAAGGAGAGGGCCAGCCACAGGTACTCCTGGGTGTGCGGGGCGCGGTTGTGGTTGCCGAACAGTTCGCCGAAGTCGGAGATGACGTCGAGGACGCCGCTGGGGACGGCGACGAAGAGGATGCCGACGACCGCGAAGCTGACCGCGAGCAGGCGCAGGTTGAGGACGACGAATCTCTCCGCGGCCGGGCCTCGCATCGGCGGGACAATACTGGCTGCCTGGCCAGATGTTGGACGGGGGTGCGTCTCGCGGCGAACCGGATCGGCTGCCTAGAATCACGCCGGTGATCGACCGGGCGCAGGTGCTGCATGTGGCGAAGCTCGCGAGGCTGAGGCTTTCCGAGGAGGAGGTTGGGCGGATGGCTGGGGAGCTTTCGGGGATCCTCGAGCACGTGGACCGGATCGGGAAGCTGGACCTGGAGGGGGTGGAGCCGACCTCGCACGTGGTCGAGCTGGAGAACGTGCTGCGAGCGGATGAGCCCTGGGAGAGCCTGCCGCGGGAGGTGGCGCTCGCCTCGGCGCCGGAGCCTTCCGACGGAGCTTTCCGGGTGCCCTCGCCGCAGGCCGACGCCTGATGTCGGAGCTGCTCGAGCTCGGCGTCGCCGACACGGCGACCAAGATCGCGTCCGGCGAGGTCTCGGCCGCGGAGTGCTTTGCGGCCTGGCGCGAGGCGGCGGCCGGCGACGAGCTGAACGCCTACCTCTGGTCGGCCGAGGACGGGGCCTCCGAGGAGCCCGCCCACGGGCCGCTCGGCGGCGTCCCGATCGCCGTCAAGGACATCTTCTGCACCGAGGGCGTCCCCACGACGGCCGGCTCGCGCATCCTCGAGGGCTACCGGCCGCCCTACTCGGCGACCGCGGTCAAGCGGCTCGACGCCGCCGGCGCCCGCCTGCTGGGCAAGGCCAACATGGACGAGTTCGCGATGGGGTCCTCGAACGAGAACTCCGCCTACGGCCCGGTGCTCAACCCCTGGGACCGCACCCGCGTGCCGGGTGGCTCCTCGGGCGGCTCCGCCGCCGCCGTGGCGGGCGGCCTGGCGCCCTGCGCGATCGGCACCGATACGGGCGGCTCGATCCGCCAGCCCGCCGCGCTTTGCGGGATCGTCGGCCTGAAGCCGACCTACGGCGCCGTCTCCCGCTACGGGATGATCGCCTTCGCCTCCTCCCTGGACCAGTGCGGGCCGCTGACCCGGGACGTCGCCGACGCGGCGCTGCTGCTCGCCTGGCTGGAGGGGCGCGATCCCCTCGACTCGACCTCGGTCGGGATCGAGGGCGGGATCGTCCCGCCGCACCGCGAGGACCTCAGGGGGCTGCGTTTCGGCGTCCCCGCCGAGCTCGCCGGCGACGCCGTCGACGCCGGCGTGCGCGAGGTCTTCGAGGCGACCCTGGCGCGGATCGAGCAGCTGGGCGGGGAGCTCGCAGAGGTGACGCTGCCCAATGCCGAGCACGGGATCTCCGCCTACTACGTGATCGCCCCGGCCGAGGCCTCCTCGAACCTCGCCCGCTACGACGGGGTCCGCTACGGGATGCGCTCCGAGGCCGGCGGCGACCTGATCGAGATGTATGAGACGACTCGCGCCGAGGGCTTCGGGGCCGAGGTGAAGCGGCGGATCATGCTCGGCACCTACGCGCTGTCCTCCGGCTACTACGAGGCCTATTACGGCCAGGCGCAGAGGGTCCGCACGCTCATCACCGAAGATTACGTCGGCGCGTTCTCGGAGGTGGACTTCGTCGTCACCCCGACCGCTCCGTCAGTTGCCTTCAAGCTGGGCGAGAAGACGCAAGACCCCTTGGCGATGTACCTCGGCGATCTCTTCACGGTGCCCGCCAGCCTCGCCGGCATCCCGGCGATCTCGATCCCGGCCGGCCTGGCCGAGCCGCCGGGCGGCGGGCCGCGGCTTCCCGTCGGCTTCCAGATCGCCGCGCCCGCCTTCGCCGAGCAGCGGCTGCTCGACGCAGCCCACGCGCTGGAGCGGGCGATCGGCTTCGACGCGCGCCCGGGGGGAGAGGATGGCTGAGCTGGAGGCGGTGATCGGCCTCGAGATCCACGTCCAGCTGGCGACGCGGACGAAGATGTTCTGCGGCTGCGAGCTCTCCTTCGGCGAGGAGCCGAACGTCCACACCTGCCCAATCTGCCTCGCGCACCCCGGCGTGCTCCCGGTCCCCAACGAGCAGGCGATCCGCTACGGGCTGCAGATCGCGGCGGCGCTGGAGTGCGAGGTGGCGCCGCGCTCGATCTTCCACCGCAAGAACTACTTCTATCCCGACAACCCGAAGGCCTACCAGATCAGCCAGTACGACATTCCGCTTGCGACCGACGGGCGGCTCGGCGACGTCCGCATCCACCGCGCCCACCTCGAGGAGGACGCGGCGAAGATGGTCCACGTCGGCGAGTCAGGGCGGATCCACGGCTCCGGCGCCTCGCTGGTCGACTTCAACCGCGGCGGCACGCCGCTGGTCGAGATCGTCACCGAGCCGGACCTGCGCGGCGCCGCCGAGGCGGCCGAGTGGGCGCGGCTGCTGCGCGAGACGGTGCGCCAGCTCGGCGTCTCGGACGTCAACATGGAGGAGGGGAGCCTGCGGGTCGACGCCAACGTCTCGGTGCGGCCGGCCGGCAGCGAGGAGCTGGGGACGAAGACCGAGCTGAAGAACATGAACAGCTTCCGCTTCCTGCAGCGCGGGATCGAAGCCGAGCTGCAGCGCCAGCGCGAGGTGATCGAGGCGGGGGGGAGGATCGAGCAGGAGACGCTTCACTTCGACCCCCGCAGCGGCGACCTCACCCCGCTGCGCTCGAAGGAGGAGGCGCACGACTACCGCTACTTCCCCGAGCCCGACCTGGTCCCGCTGGCGCCGACTGAGGAGATGCTGCGCGAGGCCCGGGAGGCGCTCCCGGAGCTGCCCGCGGCGCGGATCGACCGCTACGAAGCGGAGCTGGGGCTGGCCGGCAACGTCGCGCTGACGCTCGCCACCGCGCCGGCGACGGCCGAGTTCTTCGAGCGGACGCTGGCGGCGGCGGAGGGCGTGGAGGCCAAGGTCGTGGCGAACTGGGTCACCGGCGAGCTGGCGGCGGCGCTGCGGGCGACCGACGGGGAGAGCGACGCGGCCGAGTCGAAGGTCGAGCCCGCCGCGCTGGCGGGGCTGCTGACGATGGTGCAGGAGAAGAAGATCTCCCACGGCAGCGGCAAGGCCGTGCTCGCGTCCCTGGTCGCCGAGGGCGGCGACCCGGCGGCGATCGTCGAGCGCGAGGGCCTCGCGCAGATCTCGGGCGACGACGGGGAGCTGGCGGCGATCGTCGAGAAGGCGATGGCCGACAATGCCAACGCGGTGGAGCGAATCCGCGAAGGCAACGACAAGGCGATCGGGGCGATCGTCGGCGCGGTGATGAAGGAGACCAAGGGCCGCGCCGACGGCGGCGAGGTCAACCGCCTGATCAAAGAGCGGATAGGTCCTGGTTGAGGGCGGCCGGGGAAGCCTCGCCGGAGCAACAGCGGGGAGGCTCCGTCGAGGCTTCCCCGGCCGCCCCAATCGTGCGCTTCCGCACTTTGTAACAAGTTGTTACAAGCTGCTAGGTTCGAGTCATGGCATGGAACGTCGTGATCGCCGGTGGTGGCTTCGGGGGGGCCGCGACGGCGCGTGAGCTGGAGCGGCTGATGCCGCGGCAGTCGGCGCGGCTGACGCTGGTCAATGAGACCAACTTCATGCTCTACACGCCGTTCCTGCCCGAGGCGGCGGCGGGGACGCTCGAGCCACGGCACGTGGTGACGCCGCTGCGGGACATCCTCGAGCGCACCTACCTGCGCCTCGGCTCGATCGTCGGCCACGACCCCGAGGCGAAGACGGTCGAGCTGCGCGCCAAGGACGGCGAGCCGGAGACCGTTTCCTACGACCAGCTGCTGCTGGCGCTCGGCTCGGTCTCGCGTGCCCTGCCGGTGCCGGGGCTGGCCGAGCACGCGGTCGGCTTCAAGAGCCTGGCCGACGCGATCTACCTCCGCAACCACGTGGTCGAGACGCTCGAGGAAGCCAACGCGACGGAAGATCCCGCCCGCCGCGACCGGCTCCTCACCTACGTCTTCGTCGGCGGCGGCTACGCGGGCCTGGAGGCGCTGGCCGAGCTGCAGGACTTCGCCGCCGACGCGATGGAGAGCTACCCGCGGGCGCGCCTGCACGGGATGCGCTGGGTGCTGGTCGAGGCGACCGGGAGGGTGCTGCCGGAGATCGATCCCCAGCTCGCCGACTACGCCCTGCGTGAGCTGCGCGGGCGGGGCATCGACATCCGCCTGGAGACGACGCTGGAGGAGGTCGGCCCCGACAGCGCCCGGCTCTCCACCGGCGAGACCCTGCCGACCCGGACCGTCGTCTGGACCGCCGGCGTCGCGCCGCAGCCGGTCCTGCGAGAGCTGAGGGTGCCGCTCGACGAGCGCGGTCGCGTGCCGGTCGACGAGCACCTGCGGGTCGAGGGCATGGACTCGGTCTGGGCGATCGGCGACTGCGCCGCGACGCCGGACCCGAACGGCGGCCTCTGCCCGCCGACCGCGCAGCACGCGGTGCGCCAGGGCCCGGTGGCGGCGCGCAACATCGCCGCCGAGCTCGGGGTCGGATCGCCGCGGCGGTTCGAGTACCGCAGCCAGGCTTCCTTCGTCAACCTCGGCCGCTACAAGGCGGTCGGCCGGATCGGCGACCGCACCTTCCGCGGCTTCCCGGCCTGGTGGCTGGCCCGCACCTACCACATGAGCCAGATCCCCGGAGCGGCTCGCAAGGCGCGCGCGGTGCTCGACTGGACCGCCAGCCTACCCTTCCGCCGCGACATCTCGGAGGTCGGCACGATCGGCCACCCGAAGCCCCTGCTCTAGCGACCCGCCAGAATTAGGGCGTGGGCCTCGAGTACCTGTTCATCGCATTCACCTTCGCCCTCGCCACCGCGATCATCGGCAAGGCGAAGGGGAGCTCCTTCTGGATCTGGTTCCTGATCGGGGGAGTGCTCGTGTTCTTCGGCTTGATCGCGGTGATCCTCTACCGCTCCGACAAGGACGAACCGGAACGCCCCTGCCCGCGCTGCGGCAAGGCCCTGCGGCTCTACGTCCAGGTCTGCCCCCGCTGCGGCGCCGACCTCTACCTGCCCGACCCGGCCCAGGTCCGGCATCCGGGCGTGAGGTAGAGACGTCTGACGGAATGTAGCGGTAACGTTTCGCATCCTATGGGTCTCACAGACGGCCCCGGGCGCGATTTGCCCGGGGCCGCTTTCATGTGCGGGGCGCTCCTAGCGGTCCGCGAGCTTCGACGCGAGCGCGATCAGCTCACGCATCACAGCCGCATTTGCCAGGAGGACCACCGCTTCTGTGGATCCCACGCTGTCCCAAGACCCGACGCCGTCGGAATTCGCCCCCCGGAGGCGTTACCGCAGCCAGGTCCGCACGATCGCGTTGGCGAATCCGACTCCGTAGCGGAAGACCGCCGGCTTCTTCGAGTGCCCGTGGAGGCGCTGTTCGACCGTGATCGGCACCTCCTTGGCGGGGATGCCGCGCTTGATCGCCTCGATCATGAACTCGGAGGTGTGGAACTGCTCCTGGCGCAGGACGAGCTGCGGGAGGACCGTGGTGCGGACGGCGCGGTAGCCGTTCGAGCAGTCGGTGACGTGCGTGCGGGTGATGAAGGAGACGAGGCGGTTGAAGAAGACGATGCCCAGCTCGCGGGCGAAGTGGTTGCGCTCGGCGTGGCCGAGCACGCGGGAGCCGTGGGCGACGTCGACCTCCCCGTCGAGGACCGGCTTGACCAGCCGCTCCATCTCCGCCGGCAGGTGCTGCCCGTCGGCGTCGAGCGTGACCACGATCTCGGCGCCCGATTCGACCATCAGCCGGTAGCCGGTGCGCAGGGCGGCGCCGCCGCCGCGGTTGGTGACGTGGCGCGCGACCATGGCGCCGTGCTCGGCGGCGACGTCGCCGGTGCCGTCCCGGGAGCCGTCGTCGACGACCAGCACCTGGGTGGGACGGCCGCAGACCTCCGAGGGCATCCGGTCGAGGACGTGGCCGATGTTCTCCGCCTCGTTGTAGGCGGGCACGAGGATCGCGACCTTGCCGCGGAAGCGCTCCGGCAGCCCGGCCTGGCGGAACTCCTCCCAGGCCAGCCCCTCCAGCGCCGCCGAGAGCTGGCGGGAGTTGCGGGAGGCCTGTGAGAGCGCCCGCAGGATCAGCAGGAAGAGGACGAAGATCGCGAAGACGGCGAGGCCGAGGATGCGGCCCCCGTTGCCCTTTTCGAAGGAGAAGCGGGAGAGCAGGCCGTCGACGATTTCGGTCCCGGAGACGAGCGCCAGGCCGAGCCCGGCGAAGACCAGGATCAGCACGTCGGCGTTGCGCAGCGAGCGGCGGCGCACGATCGCATAAGCGAGGATCGCGATGCCGACCAGCAGGCCGGCGCTGCGCAGCGCCGTCAGCTCTGGGGGGAAGATGCCTGCGCTGGGGACCATTTGCGGCCAGAGGATATGGCCGACGCCGCCGATGACAGCGCCAGCGCGGCAAGTGGGATGACGAGCGTCATCAGCACCTCGTTGCGCCGCGGCGCCGCCAGCGAGATCGCGCCGACCGCGGTCACCAGGGCGATCGGGGTCGCCAGGGCGAGCAGCCGCCACCAGGATCGCCGCAGCCCGAGCAGCACCAGCCCGGCCAGGCCGAGCGCGACCAGCAGGATTTGCAGAGCCCGCCCGGCGCCGCTCGACATCGCCGCGCCGACCCCGCTCGACCACATCCGGCCGACCTTGCGCGCGGTCATCGCCAGGTAGCCGAGCGGGTCTTCGCCGAAGAACTTGGAGAAGTCCTGCTTGCCGATCTTGCCGAGGGCGGAGTCGCGGGGGAGGTCCGGGTAGCGGCGCGCGACGCGGTCGAAGAGCGGGGTGGGGTCGACCTCGTTCAGCGCTTCGGAGTTGGGCGGCAGGGAGCGGTGCTGGTGGCGCTGCACGAGCAGCGCCTTGACCCGCTGGTATTCGCCGTCGGCGGGCAGGTAGGTGCCGACGTAGAGCGCCTTGCCGCCGCCGGTCGAGATCGGCACGGTGCGGTGGAGTACAACCTGGTTGCGAATCGCCCACGGCAGGATCGGCAGCAGCAAGCCGACGATCAGCAGCACGCCAGCGGCGAGTGCCGCCGACCGCTCCTGTTGTCGCCAGGCGCGAATCACCGCCAGGGCGGCGAAGGCAATGCCGACCAGCAGGTACTCCGGCCGGATCATCGCCGTGACTCCGAACAGCAGGCCTGGGACGAGCCAGGCGGCCAGCCGTTCTCGGTCGGAGGCCCAGAGGAACGCGAGCACCGCCGCGGGCAGGGTGAGGACCGCCGGAGGCTCGCTCATCAGCTCGCCGGTCGAGTGGATGAACGGCGGGTATATGGCGACGCCGAAGGCCGCCAGCAGGCCGACAGCGGAGCCGAGCCGCCTTCCTCCGACCGGGTCGCCCAGGCGCTCGCCGAGCGCGAAGACAACGAGGATCGCGGCGACGCCGAGCAGCGCCTCGAGCACGCGGGCGGTCCCTTCGCGGGCGCCGCCGGTCGCGTAGAAGGCGGCGGCGTAGAGGAACGGGGCACCCGGGGACCAGTCGCTGGAGTCGCGGAATTCCGGGCCGCCGAAGCTTCCTTCCTCGTACAGCGCCTTGGAGAGCGCGTAGTAGGCGTGGGAGTCGTCGGCGGGGTTGGCGACGGGGGAGGTGACCGCGTGGGCCCGCAGGCCGAGGCCGAGGACGGCGATCAGCGCAAGCGCGACGAGCGTTCGCTTCCCGTAACGCGCGGGCAGGGCTCGGAACCAGCGGGCGGCGGTCAAGGCCGGCCCAGGCTATCCCGGCACGCCGTTTCCAGTCTTCGGGCCCCTATGAGGGCCAAAAGACTGGAAACGGTGCTGGCGCAGCCACTCGAGCGCCCAGACCAGGCCCGCGCCCGCGAGCGCGGCGATCAGCGGCAGCAGCGTCAGGGTGCGGCGCGGGGAGGCGATGAAGGTCGCCTGCACGAGGGTGACCAGGAGCAGGATCGAGCCGATCGCGATCGCCTCGAAGCGCCGCCGCGCCAGCCCGACCGCAAGCCCAACCGCGGCGAAGAGGAGCAGCGCGATCTGAAGCGCGCGCCAGAGCGGCGAGCGCATCACCCCGCGCGCCGGGTCGGTCCAGGCCAGCCAGACCTTGCCGGCGAGGAAGCCCGCCAGCCGCAGCGGCTCGTGCGCCGCGGCGCCGGTGTAGGAGTCGATCGCCATCCCGGTCAGGGCCGCGTCCGTGTTCTCGCCCGGATGTTGTCGATGGGCGAGGGCGGCGACGGCCTGACCGCGGTAGATGGGCCCCGGCAGCGGCGCGAGCTGGCGCCGGATCCACGGGTAGCGGGCGAGCAGCGTCGCGTTGAGGTCTTCGGGATCGGGGCCGGCGTCGATGTAGCTCCCCTCGTAGAGGACCTGGCCGCCGCCGGTCGAGATCGGCGCCAGGCGTTCGAAGGCGACGTAGTTCCTCACCGTCCACGGCAGCACGACGAGGCAGGCGCAGGCGAGCATCAGCCCCGCCAGGCGCAGCCTCGCGCGGCCGTTCGCGCGCCAGGGCAGCAGCAGGAGCAGCGGCAGGGCCGGCACGAACAGCAGGTACTCGGGACGGAGCATCGCCAGGGCGCCGATCGCGATGCCGCAGGCGGCCCACGGCCAGGACCGCGCATCCTCGCGCGCCCGCAGGTAGAGCAGCACCATCCCGGCCAGGAGCGCGGTCCCGATCGGCTCCGTCATCAGCATGCCGGTGTACTCGAGCAGCGCCGGGTAGACAGCCGTCGCCGCGGCGGCGAGCAGGCCCGCCCCGACTCCCGCCAGCCGGCGCCCGATCAGGAAGGCGAAGGGGACGGCGAGCGCGCTCGCCAGCGCCAGCACGATCCGCGCCGTCTCTTCGTCGGCCGCTCCGCGGACCTCGTACAGCCCGGCGACCAGCAGCGGCAGCCCCGGCTGGTAGTTCGAGGCCGACTGCAGCCGCTCGAAGCCGCTGCCCTGGGTGTAGCCCTCGCCCGAGTACAGCGCGCGCGAGATCCGCGCGTAGGCGCGGGCGTCGTCGACCGGGTGCTGGGGCGCGCGGATCGCGTAGTCGAGCCGCAGCCCGAGCCCCAGCAGGCAGATCGCGATCAGGGCCGCGAGGCCCAGCCGGCCCCCGTTGCGCGTCGCCAGCCCGTTCAGCATCCGATGGATGCTATGTCGCGCAACGACGGCCTTTCAGGCGCGGGGACATGCCCTGCGGGCCGGCGGCTCGCGCGCGCCTCGTCGTTCCCGTCAACTAAGCTGCCGCTTCCATGCGAATCCTCATCCTCGGGGGCGACGGCTACCTGGGCTGGCCGACGGCCTTGCGGTTCTCGGCCCGCAGCCACGAGGTCTCCGTCGTCGACAACTTCTCCCGGCGCCGCTGGCACAGCGAACACGGCACGGCGTCGCTGACGCCGATCCTCGACCTGCAGAGCCGGATCGAGGCCTGGCGCGAGGTCTCCGGCGAGCAGATCCGCAGCTACGTCGGCGCGGTCGAGGACGGCGACTTCCTCGACGAGGTGGTCGCCGAGACCCGCCCCGAGGCGGTCGTCCACTACGGCGAGCAGCCCTCGGCGCCCTACTCGATGCTCTCCCGCGAGCGCGCGGTCGAGACCCAGCACACCAACGTGATCGGCAACCTCAACCTGCTCTTCTCGATCCGCGACCACGTCCCCGACTGCCACCTGGTGAAGCTGGGGACGATGGGCGAGTACGGCCAGCCCAACATCGACATCGAGGAGGGCTACATCGAGATCGAGCACAAGGGCCGCCGCGACACGCTGCCCTTCCCGAAGCTGCCGGGCTCGCTGTATCACTGCTCGAAGGTCCACGACTCGACCAACATCCACTTCGCCTGCCGCACCTGGGGGCTGCGGGCGACCGACCTCAACCAGGGGGTCGTCTACGGGGTCGAGACCGAGGAGACCGCCCGCGACGAGCGCCTCGTCACCCGCTTCGACTACGACGAGCTGTTCGGGACCGTGCTCAACCGCTTCTGCGTGCAGGCGGTGATCGGCCACCCGCTGACCGTCTACGGCTCGGGCGGCCAGACCCGCGGCTTCCTCAACATCCGCGACACGCTGCAGTGCGTCGAGCTGGCGGTCGCCAACCCGGCCGAGGCCGGCGACTTCCGCGTCTTCAACCAGTTCACCGAGCAGTTCTCGGTGCTCGACCTGGCGCGCCTGGTCAAGCAGGCGGCCGAGCACCTCGGCTACGCGGTCGAGATCGACCACCTCGACAACCCCCGGGTCGAGAAGGAAGAGCACTACTACAACGCGGTCCACACCAAGCTGCTCGACCTCGGCCTCGAGCCGACCCTGCTGGGGGAGGAGCTGGTCGAGTCGATCGTCCACGCGATCGAGCGCCACAAGGGAAACGTGATCGAGTCGGCGATCGACCCGCGCACGCGCTGGAACCCGGCCAAATCCCCCGCTGGCCAGGCATAGAGTCGGCGGGGCCGAGCCTAGCCTCGCTGGTACCATCGCCTCTCCGATGAGAGCCGCCGACACGCTGATGGAATCGCTCAAGGCCGAGGGCGTCAAGGACGTCTTCGGGATCCCCGGCGGGGCCAACCTGCCGACCTACGACGCCCTGTTCGACGCCGAGTTCCGCCACGTCCAGGTCCGCCACGAGCAGGGCGGCGGCCACGCCGCCGAGGGCTACGCGAAGGCCTCCGGCCGGGTCGGGGTCGCCTTCGCCACCTCGGGCCCGGGGGCGACCAACCTGGTCACGGCGATCGCCGACGCGATGATGGACTCGGTCCCGACCGTCTTCGTCACCGGCCAGGTGCGGACCGAGCTGATCGGCACCGACGGCTTCCAGGAGGCCGACATCCTCGGCGCCACCCTGCCCTTCGTCAAGCACTCCTTCCAGGTCACCGACGCGCGCCAGATCCCGGAGTACGTGCACGAGGCCTTCCACGTCGCCTCGACCGGGCGCCCGGGGCCGGTGCTGATCGATATCCCGCAGGACCTCTCGCGCGCCGACATCGACTACGTGCCGCGCACCGAGCCGGTCGAGCTGCCCGGCTACAGGCCCTCGATCGAGGGCAACATCAAGCAGATCCGGATCGCCGCCAAGGCGCTCGCCAACGCGCGCCGGCCGATCTTCTACGCCGGCGGCGGAGTCGTCAACGGCAACGCCTCGGAGGAGCTGCGCGAGCTGGCCGGCTCCGACCGCTTCCCCGTCACCTCGACCCTGATGGGGCTCGGCGCCTATCCCTCCTCGGGGGAGAGCTGGCTCGGGATGCTGGGCATGCACGGCACCTTCGCCGCCAACTTCGCGATGGACAAAGCCGACCTGATCGTCGCGATCGGCGCCCGCTTCGACGACCGCATCACCGGCAAGCTGTCCGAGTTCGCGCCGCACGCCAAGGTGATCCACATCGACATCGACCCGGCGGAGATCTCGAAGAACGTCGGCGCCCACATCCCGATCGTCGGCGACGTCAAGCAAGTGCTGCCGAAGCTGACCCGCGAGTACCGGGCGCTGCAGACGGACTCGACCCGCCTCGAGGAGTGGTGGAACTCGATCCGCGGCTGGCAGCGGGAGCACCCGCTCTACTACGAGCCGGGCAAGGACGGCGAGATCAAGCCGCAGTTCATGATCGAGGCGATGCACCGCGCCACCCAGGGCGACGCGATCGTCACCTCCGACGTCGGCCAGCACCAGATGTGGGCGGCGCAGTACTACGGCTTCGACAAGCCGCGCCGCTGGATCAACTCGGGCGGGCTCGGCACGATGGGGTTCGGGCTGCCTGCGGCGGTCGGCGCCAAGGTCGCCTGCCCCGACGAGGCGGTTGTCTGCCTCGGCGGCGACGGCAGCCTGATCATGAACGTGCAGGAGCTCGCCACCTGCGTCACCAACGAGATCCCGGTCAAGGTCTTCCTGATGAACAACGGCTACATGGGCATGGTCCGCCAGTGGCAGGAGCTGTTCTGGGACCGCCGCTACAGCTCGGTCGAGATGGGCGCCAGCCCCGACTGGGTGAAGCTGGCCGAGGCGTTCGGCGCCACCGGGATGCGCTGCGAGGACGCCGCCGACCTCGAGGAGACCATGGTCAAGGCGCTGGAGACCGAGGGGCCGGTGCTGCTCGACGTCCGCGTCGCCCAGGAGGAGAACTGCTACCCGATGATCCCGCCCGGCCAGGCCGCCCGCGACATGGTCGAGGCGCCGCGAGGGGCGGTGCGCGAATGAGGGAGACGCTCTGATGGAGGCCGGGACGCCGGAGATGGTGCGCCTCGAGGACCTGCGGGTCCCCGGGCAGCTGAGCGGCCGCAAGCACATCCTCTCGATCATGGTCGAGAACAAGCCGGGCGTGCTGGCGCGCGTCGCCGGCCTCTTCTCGCGGCGCGGCTTCAACATCGACACGCTCTCGGTCGGGCCGACCGACGACCCCAGCATCTCGCGGATCACGCTGACGCTCGACGGGGCCGTCCACCCGATCGACCAGGTGACCAAGCAGCTGCACAAGCTCGTCAACGTGCTGAAGATCCGCGACATGGAGCCGACCGAGACGGTCGCCCGCGAGATGGCGCTGTTCAAGGTCTCCTCGGCGGTCGAGAACCGGGCCGAGATCATCCAGTTCGCCGAGATCTTCCGCGCCAACGTCGTCGACGTCGCCCGCCGCACGATGACGATCGAGGTGAGCGGCTCGGCCGACAAGATCGAGGCCTTCGAGCGCATGGTGCGGCCTCACGGCCTGATCGAAATGGTCCGCACGGGAGAGATCGCGATCGCCCGTGGTAGCGACTGAGACCCTCCGCGACCTCCTTCGCAAGGGAGTGGCGCGGGGCCGGCGGACGCTGGTCAGCGTCACCGTCGAGGCCGATATCGAGGATCCCTGCGCGGCGGTGTTCGCCTCGCGGCTGGCGAGCGACCGCTGGTTCTGCTGGGAGCAGCCGGACCGCGGCTTCGCGCTGGCCGGGCTCGGGGTGGCGCATGAGGCGACCTCGCGCGGGCCCGACCGCTTCGAGGACGTCGCGCGGGAGTGCGTGCGAACAGGCGGCGAGGCGATCCTAGAGGCGCCGCCGCGGCTCCCGGCGGGCGCCGGGGCGGTCTGGCTCGGCGGCTTCGCCTTCGACCCCGAGGGCGGCGCTTCGTCAACCTGGTCCTCGCTGCCGCCGGCGTCGCTCGTGCTGCCGGAGCTGGCGCTGTGCAGGAGCGACGGGCGGACCTTCCTCACCGTCAGCGCGGTCGTCCAGCCGGGGGACGACCCGGATCGGCTGGGGGCGGGGATCGAGGCCCGGCTCGCCGGCCTGCGCCCGCAGCCGCTGCCGATGCTCGACCCCCACCCGACCGCCGCGGCGGCGATCCGCAGCGTCCGGCCGCCGGGCGAGTTCGAAGCGGCGGTCGCCGCGGCGACCGAGAGGGTCCAGGACGGGGAGATGAGCAAGGTCGTGCTCGCCCGCGAGGTCGTCGTCAGCGCCGCCGCCGCCCACGATCCTGCGCCGCTGTTCGGCGCCATGCGCGAGCAATTCCCCGCCTGCTTCTGCTTCTGCTGCGGCACGCCGGAGGCCGCCTTCATCGGCGCCAGCCCCGAGCTGCTGCTGCGGCGCTCCGGCGCCGGCGTCTCCACCGTCGCCCTCGCCGGCTCGACCCGCCGCAGCTCCGACCCGGCGGTCGACGACCACCTCGGCGAGCAGCTCCTGCGCAGCGACAAAAACCGCCGCGAGCAGCGGATCGTCGCCGAGCGGATCGTCCGCGGGCTGCGGCCGCACGCGGTCTGGGTCGAGGCGGCGGAGGAGCCGGAGATCGTCAAGGTGGCGAACATCCAGCACCTGGCGACGCCGGTGATCGCCCAGCTCGCCGAGCCGCGCTCGGCGATCGAGCTGGCCGGGATGCTGCACCCGACGCCGGCGGTCGGCGGGGAGCCCTGGCCCCTCGCCGCCGGCGCCATCGCCGAGCTGGAGCGGATGGACCGCGGCTGGTACGCCGGGCCGGTCGGCTGGATGGACGCGACCGAGGACGGCGAATTCTGCGTCGCCCTCCGCAGCGCCCTGCTCCGCGACCGCGAAGCCCACCTCTACGCCGGGGTCGGCGTCGTCGCCGGCTCCGACCCCGCCGCCGAGCTCGACGAGACCGAGGTCAAGCTCGAGGCGCTGCTGCCTCTACTGGCCGAGTAGATCCACGGCCGAGTGGACCCGCTCGGTCAGCTTCCGATGGACGGCGACGTTTGCTCTCCGGTCGGTCTTCACCTCGATCAGGCCGGTTCCGGTTGCGAGGGCGAGGGGCAGCTCGTCGAGGGACTCGAGGCGGTGGTGGGGGAGGTCGAAGAGCGCGGCGGCCTTTGCCGCGTCTACCCCGCGAGGGGTGCCGAGCAGGGCCTCGAACTCGTCCCCGTCCAGGGCCTGCTCCTGGGGCAGGAAGTGGAAGATGCCGCCGCCGTCGTTGTCGATGACGACGATCCGCACCGGGGTCGAGACGTCGCGCAGCGCCGCGAGGCCGCCGAGGTCGTGAAGCAGGCCGAGGTCGCCGGTGACGATCGTGGCCGGCCTCCCGCTCGCCTGCGCGGCGCCGATCCCGGAGGAGACGAGGCCGTCGATGCCGTTGGCGCCCCGGTTGCAGAGGAAGAGCGCGTCGGTGTCCTCGGCGCCTAGGAAGGCCTCCTGGTCGCGGATCGGCATGCTCGAGGCGGTGTAGACGAGGTCGCCGTCGTTGTGGGCGCGGCCCAGGGCCAGGTGCAGGGCCGGCTCGGTGATCGCGCTCTGCCGGGATAGCTCCGCCTCCAGCGCCGCCCGGGCCGCCCGCTCCGCCTCCAGCCAGGCGTCGGGGGAGCCGCGCTCCTCCGACTCCAGGCGCACCGCCCAGCCGGCCGCAAGCTCGCTCGGGTCGGCTCGCAGGATCGCCGCCGCCCGGTTGCTCGGCTCGTTCCAGCCGCCGAAGGGGTCGACCGCGATCTCCTCCGCGCCGCTCGCCGCCAGCCAGGCACGCAGCGGCTTGCTGGTCGGCATCTCGCCGAAGCGCAGCACGAGGTCGGGGGCGACCGATGCGGCGAAGCGCTCGTCGCGCAGGAGGTGGTCGTAGGTCGTGATCACCCGCGAGCGGTCGTGGGGGCCGCAGCGCAGCTGCGAGGTCGGCTCGGCGAGGATCGGGAAGCCGCAGGCGCGGGCGAGGTGGGCGAGCGGCTCGCGCAGCTCGGGGTCGAGCTGGCGGCCGGCGACGATCGCGCCGGCGCGGGCGTCGGCGATGTGGCCGGCGACCTCGTCGAGCAGGAAGGCCGAGGGCTCGAGGTCGATCCGCGTCCCCGCGGTCAGCGGCCGGCCGTCGCGCCCGTGCAGGGCCAGCGGGTCCTGGGCCGTGACGGCGCCCTCGACCGGCAGCGGCGCCAGCGGCTCGCGCCAGGGGAGGTTGAGGTGCACCGGGCCCGGGCGGGTCTCGCCGCGAGCGGCGGCCAGGGCCCGGCAGGCGACCGAGCGGAAGTGGAGGAGGCCGGCGTCGTCGGCCTCGTGCGTCCCGACTTCGCAGAACCAGCGCACGCTGGACCCGAACAGCTCGATCTGGTCGATCGTCTGCCCGGCGCCGATCCCGCGCAGCTCGGGCGGTCGGTCGGCGGTCAGCACAAGGAGCGGCAGCGCCGACTCGTCCGCCTCGCAGACCGCCGGATGGAAGTTGGCCGCGGCGGTGCCGGAGGTGCAGAGCAGCGCCACCGGCTCGCCGCTCGCCTGCGCGGCGCCGAGCGCGAAGAAGCCCGCCGAGCGCTCGTCGACGAGCACCGTCGTCTCGATCTCCCCCTCCCGCCAGAGCGCGACGGCGAGCGGGGTGGAGCGCGAGCCGGGGCAGATCACCGCCCGCCGCACCCCCCCGCGAGCGAGCTCCTCGACGAAGGCGGAGGCGAGTGCGGTGTTGGCGTTGGTGGAGTCCAATGGAGCGTGGCGGGTTAGTCGCCTATGGGGTTACTAACCCGCCACGGCAGGCTAAAGGCGGTGGGCCTCCAGCGCCGCCTCGTCGATCTCGACGCCGAGGCCGGGGCCCTCGGGGGGGTGGAGCATGCCGTCCCGCAGCTCGCACTCGACCGCGGCGACCGTCGAGGCGAAGAGGCGCTGCGTGGCGAGGCCGTGGGCGAGGCCCGTGTCGCCGCCGCTCTCTCGCAGCGCCCGCGCCACCTGCGCGCCGGCGGCGATTCCCACCGGCCCGTCGAGGGCGCTGGAGACGTAGGAGGGGAGGACCGCGGCGATCTCGGTCGCCTCCTCGGGGCCGCCGACCTTGGAGAGCTTGATCCCGGCCAGGGAGCAGGCGCCCAGCTCAACGGCGCGCTCGGCGTCGGCGCGGCTCTCGATGCTCTCGTCGCCCGCGATCGGGATCGAGGTCGCGGCGGCGACCTCGGCGCATTCCCCGAGCGTCGCCACGGGCTGCTCGGCCAGCTCGACGTCCAGATCCTCCAGGCCGGCGAGCACGCGCTTCGCGGTCTCGACATCCCAGGCCGCGTTGGCGTCGACCCGGATACGGGCGTCGTCACCGACCGCCTCGCGCACCGCCCGCACCTGCCCGGCGTCCTCGCCGACCCCCAGCTTCAGCTTGAACGTGGCGAATCCCTCCGCCGCCCAGCGCAACGCGTCCTCAGCCACCGCGGCCGGCTCGCCCGCGACCAGCGTCGCGTTGCAGGGAATCCCCGCACCGCGGTCGTCATCTCGACCCGTCCGCGGTGGAGATGGCGACCGCGTGCCCGCCGTGAGCGCGGAGGAGCCGCCGGCGCGCGCCCGCAGGTCGATCAGCGCGGTGGAGATGGCACAGCGAGCGGGCGGCGAGAGCTCCAGCTCCTCCTCGGTCGAGCTGCCGAGCCCGAACGAGCCCGGTTTGGTCCACCGCTCGGCGGCGCGGCTGAGGGCACCGCTGGCATGAAAGCCCTCCAGCTCCCGCACGATCTGCTCCAGCCCCGCACCCCCGCGCAGCGCCAGCGGCACCGCTTCGCCGAGGCCGACGACTCCATCCGCGTTGCGAATCCGCAGCAGCACCATCTCACGGCGCTCGAGGCGGCCGCGCGCGGTGACGTAGGGCTCCTTGAACGGAAGCGCGTAGGGGATGACCTCAACCGAGGCGATTCGCATCGGCTCAGCTCGAGATCAGGAGACCCGCGGTGACCAGCAGGCTGAACGCCGCCAGCACAGCCCCGGTCGCGGCCAGCGCGCCGTTCAGCGCCGGGCCGTCGGCGCGGGTGGCCAGCACCCTGGCCGGGCGGAGCGCCAGCGGCGCCGCCAGCAGCCCGATCAGCGGCAGGGCGCTCGCTTCCCCAGCGACAAGTGCGATCGGCAGGACGACGAAGGCCCCCGCGACCAGCAGCCGGTACAGCGCCACCGCGTTAGCGCGGCCCATCCGCACCGCCAGGGTTCGCTTGCCGGCGCGGCGGTCGGTCTCGACGTCCCTCACGTTGTTGACGACGAGGATCGCGGTGGCGAGGAAGCCGATCGAGATCGAGAGGCCGAGCGGCAGCGCGTCGAGCTGCTCGATCTGCACGTAGTAGGAGCCGTTGACCGCGACCAGGCCGAAGAAGAGGAAGACGAAGACCTCGCCGAGCCCCGCGTACCCGTAGGGTCGGGGCCCGCCGGTGTAGAGGACGCCGGCGGCGATCGAGAGCGCGCCGATCAGGAGGATCACCAGTCCCGCCACCGCCGCCAGGTAGATGCCGCAGGCGACGGCGATCGCGAAGGCGACCCAGGTCGCGACCAGGACCCGTTGCGGGGTGACGAGGCCGGCCGAGGTGACCCGCACCGGCCCGAGCCGGTCGGCGGTGTCGGCGCCGCGCCGCGCGTCGGAGTAGTCGTTGGCGAGGTTGGTCCCGACCTGGATGAAGATCGAGCCGACCAGGGCGGCGAGGAAGGCTCCCCAGCGCGGCAGGTGGCCGACCCACTGCACCGCCGCCGCGGTCCCGACCAGGACCGGCGCGATCGCCGCCGGCAGCGTCCGCGGCCGCGCCGCCATCAGCCAGATCCTCATGGCCGCCTCGGGAACTGGGAGAAGTCGGGCGCCTGCTTGCGCTTGAACGCCTCGCGGCCCTCGCGCGCCTCCTCGCTGCCGTAGAAGAGCAGGTTGGCGTCGTGGGCGAGCTGCTGGATCCCCGCGTAGCCGTCCTCGTGGGCGTTGAAGCTCGCCTTGACCAGGCGCAGCGCGAAGGGGGAGAGGGCGAGCATCTCGCGGCACCAGGCGACGGTCTCGCGCTCGAGCTCGGCCAGCGGCGCCACCGCGTTGACCAGCCCCATCTCGAGGGCCTCCTCGGCGCCGTACTGGCGGCAGAGCATCCAGATCTCCTTCGCCTTCTTGGTCCCGACCAGGTCGCGCAGCAGCGAGGCGCCGAAACCGCCGTCCCAGGAGCCGACCCGCGGCCCCGTCTGGCCGAAGACCGCGTTGTCGGCGGCGATCGTCAGGTCGCAGCAGACGTGGAGGACGTGGCCGCCGCCGATCGCGTATCCCGCCACCATCGCGACCATCGGCTTCGGCAGCCGCCGCATCTGCACCTGCAGGTCGGTGACGTGGAAGCGCCCGAGCGAGGCGCCCTCGGCGACGTAGCCGGTGTCGCCGCGCACGGCCTGGTCGCCGCCCGAGCAGAAGGCGCGCTCGCCCTCGCCCGTGAGGACGACGACGCCGACCTCGGTGTCCTCGCGGGCCAGCTCGAGCGCGGCGGAGACCTCGACCAGGGTCTGCGGCCGGAAAGCGTTCAGAACCTCCGGGCGGTCGATCGTGATCTTCGCGATCCCGCCGGCCTTCTCGTAGCGGATGTCCTCGTACTCGGCGGCCGCGCTCCACGCGACCGGGGCGTAGAGGCTCTCCTCGGGCGGTGCGCCTTTGTGGCGTTTGGGCATGATGCGCACGATATGAAACTCGACAACTGGCTCGCGCAGCGGTCCCAGAGCTGCCCCGACCGGACGGCCCTGGTCGCCGACGGCGCCGAGATGACCTACGCCGAGCTGGAGGCCGAGGCGACCTGGGTCGCGCGGCGGCTCGCCGCGCAGGGGGTGCGGCGCGACTCGACCGTCGCGCTGACCATGCACCCGCGCCGTGAGCAGGTGGTGCTGGCCCACGCGCTGATGAAGCTCGGCGCGCGGCTCCTGCCGCTCGGCCCGCGCCTCACCGCGGCCGAGCGGGAGGCGATCGTCGCCGTCGCCGAGCCGAACGTCGACCTCGAGGACGCCGGCGAGCTGACTCAGACCGAGGCCGACCTCCCCCTGCTCGGCGAGCACGACATGGACGACGTCTGCGCCCACGTGCTCTCCAGCGGCAGCTCCGGCGCCCCGCACCCGGTCTCCCTCACCTACGGCAACTTCCTCTGGAGCGCGGTCGGCTCGGCGTTCAACATCGGCGTCGACCCGGAGGACCGCTGGCTCTGCTGCCTGCCGCTCAGCCACATCTCCGGACTCGGGATCGTGATGCGCTCGGTGATCTACGGGACCGCGGCGGTGCTCCACGACGGCTTCGACGTCGACCGCGTCGCGGCCGCCCTGGAGGACGACCGGATCACCGTCCTCTCGGTGGTCGTGACGATGTTGAACCGTCTGCTCGCCGCCGGCGCCGATCTCTCGGCCCCGCGGGCGATCCTGGTCGGCGGCGGGCCGATCCCGGAGGAGCCGCTGCGGGAGGCGATCGCCAAGGGCGCGACAGTGGTCCAGACCTACGGCCTGACCGAGGCCTGCTCGCAGGTGACCACGCTCGCCCCGGTCGATGCCGCCCGCAAGCTCGGCTCGGCGGGGCGGCCGCTGCTGACCACCCACCTCCGCATCCACGAGGGGGAGATCCTCGTCCAGGGCCCGACCGTCGCGCCCGGCCTCACCGACGCCGACGGCTGGCTCCACACCGGCGACCTCGGCCACATCGACGACGAGGGGTTCCTCTACGTCCAGGACCGGATCGACGACGTGATCGTCACCGGCGGCGAGAACGTGGTGCCGGCCGAGGTCGAGGAGGTGCTGCTGCGCCACCCCGAGGTCGCCGACGCGGCGGTGATCGGGCGCGAGGACCCCGAGTGGCAGCAGGCGGTGACCGCCGTGGTGGTGCTGGAGAGCGGCTCGGAGCTCGGCCCCGACGAGCTGCGCCGCCACTGCGCCGAGTCGCTGGCCGGGTTCAAGGTGCCGAAGCGGGTCGAGCTTGCGGCGGCGCTGCCGCGCACCCCCTCGGGCAAGCTGATGCGCAGGGCGCTTCGCTAGGCGGTCGGATAGCCTGCCCGCAATGCGCACCGACGACATCTACTACGACAAGGACGCCGACCTCGGCAAGCTCGCCGGCAAGACCGTGGCGATCCTCGGCTACGGCTCCCAGGGCCACGCCCACGCCCTCAACCTGAAGGACTCCGGCGTCGACGTCGTCGTCGGCCTGCGCCCCGGCTCCTCCAGCCGCGCCAAGGCGGAGGAGGCCGGGCTCGAGGTGCTCGACGTCGCCGAAGCGGCGAGCCGCGGCGACCTCGTCATGGTGCTGCTGCCGGACGAGAAGCAGGGCGAGGTCTGGCGCGAGGAGATCGCCGACGGGATCGCCCCGGGAAACCTGCTGCTCTTCGCCCACGGCTTCGCGATCCACTTCGGCGAGGTCGAGCCGCCGCCCGGCGTCGACGTCGGCATGGTCGCGCCCAAGGGCCCGGGACACCTGGTCCGCCGCCAGTACGAGGAAGGCAACGGCGTCCCCTGCCTGATGGCCGTCCACCAGGACGCGAGCGGCGAGGCCCACGACCTCGTCCTCGCCTACGCCTCCGGGATCGGCGGCGGCCGCGCCGCGATCATCGAGACCAGCTTCAAGGATGAGTGCGAGACCGACCTCTTCGGCGAGCAGGCCGTGCTCTGCGGCGGCGCCTCGGAGCTGGTCCGCGCCGGCTTCGAGACCCTGGTCGAGGCCGGCTACGACCCCCGCCTCGCCTACTTCGAGTGCCTGCACGAGCTGAAGCTGATCGCCGACCTGATGTACGAGAAGGGGATCCAGGGGATGCGCTTCTCGATCTCCAACACCGCCGAGTACGGCGACATGACCCGCGGCAAACGGGTGATCGGCGAGGAGTCCCGCGCCGCGATGAAGCAGATCCTCGGCGAGATCCAGTCAGGCGAGTTCGCCCGCGAGTGGATCGCCGAGAACCGCGCCGGCGGCGAGAGCTTCGACCGGATGCGCAAAGAGGCGGCGGGGCACGAAGTCGAGGAGGTCGGCCACGAGCTCCGCGACATGATGCCCTGGATCGACCAGGAGTTCTGAGTCGGCGGGTCCCGGGCAAGGGGGGTCGGTACCCCTCTGCGGGAATTCAGTCGCGCCCGCTTCGCGGGCTGCTCCGGATGATTGTGCGCCCCTATGGGGCGCAGATATCGGATTGCATTTCTGCGCGCTTCGCGCACATTCCCGCAGAGGGGTACCGACCCCCCTCGCGCGAAACGGCCGCTCGGATACCTGAAGCTTCCGGCGAATTGGCCGCGGCGCTCATTCTTCGAGAGGTCTGACGCGAGCGGGGCCCGAGTCGCGTGTGGAGGGGAGTCCGGTCGTCACCTGAGCGAATGTCGCCGAAGGCGGCGATATGCAATCTGTCTTCTGCGCGCCATAGGCGCGCACCATCATCCGGAGCAGCGCGCAAAGCGCGCGCGACCAAATTCGCTCAGGTGACGACCGGACTCCTCTACCGGTGCGTCTCGCCGGGTGCCAGATGCCCGTCGCGCCCGACGTAGCCGCCCTTGCCGCCGACGATCAGGTAGACCGCCTCCTCGGAGTCGCTGAGGTTGCGGATCCGGCGCGGCGTCGGTGCGTCGACCCAGGCGAGGCCGCCCGGGCCGAGCTCCTCCTTGGAGCCGTCGCCGAACTCGAGCTCGACCCGCCCCCGGTGGACGAAGTAGAGCTCCTCCTGCTCGTCGTGGTAGTGGCTGCCGGTCGCGTAGGAGGGAGGGAGGACGATCGCGTTGACGCCGAAGGCGGTCACGCCCAGCTCCTTGCGGATCTTGCGGAACCCCGGCCCCTGGCCGAGGCCCTCGAGCTGGGCGACGGCGTAGCCCTCGCCCTTCCTCGCTCCCTCCGCCGCCTCCATCGTCGCGGCGCCCCTATGCCGCCGGCGGCGGGGGTGGGGGAGGCGGAGGCGCCGCCGCCGGAGCCGAGGCGGCCGCCTCGAGCCCGATCGGGGGGTAGTCGTCGGTGAGGATCAGGATGTAGCCGTAGACCCGGGCGTAGAAGCTGTTGACGAAGGTGAGTGCGTCGTTGATCCCCTCCGGCAGGTAGCCGCGGAAGACGATCGTCAGCCAGGCGACGATCGCGGCTCCCAGGTGGATGAACTGGATGCCATAGAGGACGATCAGCATCGGCAGCGCGAGGATCAGCCGGAAGAGCGCCTTGAGCCGGCTCTGCCGCTCCGCCGCCGGGGCGATGTTGACGCGGATCGGGTAGGACGGGTCCTCGCTGATCCCGAACGGCGGCCAGACGTCGGTCTGCAGGAAGGCCCAGGCGTAGAAGCGGATGAAGTAGCGCAGGACCCCGCCGTTGAACTCGTAGAGCCATTGCGGGTAGCGGCCGAGGACGATCACCGCGATCCAGGCGATGATGTAGGTGATCGCGACGAGGATCTCGTAGACGTAGGCGACGATCAACCACGGGATCGCGAGGATGATTCGGAAGAAGGTGGTCCAGCGGTTCGGGGTCGGGTTGAAATCCGCTTCGTAGCTGATCGGATACATCGGTCCCTCCTCGGGTTGGACGAGCCGGACTGGGGCGCGCCGCCAGCCTAACCCGAGGCCCGGCCGGAGTCCACCCGCGCCTGTCAATAACCTGTCGCCGGATGGTGCCGCAGACCACCGACACCCGGATCCCGCCCGAGCTGAAGCCCGCCGACGGCCGCTTCGGCTGCGGCCCGTCGAAGGTGCGCCCCGAGGCCCTGGCGAAGCTGGCCGAGCGGGTGGAGCTGATGGGGACCTCGCACCGGCAGGCGCCGGTGCGCGATCTGGTCGGCTCGATCCGCGCCGGGCTGGGCGAGCTCTTCTCCCTCCCCGAGGGATACGAGGTCGCGCTCGGCAACGGCGGCGCCACCGCCTTCTGGGAGGCCGCCGCCGCCTGGCTGGTGCGCGACCGCGCCCTCCATCTCACCTACGGCGAGTTTTCCCAGAAGTTCGCCAAGGCGACCGCGGCGGCCCCGTTCCTCGCCGACCCGATCGTGGTCGAGGCGGAGCCGGGCGACGCGCCGGAGCCGACCGCGGACCCGGGCGCCGACGCAATCGCCTGGGCGCACAACGAGACCTCGACCGGGGTGATGGTGCCCGTGCGCCGCCCGGAGGGGGCCGGCGAGGCGCTGGTCCTGATCGACGCGACCTCGGGCGCCGGCGGCCTGCCGGTCGACGTCGCCGAGGCCGACGCCTACTACTTCGCGCCGCAGAAGGCCTTCGGCGCCGACGGCGGCCTCTGGCTGGCGCTGCTCAGCCCCGCCGCGATCGCCCGCATCGAGCAGCTCGACGCCGCGACCGACCGCTGGCAGCCGGCCTTCCTCTCGCTGCGGACGGCGCTGGAGAACTCACGCAAGCAGCAGACCTACAACACGCCGGCGCTCGCCACCCTGGTCCTGCTCGGCGACCAGGTCGAGTGGATGCTCGCCAACGGCGGCCTCGACTGGTGCGTGCGGCGGACCACCGACTCCTCCGCGCGCCTCTACGGCTGGGCCGAGCGCAGCGACTTCGCGACCCCGTTCGTCGCCGACCCGGCGAAGCGTTCGCTGGTTGTCGGCACGATCGATTTCGACCAGGCGGTCGACGCGGCGGCGCTGGCGGCGGCGCTGCGCGCCAACGGCATCGTCGACGTCGAGCCCTACCGCAAGCTCGGCCGCAACCAGCTGCGGATCGGGATGTTCCCCGCGGTCGAGCCGGCCGACGTCGAGGCGCTCACCGCCTGCGTCGACTGGGCGATCGCCAACGTCGAGGGGGTCGCCGCGTGAGGGTCCTGGTCAAGGAGAAGATCGCCGACACCGGCGTCGACCTGCTGCGCGACAACTTCGAGGTCGACCTCGGCCTCGAGATGTCCGACGCGGAGCTGGGCGAGAAGATCGCCGACTACGACGCGATCCTGATCCGCTCGGCGACCAAGATGACCGCCGAGCTGATCGAGAGGGCCGCCAACCTGAAGGTGATCGGCCGCGCCGGCACCGGCGTCGACAACGTCGACATCCCCGCCGCGACTCGCCGCGGGATCATCGTCGCCAACGCTCCCGAATCGAACTCGGTGGCGGCGGCGGAGCACACCCTGGCCCTGGCGCTCTCCCTCTTCCGCAACGTGCCGCAGGCTCACGCCTCCCTGGTCGCCGGGCGCTGGGACCGGAGCAAGTTCAAGGGGGCCGAGCTCTACGGGAAGACGCTCGGGGTGATCGGCTTCGGCCGGATCGGCCAGCTCGTCGCCAAGCGCGCGCAGAGCTTCGAGATGGAGGTCGTCGCCTTCGACAAGTTCGTCTCCGCCGAGCGCTTCCGCGAGCTCGGCGTCGAGGGCGCCGAGAGCGTTGAGGACGTCCTCGGCCGCGCCGACCTGCTCACCCTGCACGTGCCGAAGACGCCGGAGACCGTCGGCCTGATCGACGCGGCGACGATCGCGCGGATGAAGGACGGCGCCCGTCTGGTCAACTGCGCCCGCGGCGAGCTGGTCGACCTCGACGCGCTGCTGGCCGGGCTCGAGGCGGGCAAGCTGGGCGGCGCGGCGCTCGACGTCTTCCCCTCGGAGCCCTTCACCGAGCACCCGATCTTCGCCCGCGACGACGTCGTCGCCACTCCGCACCTCGGCGCCTCCACCGCCGAGGCGCAGGACCGCGCCGGCGTCGTCACCGCCGAGCAGGTGACCGCCGCGCTGAACGGCGGGGTGGTCACCAACGCGGTCAACATCGCTGCGGTCCGCCCGGAGGAGATGGAGGCGTTGGCGCCGTTCGTCCCCCTCTGCGAAAAGCTCGGCCGGCTCGCCCAGGGACTCGGCGACGGCTCGGTCGACAAGGTCAGCGCCGAGTTCCGCGGCCGGATCGCCGCCCACGACACCCGCCTGCTCGGCATCGCCGTGCTGGTCGGCATCCTCTCCGGCCACACCGAGGAGCCGGTCAACCTGGTCAACGCGCCGCAGATGGCGGAGGAGCGGGGGATCGAGCTGATCGAGACCAACGACGCCAGCGCCGAGGATTTCACCGAGCTGGTCACGGTCCGCCTCCAATCGGGCGGCGAGGAGGTCGAGGTCGCGGGCACCGGCGTCGGGCCGCGCAACGAGCCCTATCTGGTCTCCGCCTGGGGCGAGGGCTTCTACCTGCCGTTCGCGGAGCACATCGCGGTCTTCCGCTACGCGGACCAGCCGGGGATGATCGGCAAGGTCGGGACGATGCTGGGCGAGGAGGGGGTCAACATCGTCTCCGCCGCGGTCGGCGCCGAGCCCGGCGGCGACAGCGCGGTGATGACGCTGACCACCGACGCCGCGGTGCGCCCGGAGACGATCGAGCGGATCGTCGGCCTGGAAGGCTTCTCGGTCGGCCGCGCGGTCGACCTCTAAGGTTTCCCTTCGTGAAGGCGGTGGTGCTGACCGGGACGGGCGGGCCGGAGGTGCTCCAGGCGCAGGAGCGCCCGGACCCGGCGGTCGGTCCCGGCGAGGTCCGCATCGCGGTCCGCGCCGCCGGCATCAACTTCGCCGACACGATGGCCCGGGTCGGCCTCTACCCGGACGCGCCGAAGCCGCCCTGCGTGCTCGGCTACGAGGTCGCGGGCGTGGTGGAGAGCGTCGGGGAGGGGGTGGACGACCATCGGGCCGGCGACCGCGTGGTCGCCGGGACCCGCTTCGGCGGTCAGGCCGAGCTGGTGACCGTGCCGGCCGGCCAGGCCCTGCCGCTCCCCGAGCGGTTCAGCTTCGAGCAGGGCGCCGCCTTCCCGGTCAACTACGGCACCGCCTACGCGGCGCTTGTCGTGATGGGCGGGATGCGGACGGGGGACCGGGTGCTGATCCACGCCGCCGGGGGCGGGGTCGGAACCGCCGCCACCCAGCTCGCCCGCAACGCCGGGGCCGAGGTCTTCGGCACCGCCTCGGCCACGAAGCACGAGGCTATCCGCGCCCAGGGCGTCGACCACCCGATCGACTACCGCAACCGCGACTTCGAGGCGGAGGTGCTGAAGCTGACCGGCGGCGAGGGCGTGGACCTGGTCATCGACGCGCTCGGGCCGGCCTCCTTCCGCAAGGACTACAGGCTGCTGCGGCCGGGCGGGCGCCTGGTCATGTACGGGCTCTCCGAAGCCACCAAGGCCGGCGCCCGCGACCTTCCCGCCACCCTGCGGAGCCTCGTCCGGATGCCGCTGGCGACGATCCCCTGGTGGAAGAGCCTCTCGCTGATGAACGAGAACAAAGGGGTCTTCGGCCTCAACATGCTGAAGTGGTGGGAACGCGAGGGGAGCCTCGACCGGGTGACCGAGCCGCTCCTGGCCGACCTCGAGGCCGGCCGCCTCGAGCCGGTGGTCGCCGAGGCGTTCCCCTTCGAGCGGGCAGGGGACGCGCACGAGCTGATCGCCCAGCGCCGCAACGTCGGCAAGGTCGTGTTGTTCCCTTCATAGGGCCACGATCCGGGCCCGGCTGGAGCATGGCGCGATGAAGAGGGCGATCCTGATGGCGACGGTTGTGCTGGCGTTCAACGCCGGGGTCGCCCGTGCCGCGAGCCCGTCGCTGACCATCCTGCTCGCCGGCGGCTCGGAAGGGAACACGATCTCGATCTCGCTCGGCGCCGACGGTCGCAGCTACACGATCGAGTCGGCTGGGCCGCTCGAAGTCGGCGGCGACGTCTGCTCCCATCCGGAAGGGATGGAAGACGAGCTGATCTGCGAAGCGGAGCCGATCGGCGGCTTCGAAATCAACGCCGGCGGGGGGGATGACTCGATCTCGGTCGGACGGACGGTGCCGGTTCCGGTGACGATCCGCGGCGGTCCCGGTGGGGACCAGCTGAGGGGCGGCAGCGGCAACGACAAGCTGGTCGGCGGCCCCGGCAACGATGTCCTGATCGGCCGCGCCGGCGCCGACTCGCTCTACGGCGGGACGGGCGAGGACCGCCTGGTCGGGTGCAGCGGCAACGACCTGCTCAGCGGCGGCCCCGGACAGGACGCTCTGCTGGGCGGATCCGGCCAGAACGAGCTGATGCCCTGATGACTCAGGTCGCGGGGCGGACGCGGCGTGGCATCAGGCTGCCCCCGACCAGCAGCGCGGTGACGATCAGCCCGACCAGGGAGAGCGAGGCGTCGAGCCGGAACCCCGCCGAGATGCCGTCGACGAAGGGCGGGATCGCGGCCGAGAAGACCGTCGTCGTCAGCCCCAGGCCGATCGAGCCGCCGGCGATCTGGAACATGTAGACGATGCCGCCGGCGAGGCTGGTCTGCGATTCGTCGACCGAGGTGACCCCGGCCGTGGTCGCCGTCGGGTAGAAGCTGCCGATCCCGATCCCCAGCACGACCATCCCGGCAACCAGCGAGCCGTAGCTGGAGCTGTTGCCGAGCTGGGAGAAGAGGAAGGGCGCGGCGGTGATGCAGGCGGCGCCGACCGTGGCCAGGACCTTGGGCCCGAGCCGGTTGTAGAGCGGCCCGGCGACGAAGGAGACGAGGGCGAAGGTGGCAAGGAAGGGCAGCATGCCGACGCCCGATTCGAGCGGCGAGTAGCCGAGGTGCCTCTCCATGAACTGCGGCAGGTAGAGCAGCGCCGCGAAGAAGGTCGCCGACATGAAGAGGATCGCCACGCAGGAGGCGCTGAAGCTCCGGTTGCGCATCACCTCGCGCGGCACCAGGGCGTGCGTGCCGGCACGCCGCTCGATCGGCACGAAGGCGGCGATTAGGACCGCGGCCAGCGCGAGCAGCCCGATCACCCGCGGGTCGCTCCAGCCCCAGTCGTCGATCTGGTCGAGCGCGATCAGCAGCGAGACGAGCCCGACCGAGAGCGCCGCGATGCCGGCGTAGTCGATCCTCTGGTCCGCGACCTCCGGCTCCTCGACCCGGACCAGGAGGTAGGTGACCAGGACCGCGAAGGCGGCGACGGGGACGTTGAGGAAGAAGATCCAGCGCCAGCTGGCGGCGTCGGTCAGCACGCCGCCGACCAGCGGCCCGATCGCGTTGCCGAGCCCGGCGGCGCCGATGACGATCCCGCCCGCGAGGCCGGCCTTCTCTTCCGGCAGCAGCGCGTAGGTCATGCCGAGGATCGCCGGCCACATCAGGGCGCCGCCGATCCCCATCAGGCAGCGGCTGAAGATCAGCCAGGTCTCGCTCTGCGCAGCGCCGCCGAGGGCGGACATCGCGGCGAAGATCGCGGTGCCGGCGAAGAACGCGTTGCGCCGCCCGAACATGTCGGCGAGCCGGCCGCCGGTGACGATCATCACCCCGAAGGTGAGCGCGTAGGCGTTCACCACCCACTGGATCGTGTTGATGTTGGTGTGGAAGTCGCGCTCCATCGTCGGGAGGGCGACGTTGATCGCCGAGAAGTCGTTGGCGATCACGACCACCGCGATCCCCATCGCGAAGAGCGCTAGCCAGTTGATCCCCTGCGGCTTGGCGATCGTCGGAGCCTACGCTAAGCTCAGGAGCGAATGGTCAACCGGCTCGCCAGCCTGGCGCTTCTCCTTCTCCTCCCCCCTCGGGGGGAATAGCGCTGGGCGGCGCGATAGCCGCGAGAGACAGAGGCCATTCGAACTTAAGAGAGAAGGAGGAGGTCCACGATGGGGCCCGCATCTGACGCCAACCGCGTCCACATATTCGACACCACGCTGAGGGACGGCGAGCAGTCGCCTGGGATCTCGCTGAACACGGCGGAGAAGGTGGAGATCGCCCACCAGCTCGCCCGCCTGGGGGTCGACGTGATCGAGGCCGGCTTCCCGATCACCTCGCCGGGCGACTTCGAGGCGGTGCGGGAGATCTCGCGCAGGGTCGAGGGGCCGGTCATCTGCGGTCTCGCCCGCACCCACAAGGCCGACATCGACGCCGCCTGGGGGGCGATCCGCGACGCCCAGCGGCCGCGCATCCACACCTTCATCTCCACCTCCGACATCCACATCGAACACCAGCTGCAGACCGACCGCGAGGACGTCAAGGGGCAGGCGCGCGCCGCGGTCGCGCTGGCCAGGTCCTACTGCGAGGACGTCGAGTTCTCGCCGATGGACGCGACCCGCGCCGACGTCGAGTTCACCGCCGAGGTCTGCGCGATCGCGGTCGAGGAGGGGGCCACCGTGGTCAACATCCCCGACACCGTCGGCTACACCACGCCGGAGGAGTACGCCGGCTACTTCCGGCGCCTGCACGAGCTGGTGCCGGCGCTGCGCGAGGTCGAGATGTCGGTCCATTGCCACGACGACCTGGGGTTGGCCGTCGCCAACTCCTACGCCGGGGTGCTGGCCGGGGCGCGGCAGGTCGAGTGCGCGGTGAACGGGATCGGCGAGCGGGCCGGCAACTGCTCGCTGGAGGAGATCGCGATGCTGATCCGCGTCCGCGAGGACGTGCACGGCCTCGCCACCGGGATCGTCAGCCGCGAGATCGCCCGCACCAGCCGCATGGTCTCGCGCCTGACCGGCTACCCGGTGCAGCCGAACAAGGCGATCGTCGGCCGCAACGCCTTCGCGCACGAGTCCGGCATCCACCAGGACGGCGTGCTGAAGGAGCGCAGCACCTACGAGATCATGGACGCGACCGAAGTCGGCCTGGAGTCGAACTCGATCGTGCTCGGCAAGCACTCCGGCCGCCACGCGCTGCGCGACGCGCTGGAGCAGCTGGGATTCAAGGTCGAGGGCAACGCGCTCAACTCGGCCTTCAAGGCGTTCAAGGAGGTCGCCGACCGCAAGAAGCAGGTGACTGCGCTCGACCTGGAGGCGATCGTCTCCGACGAGATGCGCGAGCGGGCCGACGCGCACGAGCTGGCCTGGTTCGAGGTCGAGGCGGGCTCGCGCCGCGAGCCGCTGGCCCGGGTCGCGGTGACGCTCCCGTCGGGCGAGGAGTCGGTGGGCGAGTCGAGCGGCGACGGCCCGGTCGACGCGATCTTCCGCGCGATCCAGCAGGCGACCGAGTGCGAGTGCGAGCTGCGCCAGTACACGGTCGAGGCGGTGACCGGGGGGGAGGACGCCCTCGGCGAGGTGACGGTGATGCTGCGCGCCGCGGGGCGCCTGGCGAGCGGCCAGGGCGTCGCCACCGACATCCTCGAGGCCTCCGCCCGAGCCTACGTCCGCGCGCTCTCCAACGCCCTCGAAGGCGCCGCGACCCGCGAGGCCGAGGCGGCCACCGCCGAGGCCGCGATCGAACGCACCCCGGGCCCCTAGCCTCGACGGGGGGGGCGAATCTCCACGAGTCTGCTCTTAAGCACCGTATGGGTGCTCTGGAGCAGACTCGTGGAGTCGATGCCCGGATTGCGGGACTGGCGGAGCGCCAGCATGGGGTCGTTGCGCGGCGACAGCTGGAGGGACTCGGGGTGGGGCGGCGAGCGATCGCCCTTCGTCTGCGCTCCGGCCGGCTTCACCAGCTCCACCGCGGCGTCTACGCGGTGGGGCACCGGGTGGTGTCGCGGGAGGGGCGGTGGATGGCGGCGGTGCTCTCCTGCGGCGCGAACGCGGTTCTGAGCCACAAAGCGGCCGCGGCGCTTTGGGGGCTCCGCGACCCGTCGGGTGGGGCGATCGACGTCACGGCGCCGACCAAGACCCGGTCGGGAGGGAAGATCCGCCGCCACTTCGCCTTTCTCCCGCCAGACGAGATCGCCGTGCACGACCGCATCCCGGTGACGACCGTGCCCCGGACCATCTTCGACCTGGCAACGGTCCAGCCCGCGGCTGTCGAGAGCGCTCTGCGGCAGTCCGAATACCTGCGACTCCACGATCGCCTCTCCCTGCCCGATCTCCTCGAGCGTTATCCGCGCCACCGGGGCTCGCGCGCGGTGCGAGCGGCCCTGGAGCGGAGGGCCGAAACGCCGGGGCGGACCCGCAGCCCGCTGGAGGAGCGGTTCGTTCCCTTCCTCGACCGGCACCGACTGCCTCGCCCGCGGCTCAACGCCTGGATCGAGGCGGGAGGAAGGCGGTTCCAGGTCGATTGCCTGTGGCCGAAGCAGAAACAGGTTGTGGAGCTCGACGGCTGGCAGGGCCACGGCACCCGCTCGGCCTTTCGCGACGACCGCGCCCGCGACCGCACCCTCCGAGTCGCCGGCTATTCGGTCACCCGCCTAACCTGGTCCCAGCTCGAAGATGAACCCGAGGCTCTCGCCGCGGACCTGCGCGCCCTGCTCGAAACGAAGCGCGCCTGAGCCGGGCCGCATCGACCTCGTACCTGCGGAGTAGAGGTCGATGCGGCCCGGCTCTACGTGTTAGAAAATCCGGCTTCATATACAAATATATGTGATAACGTACAACCGATGACGAAGACGACGGAGCGAGCTAAGGCGCGGCGAGCGGTTGCTGCTCAGGTTTCAGGCAAGGCGGATCTTGCTGCCGGACAACCCGCCGACCCCTCCGCCGCCCTCGGCCTGCGGATCCGCGCGCTGCGCGAGGCGATGGGGCTCTCGCTGCGCGACCTCGGCGAGCGCTCCGGCGTCAGCGCGCCGCTGCTCTCCCAGGTCGAGCGGGGGGAGACCAGCCCGACCCTGGCCTCGGCGGCGAAGATCGCCTCCGGGCTGGAGCTGACGCTCTCCCAGCTGCTGCGACTGGACGAGGGCCAGCACGTCGCGGTCAGCCGCGCCAGCGGCCGCCGGCGCTACCAGCGAGGCGGGCACCGCTTCGAGGAGCTGACCCCGCCGCTTCCCGGGCAGCGCGCCGACGTCTCCCTGCACGCGCTGAAGCCCGGCGCCACCACCGGCGGCCGCGCCGACCCGCCGATGCACGAGCCGGGCAGCCGCGAGACCGCCGTCGTCCTCGCCGGGGCCCTGGCCCTGGTCGTCGACGGCACCCGCCACGAGCTGGGCGAGGGGGACAGCGTCACCTTCGACGCCGACTTGCCGCATCATTTCGAGAACGACGGCGAGGAGCCGACCGAATTCGTCGCGGTGATCGCCGCCGGACTGAGAAGGAGCTAGCCGATGGCACAGACGATGTTCGACAAGATCTGGGACGCCCACGAGGTCTCCGACGGGCTGATCTACATCGACCTGCACCTGGTCCACGAGGTCACCTCGCCGCAGGCGTTCGACGGCCTGCGCATGGCCGGGCGCCAGGTGCGGCGGCCCGACAAGACGCTGGCCACCGCCGACCACAACGTGCCGACCGACGGCACGATGGCCGCCCGCCTGATCGCCGACGAGCTCTCCCGCGTCCAGGTCGAGACGCTGGAGCGCAACTGCGAGGAGTTCCATATCCCGCTCTACTCGCTGGGCTCCGAGCGCCAGGGCATCGTCCATGTGATCGGCCCCGAGCTCGGGGTGACCCAGCCGGGGATGACGATCGTCTGCGGCGACAGCCACACCTCGACCCATGGCGCATTCGGCGCGCTCGCCTTCGGCATCGGCACCTCGGAGGTCGAGCACGTGCTGGCGACCCAGTGCCTGGTCCAGAAGCGGCCGAAGTCGATGCGGATCTCCTACGCGGGCGCACTCGGCGCCGGGGTCACCCCGAAGGACCTGATCCTGGCGACGATCGGACGCCTGGGGACGGGGGGCATGGTCGGCCACGCGGTCGAGTACGCCGGCCCGGCGATCGAGGCGCTCTCGATGCCCGGGCGGATGACGATCTGCAACATGACGATCGAGGGCGGCGGCCGCGCCGGCATGATCGCCCCCGACGAGACCACCTTCGAGTGGGTGCGGGGACGGCCCGCCGCGCCGCAGGGCTTCGACGCCGTTGTCGAGCGCTGGCGCCAGCTGCCGACCGACCCCGGCGCCTCCTTCGACACCGAGGTCGAGATCGACGCCTCGGCGATCTCGCCGATGGTCACCTGGGGCACCAACCCCGGGATGGTGGTCGAGGTGACCGACCGGGTCCCCGACCCGGCGGCGATCGACTCGCCGGCGGACCGCGAATCGGCCGAACGGGCGCTCGCCTACATGGACCTGGCGCCGGGCACGCCGATGACGGAGATCGCGCCCGAACGGGTCTTCATCGGCTCCTGCACCAACTCGCGGATCGAGGACCTGCGGGAGGCGGCCGAGATGGTCGACGGGCGCCGCGTCGCCGGCTCGGTGCGGGCGATGGTCGTTCCCGGCTCCCAGCAGGTCAAGGCCGCGGCCGAAGCCGAGGGCCTGCACGAGGTCTTCCGCGGCGCCGGCTTCGAATGGCGCGAGGCCGGCTGCTCGATGTGCCTGGGGATGAACCCCGACATCCTCGCCGAGGGCGAGCGCTGCGCCTCCACCTCGAACCGCAACTTCGAGGGGCGCCAGGGGAAGGGCGGGCGCACCCACCTGGTCAGCCCGAGGATGGCGGCCGCGGCCGCGATCGAGGGGCGTTTCGTCGACATCCGAGACTGGAGCTGATGCGAATGAGGCCGATCGACGTGATCGAGGGCGGAGTGTCGGTGCTGGACCGCGCCGACGTCGACACCGACCAGATCATCCCGAAGCAGTTCCTGAAGCGGGTCGAGCGGACCGGCTTCGGCGAGTTCCTCTTCTACGACTGGATCCGGGACGGCGAGATCGAGCTGGAGCCGAACCCGATCCTGGTCGCTGGGCGCAACTTCGGCTGCGGCTCCTCCCGCGAGCACGCCCCCTGGGCGCTCGAGGACTTCGGCTTCCGGGCGATCGTCGCGCCCTCCTTCGCCGACATCTTCTATTCCAACTGCACCAAGATCGGGCTGCTGCCGGCGATCCTCGACGAGGAGCACTGCCGCGCCGTCGCCGAGGCCGGCGAGGCGCGGATCGACGTCGACGACGAGACGGTGAACTGCGCCGCCGGGGTCTTCGAGTTCCAGATCGAGCCCGACGTCAAGCACCGGCTGCTGAACGGGCTCGACGACATCGGGATCACGCTGGAGAACGCCGCCGCGATTGACGCCTTCGAGCGCGCTGGCGGCGCCGCGGCGGGCCCGGCGACCACCGTGCTGTGAGCGGCGATCGGCCGGCGGGCGCGATGAACACCGACGCCCGCGAGTGGGACGCAGAGACCTACGACGCCGTCTCCGATCCCCAGCTCAGCTGGGGGATGGAGGTGCTGGAGCGGCTCGAGCTGCGCGGCGACGAGGCCGCCCTCGACGCCGGCTGCGGCTCGGGGCGGGTCACCGCCGAGCTGGCGAAGCGGCTGCCCGACGGCAGCCTGATCGCGGTCGACGGCTCCGAGGCAATGATCGCGAAGGCGCGCGAGCGGTTCGGCGACGGCGTCGCCTATATCGTCTCCGACCTCTCCGAGCTGGAGTTGGAGGAGCCGGTCGACCTGGTCTTCTCGACCGCGACCTTCCACTGGATCCTCGACCACGACCGCCTCTTCGCGCGGCTGCACGCGGCGCTTCGCCTCGGTGGGCGCCTCGTCGCCCAGTGCGGGGGAGAGGGGAACGTCGCCGAGCACGCGGCGGCGATCGCCAGGGTGGCGGCGCGCCCCGAGTTCGCCGCGCACCTGACCGCGATGACCGGGATGTGGAACTTCGCCGGCCCCGCCGAGACCGAGGAGCGCCTGCGCCGCGCCGGCTTCTCAGAGGCCCGCTGCTGGCTGCAGCCGAAGCCGGTCCGCCCGGAGCGCCCCCTGGAGTTCACCTCGACCGTCACCCTCGGCCCGCTGCTCGCCCAGCTGCCGGAGGAGCTGCGGCGGCCCTTCGCCGAAGCGGTCCTCGAAGAGGAGGGGCAGCCGCTGGTGCTCAACTACGTGCGCCTCAACATCGAGGCCGTCGCCGGTGCATAGAGTTCCCGGCGTGAGCCAGGCGCGCATAGTCGTCCTCCCCGGAGACGGGATCGGTCCCGAGATCGTCGCCGCGACGCGGCGGCTGCTGGAGGCGCTGGGCGAGTTCGAGTTCGAGGAGCGCCTGCTCGGCGGCGCCTCGATCGACGCCCACGGCGCCGCGCTCACCGACGAGGTGCTGGAGGCCTGCCGCGCCGCCGACGCGGTCCTGCTCGGCGCGGTTGGCGGCCCGAAGTGGGACACCACCGACCCCGACGCGCCGCGCCCCGAGCAGGGCCTGCTCGGCCTGCGCAAGGGGATGGGGCTCTACGCCAACCTGCGCCCGGTGCGGCCCAGCCCGGCGTTGATCGGCGCCAGCCCGCTGCGCGAGGAGCGGATCTCCGGCACCGACCTGCTCGTCGTCCGCGAGCTGACCGGCGGCATCTACTTCGGCGCCAGCGGCCGCGAGGGCGACGTCGCCCACGACGACTGCGAGTACTCGGCGGCGGAGATCGAGCGGATCGCCCGCACCGCCTTCGAAGCGGCCCGGCGCCGGGCTGAGGCCTCCGGCCGCCGGCCCAGGGTGACCTCGGTCGACAAGGCGAACGTGCTCGAGACCTCGCGGCTCTGGCGGGAGGTGGTCGGCCGCGTCGCCTCCGACTACGCCGACGTCGAGCTGGAGCACCTGCTGGTCGACAACGCGGCGATGCAGCTCGTCTCCCGCCCGGCGGACTTCGACGTGATCGTCACCGAGAACCTCTTCGGCGACATCCTCAGCGACGAGTCGGCGATGCTGACCGGCTCGCTGGGGATGCTGCCCTCGGCCAGCCTCGGCGCCGAGGGCGCCCCCGGCCTGTTCGAGCCGGTGCACGGCTCCGCCCCGGACATCGCCGGCAAGGGGATCGCCAACCCGCTCGCCACCTTCCTCTCGGCGGCGATGATGCTGCGCCACGGCCTCGGCCGCGCCGACGAGGCGGCCCGGATCGACGCCGCGGTCGACGCGGTGCTCGAGCGCGGCCTCCGCACTCCGGACCTGGCCAGCGGCACGGTCGTTCCGGCACCCTCGGCGGAGGGGATCGAGGAGTCTGAGGTCGGCACCGCCGAAATGACCGAGGCGGTGCTCGAGGAGATCGCCGCCTAGACCGACGCGTGCCCGGCGCGGCCGATATTGACCACACCAGGGTGTGGTCAATATCGGAAACGCGGCGAGTTTTAAGGCGCCGTCACCGCCCACTGGCCGTAGGCGAAGTAGGCGCCGGCGGCTTTCGCTTTCGCGACCAGGCCGAAGCCGAGCCGGGTGTTGTTCTCCGCCGCGAGCGGCGTGGTTTCGTCGAGGTTGCCTTCTTCGGTGACGTAGACGCAGAGGTTGCCGCCGGTCGCCGCCGGGGTCTGGCCGCCGCCCAGCCCGGCGCAGTTGGCCGTCGTCTGGCCTTTCTTCAGCACGGTCACGGCGGGCGCGTTGAGCAGCGGGAACTGGAAGCTGACCCCGGAGCGCGCCAGGTCTTCGGCGGCGCCGGCCGCGCCGACGTCAAACACCCCGCGCAGCGTCTGGCCGCTCCGCAGCGTGCCCAGCAGCGGCGCGACTTCGTCGCCGAGCTTCGCCGCGGTCACCGAGCCCTTGCCGAGCTTGGCCGCGGTCACCGCTTCGTTGGCGAGCTTGTTGGTGGTGACGACGCCGTTCTTGATCGAGCTGGCGATCACCGCGCTCTTGCCGATCTTGGCGCTGGTGACGACGCCGTTGCCGAGATTGCCCGGCAGGATCGCGTTCGGGCCGAGCTTGCCGGCGACCACCGCCTTCGGCGCCAGCTTGCCGCTCGTCACCGCGGCCTTGCGGATCGCGGCGGTGGTGACGGCGCCGCGCTTCAGCTGCCGGGGCCCGACGCTGCCCTTCGGCAGCCCGGCGGCGACGGCGGCGCCGCCGAGGGCGACGAACAGCGCCACCGTGGCGATCGCGTTGGAGTAGGTGAGCTGCGGGCGAAAGCGTGAGTTCATCGGCTTGGCTCCTTGTTCCTGGGGTTTCGAGCCTGTTTCGCGGCCCGGGGGGTGAAGCCCTTCGTTTGATCGGGCATACTTCCCCAACATGGATCGGGTCGATTTGATTTGGCAGAACGGCGATCTGGTGCCCTGGGAGGACGCCAAGGTGCACGTGCTCACGCACGGCCTGCATTACGGAACCGGCGTGTTCGAGGGCGTCCGCGCCTACGACACCGAGCGCGGCCCGGCGATCTTCCGCCATCGCGAGCATCTCGAGCGGCTCGGGAAGTCGGCCGGCCTCTACTACTTCGAGCTCCCGTACAGCCTCGAGGAGCTGCGGCTCGCCACGCACGAGCTGCTGCGTCAGAACGGCCTCCGGTCGGGCTATATCCGCCCGCTCGCCTTCCGCGGCTACGGCGAGATGGGCCTGTACGCGAAAGGCGCCCCGATCGACGTGATCATCGCCGCCTGGCCGTGGGGCAGCTACCTCGGCGACGAGGGCAAGGAACACGGGATCCGCGCCAAGGTCTCCTCCTGGCGCACGATCTCCGGCGACAGCCTGATCCCGCACGCGAAGGCCTCCGGCCAGTACCTCAACTCGATCCTCGCCAAGACCGAGGCGACCGAGGCCGGCTACGAGGAGGCGATCCTGCTCGACCAGCACGGCCACGTCTCCGAGGGCTCCGGCGAGAACGTCTTCGTCGTCCGCGACGGGGTCCTGATCACCCCCGGGCACACCTCGGCGATCCTCGACGGCATCACCCGCAACGCCATCGTCCAAATCGCCACCGATCTCGGCTACAGGGTCGAGGAGCGGGCGATCGCAAGGGCCGAGCTGTACCTGGCCGACGAGGTCTTCCTGACCGGCACCGCGGCCGAGCTGGTGCCGGTTCGCGAGGTCGACGACCACCCGCTCGGCGAGCCCGGCGAGGTCACCCGGGTCGTCCAGGCGAAGTTCGAGGACGCCCTGCACGGGCGCGCCGAGGAGTACCTGGAGTGGCTCGACTTCGTCGAGATGCCGGCCGAGGTCGACTCGGCCAGTAAGGTCGGTTCCTGATGCAGCCTCGGATCGAGGTAATCGGGCGAATTACCGCAGCCGCCTAGCGGCTGGCGCGGTGCGCTGCGCGTGCGGGCCCCGGGCCCATTCCCCGATCTTCGACTCGAAAGGCATCAGATGGAACAGGTGAAGCTCTACGACACGACCCTGCGGGACGGCATGCAGGGCGAGGGGATGTCGCTCTCGGCCTCCGAGAAGGCGCGGGTGGTGACCGCGCTCGACGCTCTCGGCGTGCAGATGATCGAGGCCGGCTTCCCCAGCTCCAACCCGAAGGAAGCCGAGCTGTTCGAGCGGCTCGCCGAGCTGGAGCTGCGGCAGGCGACGATCTGCGCCTTCGGGATGACCCGCCGCCGCGACGTCGGCGCCGAGGACGACCCCGCCCTCCGCACCCTGACCGAGTGCTTCGCCCCGGTCCTCACCCTGGTCGGCAAGACCTGGGGTCTGCACCTGGAGAAGGTGACCAAGGTCTCCCGCGAGGAGAACCTGGCGATGATCGCCGAGTCGGTCGCTCTCTGCCGCGAGCGCGGCAAGCGGGTCGTCTACGACGCCGAGCACTTCTTCGACGGTTACCGCGACGACGCCGGCTACGCCCTGCGGTGCCTGGAGGCGGCGGCCGGGGGCGGGGCCGAGAACGTCACCCTCTGCGACACCAATGGCTCCAGCCTGCCCGACCAGATCGCCGCCGCGACCGCCGACGTCGTCGCCAAGCTGGGGGGCAGGGTGGAAGTCGGGATCCACGTCCACGACGACGCCGGGGTCGGCGTCGCCAACTCGCTCGCCGCGGTGCGGGAGGGCGCGCGGATGGTCCAGGGAACGCTCAACGGCTACGGCGAGCGCTGCGGCAACGCCAACCTGACGACGATCCTGCCGGCGCTTCAGCTGAAGATGGGATACGAGGTGGTCGGCGCCGATCAGCTCGCTTCGCTGACCGAGACAGCCCACTTCGTCGACGAGCTCTGCAACGTCAGCCCCAACCCCGACGCGCCCTACGTGGGCCGCAACGCATTCGCCCACAAGGGGGGGATGCACGTCGCCGGGGTCGAGGCCGACGCCCGCACCTTCGAGCACGTCGACCCGGCCGCGGTCGGCAACCAGCGCCACGTGCTGCCCTCGGAGCTCTCGGGCAAGGCGACGATCCGCAGCCAGGCGGAGCAGGCCGGCCTGGAGATGGACGAGGAGTCGGCGTCGCGCGCGGTCGAGTCGCTGAAGGAGCACGAGCACCGCGGCTACCACTATGAGGCGGCGCCCGCCTCCTTCGAGCTGCTGCTGCGCCGCGAGGCGGGCAGCTACCGGCCGCTGTTCAAGCTGGAGAGCTTCCGGGTGGTGACCGAGAAGCGCGCGGACGGCGAGGTCGAGACCGAGGCGACGATCAAGGTCGAGGTCGATGGCGAGCGCTACCTGCGCGTCGCCGAGGGCAACGGGCCGGTCAACGCGCTCGACCGCGCCCTGCGCGGCGCGATCGCCGACCGCTACCCGCACCTGGCCGACATCGAGCTGACCAACTACAAGGTGCGGATCCTCGACGAAGCGCACGGCACCGGGGCGGTGACGCGGGTCCTGCTCGACTCGACTGACGGCGAGCGCGAGTGGGGGACGATCGGCGTCTCGGAGAACATCATCGAGGCCTCCTGGGAGGCCCTGGTCGACTCGCTGGAGTACGCCTTCCAGTGAGTCGCGAGGAGATACCGCTCGCGCGGCCGGAGATCGGCGAGCGCGAGGAGGAGCTGGTGCTGGAGGTGCTGCGCTCGGGCCGGCTCTCGCTCGGGCCGATGGGCGAGCGCTTCGAGCGGGCGCTCGCCGCCTGGCTGGGGGTCGAGGACGCGGTCGCGGTCTCCAGCGGCACCGCCGCGCTGCACCTCGGCGTGCGGGCGCTCGGCTGGGGGGCGGGGGACGAGGTGCTGACCAGCCCGTTCAGCTTCGTCGCCTCCGCCAACTGCCTGCTATACGAGGGGGCGCGGCCGGTCTTCTGCGACGTCGACCCGGAGACGCTCGACCTCGACCCCGGCGCCGCCGCGGCCGCGGTCACGGGGCGCACCGCCGGGATCCTGCCGGTGCACATATTCGGCTACCCGGCGGCGATGCCGGAGCTGGAGGCGCTCGCCGCCGGGCACTCGCTCGGGATCCTCGAGGATGCCTGCGAGGCGCTCGGCGCGGTCGACTCCGAGGGGCGCCGGGTCGGCGCCCGCGGCAACCTGGCGACCTTCGCCTTCTACGCCAACAAGCAGATGACGACGGGAGAGGGGGGGATGATCGTCCCCGACGGCCCGGAGAACGCGGCGCGGCTGCGCTCCGAGCGCAACCAGGGCCGCGCCGCCGACATGGGCTGGCTCGATCACGACCGGCTCGGCTTCAACTACCGGCTCTCCGACATAGCCGCGGCGCTCGGGGTCGCCCAGGTGGAGAAGCTCGACTCGCTGCTCGCCGACCGCGAGCGGGTCGCCTCGCTTTACGCGGAAGCACTTGCCGGGATCGAGGGCGTGGAGGCGCCGGCCGCCGGTCGCGGCGAGGAGCGGCGAAGCTGGTTCGTCTACGTCGTCCGCCTGCCGGAGGGCATCGACCGCGACGCGACGATCGCCGAGCTAGGCCGCCGCGGCGTCGCCAGCAAGGCCTACCTGCCCTGCATCCACCTCGTCCCGCACCTGCGCGAGCTCGGCTACCGCGAGGGCCAGTTTCCGGTTGCCGAAGCGGCCTCGGCCCGCTCGCTGGCGCTGCCTTTCTTCCCGTCGATGAGCGAGGGGCAGGTGGCACGCGTCTGTCAGGAGCTGGCCGGTGCCCTGCCGCTGAGCTCCGGACGGGGATAATCGCGCGCCCATGTCGCGCTTTCGCAAGGAACCCGACCCCCGCTTCTGGCGGCTCAACCGCTCGATCGAGTTCGATTGGCGGCTGGCGCCCTACGACATCGACCAGTCGCAGGCGCACGCGCGCGGCCTGCGCGGGATCGGCGTCCTCGACGCGGACGAGCTGGAGCGGATCGACAACGGCCTCGAGCGGGTGCGCGCCCGCATGTCCGAGCACGGCTTCGAGTTCGAGGACGCCGACGAGGACGTCCACATGGCGGTCGAGCGGCTGCTCGGCGAGGAGATCGGGCCGCTCGCCGGCAAGCTCCACACCGGGCGCTCGCGCAACGACCAGGTCGCGACCGACGTGGCGATGGTCGTCCAGGCCCACTCGCTGCGGGCGATCGAGCTCTGCGGCGCGGCGATGGAGCGGCTGCTCGGCCTCGCCGAAGCCCACCGCGACTGGCCGATGCCCGGCTACACCCACCTGCAGCGCGCCCAGCCGGTCTACCTCGGCCACCACCTGCTCGCCTACTTCTGGATGCTCGCCCGCGACGTGCTGCGCTTCCAGTTCGCGCTCGACAGCGCCGGCGTGATGCCGCTCGGCTCCGGCGCGCTGGCCGGCGTCAACTGGGAGATCGACCGCGAGGCGGTCGCCGCCGACCTCGGCTTCGAGCACGTCAGCCGCAACTCGATCGACGGCGCCTCCAACCGCGATTTCGTCCTCGACTACCTTGCCGCGGCTTCGGCCTGCGCGATGCACCTCTCGCGGCTCGGCTCGGAAATCGTGATCTGGTCGAGCTCGGAGTTCGGCTTCTGCGAGCTCGACGAGTCGTTCTCCTCGGGCTCCTCGATCATGCCGCAGAAGGTCAATCCCGACTCGGCCGAGCTGCTGCGGGCGAAGGCGCCGCGGGTCGGCGCCGACTACGCGACCCTGCTCGGCGTGATGCACGCGCTGCCGCTCACCTATGGCAAGGACATGCAGGAGGACAAGGAGCCGCTGTTCGACGCGATCGACACGGTCGAGCTCTGCCTCGAGGCCTGCGAGGGGATGCTGGCCGGGATCGCCTTCGACCGCGAGCGGCTGGAGGCGGCCTCCGGCGACGAGATGCTGGCGGCGACCGAGGTCGCCGACCTGCTGGTGCGGCGCGGCGTCCCCTTCCGCGAGGCGCACGGGATCGTCGGCGGGCTGGTGCGGCAGGCGGTGGAGGGGGGGCGGACGCTCTCGGAGCTGACTCCCGAGGAGCTGCGCCGCCACTCCGAGCATCTCGACGACGCCTACTACGAGGTGCTGAAGCGGAGCAGCTGGCTGGAGTCGAAGCGGATCGCCGGCGGCACCGGCTCGGCGCCGCTCGCCGCCCAGCTCGAGGAGGCGCGCGCGACGCTCGCCGCGGTGCAAGCCCGCGCCGAGGAGGAGCGGGCCTGAAGGGGCGGCCCCCAGGGCCCGGAAGCCGGGCCCAACGGCTCGCGGAGCCGTTGGGGGCTGATTTCTTCAACCGCTCCGTGCACGACGTCGCCCGCGACCTGGTCGGCTGCCGGCTCTTCTTCGGCGGCCGCGGCGGCACGATCGTCGAGACCGAGAGCTACGAGCGCGACGACCCCGCCTGCCACGCCTACGCCGGGTTGACCGCCCGCACCGAGGTCCTCTTCGGGCCGCCGGGCCGCGCCTACGTCTACCTCTCCTACGGCGTCCACAGCCTCCTCAACGCGGTGGCCGAGCCCGACGGGGAGGCCGCCGCGGTGCTGATCCGGGCGCTGGAGCCGACCGCGGGGCTGGAGGAGATGCGCCGGCGCCGCGGCGGGCGCCCCGACCGCGAGCTCTGCTCCGGCCCAGGCAAGCTGACCGAGGCGCTCGGCGTCGGCCTCGAGCAGAACGGCGCCGACCTCGCCCGCGACCCCTTCCTGCTGCTGCCGCCGGAGGGGCCGCCCCCGGAGGTCGCGACCGGGCCGCGGATCGGGATCACCAAAGCGGTCGAGCGGCCCTGGCGCTTCTGCGCCGCCGGCAACCCGCACGTCTCGCGGCCGCGGCTCTAGGCCTAGGGGCTGCCAGCGGAGAGGCCGCCGCCGGTGCCAGCGCCGGCTTCGGGGGCAGCTTCGACAGGCGCTTCGGGAGAGGATTCGGATTCAGGCGTCGCTTCCGGTTCGGGCGCCGCTTCGGCTTCTTCGGGCGCCGGTTCCGTCGAGGGTTCGATGGGGACGTATTCGCCGCCCGTGGCGGGCGGGCCGGTCGAGCGATGGTGTTCGCCGCTGGCCTTTTCCGCCGCGCGCTCGGCCTGGATTTCTCGCCAGGCGGAGATCACGCTCGCCCAGATCAGAGCCGGGAAGGTGCCGCCCATCACCGGGCCGCCGTTGTAGAGCGTCGTCATCGGCGTGGTCGAGTCGGCGTAGCCGACCCAGACGCAGGCGGTGACTTCGTCGCCGATGCCGCCGCAGAACCAGGCGTCGCCGTTGTTCTCGGTCGTGCCGGTCTTGCCCCACTGCCCTTCGGCGCCGACCTGGGCGTGGGTGCCGGTGCCGCTGGAGACGACCGTTTCGAGGATGCTCTTCTCCTCTTCGGCCGTGCCGGCGCTGAAAACCTGCTCGTGGGTGGAGTCGTTGTCGCCGCCCTTGATCGTGTTCCCGTCGCGGTCGGTGACCTGGGTGAAGGCGACGGGGCTGTCGCCGGGGACCGGCGCCAGGCTGCCGCTGACCCGGTCGCCGTCGTTGCCGATCGTCGTGTAGGCGTAAGCCCAGCCGAGCGGCGTCACGCCGTCTTTGAGGCCGCCGAGCACCATCGCCGGGTTGGTCGAGATCGGGTCGCGGTAGCCCGCCTTGTGGATCGTCGAGGCGATCGAGCGGGTGCGGTCCTCGACCGTCCTGCCCTTCAGCCCTTCCAGCCCCAGCTGCGCGTAGATCGAGTTGTCCGAGTAGGTGGTCGCGCAGACGATCGAGCAGGAGCCGAGATAGGAGTCCTCGTCGTTGTGGACGACGAACGTTTCCTGCCCGTGCTTGCCGAAGTGGAATTCCTGCGGCGCCGATTCGTAGACGGTTTCGGGCGAGATCCCCTCTTCCAGGGCGGTGAGGAGGGTGAAGGGCTTGATCGAGGAGCCGGGCTGGCGGTGCCCCTGGGTGGCGAGGTTGAACGGCTTGGCTTCGAAGTCCGGGCCGCCGACCATCGCCTTGATCGAGGCGTTGCGGTTGTCGATCACGACCACCGAGGCGGTCGCCGGCAGGTAGCCGAGGTAGGAGTTGACCGCTTCTTCGGCCGCTTCCTGCAGGCTCAGGTCGAGGGTCGACTTCACTTTCAGCCCGCCGAAGAAGGCCTTCGAGGCGCCGTAGCGGTCGACCAGCTGCTGGCGCAGGTAGGCGGTGAAGTAGGGCGCCCTGGAATCCAGCGTCGGCGGGCTGATCTCGTTCGGTGAGGGCAGCGCCTGCCTGATCCCTTCCTCGTACTGCTGCTGGGAGACGTAGCCCTGCTGGTACATCTTTTCCAGCACCAGGTTGCGGCGGCCCAGCGAGTTTTCGGGGAAGGCCTTGGGATCGTAGGCGGAGGGCGAGGCGATTATCGCCGCCAGCGTCGCCGCCTCCCACGGCTCCAGCACCGAGGCGCATGGCTCCTCGGGCGTCCCGCAGCCGGGGTGGGCGGCGCCGAAGTAGGTGCGGGCGGCCGCCTCGATCCCGTAGGCGCCCTCGCCGAAGTAGATCGTGTTGAGGTACTCGGTGAGGATTTTGTCCTTGCTCCAGTGGCGCTCGAGTTTGTAGGCGAGCGCCGCCTCGCGGAACTTCTCGAGCACGGTGCGGCTTCCCTGCGCTTCGAGCGCGTTCTTGACGAACTGCTCGGTGATCGTCGAGGCGCCCTGGGCGGCGGTCTGGCTGAGGACGTCCTTGGCCAGGGCGCGGGCGATCCCCTGGAAGTCGACTCCGTTGTGTTCGTAGAAGCGCGAGTCCTCGATCGAGACCACCGCGTTCTTGACGTTCGGTGAGATCTGCGCGGAGCTGAGCAGGATCTTGTTCTGGTCGCTGGTCAGCGTCCCCAGCACTTCGCCGTGGTCGCCGAAGACCTCGCTGTTCTTCGAGGCCTTGTACTGGGCGAAGTTGTAGATCGCCGGCAGGTCCTGGGAGATCGCGGCCATCATCCCGAAGACCATCGAGACGACGGCGAGGATGCCGAGCCCGAGCAGGACGAAGAGCACGCGCAGCTTCTTCAGCCGCGGGCGCGGGCGCTTGGCCGGGGGGGCTGGGGGAGCCGGGGGGGCCGGCGGAACTTCGCCGCCGCGCCGCCGGCGCTTTGTGCCTAGGACCGCCATCGAGAGGAGAACGCCTCGGCGCAGCGCGAGCCGCCGAGCGAAGGCGGCAGTCTAGCATTGGCCCGGATGCCGGATCTGACCCGAAACGCCGTCGACGTGCTGCCCGAGGGGAGGCTCGAGCAGCAGCTCGCCGAGGGGCGCTCGCTGCGGGTGAAGCTCGGAATCGACCCGACCAGCGCCGACATCCACCTCGGCCACACGGTCGTGCTGGAGAAGCTGCGCGAGTTCCAGGCGGCGGGGCACACGGTCGTCCTGATCATCGGCGACTTCACCGCCCGGGTCGGCGACCCGAGCGGGCGCTCCGCCGCCCGGCCGCTGCCTTCGGCGGAGGAGATCGAGGCCAACGCCGCCACCTACCAGGAGCAGGCGTTCAAGGTGCTCGACCGCGAGCGGACCGAGGTGCGTCGCAACAGCGAGTGGCTGCGGATGGAGCCGGAGGCGCTGCTGGGGCTGCTGGCGCGGACCACGGTCGCGCGGCTGCTGGAGCGCGACGACTTCCAGAGGCGGCTGGCGGCGAACCAGCCGATCGCCGCCCTCGAGCTGCTCTACCCGCTGCTGCAGGGCTACGACTCGGTCGCGATCGAGGCGGACGTGGAGATCGGCGGCACCGACCAGAAGTTCAACCTGCTGTTCGGCCGCGACGTCCAGGCCGCCTACGGGCAGCCTCCGCAGTCGATCGTCACGATGCCGATCCTGGTCGGGACCGACGGCGTCCAGAAGATGAGCAAGTCGCTCGGCAACTACGTCGGGGTCACCGACGCGCCGGAGGAGATGTTCGGCCGCCTGATGAGCATCCCCGACACGGCGATGGCCGAGTACTACCGGCTGCTGCTCGGCGGGGAGCAGCCCGCCGGGGCGCCGAACGAGGCGAAGCGGCGGCTGGCCCGGCGGATCGTCGACCGCTTCCACGGCGAGGGGGCGGGGGATGCGGCCGAGGAGCATTTCAACCGCGTCTTCGTCGAGCGCTCGGCCCCGGAGGAGATGCCCGAGTTCTCGCTGTCGGAGCTGGGCGGCACGACCAACGGCGCGGTTCATCTTCCGCAGCTGATCGCCGCCGCCTTCGACCTCAGCTCGAGCGAGGGCCGGCGGTTGATCCAGCAGGGGGGCGTGAAGCTCGACGGGGAGGCGCTGCCCGCGGACTCCCTCGACGTCGAGGCGAGCGGGCTCGACGGGCGGGTCCTGCAGGTCGGCAAGCGGCGCTTCCGCCGGCTTCGCCTCGGCCTCTAGGCAAAGCCCCTCCGCGGCGCTATACTCCCCGGTCCTTTCTGGGGCTGCCCTGTGGCGGCCCATGCGCGAAGCGCGGCGAGTCCCGTCGCGGAGGCGCAACGGTCTTTGAAAACTGAGCAGCGTGCACCCCGCGGGCCCGATCAACTGGCCTGCGGGATGTTTGAGCCCGAGCCACTCGGCCACGTCAGCGTGCCGAGTGGTCTGATTTACCCGTCATGCCGGCCGTCGAGTATGTGTACCCGGCGGCCAGCCAGGCATGACAGCTCTCTGTAAGAAGTACCTTTCACGGAGAGTTTGATCCTGGCTCAGGACGAACGCTGGCGGCGTGCTTAACACATGCAAGTGGTGCGACGAACCAGGGCTTGCCCTGGGGCTAAGCCGCGAACGGGTGAGTAACACGTGGGTAACCTGCCCCGATGACCGGGACAACCCGAGGAAACTCGGGCTAATACCGGATGTGGTGCACAGGCATAAGCCTGTGTACTAAAGGAAGCTTCGGCCTCCGCATTGGGAGGGGCCCGCGGCCCATTAGCTTGTTGGTGGGGTCACGGCCTACCAAGGCGACGATGGGTAGCTGGTCTGAGAGGACGATCAGCCACACTGGGACTGAGACACGGCCCAGACTCCTACGGGAGGCAGCAGTGGGGAATCTTGCGCAATGCGCGAAAGCGTGACGCAGCAACGCCGCGTGGGGGAAGACGGCCTTCGGGTTGTAAACCCCTTTCAGGAGGGACGAAGGTTCACCGGTTAATAGCCGTGTGGATTGACGGTACCTCCACAAGAAGCTCCGGCTAACTACGTGCCAGCAGCCGCGGTAATACGTAGGGAGCAAGCGTTGTCCGGAATCATTGGGCGTAAAGCGCGCGTAGGTGGCCTCATAAGTCCGCTGTGAAAGTCAAAGGCTCAACCTTTGAAAGCCGGTGGATACTGTGGGGCTAGAGTACGGAAGAGGCGAGTGGAATTCCTGGTGTAGCGGTGGAATGCGCAGATATCAGGAGGAACACCAATAGCGAAGGCAGCTCGCTGGGACGTTACTGACACTGAGGCGCGAAAGCGTGGGGAGCGAACAGGATTAGATACCCTGGTAGTCCACGCCGTAAACGATGGGCACTAGGTGTGGGAGGTGTCGACTCCTCCCGTGCCGTCGCTAACGCACTAAGTGCCCCGCCTGGGGAGTACGGCCGCAAGGCTAAAACTCAAAGGAATTGACGGGGGCCCGCACAAGCAGCGGAGCATGTGGTTTAATTCGACGCAACGCGAAGAACCTTACCTGGGCTTGACATGTAGGTGACCGCCGTGGAAACACGGCTTTCCTTCGGGACACCTTCACAGGTGGTGCATGGCTGTCGTCAGCTCGTGTCGTGAGATGTTGGGTTAAGTCCCGCAACGAGCGCAACCCCCGTTCCATGTTGCCAGCATTCAGTTGGGGACTCATGGGAGACTGCCGGTGACAAACCGGAGGAAGGTGGGGATGACGTCAAGTCATCATGCCCCTTATGTCCAGGGCTACACACGTGCTACATTGGCGCATACAAAGGGCAGCAATACCGCGAGGTGGAGCAAATCCCATAAAGTGCGTCTCGGTTCGGATTGGAGGCTGAAACTCGCCTCCATGAAGGTGGAGTTGCTAGTAATCGCGGATCAGCAATGCCGCGGTGAATACGTTCCCGGGCCTTGTACACACCGCCCGTCACACCACGAAAGCGAGCAACACCCGAAGCCGGTGGCCTAACCGCAAGGAGGGAGCCGTCGAAGGTGGGGCCCGTGATTGGGGTGAAGTCGTAACAAGGTAGCCGTAGCGGAAGCTGCGGCTGGATCACCTCCTTTCTAGGGAGATTTCTCTAGAACGTCGACCGGGCTCCCCGCCGACTCAGTCGGTGGGTACGCTGCTCAGTTTTGAGAGACCACCCGCGGAAGCACTCCGCGGGTGCGCCTCGGTGGACCTTGAAAACTGCACAAGGCCAATATGGGTATTTAATTACGACCCGGACACTTCGGTGTACGGGTCGCTCACCGTCAAGATAGTAAGAGTTTACGGTGGATGCCTTGGCACCAGGAGTCGATGAAGGACGTGAACGGCTGCGATAAGCCGCGGTTAGGCGCTGAATAGCCATTGACCCGCGGATCTCCGAATGGGAAAACCTGACGTCGGTAATGCGGCGTCATCCGGTGGTGAATACATAGCCGCCGGAGGTGAACCGGGCGAACTGAAACATCTAAGTAGCCCGAGGAATAGAAATCAACCGAGACTCCCTTAGTAGTGGCGAGCGAAAGGGGATCAGCCCAAACCTGACAGGTGTAAGCGGGCACGCGTTGCCTGTCGGGGGTTGTAGGGCGTCATGCCCGAGCCGTGCCTGGCTCGGCGGCAGTTACAAAATCAGGCGTTAGCCGAAGCGAGTGGAACCTCGCACCACAGAGGGCAATCGTCCCGTAGGCGAAAGCGTTCTGATCTGCCGATTGACGTTCCTGAGTAAGACCGCACCCGTGAAACGCGGTCTGAACCCGGGGGGACCACCCTCCAAGGCTAAGTACTACCTGGTGACCGATAGTGAACTAGTACCGTGAGGGAAAGGTGAAAAGAACCCCTGAAGGGGAGTGAAATAGTACCTGAAACCGTAGACTTACAAGTGGTCGGAGCACCTTCGGGTGTGACGGCGTGCTTTTTGCATCACGAGCCGGCGAGTTACTCGTCAGTGGCAAGGTTAAGCGATGAGCGGAGCCGTAGCGAAAGCGAGTCTGAATAGGGCGACACAGTCACTGGCGGTAGACCCGAAACTGAGCGAGCTATCCATGGGCAGGCTGAAGCGGGGGTAAGACCTCGTGGAGGGCCGAACCGACCTAGGTTGAAAACTGGGCGGATGACCTGTGGATCGGAGTGAAAGGCTAATCAAGCTCAGAGATATCTGGTTCTCTCCGAAATATATTTAGGTATAGCCTCGAGTGATTGCGTTGCGGCCGTAGAGCACTGTTTGGATTAGGGGCCCTACCAGGTTACCGACTTCAGGCAAACTCCGAAGACCGTTACGGTTAACTCGGGAGTCAGTGTGCGGGGGATAAACTTCGTACGCGAGAGGGAAACAACCCAGACCATCAGCTAAGGACCCAAAGTGCTAGCTAAGTGGCAAACGATGTCCGAATGCAGAGACAACCAAGAGGTTGGCTTAGAAGCAGCCACCCTTGAAAGAGTGCGTAACAGCTCACTGGTCAAGTGTTCGGGCGCGGATAATTCAACGGGGCTAAAGCTAGCCTCCGAAGCTATGGGTGTGCAGGCCTGCGGGCTCTGCACGCGGTAGGAGAGCGTTCCAGTCTGCGTGAAGCGGTGTCGTAAGGCCCCGTGGAGTGGCTGGAAGTGAGAATGCCGGCATGAGTAACGAAAGAGGGGTGAGACTCCCCTCCACCGATTGTCCAAGGTTTCCTGAGTAAAGTTCGTCTGCTCAGGGTTAGTCGGGACCTAAGGCGAGGCCGAAAGGCGTAGCCGATGGCCAACAGGTTGATATTCCTGTACCACGTCGATTCCGTTATGACCGATGGGGGGACGGGGAAGGGTAAGGGAACCCAGGCGATGGTCGTCCTGGGGCAAGCACGTAGCCAGTCGCTGTAGGGAAATCCGCAGCGGCGTTTTGACGCGAGGTGCGATGCCAGCTGGCTTGACCGCCGGCGAGTCCTCGATCCCATGCCTCCGAGAAAAGCCCCTAGGCAGGATTCGCGTGCCCGTACCGATAACCGACACAGGTGGACAAGTAGAAAATACTAAGGTGAGCGAGCTAACTCTCGTTAAGGAACTCGGCAAAATCGTCCCGTAACTTCGGGAGAAGGGACGCCCCGGTAGGGTGAACTCCGCACGGAGGGAGCCCGAGGGGGCCGCAGTGAATTGGTCCAAGCGACTGTTTACCAAAAACACAGGCCTCTGCTAAGTCGTAAGACGACGTATAGGGGCTGACGCCTGCCCGGTGCCGGAAGGTTACGCGGACTTGTTAGCGCTTCGGCGCGAAGCAACGAAGCTAAGCCCCGGTAAACGGCGGCCGTAACTATCAGTTGACCGAGGTAGTTGTAAAACTCGGCTATATGCTGGAACATCCGAGTATCCGGCGCTACTAGCCGCTTTTCGCGGCAGTGACAATGCGTCCGGTGCGGAAAATCAGCAGGAAAGACTCTGTGACGTTGCACTTCGTTCAGGAAGTTGTTACAGAGAATCCTCAGAGACTATACGCCGAGCTCCCCGCTGAATAGGGGGAGATGAGATAGTCCGATCTCATGTGCGAGCATGAGAGTCGACCAGAAATGTGTCGGCCCCTCCAGATATTATTTGGAGGAGTAACAGCATGAACGGTCCTAAGGTAGCGAAATTCCTTGTCGGGTAAGTGTTTCTTGCCCCGCCATCCCTCAAGGGGTGGCCGAGTACCGGCTCATATCGGGGAAGCCTTCCTGGCGTCGCCAGATGGTAATCCCGAGGGAAGTCCTAGTGACCCCGTAACGACTGATCCGAAAGGAGAGGCTCGTCGCAGCGCAAGCGCATCGTTTGCGCAGTTGGACGCGATGGGCAATACGCCGGCCCTCATCAAAGACAGGGACACCTATGAAGCGAAGGCGCTTGATCCGTGGTACGTGACTGGCCTAACCGAGGGGGAGGGGTGCTTCTGCGTCTCCTTCGCCATACGAGCCAAGCTCCGCACGGGGCTTGAGGCGAGACCGTCTTTCTCGCTGTCGCTCAATAGGAGAGACCAGCCACTGCTGCAGGATTTGCAGCAATTCTTCGAATGTGGATGGATTCGCGAGTCTCGATCCGATCGAACCTTCAAGTTCGAGGTCCGATCGGCTCAAGATCTCAGGGATTCGATTGTTCCGCACTTCGAAGCGTTTCCGCTCAGCGGAGACAAGGCGAGGAGTTTTCGTGGCTTCTCGCAAGTCTGCAGGATGGTCTGGCAAGGAGACCATCTGAAGCGCGATGGAATGCGCCAAATCGTGGCGATCGCCTATGAGATGAATCTCGGCAAGCGACGACACGAGGAAGCGACGCTTCTGCGGGTGCTCGATGAGGTGAAGGGATAGTCTGCGCCCCTCGGAAACGTGGGGATGAACGCGAAGTTCCGACCTGCACGAATGGCGTAACGACTTGGACGCTGTCTCAACGAGAGGCTCGGTGAAATTAAAGTCTCGGTGAAGATGCCGAGTACCCGCGGCTAGACGGAAAGACCCCGTGAACCTTTACTGCAACTTGATATTGGAGTCTGGGACATCTCGCTCAGGATAGGTGGGAGACTTTGAACCAGCGGCTTTGGCCGCTGGGGAGTCAACCTTGAGATACCACCCTTGGTGTTCTGGGCTTCTAACACCGCGCCGTGATCCGGGCGGTGGACAGTGTCAGGCGGGCAGTTTGACTGGGGCGGTCGCCTCCTAAAATGTAACGGAGGCGCCCAAAGGTTCCCTCAGCACGGTTGGAAATCGTGCGAAGAGTGTAAAGGCAACAAGGGAGCTTGACTGCGAGACCGACGGGTCGAGCAGGAACGAAAGTTGGGCTTAGTGATCCGGCGGTAGCAAGTGGAAGCGCCGTCGCTCAACGGATAAAAGGTACTCCGGGGATAACAGGCTTATCGGTTCCAAGAGTCCACATCGACGAACCGGTTTGGCACCTCGATGTCGGCTCGTCGCATCCTGGGGCTGGAGTAGGTCCCAAGGGTTGGGCTGTTCGCCCATTAAAGCGGTACGCGAGCTGGGTTCAGAACGTCGTGAGACAGTTCGGTCCCTAT